>Ga0180431_10007589_pt1 | contig 12604 bp, 10 predicted proteins | sample SS_ome_11_FD_132459 | JGI IMG/M metagenome (GOLD analysis project Ga0180431, IMG submission 132459) | Hypersaline lake sediment archaeal communities from the Salton Sea, California, USA - SS_1_MS_1 metaG | ecosystem: Environmental > Aquatic > Non-marine Saline and Alkaline > Hypersaline >... | reverse complement strand
GCCGGCGCAACCCCTTGACACGCTCGTTCATCTTGGCGCGATCGCCCTTGCCACCCACGATATCCATATGCTCGCGGTCTACGAGCACGCGATCAGCTTTGCCAAACAGATCAATGGACAGATCGGGTAGCTCTGCGTCGTTAGGACTGATGATCGGCTCGCCGCCAACCAGCAGGGCCATGTCGCGGAGGATATCCTCGCGCGTATCGCCGTACGCCTTGAGCGTTGCGGCGCACGACTGGATCGTGCCGCGGTCGTTGTTCGCCGTCAACACGCCGATGGCCTTGTTGCCCATCCGCTTGCAGACGATGAGCACGCTCTTGCCGCCATTCGAGACGACGGTATCGAGCACCTTGGACACGCTCTCTGGTGTCTCGATGATCTGGTCAGTCACGAGGACGTGCGTGTCCTCCAGGACCGCCACACGGCGTGCCGTGTCCGTGATTAGGTAGGGCGACACATGGCTTCCCTTGAAGCGCGCGCCCTCGTGATACGCGCGATCATGGTAGGTGGCGATATAGCCGGTGATGATGATGTTCGCATTGGGCCCCAGGACGTCGTACATTTCGCCCAGGATCTCCCCGATCTCGGCATCGCCGGTGGCAGCCGTTGCCACCGCAGTGATCCTCTCCTGCGTATCCAGGGGAATCGCCATGGCGTCCAAGGCTTCAACCGCCGCGTCGATCGCGAGCTCAACACCACGTCTGACCATCATAGCATTGGCCCCCGCGCCGATCACCCGCTGCATTTCTCGCGCTAGAGCATCGGCAAACACTGCAGCGGTAGCGCTCCCGTCACCGACCTCTTCCCGCATGCGCCAGACCATGTGCCGCATCATCATAGCGCCGGCATCCTCGCCGCGCTCGGGTAGCTGGATGATGCGTCGGGCGATGGTCGCCGCATCCGTTAGGAGTTCGGGCGCCATGTTGGGGTGACGGTCGTTGGCAATCTTGCCAGCGATCGGCCCGAGGGTCATGGCGAGGAGCCGCCCCATGGAGGTAAAGCCCTCCAGCATGGCGGCCCTGCCATGCTCTCCGAGCACAACTCCGGGTACTGGCATGTGATCCCTCACTCTCCTCCTCCCTCTGCAATCTGGACAAGCGTCCTAGACGCACGATATGCAAGTATACCATCGAACCGCCTCGGCGGCAACGCACGCTCCCAGAGGCCTGCTTCAGCTTGCCCAACTCTGGCAGTCTCCCTACACTGGGCTAAAGAGCGCCTACAGGAAAGGCCTGCCAACATGCGTCAACCCCGCGTCGTTCTGCTCGAGTACGATCCCGAGCTCTTTCCGCCCCTAGGTATCGAAGCCGCCCTGCTGGCAGAGGCCGGGGCAATCTGGGAAGCGCACCAGGTTTCGTCGCGCGAGCATGCTATCGCAGTGGCGTCGGATGCCGACGTCGTTCTCATTCAGAGCGTTCGCCCGCTACTAGATGCCGACGTCATCCCCCAGTTGAAGCGATGCCGCTGTATCGTCCGCATGGGCGCTGGCTATGACAGCGTCGACTGTGATGCGGCCACCCGGCGCGGCATCATGGTGTGCAATGTGCCCGGCTACTGCACGGCCGAGGTGGCGGATCATGCCATAGCCTTGCTCATGGCTGCCCTTCGCGTGATCCCACGGGGCCAAGAGGCGGTGCGTGGCACCCGTCACCCCCGTCGCGAGCTCGGCGCCAAGCGTAGACTCGAGGGGGCGACCATCGGCATCGTCGGCCTTGGACGCATCGGAAGCACGGTGGCAACCCGTCTATCCGGCTGGAAGCCAAACCTCCTGGCCTACGACCCTTATATCACCCAAGAGCGCGCATCGCGCTTTGACGCTCAGCTCGTCGCCTGGGAGACGCTGCTGGCCGAATCCGAGATCGTCACGATCCACTGCCCACTGACCGAGGAAACGCATCACATGCTGGATGCAAGGGCATTCGAGCAGCTACACCAAGACGCCATCCTCATCAACACGGCCCGCGGGCCCATCGTGGACCAAGCCGCACTCGTCGAGGCCCTTCGCACGAGACGGCTCTGGGCCGCTGCACTGGATGTCTTTGAGCAAGAGCCGCTACCAGCGGATTCGCCCCTGCTATCGCTCGACAATGCGATCCTCACACCTCACGTGGCTGCGTATTCGCCGCAAGCTCGCGATGACCTCTACCGCATGACGTGCGAGATGGCCCTCCAGGTCCTACGCGGCGAGACGCCCGACAGTGTCGTCAATCTCGATAGCCTGCACAGTCAGGCCTCGGACCAACGCTCGACAAAGTAGGCCTCCAGCATCAGGCAGAGCCTGTGGTAGAGCACCTGGTGCAGCTCTTGCACCTCGTCGGTGCGGTCGGCGGGGACGCTCACGGCTAGATCAGCCATATCTACCAGAGCATTGGGCGCACGCCCTGTGAGCCCGATGGTTGTCACGTCCAGCGCCTTGGCCAGAGCCACGGCGCGCAGCACGTTCAGCGACGAGCCGCTTGTACTCAGTGCGAGGAGCACATCCCCTGCGCGAGCCAGCGCGTACAGCTCTTGGGCTAGTACCATGCCTCGCAGAGGCACATCATTGGCGACGGCCGAAGCCAGGGTCGGATTCGCGCCCAGCACGTGCGCTCGCAGCCCACGTTGCAGGTGCTCGACCAGATCATCGCCGTGTGGAAGCCCCTCCAAGCGCGAAGTTAGGCTCGCCGGCACCGGCCGTGGCAGCGCAAAGGACTTTAGGAGTTCGCCTGAGATATGCAACGCGTCGGCCATGCTTCCACCGTTGCCGCAAAGGTAGAGCGTACCACCCTTGTCGAGCGACCTCACGATGCGTTCGTAGGCCTGCAGAAGCGCAGATGGCGCATCGCCAAGGCGGTTGTCCGCAAGAAGCTCGCCATACGCAGACGCGGCCCCGGGGCGTAGCCCCTCCGGAGCCGCGTTCTCTCCCGTCCCGTCCGCGCGTTCTAGATCCGCAGAGGACCTACGCCCATCAGCCAACGACGACCTCCTCCAGTTCGGCCGGCTCTAAACCGTCGTCCTGTCGCCGCGAGAACCGGAGCGCATCCTCGTCCACATCCACGTCGATCTGGATGGTATCGCCAGCTTCGAACTCGCCTGCCAGCAAGCGCTTTGACAGGGGGCTCTCCACGTAGCGTTGCAGCACGCGAAGCACGGGCCTAGCCCCGAACTGCGGATCATACCCGCGCTTTGCCAGCCAGCTCGTGGCCTCCTCGCTGAGGATCACCGAGAGACCCTGCTCATTCAGCCGCTCTCGGATCTCTTCCATCTGGAGCTGGACGATGGCAACCATGTCACCATGCTCGAGCGCGTTAAAGATGATCACCTCATCCACGCGGTTCAGAAACTCGGGTCTGAACGTCTTTTTCAGAGCCTCTGAGAGCTCATCCTCGTAGCGTTCGCGCTGCTCGTCCTCATCACCCAGGGCGCGGAAGCCAAGAACCCCCGCTCGGCGCGCCGCAAAGCGCGTGCCGATGTTGGAGGTCATGATCACGACGGCGTTGCGGAAATCAACGGTACGCCCGTGACCATCAGTTAGGCGCCCTTCCTCGAGGATCTGCATGAGAGCATTCCATACATCAGGGTGCGCCTTTTCGATCTCATCGAACAGAATCACGCGATAGGGCCGGCGCCTCACGGCCTCGGTGAGCTGGCCCCCTTCGTCGTAGCCGACGTATCCGGGAGGTGAACCCACCAGACGTGAGACGGTGTGTCGCTCTCCATACTCTGTCATGTCAATAGATAGCAACGCGTCCTCATCGTTAAAGAGAAACTCGGCCAGCGCCTTGGCGAGCTCTGTCTTGCCTACGCCGCTGGATCCGAGAAAGATAAAGCTGCCGATGGGCCGACGCGGATCCTTTAGCCCGGCCCGCGCTCTCCGGATGGCATCGGAAACCGCCCCGATGGCTTCGGTCTGACCAACCACACGCTTGCTGAGAGCCCCCTCCATTTCCAGGAGGCGCGTCGTCTCGGTCTTCTGGAGACGCGTCATAGGAATGCCGGTCCACATGGACACGATCTCGGCGATCTCGTCCACATCAACAACTTCGTCTAGGTCTTGCTCTCGCTGCCACGCTTCGCGCTGTTGTCGAAAGTCCTCCTCGAGGCGCAGTCGAGCGGTGGTGATCTCCGCCTTGCGACGATAGTCGCCTTCTTCCGCCGCCTGCTCTTCCTCCTGTGCCAGGTTGATCAGGCGCTTTCTCAGTACCTTGAGATCGTCTGGCAGGCTAAACATGCGGATACGCAGCCTGGAGCCTGCCTCATCCATCAAGTCGATGGCCTTGTCCGGCAGATGGCGATCCTTCACATAGCGGTCCGAGAGCTGTGCCGCGGCGTCGAGCGCCTCGTCCGTGATGCGAACCCGATGGTGGTCCTCGTAGCGCGAACGCAGCCCCTTGAGCATGGCTACCGTTTCCTCAAGAGAGGGCTCCTCGACGTAGATCGGGGCAAATCGCCGTTCGAGAGCACTGTCGGTCTCAATATGCTGCCGGTACTCGTCGAGCGTGGTGGCACCAATGCATCGAAGCTCACCACGCGCCAGAGCCGGCTTCATCATGCTTGACGCGTCGATGGCGCCCTGCGCGCCACCTGCGCCAGCCACGGTGTGGAGCTCGTCGATAAACAGGATGATCTCACCCTCTGCCTGGCTGATCTCATCCAGCGTAGCCTTCAGACGCTCCTCAAACTCGCCCCGGAACCGGGACCCAGCGACCATGGCACCCAGCATGAGTGACACGATACGTTTATTGAGCAGCGGCTCGGGAACGTCTCCCTCGACGATGGCCTGCGCCAATCCCTCCACGATGGCCGTCTTACCAACACCAGCTTCGCCGATGAGCACAGGGTTGTTCTTGGTACGGCGCGACAGCACCTGTAGGACGCGTTGGATCTCCACATCGCGGCCGATCACGGGATCAAGCTTGCCTTCGCGCGCTAGCTCGGTGAGATCACGCCCATATTTCTCCAGGGTCTTGTAGCGGCGCTTTTCCCGCGAACCCTTCTCTGACGATCCCTGCACCGATGACCGATCCACCTGACTCAGCGCATCCACAACACGCTCGCGTGTCACACCCTCGTCAGATAGGATCCGTACAACCGCGCCCTGTTGGGAGATGATAGCGAGCAACAGGTGCTCTGTGGATACGATCTCGTCTCCCAGTTGCTCAACTTCGTCGTTGGCGAGACTGATAGCCTTGTACGCTTGGGGCGTCACCGGGCGCGCAACGTTACCGAGACCCCCGGGAGGCATCGATGACAAGTGCTCGCTACGCAGCAAGTTCGCCACGCGACCGGCCACAACCGCGGCGTCCACAGCCAGGATGTCGAACACCTCGGCCAAGATCTCGTCCGGCCGCTCGAACATCGCCAGCACAATATGTGCGACATCCAGGGGGGCGTGGCGATACTGCTGCGCCTTCTGGAACGCCAGTTGCAGCGCTTCCTGAGCTTGTCTACTGAAATTATCGACTCTGTATTCGTCGTCAGACATAGTTTATCTACTCTCCAAGATCACGCGCGTGGCGCTCTCTAGATGATTCCCATCGGAAAGCTCTATCCCGATAATCTATCGAGCGAGTTGAGGGCATCCGTAAGGCGCTCGTATGTCAACCCGGCATCGGCCAGAATGCGGGCCAAGGCGCTTTGCCGGGCCATGATGGCCAGGAGCAAGTGCTCCGTCGATATCCTCTTCCTCCCACGCCGAAGAGCCATCAGGTTGGCCTGCCTCAAGAACCCGTAGACTTCTGGCAGGATCCCCAGGCGGTTGGCCGAATGCCCAGGCGGCAAGAATGCTAGGTCCTCACCTGCAGAGAGCTTGGCTATGCGTCCCACAATCCGGGACGCATCGACGGCCAGCCTATCGCATGCGACACGCAGCGTCTCACCAGGCTCATCGAACAACGCCAACATGATATCTTCAGCGGTCAACACGAATCGACGTTGCAGCGCGGTTTCGCATGGGCGTCGCAGCACCAGCTGCGCTTCCTTGTCAAGACGCTCGCCCGTCAGCATAGCTCTACTACTCTCGCCAACGGCCGATCGCTGCTAACTAACGGCCGCTCACATTGCACGCGTTCACTATACCGAGCGGCCATATAGCTAGCAAAACGTCACGTCGACTACTCCACAAAACGATGCAGACTCGGCCGCTATTCGGATTCGACCAACGACGGCTCTTGTGCAGGTGAGAAGTGATACTCACCATCCTCGACATCCACCAACACGGTGTCACCCGCGCGGAACCGGCCCTGCAGCAGCTCCATGGCCAGAGGGTCCTGGAGGCGTCGCTGGATGGTCCGCTTCAGGGGACGCGCTCCGTAGGACGGATCGTACCCCTCGTCGGCCAGCTGCGTCTTGGCAGCAGGCGTTACCTCTAGGTCGATCTGCTGCTGTGCTAGCAACTCGGCGAGACGCCGAAGCTGAATATCGACGATCTTGAGCAAGTGTTCTCGCGTCAGCGAGTGGAAGAGAATGATCTCGTCCACACGGTTCAGGAACTCGGGGGGGAAGCGCTCACGGAGCGCTCGCATCACCCTGTCTCGCACCTCAGGCTTGTCGGGATCGGTCGCTTTGCTGATCCACTGGCTGCCGATGTTGGACGTCATGATAATCACGGCGTTGCGAAAGTTCACAGTCCGACCCTTGCCATCGGTAAGACGCCCATCGTCCAGGATCTGCAGGAGAACGTTGAACACCTCCGCGTGTGCCTTCTCGATCTCATCCAAGAGAACCACCGAATAGGGACGCCGCCGCACAGCCTCGGTCAACTGGCCGCCCTCGTCATACCCAACATAGCCTGGCGGCGCACCAATCATGCGCGCCACTGTGTGCCGTTCCTGGTACTCGCTCATGTCGAGCCGCACCATGGCATCCTCGTCGTCAAAGAGAAACTCGGCCAGGGCGCGCGCTAACTCGGTTTTGCCTACGCCCGTCGGCCCGAGGAAGATAAAGCTCCCGATGGGACGGTTGGGATCCTGGAGACCGGACCGGGCGCGCCGCACGGCGTTGGATACCGCCTGAACGGCCTCGTCTTGGCCCACAACGCGCTGGTGGAGACGATCCTCCATCTGGACAAGCTTGGTCATCTCGCCCTCGAGCAAGCGCGAGACCGGTATGCCGGTCCAGTTGGAGACGATCTCGGCAATGTCTTCCTCTGTAACCTCCTCTTTCAGAAGGCTCTGCTCCCGATGCGCTTCAGCAAGGCGTTCCTCTTGCGCCTCGAGCTGCTTCTCCAGCTTCAGGATGTCGGAATAGCGCAGCCGCGCCGCTTTCTCCAGGTCTCCGGTGCGCTCGGCGATCTCCGCCTGTGCGCGCAGATCTTCCAGTTGGGCTTTGCTATGTTGCACAGCCTCGATGGCTTCTCGTTCACGGCCGTACCGAGCCTTGAGCGCAGCTAGCTCCTCTTGGCGGTCGGCAAGCTCCTGGCGAATCCGCTCGAGGCGTTCCTTGCTGGCCTCGTCTCGCTCCTTGCTAAGGGCTTGCTGCTCGATCTGAAGCTGCATGATGCGCCGCTCGCACTCGTCGATCTCTCGCGGCGAGCTATCGATCTCCATGCGCAAACGAGCCCCTGCCTCATCCACCAAGTCAATTGCCTTGTCCGGCAGGAATCGGTCCGCGATGTAGCGATCGGATAGCCTGGCAGCGGCGATGAGGGCCCCATCCTGGATGCGTACGCCGTGGTGGACCTCGTAGCGTTCCTTGAGGCCGCGGAGAATGCTGATCGTCTCTTCTACGGTAGGCGCATCGACAAAGACGGGCTGGAAACGCCGCTCCAAGGCCGCATCCTTTTCGATGTACTTGCGATACTCGTTCAGCGTCGTGGCGCCAATGCAGTGGAGCTCGCCTCGCGCGAGCAGCGGCTTGAGCATGTTGGAGGCATCCAGCGAGCCCTCGGCCGCGCCAGCACCCACAACGGTATGCAGCTCATCGATAAAGAGGATGATCTGCCCCTCAGAGCCGGTGATCTCCTTCAGCACCGCCTTCAGGCGCTCCTCGAACTCGCCTCTGTACTTGGCACCGGCCACCAACGCGCCGAGGTCCAGCGCAACGATCCGCTTGTCTTGGAGACCTCGGGGCGTGTCGCCCTTGACGATGCGTGTCGCCAGGCCCTCCACAATGGCCGTCTTGCCGACGCCTGCCTCGCCCACCAGGACAGGGTTGTTCTTGGTTCGGCGAGAGAGCACCTGGATCACGCGACGGATCTCTTGGTCGCGCCCGATCACGGGATCCAGTTTCCCATCTCGGGCGGCTGCCGTGAGATCGCGTGCGTACTTTTCCAGGGCTTGGTAAGTGGCCTCAGGATTCTGTCCGGTTACGCGCTGAGAGCCACGTATGCTGGCCAGAGCTTGTAGCACGGCATCGGCCGAGAGCCCGCGATCGCGCAGCATCTGGCCAGCCCAGCCACGATCTTCCTGCAAGCAAGCCAGGAACAGATGCTCCGTTGAGACAAACTCATCGCGCATGCCCTCCGCCTGCTGTGTGGCATTCCGCAACAGCGCAGATAGGCGCTGAGACATATAGAGTTGGGCCGGCCCCTGCACGTGTGGCTGCTTGGCGAGATGGGCCCGCACCTGCTCCACAAGCTCGGAAGGATGCGCGCCCATCTTCTCAAGAAGGGCCGGCACCACGCCATCCTGCTGCTCCAGCAAAGCTAGCAGCAGGTGTTCCACATCTATCTGGCTATGCGAGCTCTCCTGGGCAAGCTCTTGCGCTGCGGCGAGCGCTTGCTGAGCTCGCTGTGTCATTCGATTCAGATTCATCTATGTCATCTACCTCTTGTCACTGTACAACGGGTCTATCTATGGACACCATCAAACACACGGCTAGTAGCGCAGCAATGCCGCCATACGCCCGGCCCGCTGTAGTTCCTCGTTCTCTCGGACAATGTTGACACTGGCCCCTGTTTCGATCGCTTTGTGAATGGCGCGATCCACCGCGTCGCCCACCTCGCGGAACTCTATGCCGCCACAGAACGGACACGTCCCGCTGAGGCTGGGAGCAATGTACTCGCACTGCGTACACATGGTTCCAGGCGTCGAATAGTCCTCATCTACCAAGAGCAGGCGCACGCGCCCCTCCTGGAGAGAGTAGAGAGAATCCGCCAGACCGATAACCCCCGCGCCCCCCTTGTTGGCGGCGGTGATGGTCTCGCTCACCAGTTGGCGCTCCTCGTCGGTATCGGCATCCAGCGCCACATCGAGCGACCGCTGAAGCACCTCTGCTGGCCGCGCTGCCATATTGACAGCGAATTCGCCAATCAGACTCCGCTCCAGTGCGCTCGGCAGCAACGACTTGACCTGGGCGACCACATCCTCGCTTCCCGCCAACACCCAGCGAGCGCAATCATGGTCCGCTGTGTAGGCGCTGATGACATCGATGGCCTGCTTCAGATTGCGCAGTGCGAGTTGATCCTCATGCCGCTGATAGCGGGCGGCCGCCCAGCCACCCTGTCGATGGTGCTTGAGCTCCTCGCCTACCACCTCCGAGACGGGCGTGATCTTGCCACCCTCAACCAGGAACAGGCGCAGCGCCTCCCGATCCACTAGCGCTACGACATACCGACCGAAGCGATCCAGCACATCTACCAACGTTCGGACCACCGGCTTGGTCGAGCAGTAGGCTCGGGTTGGTACGCTAATGGGCAGCGGGATCGTCCGCCAGAGGTCGTCGCCAGAGACAAAGACTGCCACGCCACGCGGCTGCCAGTCATACTCATAGTCCAGGAAGCGAAACAGGCGTTCCACATCGGCCTGTGATGGTGGGTGCTCCAAGGTCTTGATGCGCTGACGCAGCATCAGCTTGACGTCGTCCTTTGACTTGTCAGAGAGATCCGTATCCAAGTAGACGCTCAGTACCGATTGCTTTCCGTCAAACCCGACTAGCCCTGCCAGCTCTTTCGCGGTGTTCACCTGGAATCCTCCTGGTCTTGCTGCGAGGCGTCGTGCCTCGCATCTTCCCGCTCAACCGCAGTCGCATCGAGCACCTCATAGTCGGCAGGCGTGACCTCCTTCTCTCCCATGTGGCGCGCCAACTCGCGCTCCAGCGATTCGATCTGCCGAGCAGCCTCGCGCTGTACGCGAGCCAGCTCGTGCTGAAGCTCCTCAATCCGTCGCGTCATGTTCAGGATAACCTCGACGCCAGCCAGATTCACTCCCAGTTCGTCGGTGAGCCGCGTGATCTTGCGTAGCCTATCGATATCGCTTGGCGAATAGAGCCGCGTCTGACCTCGCGTGCGAGAAGGCTTGACCAAGCCCACCCGTTCATAGTACCGCAAAGTCTGCGGGTGAAGGCTCACCATCCTCGCTGCCACGCTGATAAAGTAGCAGGGCTCGTCTTGTTGATAGGCATGATCGACCATGGAAGCCCCCCTAGGTTGCCTCACGTATCCTCGCGAGCTCGCGATAGAGTTGCTTCTCCTCTTCTGTAAGATCCTGTGGGATGGTGGGCGTCACGCGCACAAGCAAATCGCCGTGCTCTGATTCATCCCGCAGCCGGGGCATGCCCTGGCCCCTCAGCCGAAACACGCGCCCCGCCTTGGTCTCTGGGGGAATTCGAAGCGAGAGCCGCCCCTTGAGCGTCTCGATAATCACCTCTCCGCCAAGGACCATGGTGTACAGATCGACAGACCGGGTGAGATGCAGATCGTCGCCTCGTCGGTCAAATCGCGGATCATCGCGCACTTGGACCACGAGGTAGAGATCCCCCGGACGGCCACCGTTGGCGCCGGGCTGGCCCTCGCCAGAGATCCGGATGCGCGAGCCCGTCCGCACACCGGGAGGGATCTTGACCTCCAGCCGGCGTGAGCCGGTGTCCAGCAGTCTAACGGTCCCAGAGTAGGCCTCGCCTAGGCTGATCTCGACCGGCTGTTCTACATCACGACCGTCCACGCGGTACGCGCCTCCCGCACGGGATGCTCCACGAGGTCGCATGCCCGAGCCGAAAATCGACTCGAAAAAGTCAGAGAACCCGCCGAACGAGCCGCCCTCAGACGATCTTGCTCCTCCAAAGAGGTCGTCGATATCGACATACTCTGTGCGCACGCGGCCGCGATTGGAGGGCCCACCTGATGAGAACCACTCTGCCCAATCGAACCCGTTAGGAGAGCCCCCGGCCCGCTGCCACTGCTGGTACTGAGCGCCTAGCTGGTCGTACTTGCGGCGCTTTTCCTCATCACGGAGCACCTCGTACGCCTCATTGATCTCCTTAAATCGCTCTTCGGCCTCTTTGTTGTTCGGGTTGACATCGGGGTGATACTTGCGCGCCAGCTTGCGATACGCCTTGCGTATCTCGTCTGTAGACGCGTCCTTGCTCACACCCAGCGTCCGATAGTAATCCTTGTACTCCATCGCCGCCCATATCTTCACTAGCGTCGCGAGCCCCGAATCAAAGGTCTTGAGGCCCGCCTCTTCTGTGAACCCATTATACCCGCAGGCCCCGATTCTGTCAAGGAACTTGATAATGATCGACTCAAGTTTCCCTAGAAAGCATACGCAGCTATGCTTGACACCGATTTGAATGGATGGTATACTTGAGGATGAAAGGTTGGCTGAGAGCTCGGGTGGCGATCGCCCCCGAGGCAGATAACCTAGGAGGTGTTAGTATGAGCAGCTTGACACGATGGGAACCGTTCCGCGAGCTCGCCAATGAACGATGGAACCGTCCACGAAGTGTGCGTCCCTTTGACATCCGATGCACGGGCCTGGACCTAGGCATGGACGTCTACGAGACGGACAAAGACTTGGTCGCACAGGTAGCAGTCCCCGGTATCGATCCCGATGACATCGAGATCACCCTGACAGGAGACATGCTGACCATCCGCGGCGAAATCGCCGAGGAAGAAGAGGAAAAGGGTCGCAAGTACCTCTGGCGGGAGATGGCGCACGGGGAGTTCATCCGAAGCGTCTCTTTGCCCGATGGCCTCGACACGGACAAGGCGGAAGCCGAGTTCCAGAATGGCGTGCTGACCCTGACGATCCCCAAGCGCGAAGAGGCCAAGGCCAAGAGGATCCACGTCAAGGCACGCTAGTTGCTGAACTTGCGAACGATCCCAGCATCTGATAGCTCAGAGCAAGCTAGGAGGGCCAACATGACCATTAGTCGATGGGAGCCATTCAAGGACCTCATGACATTGCGTGAGGCGATGGACCGTTTGTTCGAGGACAGCTTTGTGAGGCCGGGCACCCGATGGACCCCCTCGGAGGGCGTGCGACTGTCCTTGCCATTGGACGTCTACACGACCGATGAGGAGATCGTGATCTCGGCCGCGATTCCAGGTGTCGAGCCTGACGACGTCGAGATCACCATCGAGGGAAACAACCTCTCTATCAAGGGCAATGTTTCGGGCCCGCTGGACAACGTGGACTATGTGCTGCAAGAGCGCCCCTACGGGGTGTTCAGCCGCAACCTACGCCTCAACATTCCGGTGGACGCAGATAAGGCCGAGGCCACCTTTGACAAAGGCGTCCTCACCCTGACCATCCCCAAGAAAGACGCCGTCAAGCCGAGGACAGTCAAGGTGCTGTCGAGAGACTAGCGTCCACCCCACTGGACAAGGCGGGGATCCACCTAGGTGGATCCCCGCCTTGTCCAGTGGGGTGGACGCTAGTCTCTCGACAGCACCTTGACTGTC
>Ga0180431_10007583_pt1 | contig 12612 bp, 9 predicted proteins | sample SS_ome_11_FD_132459 | JGI IMG/M metagenome (GOLD analysis project Ga0180431, IMG submission 132459) | Hypersaline lake sediment archaeal communities from the Salton Sea, California, USA - SS_1_MS_1 metaG | ecosystem: Environmental > Aquatic > Non-marine Saline and Alkaline > Hypersaline >... | reverse complement strand
GAGAGGATGACGCTGAAGCGCCGGATGCGTGCGGTGAGCGGCGTGTCGAGGTCGGCGGCCTCGCCCACCAGTCGCTGGATGCGGCCGAGCTCGGTGTCGGCGCCCGTCGCGATGACCAGCCCCTCCCCCGTGCCGGTGACCACCAGCGTGCCCGCGTGGGCCATGTTGTCGCGGTCGGCCAGCAGCGCGCCGCCCGGCACCGTGCGGGCGACCTTGCCGGCGGGCACCGACTCGCCCGTGAGCATCGATTCGTCCACGCGCAGCGCCGTCGCATGCGCCAGGCGCAGGTCGGCGGGCACCCGGTCGCCCTCGGCCAGGTGGACCAGGTCGCCGGGGACCAGCTGGGCGGCATCAACCGCCAGGCGACGGCCGTCGCGGGTGACGGTGGCCGTGGTGCGGGTCATGGCCATCAGCGCCCTCAACGCCCCCTCGGCACGGGCCTCCTGGACGAAGCCGATCAGGACGTTCAGCACGACGACGGCGAAGATGACCGCGGCATCGACGAACTGCTGCAGGGCAAGGGTGACCCCCGTGGCCGCCAGGAGGACGTAGACCAGCGGGCTCGCGAACTGCGACATCAGGCGCGCCGCTGCACTCCGCGCCTCGGGCGCGGGCAGCGCGTTTCGCCCGTGATGGCGCAACCGGGCGGCGGCCTCGGCGGGGGCGAGCCCGAGGCGGGCATCCGTGCGGAGCAGGGCCTCCACCTCATCGATGTCAAGCTCGTGCACGCACCCCCCCTCGCCACGACCGCGCCCTGATGGGGGAGCCCGAGTGTTCCAACGGGCGCCTTGCTCCCACGCGCCAGCGGTCGGCGTGGAACCGCCGGGGGCTAGAGCCCCAGCGGCAGGCGGTCGGGCACGCGCTCGGCGCCATCCCGCAGGGCCTCGTGGCGCGCCGCGATGCGCACGGTGATGAGCAGCACGATGTCCACGGCCACGCCGATGGTGGCCGCGCCGGGAGCGTCGTAGAAGGTGAACACCTCGGTGACCAGGATGTCCACCAGGATTCCCCGCTCGAACCACCGGTAGGCGCGGGCACGCGAGCTCCGCCACGTGACGATGCCCACCACCACGAGCGCCGCCATCACCAGGGTGCCGACCACCTGCATCCACTCGGCGAACGACACGCCGTCGCGCTCGAGGAAGATCGGCACGGCCAGCACGATTGACGACGTCGCCAGCGCCACGAATATGGCCAGCACCACCCACGGGAACCACGCCGTGCGAGCCATCTCGTCGTATGCGGCGAGCACGCGGATGCGAACCTGCTGCCAGCGCGAGGGCTCCACGTCCGCGGCAGTGTCGGCCGCGCGGACCGCGGCGCGCATGGCCGGCACCAGCGGATCGGCCTGATCGCAGCCCTCCAGCAGGCGCAGCACCTCGCGGCGCACGTCGTGGGCTGCCGGGTCGTTCACCGCCTGGTCGTACAGGACCATGGCATTGGCCAGCGCGCTTCGCGCGTCCATGCGCACGCGGTGCTTGACCACCGCCAGCACGATGGCGATGGCCACGAACACCACGTAGATCATCGCCACCGCGGGCTCGAAGAAGTAGTTCACGTCCGAGGTGACGAACTTGCCGATCTCGTCGATGAAGAACCCGAAGCCCACGCCGGCCAGCACCACCCCCACGCGCAGGGCGGGGCGGCCCAGGCGCAGCACGAGGAACAGCACCCCCACCAGCATGAGCAGGCCGCCCCACAGCACATGGGCGATGTGCAGCCCGTCGCCACCCACCTGGGGGAACCCCGTGGCCTGGAGGTAGGCGCGGATCATGAGCACCGTCACCACCGCGGACACCAGGAAGGCCTCGGCCAGCGCCACGCCGTCTGCGCGGGGGAGCATGAAGGCGCGCGAGCGAATGCGCCGCGCACCATCCGCCAGGTGATGGGCCATGCGGCGAGCCTACGCCACCGGGCTGCGCCCCCGGCAAGCGCCTAGCCTTCGCGCCCATGCGGCAATCCGCCCCCGACCCCCCAGGCGTGCCCCGCCGCTCCGGCCTGGTGCTCTCGGCGCTCATCCTCGGCGCGCTGGTGTGCAACATCAACCTGGCCGTGGCCAACGTGGCCCTGCCCGACATCGGCCGGGCACTCGACTCCACCCAGACCGCGCTCACGCTCATCGCCGTGGGCTGCACCCTGGGCCTGGCGATGTCGGTGCTGTACTTCGGCGCCATCGGCGACCGCTACGGCCGTAAGCTGATGCTGCTGCTGGGCCTGGGCCTCACGGTGCCCGCCAGCCTCGTCAGCGCGTGGGCGCCCACCACCGAGGTGCTGGTGGCCGGCCGGATCTTCACCGGAATCGCCGCGGGCATGGCCTACCCCACCACCCTTGCGCTGATCACCGCGCTCTGGGCCGAGGGCGCCAAGCGGGTGAAGGCCATCGCCCTGTGGTCGGGCGTGAGCGCGGGCGGCACCGTCCTCGGGCCCGTGCTCGCCGGACTCCTGCTGGAGCGCTTCTGGTGGGGCTCGGTGTTCCTGATCGCCGTGCCCATCGCGGCGGTCGCGTTCGTGCTGGTGCTGGTGTGGGTGCCCGCGCACGTGCACGAGTCGGGCAAGGCGGTGGATCACCTGAGCGGCATCATCTCGGTGGTGATGATCGCCGCGCTCGTGCTGGGCATCGGCATCATCTCGGCGCCCGGCCAACTGCGGACCGCCCTCATCATGATCGCCGTCGCCGTGCTGCTGGTGGGCATGTTCGCGTGGAGGCAACTGCGGGCGGGCAACCCGCTGTACGACCTCCACTACGCCAAGCGCCGGCTGTTCTGGGTGCCGGCCATCGCGGGGATGATCATCTTCGGGTCGCTGGTGGGCTCGATGTTCATCGGGCAGCAATTCCTGCAGAACATCCTCGACTACTCCACGCTCGAGGCCGGCACGGCCATCCTGCCCGCCGCGGTGGGCATGGTGGGTGCGGCCCCCATATCGGCGCGCCTGGTGGTGCGCATCGGATCGCGCGACACCATGCTGCTGGGCTACGCATTCATCCTGCCGGCATTCCTGGTGATGCTGTTCGCGTGGGGCGAGGGGACCGGGTACCTATGGGTGGGCCTGGCCTACCTGCTGGTGGGAATCGGCGCGGGCCTGGCGCTCACCCCCGCCAGCCGGTCGCTCACCGGGTCGGTTCCCGTGCAGCGCGTCGGGATGGCATCGGGCACCGCCGACCTGCAGCGCGACCTGGGCGGGTCGATCATGCAGGCCCTGCTTGGCACCATCCTCACCATCGGGTACGCATCGGCGTTCGCGGCCCAGATCAGCTCCTCTGCCGCGGCCGACCAGGTATCGCAGGCAACCCAGAGCGCCCTCACGCAGTCGTACTCCAGCGCGGCGGCCCTGGCGGAGCGCTACCCCGAGTACCAGGCGCAGATCATCGGGGCCGCGCAGCAGAGCTTCGTGGACGGCGCAAACTGGGCGTATGCCGCCGGGGCCATCGCGGTGGTGCTGGGGGCGATCCTCGTGGCCCTCGCCTACCCGCGCTTCTCCGGCGAGAAGCAGCGCATCGCCGAGTACCAGCAGGCGGACGCCACGGTCGGAACGGCCTAGGCAGTACTGCTCATCGCCGGGCGGGTGGCCTGCGAGCCATCGCTTCGCATGCCGTGCGGGCACCGCCGACCGGGCTAGCCGCACCCCCGGGGCTGGACCGGAAGGCAGGCCCCCGCCATGTCGCGCAGCAGGTCGTGGTCCACGGCCCAGCCGGCGGGCACCCGCACGGTGGCCGCCACCGCCGGAATCGCCGGATCCGCCGCCCGCAGTGGACCCGTCCGCCCCACGGCGCCCATGGAATGCGCGATAGTTGCAGACCGAAAGAGACCGAAATGCGGAGGACACCTGTCGATGGATGCGCTCGCACACGACTTCACCACGCTCACCGACCCCGCGGCACTCGACACGCCCCTCCTCGCCCAGCTGTCGCGCATGCGCGATCCCGTCGGCTTCCTCTCGGTCTCCCTGACGATCACGCCAGGTGCCCACCAGGGCGAGAGTGCCCCATGGGCGATCGACCTGCGCAACCGCATGGCGGAACTGCACGCCAACCTGAAGGACGCCGGAGAGCGCGACGCATGGCGTGCGCTCGACGACCTCGGTGGCCGCGCGGCCGCCGCCCTCAACGACATCACGAGCCACGCGGCGCCCGGCATTGGCCGCATCGCCTACATCCCCCTCTCCGGGGGTGATCCGATCACCATCTCGTTGCAGGTTCCGGTGCCGGCACGCGTGGTGCTCGAGCGCGACCCGTTCCTGCGCCCGCTGCTCACGGCGCTCAGCCGATCACGCCCGGTCGGCGTGGTGGTCGCCGGGGGCGATGGCATGCAGGCATGGAAGTGGTCGGCGGGGATCTTCACGCCCCTTCTCGACGAGGGGTTCGACCAGCATCAGGCGCCGCGCGGGGGCGTGAGGGGATCAGGGGCGCGAGCCGCGCGCTCGAGTACCGCCCCGGAGTCCATCGCGCGCCGCCAGGAGAACGCGTGGGAGCGCTTTGCGTCGGAGGTCGCCGCGCGCTTCGCCGACGACGAGCACCGATTTGACCGCATCCTCCTGTTCGCCGACGACCGATCCGGGGCCGCGATCGCCCCGGTGCTCGCAGAGCGCTTCAGCGTTGATCGAACCGCCGTGAACCTGGCCGCGAAGGACCTGCCCACGGCATTGATGGCCCCCGTCACCGAGCGGTGCGCACTCCTTCGCGCGGACGACGAGCGCTCCGAGGCGTCGGCCATCCGGGAGGCGGTGGCCTCGGGCGGTGCAGGGGCCATTGGGCTGGCCGGCGTGGTGAGCGCCCTCAACGACAAGCAGGTGGAGATGCTGGTGCTCGACGCATCGCACCGCTGGAGCGGTCGCCTGCTCGATGACGGCCGGTTCGACCTCGGGGGCGACTCCGCCGAGCACGACACCCGCCTTGGGGAGCGCATGATCGAGGCAGCACTCGAGCAGGGGGCCCTCATCAGCATCCATGAAGATGCCGCTGCGACCCTTGGTGACGAGGAGGCCGTCGGTGCCCTACTGCGCTGGTAGCGCCCCGGCATGACGTGAACTCACCGGGGGCATAGGCCCTGTCGGCCGCAGGTCGTTCGTGCGCTGCCCATGACGACCTCGCGCACCGCGGAACGTGCCCACGTCCACCTGAGCGCAGGCGGCCGGATGCTCACGCGGACGGGTGGGCATGGGGACTACTCGTCTCCGGCTACGCCGGGACGGGCTCCACCATCGCGCTCAGGATGTGCACGCCGAGGAGGTGGTTGATGAGGATGTCGTCGCGATTCGCGGCGGCAGAATCCGAGTCGCCGCCGCCCACCAGCCTCGCGACGGCGTCGGGGTCCGCGATGCCCGCCGATGCCAGGCGGCGCGGATCCAGCCACTCCTCCGCGAGGGCACCGAGGCCGCGCGCCTTGGCGTCGTCGGTGTGGGCGGGAGGCGCCATGAACGGGAACTTCTCGCGTGTGTAGAGCTCGTCGGGGAGGACGCCCCGCACGGCCTCGCGCAGCACCCACTTCTCGACGCCATCACGAATGCGAAGCCCCGGCGGGATGGTGACGGCGAACTCCGCGAGCAGGTGATCGAGGAATGCCGGCCGCGACTCGAGCGCGTGGGCCATGTCCACGCGGTCGCCGCCCCAGGTGAGGATCTGTCCCTCGAGCTGGGTCTTGCTCCAGGTGTACTGGGCGATGTCGAGCGGATGCCTGCCGCGCACCCGGTCGGCATCCAGTGCGCCGGCGATCGCCGAGATGGGGTCGTACCCGGCCAGCTCCTCGCGCAGGCCGTCCGACAGCAACGGGCGCGCCCGCGACAGCGTTTCCATCCACGGCTGCACCCACGAGGGAGTGAACCCGCACACCTCCTCGAAGGCGGGGTGGGTCATGGACCCCTCCGACAGGATGGCCCCGCCGAACATGGCGTTGGAGCGCTCCATGGCCTCGCGGTGCGCAGCCTGGCCAGGCCCCCCATGGATGAACATGTCGCGCTTGAAGAATGGATACCCGCCGAACAGCTCATCCGAGCCCTCGCCGGTGAGGACGACCTTGAAGCCCTCCTCACGCACGCGCTTGCTCATCTGCCACTTGGCGACGCTCAGGGTGTTGTAGAAGGTGCGCTCGGCGTGGCGCACGACCGTGGTGAACGCATCGCCGTACAGGCGTGCGGCATCCACGTGCAGGATGACCTGCCGCGCGTCCACGGTGGTCGCCATGTCGCGTGCAATGCGACTCTCGTCGTAGCGGTCATCATCGAACGCAATGGTGAATGCGGTGATGGGCGACTGCTGCTGCGGTGCCGCGAGTCCCAGGATCGAGCAGCTGTCGATGCCACCCGACAGGTAGCAACCAACCGGCACATCGGCCTCGAGGCGTACCCCGACGGCGTCGATCAGGTGGTCGCGGGTGCCCTGCACGTACCGGGCTGCGGCGGAGTCGTCGTCGGCGTCGTGCTCGTCGGCGAGCGGGAAGTCGAGATCCCAGTAGGTCTCGGACCGGGTGACCAATCGTCCGCCCTCGCGGCGTATGCGCAGCATCTGGCCCGGCCTCACGGCCTGGATGCCCTCGAACGCCGTCTCGCCCGGCACCATCACCTGCATCAGCTGGTGCAGGGCCACCCGGCGCGAGAGCCCGCGCGGGCACCGCGGGTGCGCCAGGAGTGCCTTGATCTCCGACCCCCAGATGCACTCGTTGCCATTCACGTGCACGTACAGCGGCCGCACCCCGAAGCGGTCGCGCACCAGGAGCAGCTCGTCCTCGCGCTTGTCGTAGAGGGCGAACGCGAACTCGCCGCGCAAGCGGTGCACGAAGGCTCGCCCGTGGCGCCGATGCAGGCCGATGGCGATCTCGCTGTCGGTGGCGGTGCGCATGCGCTCGCCATCGGCGGCAAGCTCGGCCCGAATGCGCTTATACCCATAGAACTCGCCGTTGACCGTGAGCGCGGTCATCCCGTCGCGCGATACCAGGGGCTGGCGGCCATCCGCCAGTCCGATGATGGCCAGGCGCGTATGCCCCATGGCAAGGCCCACCGACGGATCGGTGTACGACCCCTGGCCGTCAGGCCCCCGATGCGCGATGGCGGCGCACATGTCGTCGATGATCGCCGGGGCGTCCGGCAGGGGATCGCCCGGGCGCCAGTATCCGCAGATGCCGCACATCAGGAGCTCCTCAGGTGTGGTCTCACCGGGCCGGCGCGCACGCGGCCGCGAGGGCCTCGCGGTCACCCAGGATGCCCAGCAGCAGGGCCTCTCGCACGTGCACGGCTCCTGCCGCCTGCGCGAAGTAGAGGTTGTGGCCGGTGTCGTCGAGGTCCTCGTCGAGCTCCGGTCCGCGCGCCAGCGGATGCATCACGACGGCGTGCGGCTTCAGCCCGCTGGACGCGCTCACCGTCACGGCGTCGTCCTGCGTGACGAAGCCATCGGTCACCGGCACGATGGCGTTCATGTAGAGCACGTCGGCATCTCCCACGACGGACTCCGGGTCGTCGGTCAGTTCCAGGTCGATGCCGGCAGACTCCAGTTCCGCCCGAAGGTCATCCTCGAAGGGGTCGGCGAACAGGGACGCCACCGTGATGCGCCGGAACGCGCTGCCAAAGCGCGATGCCAGCCACAGGAAGCTGTTGACCGCGCGCATCGTGGAGGGGCTGCCGAGCACCACGAGGTGGATGCGCTCGTCGTCCGGGCAGTCCTCGCGGACGAGCGCGGGGCGCCACTTCAGCAGTGCGTACCAGTCGGCCAGTGCCTGCGTGGGGTGGTGAGCGGTGCCGTTGCCGGCATTGATCACCGGGATGCCGGCTGATGCGCAGATCTCATCCACCGATGCCTGGTCGGGATGCCGCACGATCACCACGTCTCCGTAGCCGGTGAACATCTCGCCGATGTCCGCCAGCGACTCACCCTTGGCGACGCCCGTCACCTTGCCGTCCGGAACGCTCAGCACCCCGCCTCCCAGGCGCACCACCGCGCTCTCGAACGACAGGCGGGTGCGCGTGGATGCCTCGAAGAACGCAGTGATGGCGATCGACCCGGCGAGCGGACGCCCGTGGGGGCGTCCGGCGGCCTCGATGAGGGCCGCGGCGTGGCACAGGCCGACGATGGTGTCGCGGTCGAGCTGGTTGGGGTGCACGAGAGAGGTTCCGTGCAATGCCCCGAGGTCCGGCAAGGGGTCGTCGGCCTCCACGGCGGCGAGCAGGTCCGATGGCGCGGGGCGGAGCCCGCGCCGGTTGGCGGGGTCGGTACGCCGGGGATCGGCGGCGGCCGCTTCAGCCGCACGTCGAGCGTCGATGATTGCTTCGTCCTAACGTCGTCCGCGGGGTGCAGGACATAGCCGGCATGCCGCGCGCGGCGGGAGTGACGGCGGTGACCGCTTGCGGTCCCCACACGATCTGAACTGTCTCGACCCTAGCCCAACGACCTGGCGACGCCAAACCAGCTGTTCCCCGCGCACGCTTCCAATCCCTATCGCAGCGCCCTCCACCCGAACCACGGTGATCGAACGAAACTGAGTGGCATGCGGCACGGCCTACCCCTTCGCGTTCGTTTCTGTACGGTGATCAAGCAATTCCGTGCGGCATGAAATGCAGGCGCAGCCGTCGCCCCTGAGGCGGCCGGGCCGCGCAGGCCGCGCTCACCCCGCCGCCGGTAGCCCGGCATGGGGGCCTTGATGGCGACGAGAGGATGGCCTTGGCCCGACGTGATCCGGCAACGTCAAACCGCGCGGGCATCGAGATCACGATGCCCGACGCACACTTGCCCCAGGACTCGGAGTGGTGCCAGGTGCACCTGGAGTCGGGCACGCGCCGCGTGCGCTTCCACGACTACGACGAGATCTACTCGATCCCGGGCCTCTATGAACGCATCTTCTATGACGTCCTGCGGTGTACGTCGCCCGCGACCATCGCGGGCATGCTCGCCGACCAGATGGACGAGCAGGACGTCGATCCGGCGGGAGTGCGATGCCTCGACCTCGGGGCCGGCAACGGCATCATGGGCGAGGAACTCCGCGCCATCGGCGTGTCGGCGATCGTGGGCGTGGACATCATCGACGAGGCACGCGACGCAGCCCTGCGCGACCGTCCCGGGGTCTACGACGCCTATGTCGCTGGCGACATCCGTGCTCCTTCACCCGCCGATGTCGCCGCCATCGAGCAGGTCGAGCCGTCATGCCTCACCTGCGTCGCCGCCCTGGGGTTCGGCGACATCCCGCCCGATGCCTTTGCCGCCGCCTGGAACCTGGTGTCAGGCGATGCGCTGGTGGGCTTCAACATCAAGGAGGACTTCCTCGAGGACCGTGCGGACCGGTCGGGCTTCGCCCAGTTGATCGACCACGCGATCACCGACGGTGCCCTGGAGGTCGCCGCGCAGGAGCGCTACCGCCATCGCGACGCGGCAAACGGCCAGCCGCTGCACTACGTGGCCATCACCGGACGCAAGCGGGCACCGCTGCCCGTGGGGTAGCCCCGGGCATGGCCCGGGCGCCGCCCCCGGTCGGGGGCGGGTGACGCCTGCGGGGACGCCACCCTCCCGCGCGTCGTCCGAGATGAATTCGTTCTCGCCCGAATCGCGCGGGGCGGCGCGGGCGACCTACCGCTTCATGCCGGCCGGCACGTCCCTGATATCGCCCGAGAACACCCACCGGTCGTATTCGCTCACCGCAGGGTCGAGGGTCACGATGACGGCGGGCCCGTCGTTGTGCACGGCGCAGAAGTCCTTGAAGCCCTCACCCCCCCGGGTGCCGATCATGTTCCTGCCGGGGACCTCGGTGCCGACTTCCTTCATGCCTCGCAGGGTGGGCCAGGGGTCATCGACTGCTTCCACGGACTGAACGGCCGTCAACGGGACGGAGATGGTGTGCACGTGCATCGCTTCCACGGATTCCATCCGACCGAGCTTCAGGACCGCCTGGTCTCCATCGATCTCTACTTCCGCCACGGTGTCTCCAATCAGCGCGGGGCTCTCGCCAGTGGTAGGTCCAACCCGCGCCACGAGGGGTACCGCATTCCTCCGAGGGGGGGTGGAAGGGGTTCTAGCGTACTGGCATGCTGTCCCGGTCCGAGCATCACCCGCTCCGGGACTGCCCGCGATCCGACGGGGATCACGCTGGGCGATGCCCCCGACGTGCTCCCCCGAAGTGAACCTCGAGTGCCCCCGGCAAGATTCGAACTTGCGACACCAGGATTAGGAATCCTGTGCTCTATCCCCTGAGCTACGGGGGCAAAAAATCATTAATTAGCAGGTATATTATGCATTCCCTTGCTATCCCGGGCGTGCTGCGGGTCCGCAGATGGGTCTTGACTGACCGAAAACTACGGAGCGGAGCATGCGTCAGAACGGTACCGCTAAGCGGAAGAAGGACGCCCACCGGGGTCGAAGAAAGGGCACTCGGTCTGCAACCCGGCTCCCGACCACGGAGCGCGCGTCGGCGTCGGACAGCGTGCCACCCCCACCCCGGTCGCTAGCGTGATCGGATAGTGCGAATGGGGCCCCTCGAAGCCAGGAACCGAGGCCATCTTGTAGCCGGGTGGCGGCGCGCACCTGCCCGCTGCTAGTCGCCACTTTCTCAACACAACCAGACCATTCGGCCCCGCCCCCGCACGGCTTGCTGTCTGATGCGGGCAATTGGTTTGTCAGGGATCAACCCAAGGAAGATCGCCCGGACCATGCTCTCCGCGCAAACGTTAGTGTTGGGAGCATGATGACTTGGGGCAGCAAGGCCATCGCCCTTCTCTCTGCCCTGCTGGGGCTGATGATCTTGGCCGGGGGTGTCCCCGCCACATCCGCTCCGACTTCAGTGAAGACGGCGATCGTTGAGAGCGAAGGGTCTGACCCGTCCGTGGTCGCGCCACGGATTGTTGGCGGACAACCCGCCGCTCCCGGGTCTTGGCCAGCCATCGTTCCCCTTCTCAACGCCTATCAGTCGGACCCCTTCCAGGCGCAGTTCTGTGGCGGCACAGTGATCGCGACAAGGTGGATCATCACGGCTGACCACTGCGTTGATGGGCGATGGGCTGGAGGTGTTCAGGTGGCCTTCGGCGTCAACGACCTGAATTCGATCGGCGCCGGGCAGAGAGTGCCCATCAAGTCAATTCGAAGGCCCTCCGCCTTTCTGACTTCCGGTGGAGTGACTTGGAAGGACGTCGCTCTGCTGGAGCTACACGCCGATGCTCCCGTATCTCCGATGCCACTCGCAGACGCAAACCAGAGCGACTCGTTCACCGGCGCCAGCGACCGATACGCGGGGCAGCTCGCCGCGATAGCGGGCTGGGGGCGACTTAGCGAGTCGGGTGCTTTTCCAAGCCAACTCTACGAAGCAGCAGTACCGATTCAGACAAAGGCGAGCTGTGACGCCCAGTTGCTGTGGTTCTACGACACATACGACGTCTGCGCGGGGTACTTCTCCGGTGGCATCGACTCCTGCCAGGGCGACTCGGGTGGTCCACTAGTTGTCTGGGACGGAGCGAAGTATGTGCTGCTCGGTGTAACGAGCTGGGGGAATGGATGTGCACGCCCCAATTCGCCCGGCGTCTACGCAGATCTTTCAAGTAACTGGCTCAGCAGCGATGTGTGCATGTGGATCTCCCAGCCAACATCAGTCGCCGTAACGCGAGTTGACGCGACCTCGATAAACGTCGCTTGGAGCCCTGCCGGCCCCTGCCCGGACCGCAACCGCGGGGATCAAGCGTCCTTGAAGGCCACCGCGGCAGGGTCCTCGTGGGCCACGAGCTGGGCCGATGTACGCCTATCGTCCGGCCAGGCAACCCTCGCTGGGCTTAAGCCGGGCACGCCATACGCCGTCGAATTGGACCTCTGGTGGGCTTGGGACGGGTATCCGAGCAACGGCACGCTCGTTGATCTCGAGAGCCTGACGACATCCGCGACCACCGGTGGTGCGCCGATTGCACCGGCGCCTGCGCCGGCAGTCGTCGCCCCGCCGCCTGACCCGTGCGCCGAGTTGACTGGCGTGGCCGAAGCATCATGCAAGGCGGATGCGAAGCAACGGGAAGCCCTCGCGACTGCCATCTCTGAGCGCAATGATGCGCTCGATAAGTGCAAGGCAAAGAAGGGAGCCAGAAAGAGGCAGTGTCAAGCGGCTGCCAACGGCGCCTTCGCACGAGCTCGCTCGAACGCAGCAGCCGAGCGGACGCGCGACCTCGAGCAAGCTCGCTGCATGGCGAAAACGAACGAGTTCGGTGCTTGCTACTGGATCGCTGCCTGGAAATACGTGCGCGCGAAGAAGCGGGCGGGTGCGACTTACCGCCACACAGTTGCCGTCGCGAAGTGCAATACGGGGCCGAGGACTCGGCGAGCGCAGTGTCGGACAGCGGCAGCCGCGTACAGAAAGTTCGACTTCGCGGTAGCTGGAGCCGTTTATGCCCGCGACGTAGCCAAGGAGCGCTGCGCGGGAAAGAAGGGCGCAAAGCTGAAGACCTGCCGGGCAGCCGCGAACAGCCGGTATGCAAAAGCCTTCCGAAATGCACGAGATGCGCGAACTAAGGCCTTGAAGCGCTAAGGGTCAGCAGTCGAGTCGGTGCGTGGACCACAATTCCGTCCTGTCGGACGGCCCGGCACGTGTGTCGCCTGCAGCGAAGGAGGCCACGATCGTCTCGCGCCACTGCATGAGGCTAGGTGCGATTCGTTGGGGTGGTGCCCGG
>Ga0180431_10007577_pt1 | contig 12617 bp, 12 predicted proteins | sample SS_ome_11_FD_132459 | JGI IMG/M metagenome (GOLD analysis project Ga0180431, IMG submission 132459) | Hypersaline lake sediment archaeal communities from the Salton Sea, California, USA - SS_1_MS_1 metaG | ecosystem: Environmental > Aquatic > Non-marine Saline and Alkaline > Hypersaline >... | reverse complement strand
CTTCAGTACCCCGAAGCAGCGAAAAAAGAGGGGATCGCCTCGATACTGTCTGTTCCGATCACGAGTCTGGGTAATGTCATTGGTGCTCTGCGAGTTTACACGGCTGAACCTTGGAAATTTACTTTGGAAGATGTGAATTTTATTCAGGCTATTGCTCAGGTTGTCGGGATGGCCATTGACATGTGTCGGCTTAACAGAGGATTAAAAAGCAGCATTGAAATTTTAAAGACCATGCGGGACCCCCGGGAACTTAAATCCAAGAGAAGAACGCCATATGAAGGTGTCCCGGTAAGTGTTGTTCCGTAAAAGTGTTTTACAGGAATGTGAATAACGTAAGTAAATTCTTTCTACGTCAATAAACTCATTCCAGATTTTATGGACTTTTTGCCGTAAGCTGCGAAATTTATTTTCAGGGACCTTGGCAGGTTTTTCCTGGAGGCTGAGTTTACTGACGAAAACGGGACAATGACAGCTACTGCTGAAATCGGAAAAGGAAATGGCATAAATTTCAACCAAGATGACTTCATATTCACTGCTTCTGATTCAAATACCGAGGGTATTGTCATCGTTGTCGATGAGAGGAGATTACACTTTCACCTGGCGAGGCATCAGTTAATAATGAATCTCCATGCAGCAAGCTACAGAAAATTAGCGAGTTAAAAAAATCCAATTTTGTTTACCCCTTGGGAAAACCGATGACAGCGCCTTGAGCAAAGCGAAATCCCGCCTTAAGCGGGGATCTTCTTCGTTATCAAGGACTCGCAGTAGACGACTATGGCTCTGCCCTTGATGCCTCGAATCTGGGGCATCCTCGGCTTTCGCTCACTTAGGGTGTAAATATCAGAGTTCTGATTTTTTTTGTGATATCGTTATTTCAATGGGGCAAATCCATTTAACACTGTTCGCCTTTTTTTCTTTTTGAGGCAATTTTCATCGTCTGTTCACAGTTATCTTCTATAATTTTCTCCAAAATAACATAACTTTATACTACCATATATTGTATTGATTTTTACTTGACATACAACATATAACATATTATTCAGTTTTTAAAGGTTGATTGGCATAGCTATACCTTTAAGATATGCTATAAAAAATATTATGTATATCTTCCTGAGTCTGGTAAGGCGATTTGCTGATCTAATAGGTAGACAACACATGATGTTTCAGGTTTTTGAGTCAATCAGAATAATTTAAGGAGGTTTTAGATGGCAAGAATCAAAAAAATACAGGGAATTAAACGGCGGAAGGTGACATTCTCACTTGAAAACGCCGAGGCTAATGAGGTCTTTTTGATAGGGGATTTTAACAAATGGAACCCGAAAACCCACCCTATGAAAAGCGATGGAAACGGGACTTGGGTCAGGAATGTGATAATCCCTCCCGGAAAATACGAATATAAGTTTATGGTTGACGGGCAATGGAAAGAAGATCCCCAAAATGAACATTTATCCCTCAATTGCTTCGGGACTTACAACAACATCGTAAATGTAATTCCAAAAAAATGAAGCCCCCCGCAGCAAGCTGCGGGGTATCAAAGTGGAATTGCGCCGTAGCCTTTCCAGCTTTGACATGATACAGCGTAATTAACCCGCCTTCGCTCTGATGAGCTTCGGCGCGGTTCACCACCCTTGCCTTTCATCCCTGCAGCCCCGCTGGGCGGGATCTCCGCTCCGCTACGACAAGCTGCAGGGTATTACGGCGAAGGCGAATAAAGGATTTGTATTAACATCAAAATTTTACAATGGGAAGGTTCAAAGCATGCTAAACAATTTGAAATTTATATTATCTTTCATTTTTCTATTTTTTTTCTTCGTAACACCTGTTTATGCAATCGATATTACGCTCCAATGGACCCCAAATAATGAGCCAAATCTAGCCGGTTACAGGGTCTTTTACTTCGAAGAAAGTCAATCCTATAATTATTTAGACCCTTACTGGGAGACTATTGATCCTATTTGTACCATTAATGATCTGGATGAAACTAAAACGTATTATTTTGTGGTGAGAGCATTTGATACAAATGGATTGGAAAGTGCAAATTCCAACGAAGTACTTCTTATTGAAGGAGTTCCTGAAAATAATCCATGAGCGGTAGCCAGCAGCGGTGGCTGTTTCATAGGTATCGCAGCCTATGACTCGCCAGTGCAGCCTTTGAGCTTTTAAAATTGAAGCCGTAAAATCTTCCATCTAAGATCTGTAATATCTGCTATTTTATACTGTATTTTGAAGTCGGTTTTTATGGTTGTGATATCGAATTCTTTATAATGTCAGATTGTCGCTGATTATTTTTTAATACCCCCTGATGCAACCAAAACATTGCACTAAATCACTAAAACATATTCGTTTACAAAAATTCCCACACTTCCCCATTATTCATAATCACTCCATAACCCTATCGCTGCATAAACAACACATCAGATTATACGTTAAATGGCCTTAGACAAAGGCTTTGGTTGATTGGAGTATCTCATCAGTATTCCTCCCGATTGTGCGGGAAAAACTCCCTCTCCGCAGGAGTTCCTACCATTAAAATGAAGCCACCTATCTATGTACAGAGTGAACTACACTCTGGTAATAAAACGAATAACAAGAATAATATTTAAAGGGGATATGCAATGGCTGCAAATTTTCAAATTTTATCTTATAAAACTAAAGACAGTCTTCATCTGAAATTGAATGGTGATTTTGATGGAAATTCTGCATATGAATTGATCAATGCTTTAAGAGAGCATGGATCCAAATTTTTTCAAATCTTCATTGACACGAATAACCTTAAAACCATCCATCCATTTGGTCGGGCTGTGTTTCAAAAGAACCTGAGCATCTTAAATAAGAAACTTAGTAACCTTATCTTTATTGGAGAAAATGGACATAAAATTTCAATGAATTAAGCGTGGTTGCATTGATTTTTTTGGACTGGTTTGGAACCATTAGAGGAAATGACGCTATGAAAGATATAGTCGGTTATATTGTTGCGGCACTGGTCGACAATCCGGAACAGGTAGCGATTGAGGAAGTCACAGGGAACCAAGCTTCGGTGCTTGAGTTGAAGGTTGCCAAAGATGATTTGGGAAAAATTATCGGCAAAAAGGGCCGGACTGTCCAAGCAATCCGGATTATTTTAAATGCATCTTCTGCAAAAACAAAAAAACGCACAATACTTGAGATTATCGAGTAAAAATAAATCCTGCCCGGTGAATTTTCCGATAATTCGGAACTCTTTTTTTAAACACACGATTGAACGCCTTGTCCATAATACTGATGTAAGTATTTTTTGAATGAAAATCACACCCAATATCACCGCAATGAAGTGTTCAACCATTTGGGTTATCTGACAAAGCCATGTAAATGATGTAATAGTTTTTTATGTAATTTGTCCCACAATTACATAGTTTTTTATGTGAGTTAGAATGGGTCTCCTCCCCCCTTCTAATTGATTTAACAGCTTGAAATCTTTAATATCTTCATCGTATCAAGTATAACTATTTGAATTTGCATGATTTTTGCGTATATCTAAAGAAGGAAACAAGTTTGGTATTGTGATGAGATTACATAATTAAAGGATTACTGATCATCGAAGAGGTATTTAGCATATTATTTTCCATTGCAGTAATAGTAACTACTTTAGCGCTGTTTGTATGGTTAATGTTTTACAGAGCCAGTGAAGACGATTACCCCGACATAAAGGAATTTCAAATAAAATGTCCTAAATGCAGAGATGTCAAGTATGAACGAATCTATCGAAAGTGGTGGATGCGTCTTATACCAGGCACGAAATATTATCGTTGTAATAGGTGCAGAACCAAATTTATGATTATTTTTTGGAGAAGCGCCCTAAGGGTTTCATAAAAAAGAGCATAGCCCCTGTCATTCCTCCTGTCAGGGGTTTTTTATCGCATTTCGTTTTTTGTAATTTTACAGAATTATGAAGAAAGAAGCTCCTAAAAATAACCCGTAACCGAGAGGTTGCCATGCACAGATTATCTCTACCCCATTTCTCTAAGGTTACACTGTAAAATGAGGGGCTTGACGTAACATTTATGAGGCTTCTCGGATGTCCGTGCATCTGAATGCAACAGAGCATTTTACAACGACATTTAGGGAAGCTAATAAATTTAAATGCTTGGTAGTCGAATAGTGGGAGGCTACCGGGCTATAATATAGGCAGAGCAAAAAAGCTCTGCCTATATTATTTTAAGGATTCATATTATCAGCATCAAACTTTTCAATATCCTTACTCCGGTCAATGAATGATTCCATATGGTCCTTTACCGTTTCATAACTGGACATGACCATCGCAAATTTATTGATAATCGGATCATCATCTCCCAGTTGTTTTCTAATGTCATTCAGCATTTTCTCTCCTTGCTGTAAATGCTTTTTAATCTTTAAAAGAAATTCTTTTCGTATTTCATGTTTTGTCCGCTCTTTATTAATAATGGGTAATAATCGTTGGATGGAATATTCAACCAGTTCATCCCTGGATGCATTAAACATGCTGGAAATTTCATCTAATGAAGAAAGTGATTTTCTGCTGATCACAAACGTTTTTTGGATTTGGCCCTGTTTTTTTATTTTCGTTAGCTTAATTTCACGGGCTATAGATTTTAAACCTTCTATATCCTCAGCCATGTGATCGAAGAGAGATTTTTGTTTGATACCCATTTGATTGGCCACGATACTAATAGCCTCAATACATCCTTTGGTTAGCCTGAAAGTAGCACGAACCGATTGTCTGCTTTTTAAATCAGAAGTAAATGCTCTGGTGAGTGAGATCTTCTTTTTCTGTTTTTTATCATTTTCCTTTGACATCGTATTCACCTCCGGAACCCATATTCATTATTGAACTATATATTATTTAAAAAGTAATTCAAGAAAAAAATTGTAAATGATTCTTGACAAACTTTTTTCTGAAATTATTTTTTAATTAAAAAGTTTCCGTCAAGTTGAAAAATTAATCTAACCGTTTAATAAAACAAAAAAATAACGAAGAAAGGAGGATGTTATCATGTTGTACAGAAGATTATTCAATGTTCCGACTTGGGGATTTAGTCGGCCTTTCCGTGAGTTTGATCGTTTACGTAGACAGATGGATGAGATTTATGGAGCCTTTACAGGGGGTACCCTTCCAATGCCCTCAGCCGGGGTATTCCCTCTGACCAATGTGACTGAAGATAATGAAAATTATTATGTCAGGGCTGAGTTGCCCGGTATTAAATCTGATGAACTGGACATTCAGGTTACAGCAGAAGGCGTTTCTATTTCCGGCGAAAGGAAAATACCGGAAGAAGGAAACAACGTCAGATATCACAGACGTGAGAGAGAAGCAGGAAAATTTTCTAGATTGATCAATTTGCCAGGAACAGTTGATGTGAATAAGGTTGAGGCCTCTATGGAAAATGGTGTCCTGAAGGTTACTATACCCAAATCCGAGGTTTCTAAGCCCCGACAGATTACGGTTCAGTAAGGCAATTTAAAATACAATGAAAGGAGGGATAACAATGACGGATAAAGAATCCAAGGGTCTTCAAGTAAAGCCGAAACAGGAATTAACCTCGCCGGCCGAGCAAACACGACCGGGGCTGGTTTTTACACCCAGTGTCGACATTTTCGAGACAGATCATGAAATTACACTTTTGGCAGATATGCCGGGGGTTCTCGCCGATAACCTGACCATTGATCTTAGAGAAAACATATTAACTTTGACGGGTGAAGTCACACCTTTTGAAGGAGCGAATGAAGAGGACATTCTGATTGAATACGAAATTGGCAAATACCACCGGCAATTCAATCTTTCCGGTGTGATTGATCAAAGCAAAATCGACGCCAAGCTAAACGATGGGGTGTTGCGGCTTTCACTCCCAAAGGTTGAGGAAGTCAAGCCTCGCAAGATTGAGATTAAAACCGGATAAACATCCCATGCGCCGGATGTTCGGAAGTTATAAGGATATCCGGCGCTTTTACCAATAATTTCTTTGAATTACTCTTTGGAGGGATAATACATGATTACCAGAGATTCTCTTGGGGGAAATTCAGATTGTCGACAAAATACCGGTTGAAATCATGATGGGTGGACAACTCAACATGTTCTATGGATTTTGACAGCTCATTGGCCTTTTGCCAGTGAGACCTTGATAAGAGTGCCATCACAGCGCCTTTGCTGGCAGCGTTGCCAAGGGACTTGATTTTTTCCGGATCAACAGTGGGAAGCAGGCCGATTCGCATGGCACTGTATGGGTTAACAAAATTACCCAGCGCACCGGCCAGACAAATCTGGTCAAGATCCTGAATCCCGATACCCATTTTATCCATAAGCGTCTGGATACCGGCTGCCACGGCGCCCTTTGCCAGCTGAAGTTCGCGGACGTCTTTTTGGCTAAGATATATCCGCCGGTTGCCCGATGTTTCTTTTTTGGAAGCCACAAGAAAGTTATGCACCCCTGATTTGTTGACAACCCTGGAACTCAGATAGTCATCGGCATTTTTTCGTGGCGGCAGAATCAACCCTTGGGAATCGATAATGCCGCAATGCAAAAGCACGGCCACCAGGTCCACCAGTCCGCTTCCGCAAATTCCTTTGGGTAAAATGTTACCGATCACTTGATAGCGAAGCCCATCTTCATCAAAACTGACGCCTTCAATGGCGCCACTGCTGGCGATCATTCCCTGGGAGATTTGCGCACCCTCCAAGGCCGGACCTGCCGCTGCAGAGCAAGTTAACAGCTTTTGCCGATTACCTAAGAAAATTTCTCCATTGGTACCCAGGTCAAGACCGAGAATAATTTTATCATACTGTTCTGTGGCGGAAGATGCGAGGATGGTGCTGATCATGTCGCCGCCCACATAGCCCGATTTGCTTGGCATGACATACAACCTGGCTTCCGGATGCAGTCTTAGGCCGGCATCTTTTGCACTGAGAATCAATCCATCGGTTAAAACAGGAGAAAAGGGCGCACTTGCAATTCCCAGAGGATTCAAATTCAGAAAAATGTGCTGCATGGTCGTATTTCCGGCGGCAACGGCAATAAAGATGTCGTCAGTAGAAAGCCTTTCCACTTCTAAAAGGCGTCGGATAATCGAGTTCAAATCCTTAACCAGAAGGTCGGTAAGCGTGAAAAGACCCTTTGGATTTTCCTTAATGTACTGCAGACGGCTAATGACGTTTGATCCGTATTTACTTTGGCTATTGAGTCTGGAGATTGCAGCCACTTCACTTCCGTTCAGCAGATTGACGAGCTTGCCGACCAACGTGCTGGTTCCCAGGTCAAAAACAAGTCCGAAAACCCGCCCGGTGTGTTCCCGATGTTGCCAGGCCATCAAATAGTTTTCGTGAAGCACGGCCGTGCCATGGTTTTCCGTTTTCTTTATCATTTGGGGCAAAAAACGGAGGCAGTGAAGGGATGCTTTCAGGTCGCTATATTCCGGGCCCATGGCGGCTTTGACGCGGTCCAAATCGGACAATCCGTTATGGCCGGATTCGGGCAGTAGGTCCACCGGCCGTTTGTTTATCAGGGGATCGATATCCACCGTGGGCCTGTGGCCGGTTTTAAGTATCTGGTGGAGGATCGGCTCATCGTCCGATTCCCCAGTGTGGACGACAAGGTCCTTTCTGATTTTGACCCGACAGGCAAGACGAACACCATGTTCCAGCTCTTCCGGATCAAGAAGCTCTTTTTCTTCTGCCACAGGAGGTCTTACCGAAGAAATGACCCGCACTTTACATTTCCCACATTTGCCCAACCCCCCGCAATCACTTTCCAGCGCCACGTCGGTCTTTTTCAGGGCCTCCCATATGGTGGTTCCCTTACGCAATTTTAACCACAGATCATCGGGAAGCACATTTAACAATACATATTTACTTTTTTGCTTTTTGAGTGGCAAAAATCCGGTGGAGCTGCGTCTTTTTTTTGAGGTTTTTTTCTTTTTTTTCGGCTTTTTCATGTGTTCTGATCCTACTCGAAACCCGGTCGGGGGACATCTGATAGGTTTCAGTCAATACCCGAGCGTATCAAATGAATGAGTCTTTGTTTCAAATGCGAATAATCGGCATCTATTATCTCTAAAGACAGATCTAAAAATCCAGCCAGTTTGGCAGCTGCGGCCTTTAAATCCCGATCAGACGGCTGTCTCACATACATCAGTTTTTTATAGTGCTTGAAAAAAGACTTTCGAATGTCACTGTCATAAAGTTCCAGGGGTTCGAAACAGTATTCCCTGAAATTGACAATGAGCTCCCTTTCCAAGAAATAGGTGCCCGCTGTTTCTGCCATGATCTGCTCATAGCTATCGCTTCCAAGAAGCATTTCAAAACAGTGAAGTCCGGGAACCTTATCCGCACAATTTTGGATACATATCTCTTCAATACCTGGAACACAGTAACCATATAACAATAAGGGCCGTTCACTTTGTTTCCGAGCAGAGACAATTTCTCTGATCAGATTTTTTTTTAATGTCCGTGGATATAGATGCAGATTTGACGGCAAAAAGGTTACACGCAATTGCGGGTATTTTTCTTCTACCCGGAGAGATTTAAGGGCAGGTTTGAAAACCCCGCAAGCGATAAGGCGTATTATTGAGGAAATTTTGGCCCCCTTTTTCACGAGAGCATTACGTTTTAGATATTTTGTATTCCCGGAAAACGAACTTTTATCTCGGAAATCAGTTCAGGGTCTAAAAGCCCATCCATATCTTCTTTTAAAATTTTTTCAACCCGTTCCTTTGCCCGGCGCATCATGTTGGGCCGGCCCCTTTCTTCCCAAATGTCAAAGTTACAGCGCACGGCAAGATTGGGGTAAAAAAATTCGTCCATCATATGTTCGACGGTATGGTCAGCCAGGACATAATTCCCTTCGGGACCAATTTCTTCAATGACGTCAGAAGCGAGGGTCTCCTTGCTTACCCGGATACCGGATAGAATTTTGTAAATCATGCCGATAATTTCATCATCGATAACATACTGTTCATAGGAAATAGAATTGCCCGAATCCAACATACCTGCCGCCAGATGAACGAGATCCGCTCCGCTCATGGCCACCATTAAATTGGAAAAACTCTTTTCACAGCCCGCCTGAATATCGGGTCGCTTGGCCTCGGTAACACCCGCCGAGGCATAGATGGGTAAATGATAAAGTTTTGCCAGTTGAACCGCGGCAGCGTTCATTAATGCCATTTCCACTGACCCCATCGTATATTCCATGTTCCGCAAGTCCATCGTCGAAGGTACCGAACCATAGAGTACTTTGGCACCCGGGGCGTACACCTGAGCCATGGCAATGCCGGCCAAAGCCTCGGCATGCATCTGGGAAAGAGTGCCGGCCAAAGTCGCCGGAGCCGTGGCACCGGAAATGGGCGCCGGTGCGCAGGTGACAGGAATGCCGTTTTTGCAGCAAAACTTGAGAATATCCAAGGAGTCATACCCGAAACTAAGAGGACTTATGGGATTGGTTATCACGGAAACAAAGGGCTTTTGTCTGAACTTTTCTTTTCCTCCGGCTACAAATTCGGCAAGTTCCCACATCTGCTTTACGCCTTCCAGATTATCACAGCCGCCCATTACATGTTTGGTGGTGTAGTTCAGGGCATAATAAAAATCATTTAAATGATAGTATTGCTGTTCTATATCATGGGCCTGGCAGGATATGATATATAGGCGAATATTATCGAGCTGGTGCACCAGGGCAGCGGTGTTGGCCACATCTCTGAGTATGGTGAGCCGGTAGCCTCCCGTCCCCATATCAAGGATTCGAAATACTCTGCCGCCGTTGGAAAAATTGACCCGTCCGGTCCCCATATGAACATCGTTGACACCGTCGCGGGAATAGAGAACGAATTGGGAGGGGGCCTGTGCCAATTTTTCATTTAGCCAGGCAGTTTCAAAGCGGGCGATTTGGGCATTATAATCAATCTGAACGCCTGATTTTTCCAACAATTCCAGACAAACTCTGCAATGGATTTTAATCCCCACACGTTCCAAAATCCGCCGTCCCGCATGGTCTATCTGTTTGATATCTTCCGGTGAAAACAGACTGCTGAAGGGAAATTTCTTTTCCATGATGAGTTCAACTCTCCAATGCTAATGATTGACACAGAAATACCATACATTGAAGTCAGAGATTTTGAAGAATCTCGTCAATTCTCTTTAGCACTTCATCCGGTTTTGGAACCACCTGGTGTTCGGACAAGATTCGTTTTACCTCTACATTACAACGCTTATAGAAATCCATGGCCCCGGCACTTTTCCAGGAATCGTAGCGAGAACGATCCAGAAGTCGGGGAAGAAACAAAGATTGCATGAAATTTTCAAAGGTATGATCATCCGTGAGAAAAATGGATCCCGGTCCGCCCTTGGCAACCCGCTCTATGACCTCGAAAGCCAGCGTTTGATCATTCACCGGTATCCCCCCGGCAAAAAACCGGCTCATGGAAATCAGTTCGTTGGCCATAGTAACCATTTCAAGACAAGACGTGCTTCCGTATTCCAGAAAACCCACATCATGAATCAGGTTGGAACGAGACAACAGAGCGGTAATGATGGAAAACATGGCTTCCGCCCCTGCCTGGGCATCCATAACTTTTGAATCGGAAGCACCGGCAAATGCCCATATGGGCAGCCCGTAAATCTCATCACGCATATCCGCAAGTGCGGCCTGAGTGAGACTCCACTCCGGGCAGCCATAGCAGACAACGCTGGATTTCATATCCAGCGCACTAACGTTGGGACCGAAGAGAAACGGCGATCCCTTACCCACCAGCTGGTGAACCACGAGCCCCACCAAATTTTCAGCGATTCCCATCGCCATAGCCCCGGCCAGGGTGACCGGCGCTCCACCGCCCGCGTTTGAACCGGAGGGAAAGCAGACGGGAATCTTTTTTTCGGCGCAGAACATGATCCGCTCCATGACGTTTTCAGGAAAACGTAAGGGGCTGATGGCCTCCGAATAATTCAAAATAAAGGGCTTTCTTTGAAGGGCATCTTCGCTTCCGGCCACCTGACAGGCAATGTCATATATTTTGGCGATGTCCTTACCACTGTCTGCGATGAATACAATGGGTTTGTTCGTGTTCTTAACCATTTCGGCAAAAACATACACATAAATATTTTCAATGGGCACATCATCAGGATTGCCCATTGACATGGCAAAAGAGATGTTCTCAAGCCCGTCCACCAGCCGGGCAAAGTTTTCCACATCATTCTTGACCGCGCGCCGGCGTTCACCGGTTTCCAGATCCAAAGTGAACGTCGCATCAGAACCGGTTCCATAAAAAGGATTGCCATTGGTCAGCGGCATGGTTTTATTGCCTTTTTGGTCATACAGCGTTATTTGAGTCGGGGCTGATCCTAAAGCGTCTTGGACAAGGTAAGACGGCATCCGCAGCCAATTGTCGTTTAAAACCCGGCACCCCGCATCCATAAGTATTTTTCTGGCGCCGGGGTGCTCCATCCTAAAGCCCGTTTTATCGAGAATCTCGAGGGCCGAAGCATGGATGGCCAAGGCCTGATCACGGTTTAAAACCTTAAGCCGAGGTTGAAATGTAGGAATCTCCAAGGGTTTCATGATTCGCTCCTTGTTTGCAAAATTTAGTGCCAGAACGAAAACTAGGATTTTTCGTTAAGATCAAGGAAGACGAAAATTTTAACCACAGACATACATTGAGTATTTCGAGGATTAAAATTTGAGTCTGACGAAGATATTGGCGAAAAAAACCGTTTTCGTTCAGGCACTATTTAGGGTTTCAGGTAATGCCGAGCACCTTTTTCGCTTCCATCACGGCCGATCCCGCATCGGGCGCATAAGCATCCGCCTTTATTTCACTGGCAAAATTGGCAGTAACCGGTGCCCCGCCGATCATCACCATCACTTTGTCCTTAATCCCTGCTTTCTGGAGGTTTTCTATGGTTTCTCGCATCCCGGGCATGGTTGTGGACAGCAACGCCGACATGGCCAGTATGTCGGGGCCAACCTCTTGGACTTTCTGTAAAAACGTATCCGCTGAAACATCTACCCCCAAATCCGTGATGGTAAATCCCGCACCTTCCATCATCATGGCAACCAGATTTTTTCCGATATCGTGCAAATCCCCCTTTACGGTACCGATGACCACTTTCCCCTTGGACTTGAGATCCTCCTCCTGAAACTGCGGTTTGATCAGTTTCACGCATTCTTGCATGGCTTTGGCGGAGCGCAGCATTTGCGGAACAAACATCTCGCCGCTTGCAAACTTTTCGCCAACGTGGTCCATTGCAGCAATGAGGCCTTGATCGAGAATATCTTGAGCCTTTGTACCCGCATCTATCGCGTTTTGAGTCAGAGATACAGCTGTTTGGATGTCCCCCTTGATGACTGCTTCATTTAATGCCTTAATGTCACTCATGGTTATTTCCCCCTTTTGATAGCACCCTCAATGATCGTAAAAAAATAATGGAAAAACATGTAACTTTTCAATAAATTATGGAGCCTGCTGGTGATAAAATGTAATCTGTCTGGCTGTTTGAGCAGGTTAGTGAGCCTTAAGAGAAAACAGCAAATCACATTATTCATCTTTTAAACCGATGATGGTTCCTTTAAACAATTAATATTAAATGATTGAACTTGTTTTCTCTTAAGGCTCACTTCGCT
>Ga0180431_10007574_pt1 | contig 12617 bp, 11 predicted proteins | sample SS_ome_11_FD_132459 | JGI IMG/M metagenome (GOLD analysis project Ga0180431, IMG submission 132459) | Hypersaline lake sediment archaeal communities from the Salton Sea, California, USA - SS_1_MS_1 metaG | ecosystem: Environmental > Aquatic > Non-marine Saline and Alkaline > Hypersaline >... | reverse complement strand
TGGCGGCTTCGGTGGCGGCTTCGGTGGCGGCTTCGGTGAAGAGGAACAAGGCGGGGAAGAAGATGAGGGTGGCTTCGGAGAGCAGTCTGGTGGTTTGTCCGAGGACGATGCCGAATCCATGGCTCAGACCATCATGGAGAATCTCCCCGGAGACGCGACCATGGAAGACGCTGAGCGTATTGTGGAGGAAGTGGGAGCAAGTGTGTAATGCCGCTTAGTGACGAACAGGTAAAAGAAATCGCCCAGAAGGTAATCCAAGGATTGCCCAAGAAGGACGAGTCTGCCCCTGAATCGCCGGAGTCGGAGGGGTCACAGACCGAGGCACCCGAGGGTGAGATTGCCTTGTTCGACGAGCCTGACCGGGAAGGGTCTATTTCTTCCCGGTTGGTGGCTAGTTACTTGCGTCAAGCTATTCTCTTTGACACGGAAGAGGAACTGAAGACCTATCTCAAGCAGCATCCCGATGCGGACAAGTCAAGGCATCATGTCAAGCCGCAGGTGAAAAAGGGTCCGGGGGTGGAAACGGAATCCAAGGGAGGAAAGCCCGGAGAGTCAGAGCCCGGAGAGAAGAAGCCTGTAAAACAACCCGAGCCCGGAGAGAAGAAGCCGGAAGACGGTGTGTCGGGCGACAGGAAGCCGATAACTGGTCCCCAGCATGAGATTTCGTTGGAGGATGTCGTCAAAGACCCCGAAAATTGGGCAACTCACTCTATCCATAAGAGCCAGTTGACGCCCGGAGTGGTTGTGCATTTCCCCGGCGGGGAGTCCAAGAAGTATGGCGACCTGTCGGACGATGAGAAGGAACGGGTCGATAAAGCCATCGCGGACGGCAAAGCTGCCAGCAAGGGTCTCAATGACTATTCCGACCGCAGCATGAAAACCGTGAAGGCTAATATGCAGCGGAATCTGGCTCGTTATGAGAACCCGGACGTGGAAGAAACAAAGAACACCAGCCGGGAGCCCTTGACAAAGGACAATGCAGAGGAGTTCTCGCGTTCACTTCTGGATAATGCCCACAGCGTCTTGGATAAGTATGCTTCTTCGATGTCCAGTGTTTCGCGTCCGATGATGGATAAGTACGTTGAGAACGTCGTGGGCTCGGTCTATGAGGCTGCCAGCGATGGTTCTTTGGGCGAGGTAAGTCAGGCTGACCTTGATGAGTTTGTCCGGGAGGATTTGAAGCGGATGATTCATCAGGAGATTGAGACGAGACGGCGTTCGCTTGGGGACCACGGGATACGTCATGCCGCAACGAATGCAGAGAACAGTGTCGCCATGTTGGACCAGCTTCAAGGGGCGGGTCTTCCCATTTCCGGCAGAGACAAGTTGATGGCTCTGAGCATTCAGGCGAATCATGACTTGGGATACACGTCGGGTGACATCGCCACGGATGTCAAGTCGAGCAAGCAGCATCGTGGTCATTCAGAAGTCCTGATGCGTGAGGAGCCGGAACGGTACAAGGCTATCTTTGGTGACGTGGGTGCGGAAAGCATGGCTCACATAACCGGAACGCATGATGAGAATGACATTGATTGGGAGGAACAGCCTGTTGCTTCTGCGGTGCGGTTGGCTGATTCCACGGCTTTGTTTGGTAAGGAGAAGGTGCAAGACCTGTTCATTCGTTCGCCGAAGGCTATGAACCTTGCTTGCAAGATGAGACTGGCGGCTGAGGCTGATCCCGGCAACGATGATTTGCAGAAAGGTATCAAGAAGCAGATGCACGATACCATTGACGAGGGCGATTTTGACGACGAGGACAAGGAACTGCTTCATCGTCAGGTTGACGAAATGACCGAGAAGGGATTCAGCACAACAACGGACATCCTGAGCCGATTCAGTGGTCGCATCAAGGGGTTCAACTACGATGCCGACAGCAAGGTGATGTCCGTGAATATGGCGTATTCTCCCGAGGGGCAGACGGTTGACATGCTTTTCGGTGACAAGGTGGCAGGCAAGCAGTTCAAGAAGTTCGTTGAGGATATGGGTGGCGAGCCTGTGGATGGGAAAAGAGGGAATGTCGAGTTTGAGAGCAATGGTAAGCCTGCTTTTCGTCTCAACATGGAAGGGGCGGACGAAGACCCGATTGACAGTGCCACAACGGACCAGATGAAGGAGTTCACGGAAAAAACGGCTCGCATGGAAATCATGAAGGCTCGTTCCGGGATTCTTCCCCCTCCCGAGATGGTCAGGGAAAGTGTGGATGAGTCGTTCGAGTTCCTGAAAAAGTCCAAGTCCAAGTTCACGGACGAGGAATGGAAGAAGATGGAGGAACTGTTCAAGAAGTACGCCAACGAGCCAGAACGCATTATCGAAGAATTAGCACACTGGCCTTTGCTTGAATTTGAGAGGGCGTATCTTGAGGGCAAGGTCGCTCGCATTGTGGATAGCATCGTTGCCGCCTTCCGGGTTGAGGATTTAGCAGCGGAGTTTTCACGGAAGGGCATCGTATTTCATCGTCGTTTTCAGGTCGGCGGGGAATCATTCCCGGAGGTGTTGGATGTTTCCAAGGAAGTCGGGACAGACTTTCGCCGGGATGTCGTGAGACTGCTCAGAATGTCAGGGATAAGAGGGCGACTGGGTGTTTGGCAGCACAGGACTGATTCGCGGGGTCATTATGTAGCTGTGTTGTTTGTCCCGCAAGAGGGTGTGAGTGACGAGTTAGCCGATGTCTTGAAGGACATGGGCGTTGAAGTGGAAGGAGCGTAGCTATGTCAAAAGACGTGATAGAGAGAATAATAACGGCATCGGTTCAGTCGAATCCGGTTTTTCTGCGTTTCGCTCAGTTGTCTGACGAGGACAAGCAGCGGGTTATGGACTTGGTGAAGCAGAAGGTCGAGAACAAGGGAACAGGCGAAGAGGAATCAACCGAGCAGGAAACCGAGGAATCGACCGAACAGGAAACCGAGGAACCTGCGAAGACTGAGGAATCGGAGGAACAGGAAGTCGGCGAAAAGCCCATGGAGGATGCTACTTCTCAGGACGAGGAAGAAGCTGAGGGGACTGATACGTCTGATAGTGATGCAGAGGTAGATTCGCAGTCTCCGGCGGCTGATGAACCGGAAGAACAGGAATCCGTTGAAGCCCCATCTGGTGATGATGAGGAGGGGTCTCCGGCTCTGACCGACATTGTGAATGGAATCGCCGAGGAAATCGAGACCATCAAGAAGGACAACAAGGTTACGCCGACCGAGGTGATGGGTCTCATGGACAACATGGTACGGATGGTTACGGAGCTTCTTAGAGCCAAGCCGGGTCGTGTTCGTCGCAGTTCAATGCTCACACGTCGTGAAGCCATTATTGCCGAGCGGTTGATTCGGGAAGACAAAATCATAAGGGAAATCAATGCCGGGCACAGCTATGCCTTGGAGCGGCTTACCTTGGACGTGGAAGGATGGCAGCCTCTCAACATTGATGTGTTGCGGGCTATTGACCGGACGTGGTTTGACGCCAAGGACGACGAAGGTGAGGACATTGAAGGTCGCATGAACTCTGTGCGGTATGAGCGTGTGGACCCGAGGGGTCCGTTGACGTACCAGCAAGAGAAAGAGATGAAGCGGCAACGCAAGTCTCCCATCCAGCGGCTTACCGGCACCATCCCGCAAGGTTCTATGCGTGAGGCTGTCAAGGCGATTGGCAAGATGCTCCGGCAGAAGTTTGACCTCAAGATTGTGGATTACGGGATAAAGAGGCTGTAGGGCGGTAATCCGGGTTGATTGGGTGGCGATGAGCGAACGAAGCATAGTCGAGAGATTGCTTGTATCGGCGGACGAGAAGTTCGTCCCGCCGGAGTCTGCCCAGAACGCTGCCAAGAAAGCCCTTCGCTGGAAAGAGGAGCATGGCGATGAAGTCAAAGCCATGACTCGGACAGGGTGGACTCGTGCTCGCCAGTTGGCGAACGGTGACGCTCTTTCATACGATGTCGTCAAAAGGATGGCTCAATTCAAGAGGCACCAGAAAAATAGTCGGGTCGCTCCCAAATACCGCAAGGAGCCGTGGAAGGATAACGGCTACGTGGCTTGGTGTGTGACGGGCGATACCCTCATTGCCTTGGCGGATGGCTCTGAAATGGAGATATGCGATATTGTTGACGGCAAGATGGATGTTGACGTTTTGTCGTATAACGAGGACACGGGGAGAGTAGAACCTCGTCGTGTCCTCGACTGGATGGTTGGGGAGTCGTCAGTGGGAGACTTCCTGTGTGTGGGTAAGGGGAAACAGAATCGTCTTCACATTTCGTCTAAGACGTTCATCAAGGTTACGCCAGAGCATGAGGTTTTTTCGGAGGGGGAATGGGTTCCCGCATCAGACATGGGTGGAGAACGTGGTGCCTATTTGCACAGATGGTTTGATGATATCGGTGAGCAGGTCTTAATCGGGACTTTGCTCGGCGATGCTAGTATCGAGGCTGGAAGATTGTCATTCTCTCATGGCAGCAGTCAACGCGGTTATGCGGAAGAGAAGGCAAGAATACTTGGGTGCAAATATGTGGGAAGTTATGTTGGAAACTATGGAGATTCCAGATGTCAAGTGTTTCGCTCTAAGGTTATGAATGGCCTGAAAGAAATGAGGAACGAGTGGTATGCACCAAGCAAGACAGTGGGTGGCGACATTCTCGAAAAAGTTGGAGACATAGCTCTGGCTTTTTGGTTTATGGATGATGGAAGTCTGCATCGTGGGAAGACTGTTCGTCCAACATACTATTACAGGCTTCACACAGAGGGATTTGACGATGAGAGCCTGTGTCGAATTATTGCTTGGTTCAACAGACAGGGCTTAGAAGTTAAAGCCGTGTCAAGGCGTAACACATGCGGGGCTTACTTGAGATTTACCCCCTCTAGCAGTGCCGAAATAAGCAGGAGGATATCTCCATACGTCCATGAGAGTATGGCGTACAAGGTTATCCATCCATGTGAGTACGGGTTGCGAAGATATAAGCCAGAGATTCGATACTGCATTTGTCATGAGATTGTTTCAAAACATGTCAAGTGCGAGGATATGAGTCACAGCTTTAAGAAGGCGGGCAGATTTCATAGGAGATACAACATCGCGGTAGAGGGCAATAATAACTACTTTGCAAATGGACTTCTGGTTCATAACTGCGGTTGGGGCGGCTCATCCGGTATCGAGTGGGCTATCGGCGTAGTAAACAGGGTCGAGAAAAAGAAGCAGTCGTCCATCGTGGACAGGCTGGTGTCTGATTTTGTCGCGGCTGACACTTTGGCAACACCGCTTGAGGAAGAAACAGTAAATGATGTTTTTGACCGAGCCGTTGCTATTGCTTCTCGGCACGTCAGGGGGTTGCGAGGAAAAATCAAAGTCAAGGCAGTCAGGCGTGGCACATCTGTCCCGGCTGCGTCGTGTGTCCCTTCTAAGGGGATTATTTTGGCCAATCTGGACAAGTTGCTTGTCGGGGGTCGAGTCCCTCGTGTTGTTGGGGGTGTCTATCCCTTTTTGCACGAGATAGGTCACTTCGTGTTTTCGAGATTATTGCCACTGCAAGTGCGAGCTTGGTACGAATCGGAATTCGATGCCGCAGGTGAGTTTGCTTCTTCTTATGGAAGGAAGAGCCCCCATGAGGATTTTTCAGAGTCGTTTGCTTACTATTTGGCGGGAAAGCCAATTCCGTCTCAAGCCGAAGAAAGGTTGACTTTTGCTTTGAGTGGAAGGATTGCGGCTCGCGGTCAGCAGGTTGTTCGCAAGGACAAGGACTTGATGCAGGATACGGGTGGTACATCCAAGGGACGTGACCGGGAACCGCACATCAAGCCCCCGCGTGACGACGTTAAGGAGCGGTATCGTGACAGGCGGTTGGTTCCCGAGAAGATTGACAAGGATACGAATGAGGACAATGACCGTCCCGTCAAGAAGCCGAACCGTCGTCCGCAGGCGAGACGTATGCGTTGGGCGGCGATACACAAGATGAGGGTGTTTGATTTCGACGACACATTGGTTTCCTCGGAGAGTTCTGTGCGTGTTAAGCACGAGGATGGGGAAGTGACGGATTTGGACAGTGCGGCATTTGCCTACTTCGTTCCGTCAGGCGGTGACAAGATTGACTTTACCGATTTCAACAACGTAACGAAGCCACGGGTCATCAAGAAGAACATGGATGCCTTCAAGGAAGCCGTGGCGGACAAGGATGCCAGAGCGGTTGTCCTGACAGCGAGACCCAAGGGGTCGGCTTCTGCCGTGAAGAAGTTTCTGAGCAGTTTGGGGATAGACAACGTGGATGTCGTGGCGTTGCAGTCCAGTGACCCGATGGACAAGACCCGGTGGATAGAGGGCAATATGGAGGGAATCGACGACATCGAGTTCACCGATGATAGCTCGAAGAACGTGGAAGCCGTGGACACGTTGAAGGGCAAGGTGAAAAGGTTAGAGACGCACAATCCTCCCCATCCTACGGATGCCGATTATGAGGGTGAGCCTGTGGAAGAAACGTTCGAGTCCGATGCTTCGACGACGGTTGAGATTGAGAAGAAAGGACCGTCGGCACCGAGCCGGTGGTGGGATACTCAAACTCCCGAGTTCCAGAAGCAGTATTGTTTGAAGCATCCTGAATCCAAGTATTGCGGGGTTTGAGATGAACAATGAGAAGTTGAAGAAAGACGTAAGCTCCCGTGCTAAGAAAGTCGGGAGAAAGACTCGCCAGTATGTTGAGAAGTTCTTGTTGGGCAAGATAGACCAAGCAGGAAATGCTGCCGGGGCATGGGTGGAGAATCTGGAAGCCAAGTTTGACAAGCTGAAGCCCGAGGGAGCCATGAGGGGATTCTCCGAGGGTGATTTCGATGACCTGTACTTCGTGCTGACAGGCAAGAAGCGTAAGAAGGGGGCATCGAGAGTAGCACGCTTGGCTTCGCGTGTAGCAACGCATCCCTTGGACATACAGGTTGAGTCTGGTTTCGGATTCCCAATGCCGGAGAACAATTACCATCGCAAGGTTTTCTCCGCATTATGGCAGATTTTTGAGCGGGAAAAAGCCATCAGCGAGAAGGATTTTCAGGGGCAGGATTGGATTCGGGACGAGTGTGACCGTGTCGTGCGGACCCCGGAAGCGGAAGAAATCATCCGGCGATTTGAAGCTGGGAATTATAGACCGGAATACTGTGCGGAGTGTGTTTTTTCAGAAGTAGTGCAAGCGAGGTGAGTTATGGCTACGTTCGACAGTAGATTCAAGAAGGCATACAAGGCGGTTCTTGCGGCAGAGCGAAGGCGTGTCGATACGCTTCTCAGTTCTGGATTTCCGACCTACCGGGACTTGATTGCGATTGGTGGGGGTGAGGATGTGCCACGAGCGTCTTCTAAGGACATTGAGGCTATGATGGATTCCGCTTCTGCTTGCCGAGCATCGGTGGATGCTTTCGACGCACTTGCGTATCTGGCGACGGAGATGGGAAAAGCCATGAATCGTCAGGCGGAAGAACTGGAGCGGACGGTCAGAAAAGTCAAGTCGAAGAGATAGATGAACCCTTCGTTGGAGATATTGAAAGTGGCTCGTGAACTCTTGGCAAAGGATGCCGAGAAGGAAGTGGAGCGTCTATACCCGTTGAGGATGATATGGGTATAATAAATCTTTGATATTCGTCTCTATATCAGGAGGACGAATATGAGAAAGAAGTGGGGTAAGGATGAGATAGAGTTGCTTCGCAGGTTGTATGAGATAGACGGAATGGGGTGGACTGAAATTGCGGGAATCCTTTGTCGATCAAAATGTAGCGTTCATGCCGCCTGTAAGAAATTTGGTTTTCGTCATACAAAGGAACAGGAAAGGGCATTAAGGTCTCGGATACATGGTGGAGAAAATAATGGAATGTGGGGCAAGCGGGGTCCGAATCTAGGACTCACGAAGGAAACGAGCGATAGGATAAGAGCGGCGGCAAGTCGTCAATCCCAAACGAAAAAGTCGATGTATCGGTCGGGGGCGTTACAGAGACCTGTTGGTGATAGAAACGGGATGTGGGGAAAGACATCTTGGAGAAAAGGACAGACAAAGGAAAGCAATGATAAGGTTAGGCGTGCTGCCCTTAAGTGTTCTGAAACCAAGAAAAAGTCTTGGAAAAAACTATCTGAGCAAGAAAAGGAAAGACGGAGAAGGGTATGGGCGGCTCAATCCCGCAGGTGTAGAAAAAAGAGAACAAGCATAGAACTGGTTGTTGATTCTTGGCTACAAGAAATGGGGATTGATTTTCAGACACAAGTTCAAATGGGAAGATGGATAGCTGATTTTTACATTCCATCTTTATCTGTTGTTGTGGAGTGCGATGGGGATTATTGGCATTGTAACCCTGTAAGATATGATGCCGCTTCAGCCAATTCGGTACAGAAAAAGAACATGGACAGGGACCGAAGAAAAGATGCTTTTTTAGGGGGCAGGGGAATTAGGGTCGTTCACCTGTGGGAGAGAGACATAGTGAGTGAGACGGCGAAGATTTTTTTGGCAAGGGTATTAGGTAATTAACATGGGCATGGAAGTCGAAATAAGAGGATTACTGCATATTGCTAGGGCGTTTATATCTTCAAATTCTGAAGCTGAAGCGGAAAGACTTTTGATGGATATTATTCCCATGAGTCGCTTTAGGGGCAAGGTTTATACCGTGGGCGGATTTACACGGGATCAGCTTTTGGGAATTGAGTCAAAAGATTTAGATGTGGTTGTCGAAGAAGATGGGGGCTCTAAGAAGATCACTCGGTATATTCACAATATGTTTCCAAAAGAAACGAGTGCTCCTCGTCAACTTGGTTCGGCGTATCCTATATGGCAAATCAATTTCAAACGAGACATAGAATTTAATGGCAAGACGTATGGAACTTTGGGTGCCGAAGTCCAGTTTGCGGACACACAGAAAGAATCGTATCCCGATGACAAGAGCAGACAGAGAGTTGTGGAATATGGAACGTTGGATGAAGACATTAAGCGTAGGGACTTTACTGCGAATATGCTCTTGAGGGATTTGACTACTGGGGAATTGAAAGACCTTACGGGAAAAAGCATAAACGACATAAAGAGGGGGATTCTGAGGGGTCATCCCGGTGTAGACTTCGATGAAATTATGAGACAAGACCCAATTCGCCTACTTAGACTTGTCCGATTCCAAGCCAAGTACGGATGGCGTGTGCCATTGGACGTTATCAAGACGGTCAAGAAGAACTCGGCTCGCATCAAGACGGTTTCCGGTGAGCGTATCCGTGACGAGCTTGTCAAGGTGATGAAGGTCGGAAAACTGGCTCAGGCTATCCGTTTCATGAAAACGCTGGGGCTTTTGAGGTATGTTATGCCCGAAGTGGAGGCGATGTCCGGTACGGAGCAGGAGTACAGCCGTGGAAGTCATCAGGAAGGTGACGTTTTCAAGCATACGATGCTTGTACTCAGGAGTGCCAAGCCGGGTGTTGTGAATCAGTTGGCAGCCTTGTTGCACGATGTGGGTAAGCCGGATACGCAGGAAGTGATGGGCGGTGTCATCAGGTTCCTCGGACACGAGAAAGTGAGTGGTGAGATTGCCGAGGCTATCATGCGGCGGCTCAAGTTCGAGCGGAAAGACATCAAGGCTGTACGCAAGATGGTGGAAATGCACATGAGACCGCATCACTTTGTGCGGCAGGATGCTGGTCCGAGAGCCTTGAGGCGGTTTGTCCGTGAGGTTGGAGAGGAGCTTGTCGATGCCGTGCTTGACTTGGCGGAAGCGGATTCTCTTGGGAATCTGCCGTCCGAAAACGAGATTCCCCGGCTCCGGCAGATGATACGTGAAGTCCAGAACGTTCCGGTGGAGGAGAAGCCGCCGTTGGATGGAAATGAAATTCAGAAGGTATTGGGGATTGGTCCGGGGCCTGAAGTGGGCCGTGCCGTTCAATTCCTGCGTGACCGGATGGATGAACTGGCTGGAGCGGGAAGGAAAATGACTAAATCAGAGGCAATCCGTCTTCTCCGAGAGGAGTACGAGTGGTGGACGAAAGAAGGATAGTTGCTATGGCTAAGCGAGTTGCACAGGGAGAAACAGATGGCGTGGAAGACGAGCCCTTCGGCTTGGTTGACCAGTCTATCGACATGATGATACGGTGTGTGCAGCTTATCAATGAGAATCTGCCCAAAGTGGAAGCTCAGACGGTCCCTCAAAAGGCTGCTTTGGATGAAATCAGAGGGATATTGGACGAGGCTGTCGCTCCGTATCTGGCCGATATGGTCAAGGCGTGGCAGACTCTTGAAGAAGGAGGTGGATGATGGCTACGAATGAGAGAGTTGATTATGTCAGCAATGACATCTATCCCGGACAGGAAGCGGCGGCTCAGGCGAATCGGACGAATTTCACGCCCGGTAAGGCGACAGGGCTGGCGGGCGATATGAACTGGCCGAAAGACCATCGGACTCCGCAGGGAACCCCGGCATTTGACGGGGAAGCCGCAGGTCCGGTGGAGATGAACAGGTCGCGTGTCGTGAAGCTGGGTCGTGGAACGGTTTGCGACCAAGTTATCGACGCACCGACGGTGGAATCGACTCGTGTTGAGGCAGTTACGACTGATTTCGTTTCCGGCACGCACACCGTGCAGGAGACGGAGACTGTGACCAACCCGGCCAGCGAGGAGAAGACATCAGGGCAGGACCGGATTGCGGGAGCGTAAGTCATTAACGGATACACCATGCAGGAATTCGATTTCACCGTGTCCGGTCGGACGCTTGCCATGGGTGGCATAGAACCTGATATTTTTTTTGATATTGGTTCCTGTAGGTAGGGATGTTTTTACGGTGAGGAGCTAGGCATGTACATTTACCAGTGCTCTCGTAGATTTTTTTGCACGTCGCTAGAGAGGTACATTCCGGTGGGTGCGATTATCGCACGGTATGAAAATGCCGTTAGGATAGTCGTCGATGATGCTCCGCAAAGCGACCAAGACCCTTTCAATGTTCTGGTTGATGGTATTTCTTACGACGACCCGGCACAAGTCTCTTGGATATACGGGGTAGAGCCCCCGCCCCTTGGGACTTCCACGGCAGGGTGGTTTGTGACGATTGCTACGAAGGCTGAGGATGCTTACGGTAATGTGTCCGCGAACGGTGGGGGTGGTTTACCATCCAACAGCGAGCTTAAAGTTGACGAGACGACCGGGAAGGTTTATTTGAAAAGCTCCACCAATGGATTGTTCTACCAGATTCGCATTCATGGGGTGGATGGCAGTGCTGCTGTCGAGGTGGGGCAAACCGGAGTGTCCATTTAGGAGACTGAGATGAGGAAAATACTAACCATCGTTTTACTCGCAATCGCACTCGTTGCTCCCGTGGCGGGTCAGACATTTCATAAGAGCGTGACGTATAACACGGATACTTACGAGATTACTGACTTTTGGATTCTTGCGGCTTCCAACAATATCGCCATTACCACGAACCTGTGGGCGGGTGTAGTCTCCTACACGAATGAGCCGGGTTATACGAATGTGTCTGACGCTTTGGATGCTTTGTTTGCTGGTGGAACAGGTGCGGTATCCTCTGTATCTGGTGACGGCACGTACACGACGAATTCCGGCACGGCGAGCGACCCCGTGATTTCTCTTTTGGCAACCAATCTCAGTGACTACAACAATGATGCTGGCTTCGTTACGGCCACCATTACGAATGGATTGGCGAGCACGAACTGGGTATCTTCAAACTTCTATCTTGCCAGCAATCCAAGCAATTTCCTTGTCCTTGGAGACCCCGGAGCTTCCACCAATCTCAGTGACTACAACAATGATGCTGGCTTCGTTACGGGTGTTGCGTGGGGTGACGTTACAGGCACACTCTCGAATCAGGCGGACTTGTGGACAGAATTGACGAACAGGTACACCAAGGCTGAGATTGCGGCTCTTGGTTATCTTTCGACCAATGACAGCCCGACGATGGCTGCCGGGACGGATTGGACGTTTGCCTTGGCAAGCGTGACGAACAATGCTTCTTCCGGCACGGATATCGTCAATTATCAGACGATGACCGGAATGGGGTATCATTCTTGGGGGAGTGCCCCTGCAACGACGAATAGTGCCGGGACTCCGGGCCAGATGGCCTACTCTTCAAATTATCTCTATATTTGCGTGACAAATAACACTTGGCGGCGTACTATACTGGCCACGTGGTGATAGAGGAGAAATATCATGGCTGACAAAGACCTGAAACTCATTCAAGAGCAGGCGGACGGCTCGTTCGCTGAGGTTGACTTGACCCCCGTAGCCGGTGAAGTGCTGGATTTTGACGCCAGCAAAGAACCGCAGATGGCAGGAGCGATTCATTCGGGTTCTGGCAATACCAGCAACTCAGGCAACTACTGCTCAATCAGCGGTCAGTACAACAGTAGCAACACAGGCGGCTATTGCTTGATTTCTGGCAGTTACAACTACAGCAACTCAGGCTACCTCTGCTTGATTTCTGGTTATTACAACTACAATAACAGCGGTGACTACTGCCTGATTTCTGGTTATTACAACTACAATAACAGCGGTGACTACTGCTCGATTTCTGGCGCTAACAATACCAGCAACTCAGGCAGCTACTGCTCGATTTCTGGTTCTTCCAACTACGGTAACTCAGGCAGCTACTGCTCGATTTCTGGTTCCTACAATCACAACAACTCTGCCAGTCATTGTATTATAGGCGG
>Ga0180431_10007571_pt1 | contig 12618 bp, 6 predicted proteins | sample SS_ome_11_FD_132459 | JGI IMG/M metagenome (GOLD analysis project Ga0180431, IMG submission 132459) | Hypersaline lake sediment archaeal communities from the Salton Sea, California, USA - SS_1_MS_1 metaG | ecosystem: Environmental > Aquatic > Non-marine Saline and Alkaline > Hypersaline >... | reverse complement strand
CGTGACACCGCTCACGCCGCTTCAGGAGCGCATCCTGATATTGCTGGGTCTGTCCCCCGATATCTACCGTGGCCTGGCATAGAATTCACCATAGTGGTCACGGATTACGCGAATGGTGAGTAATATGTGCCTTCTAAGGGATTAGTCCCTTCCCAATATATTTGCTCACGCAGTCGGTGGATGATGATCGATTTGGCCAACTGATGAGTGAGATGTGCATCTGCGAAAAAATATCGGTGTTCTGGGCCGTATTCACAGACATAATCGGTCAGGAGATCATCCACAGTGTCCGAAGGCCACTGGCCGTCATCTGCTTCAGTAAAACAATCTCTGAGCAACCCACTCTGGGAATAAAGCCATTTGGAAAGTAACACAGCTTGACCAGCGGGAATCCCATAAGGCAACGGGAATAGACCTGATGGGTCCATTGTATTGATAGGTCTGTTCCCGACGTAGACATAGCCAGACAGCATAATCTGTGGTTGCTGAATGCTGCCTCTCCACGGATCCCGCCGCGTGAACCTCCCGACCCGGCCATCATACCATCTCGCTCGCAGGTACTCCAATCCCACGCCGCCGTCGAACCACTCGCCAGTGTAGCCCAGTCCCGCCTGCGCCGCGCCCATCTCGACACCATACGGTGTCCATTCGCGGGCACTCACCACCGCGCCCGCGCCGTCCACCACCTGCCGCACCGACCCCAGCGCGTCGGGCAGATAATAGGCCCACTCGCCACTCGCGAACTGCCCCAGCGTCTCTTGACCCACGAGATACAGGTTGCCGCCCTCGCGCAGCATCTCCGGCAACCCTGAGGCCCAGTCCCAGGCGAAGTTCGTCACGTCGCCATCCACGGACTGCGCCACGCGCAGACCCGCCGCGGTGTAGGTATACACCAATGTGACCGTCACGCTCTCCGCCCGCACCATCCGCCCGGCGGCATTATATGTGTACGTGAAGACGCCATCGTTGGTAAGGTTCCCGCGGTCGTCCCAAGTATACGTCACACCGTTCGCGCTTGTCAAGCGGTTGGCGGCGTCGTATTCGTAGGTGGTGACGCCGGTTGTGTCCGTCATCGCGGTGCGGTTGCCAACGGCGTCGTACTGATACTCGAAGGATTCACCCGTCGAGTAGTCCGCCCCGGTCAGCCGGTTGAGCGGGTCGTAGGTGTAGGTGATGGTACGGGTGAGGTATTCCCCGCCCGGCTGCTGTTGGGGCTGCACCGGCACCGCCGCCGCAACCGGGAGGGGCCCCTCTGTCGCCTCCGCTCCCCCGCCGCTCGGCAGGGCCGCCCCCACGCAGAGGACTGCCACGACCAGCGGCGCGGCCGCCTGCGCCGCCAACTCCGGGTCGGTGGCCAGCAGTAGCGCCGCTTCGGAGGCGTGCTTCTCGTACAGCGCGGTGTACCGGCGCCCGGCTATGCTGCGGGCAAAGACTTCGTCCCCCAGAGCCTGGCAGGCTGCCACACCTGCGGGTTCACTGCACAGCGTCTGCCGCACTGCGCAGGAGCCAGGGGTAGGCGTGGGGAATCGCCCTACATAGGCCACTCAGCACAAATGCCTCCGCAAACCTCACCAATTGTAAGGTCTGTACTCCCCGTATCCCTGCCATTTCTGCCAATGGGGATCGGCCTCATAATAGGAGGAAGTGCAAAAATCTATGTCATAACTGATACTCTTAGCCCTCGTAGAAGGCTTAAGGATATAAGGGAGTCTCTCTTGACTGGGGAACACGACAATCGCGCATATGCGAGGGTAAGCTACGTGTACACTAAAAGTAAACACATGCACACCCGATGCATATGTTGCAGCCCATTCCGGCTCTCCGTATTTTGCTATGACTTCTTGAGCAGTGATATTCAAAGAGGGAGCAAACGCTATACCCAGAACAACATCATCTGTAAAGTCAATCACGAAACCCTCACAGTGTATTCCCTTTGTTCCGCCTGAGGACCTGCGATCCCAGGTTTCGCAAGAATCATAGACACCTTTTTCTTGTAGAATCCCCATAACGTCTGCCTCCGTTGTCTGCCCAGGGATGATACCCCAAAAGCAGGGAGGGCTACAGGGGTCCTCTGTCAGAAACCCGCCATCCCCTACCTCAATCGGAGACGGTCTCCCCATTGTACAGGATACAAGGCTGAGGAGTATTGCGCCATAAACCCCTATCTTGCGGGCATATCCGGTAGGAGTACGTGCTTTGAAAGCCATCTCAAGCTCACTCTTACGGAGAGATTGAGCCCTCAATCAACCCGTTGATATAACGCCAACGAAGAGTCTCGCGATAGTCTTCGTAATATAGCAAATCCCTATACAACTCAGAGTGTCTATATTGTTGAACTTCCCGTTGCGCCTCATCCGGGAACACATACGCCGCCACCGACTCGGCGAAATCCTCCTCCCGGTTGAAGTTCACGTCCGAACCCTTGGGAGGGATGTCACCGTAGAAGTATCCCGCTGCGTTGCAGCCTGGCCTCCGGTTGTCCCCATCGCAGTAGTCCCGAAGCCAGTCACTCAGAAGATGCTTGCCGACAGGGCCAATGGTGAAGCCACCAGTATATCCTTCCAGTTCTTTCGACAATCTCCACCCATGGTTCGCATCCCAGGCGTGTCCCAGTTCGTGCACCACCGACCAGGAATCGAAGTTTATGCCCGGATTTATGATCAATTCCGAGAGATGGGTACCGAGAGTTGGAGGCTGTCCATTGTCAATCAACTCTATCCGACGAAGAGAACCATGGGTGCAGCCCCTTCCGCACGCCGAAGGCGTCTTGATCATCTCCCAACGCCCGATAAAGTCGCGGAAGGCAGTCTCACCTCCCATCGCGGTTGCTAGCCTTGCTACGGCGAAATCAACCAGCCCGAGTTCGATTAACGTCCATCTCCCCGGATCCCACCCACAGGCGTTCCCTGGCATGTCTGGCGCGGGGGCTCGCACGGGAAGGATGCGCCATCCCCAGTCCTTCACGATTTCTATGCCGAAGTAGTTGTCGACTTGCCGGACAATTCGATTTGCATCTTCATCTTCATCTTGGGTGATATTCCCGCTTGGATCGCTGTACCGTACGGGGTTATTGGCGGCGTACACATAAGCGTGTTGCGACGGTGGGAGAAAGAGAAGGCCAGGAAAAGAATCCTGGGTCGAGAAGCGACCTGTGGACGCGTCATACCACCGCGCCCGCAGGTACTGCAACCCCACCGCCGCGTCCCACCACTCGCCGGTGTAGCCCAGGCCCGCTTGCGCTGTGCCTACTTCCACCCCATACGGTGTCCACTCGCGACTGTCCAGCACTGTGCCAGCGGCGTCCGTGGACTGGCGCAGGCTGCCCAGGGCGTTGGACAAGTAATACGTCCACTCGCTGCCATCCCACTGTCCCAGCGTGTCGTAGCCCACGAGATACAGGTTGCCATCCTCGCTCAGCATCTCCGGCACGCCGGAGGCCCAGTCCCAGGCGAAGGTGGTCACGTCGCCATCAACGGATTGCGCCACGCGCAACCCCTGAGCACTATAGGTGTACACCAGCGTGGCGGTGACACTCTGCGCCCGCACCAGCCGCCCGGCTCCGTTGTATGCGTATGTAAACGTGCCGTCGCTCACCAGGTTACCCCGGTCATCCCAAGTATACGTCACGTCACCCACTTTGGTCAAGCGATTCACCGCGTCGTATTCGTAAGGCGTAAAACGTGAAACGTGATCAATGGTGCTCGTCATCGCCAGGCGGTTGCCGACTTCGTCGTAGGCGTACTCGAAGGATTCGCCTGTCGAGTAGGCGGCTCCCGTGAGGCGGTTGAGGGGATCATACGTGTAGGTGATGACGCGGGTGGTGATGATTGTAGCAGGAGCACCTCTCTATTTGTCTCGCTCCACAGTAGCCCCAGTGTCAAGGCCGCCAAGCAGGCCGTGTGTTCACGAAGCCATCCCCTGCCAATCGTTGGCGGTATGTCCCATCAGTTGCCTGTATCCATATTTCAGTCGCTTCGCCTTCTTTTACCACGTAGAGAAGCCACTTTCCATCCGGCGATAGGGCAGGTAGGCCCGCTAATTGATTCTCCGGTGATATGGCTTGAACATCGGGAGATGGTTTGTCAAGCAGCAAATCATGCACCTGGATACTATAAATCGTTCCCAAGGGCCATCCATATTCAGCACCAGGCCAGGTTGACACGAAATACAGGGTCTCATCGTCGGGTGAGAATACGGGACTATAGAAGTCAGAGCCAAGCGATTCCCGGTCGCCAGTGACCAAACCACTATGCATCGTCGCTGTTTGTTCCTCGACCTCCGCTATTTCCAGACCACCAGGAACATATCCTCGCGCGCATGCAATAGCCAGGTGACGGGCATCGTGAGACCACGCTATGCCATCACATCCGGGCTCGGCTATCCACGAAGCGTCCCTCGCTCGGTATTCGTCCTGGTATTCCGGTTCATACGACACGTGATGGCCCTCCAAGTCCACGATCGAAACGTATGTTCGCCAAGCCGCTCCAATATACGGTCCTTGATAGGCAACATATTTACCATCTGGAGACCACTTGGGGCAATGAAAGCACCCGTCCCAGGAATCATCGGTGATTTGCTTGATTTTAATGCTGTCCCCTGCGCCAAGATCAGCAACGTACATTCTACATATTGTCACCTTATCCCACTCAAAGATAAGATAATCACTAGAAGGGTTCCAACTTGGATAACTGTACGTGCTCACTTTGTTTGTGATCGAGATGACGTCACCAGTTCCCAAATCAACGATGTTCAATTGTGCCAAGTGCCCTACGGAAGTACACATTGCCAGGTAAGCGATCTTTTGGCCATCTGGTGACCAGGCAAAGCGATCCACCCCGGGCTGATACCATTCCGGTACATACCCTTCAACTAACGCACCACTGCAATCCGTAATGGTCAGTTGTCTCTCTGAACCGGTAGCCAGATCGAGGAGCCATATCTCTGCCAGACCGGTTCTGTTGGACAAGTACACAATCTCTTGTCCAGACAGGTCAGCAGGCAGTGATAACCATCTTGGTCTATCCGTTGGTTCGGGAGATGGGGGTGATGCTGTTACCATGGATACCGTTTCATCACGTTGCTTTACATCTTGGCAACAGGATAAAGTGACGGTGCAAAGCAGAATCCACAAAAGTGTTGGCATCAATTGGGGTGATTTCCTGCTCATTGGCATAACTCCCCTGTCAGGAAATATATATTGTGACTATGGGGCCGGCCAAACATAACCAAATCCACAGGGGTCTATGTAAGGCCAAGTGGTCCGTTGGTACACTGCCACAGGACCAAGGCAGTTGCGGCCACTGCAAGTGGTTTCTGGTACCTCATTGAGAGAGTTCTGATAATGCGTGTACAGACTGGTCGGGCAGTCATTGTAGTGTCTACTGAGAAGCCCTGGCCCTTCTCCAACAAAGACATCTATACGATTATCTTGTATGAGATCACCAGTATCTGCGACCGTGAACTCGGCATTTCCCCATGATTGCAGTGCAGGCCCATACTCCAGTTCTGGAATGTAGATTTTGGCGTTCGATTGTAGGTATGTTGGGTCAGCCGCTACCATCTTATAGGCATGTGCATCAGGGTCAAAAGGCCGGCCTTTGCCACAATGGACGCCATTCCAAATATGAAAGTAATCGGACTCTGGACATGCTGCCGAAGATGGTTTCCCGGTACCATTTGTCCTTACATCTTCTACAAACAGGCTGTTTGCAATGAAAGTTGTTCCATTAGATAAAGTGACTGCTTCATCGGTGCCCCCTGTGTCTGCGTACCAACTTTTTCCTGAACTATTTGCCTCGGTCACGAATTGGTAGGCTGTGGCATAGAAATCTCCACAGTACAACCACACTGGATGTCCAATACCAGAACCAGACCACCACGCTTGATTCCCATTAGCCCAATCGAGGAACGATGGTGCGAAAACATAGTCGGGCATATGGCGGGGGTTCTCAGTTGGTGCCGGACACACACCAGGTGGTCTGGGAGTATGCCCAGAGGGATCCGTGTGATTGATTGGGTTCGCTAGGGCGTAAAGGTAACGATGGATACTTGGAGGATTTCGAAAATCGGGTACAATAGGGTCGGGACTGACGAACTGGTTAAGATAAGGCGCGTACCACCGCGCCCGCAGGTACTGCAACCCCACCGCCGCGTCCCACCACTCCCCCGTATACTGGAAGGCGTTGACCACGCTGCCCTGGGAGGCCAGCGCCACACCGAAGGGGGTGTAGTCGTAGCGCTGCTTGACCGTGCCGGAGCGGTTCACCATCTGCCGCACGCTGCCCAGCCCATCGCCCAGGTAGTAGCGCTGCGCGTTGCCGCGTTGTTGCGCCAGCAGGTCCAACCCGTGCAGATAGAGCGCGTCGGTATCTGAGATGACGTGCGCCAGCGGGGAGGCCAGGTCCCAGGTGAAGGCTGTCTCCACGCCGTCCACGCTCTGCACGGTACGCAGGCCGTCGCCGTTGTAAACGTACTCGATGGGCACGCCCCCCACGCTGGCGGTGATCATCCGGCCGGCGCCGTCGTAGCCATAGCTATCTGGCCCGGCCGCCAGCAGATTCCCCCGGTCATCCCAAGTATACCCCACGTCGTTGGCCCAGGTCAAGCGGTTGGCCGCGTCATAGGTGTAGGTGGTGATGAGCGTGGTCGTGATGGTGGCGCTGTGCACGGTGCGGTTGCCTACCGGATCGTACCCGTACTCGAACGCCTCTCCGCTGGAGTAGGCGGCTCCCACCAGCCGGCTCAGCCCGTCATACGTGTATGTGATGACCGTCGAGACCGGCGCGCCGGAGAGTCCGCGCAGCGTCTCTGTCACCGCCGTGCGGTTGCCCACCCCGTCCAGTGTGTACTCGTAGCGGCCCAGCAGCCGGGTGCCCCGCTCGTGCTCCATCTCCGCCAGTCGCCCCGCCTCGTCGTACCGGTACACCGTGCGCACCCCGCTCAGCGGTACGCACGTCACCACCGCCGTCGCCGTCACCTGGGATGTCCCCGGCAGGGCGAGCCCCGTCCCCGCACCCGGCTCCACCAGGCTGAGGGGCTGCACGGGCGTCAGCCCGCCCGGTCGCGTGACCGTGAGCACCCGCCCCGCCGCGTCGTAGCGGTAGCGCACCACCCGGTTCTGCCAGTCCTCGACCTTCCACAAGCGATGCGCCCCGTCGTAGGTGTAGATGACCTCCTGGCCGCCGGGGTAGAGCAGGCGGGTGCGGTTGCCCACGGCGTCGTAGCGGTAGCCCACCGTGCCGCTGGCAGGCGCGGTGATGGTGATGGGCCGGTAGAGCGCGTCGTAGACGTAGGTGGTGCTGCCGGTGGAGTCGGTCATTGCCACTCGGTTGCCGACGGCGTCGTAGGCGTACTGGACGTTGGATATTGGGTATTGGATATTGGTCAGGCGGTTGAGGGCGTCGTAGGCGTAGACTGTCACTCCGCCGTCGGCGTCGGTCATCACGCTGCGATTGCCCACCCGGTCGTACCCGTATGCGGTGGTGTGGGTCAGGGGATCCGTCTCCGCCGCCAGCCGGTTCAACGCGTCGTAGGCGTAGTGCGTGGCGTGGCCGTTGGCGTCGCTGACGACGGTGCGGTTGCCCAGACCGTCGTAGCCGTACCCGGTGCGCACGTCCCGGTCGGGCGTCTGCTCCCCGCCGGTATAGTTCTCCACCACGGCGACCAGCCGTCCCACGCCGTCGTACTCGTAGTGCGTGGCGATGCCATTGGCGCTAGCCGCGCTTTGCGGGGCCGTCATCACCACCCGGTTGCTGAGCGCATCGTAGCCGTACTGTGTGGTGTTGCTCAGCGCGTCCCGCGTCCCCACCAGCCTCCCCAGGCTGTCGTAGGACAAATAAGTGGCGATCCCCGTCGCGTCGGTCACGACCACCTGCCGCCCCAGTGCGTCGTAGCCGTAGCGCGTCACCGCACCTATGGCATCGGTCATCGCCACCGTGCGGCCCAGCGCGTCGTAGCCGTAGTGGGTGGTGCGGGATTCGGCGTCCGTGACCTGGGTGCGCCGCCCCAGCGGGTCGTAGTGTACCGCCGTCGTGCCGGAGAGGGCGTTGGTCGTCGTCACCAGCCGGCCGGCCGCGTCGTACTCGTACCTCGTGATCCTGCCTCCTGCATCCTGCGTCCTGATTCGCCGCCCCAGCGCGTCGTACTCTGCGATCGTCGTGCCGGAGAGCGCGTCCGTCGCCGTCACCACCCGCCCCAGCGCGTCGTACTCGTAGCGCGTCACGCGCCCTTCGGCGTCGGTCACGGCCACCCGCTTCCCCGCCGCGTCGTACGCGTTGACCGTGGTGCCGCTCAAGGCATCCGTCGTGGTGATCAACCGGCTCAGCGCGTCGTACTCGTAGCGCGTGAAGCGTGATGCGTGATCCGTGACCTGCACCGCGTTTCCGACCTCGTCGTAGAGCGTCACCGTCCACAGGTCTTGGTCGGGGCGAGCCGGGTCGTAGACGGAATCCACATAGTTGGTCGTCACGGTGACGGGGCGGTTCAGCGCGTCGTACTCGGTGAAGGTCACGTGGGCCAGCGTATCGGTCACCAACGTCTGGTTGCCCACCGCGTCGTAGCCATACTCGGTGACGATATTGTACTGCTCCTGCCAGTTCTGCGGGTAGCCGGGCAAATAGTTCTGCCAGGTACGCGCCACGCGGTTCAGTTCGTCGTACTCGGTAAAGGTCACGCTTCCCAGCGTATCGGTCACCAGAATCTGGTTGCCCACCCCGTCGTAGCCGTACCAGGTAGTGAGGTTCCACTGATTCTGGTAGTTCTGGCCGACGGTGGGGGAGTAGTTGGCGGTGCTGCTGATCAGCCTGCCCGCCGCGTCGTACCAGGAACGGGTGACGTGGGAGAGCGTGTCGGTCGTCGCCACGCGGTGCCCCACCTGGTCGTACCCGTATTCTGTCACCAGGTTGTAGGCGTTCAGATAGTTCTGTTCCGCAGTGGTCGTGGTATAGTTGCGCGTCACCCGCACCAGGTTGTCTCCGGCGTCGTACTCGTTCACCGTCGCCTGCCCGGCCGGGTTGGTCGTAGTGACGAGCCGGCCGACCGCGTCGTAGCCGTAGGTGGTGACGTGCGAGAGCGCGTCCGTCATCGCCACCCGCTGGCCGAAACCGTCGTAGCCGTAGGTGGTGGTGACGCCGTGGTTCACCGTCTGGATCAGCAACCCCCGCTCGTCGTAGCTGTTGACCACCGTGCCGCTCAGCGCGTCGGTGGTGGTGATCAATAGATTGCCATCGTACTCATAGTGCGTGGGGTGGTCCGCCGCATCGGTCAGCTCGGTCAGATGGTCACGGTCGTCGTAGGTCATCCGTGTGACGCCGTCGAGGGCGTCGCTGATCACCTCCGGGCGGCCCATTTGGTTAAAGACGTAGCCGGTCGTGTTGTCGTTGGGGTCCGTGGTCGAGCTCCAGTTGAAGTAAAAGTCATAGCTGCGCTCGGACGAGCCGTAGGGGTTGCTCTGCCAGACCAACGTGCCCTGGCCGTCGTACCGATCGCTGGTGACGTGGCCGTTGCCGTCGGTGATGGTCGTGGTGCCGCTGATGCCGTAGCCGATCTGCAGCGGTTGCCCCAGCGTCCCGTCCCAGCGGCGCACCACGCGGCCCCCGTCGTCGTACTCGGTGCGCTCGACGACGTCGCCGGCCGGGTCGCGCACTTCGTACAGCAGGTGGGTGTTGCTGCCTGCACTGAGCCCGGTCGAAGTGTAGGTATACGTCCAGGCCAGGCCGCGCGTGTCGGTGACGACCGTCAGATTCCCGGCTCCGTCGTAGCCGTACGTCACCGTGCGGCTGATGGGATCGCGCACCTCCGCCAGCCGCTCCTGGTCGTCGTACGCAAAGGCCAGGAAACGCTCGCCGCTGGGGTCCTCGACGCGCGCCAACTGCGTGCCGCTGCCTGCACCGAGCAAGGTCGAGGTGTAGACCAGGGTGATCGCCTGCCCCTGGGGACTGCGCATCTCGGCCAGTTGGCCCGCGTCGTCGAAGAGATAGACGCTCTGGTCCACGCCCGTGAGCGTGTAGGTGTAGGGCGAGGTCAGCGTGCGGGTGAGGGTGGCCCACACGCCGGGGAAGGGGGTGTGGGTTCCGTCGTCGTTATCGTTAAAGCGGAAGCGCGAACCCCGACAACCCTGGACGGTGACGATGCCCGGCGCGCCGCCCAGCGTGTCGGAAAAGATCAGTTGCACGTCATAGTTGTGGGTCCAGCCATAGTTCAGCGAGCCGGTGTAGATGGCGGTGGCGTTGGCATTGTAGCTGCGCTCGAAATAGAGCGGGCCACCGATTGTGGGAATGGAGATGTCCTGTTGACCGTAGTGATAGTTACCCATACGGGTGTTGATGGCGCCATCCAGCCAGTCGTTGACGGCCGTCGAGGACCCGAAGGGACATTCGATGGGGGCGAAGGATTGATCCCAGAGGAACGGATTCGGTCGCGGGGACTCGATGGTGTTCACGTGAGTATCGGCGGTGACCAACGTCCCGCTCAAGGGAATCGCCATAGTGATCCAGTTGGTTACTCCGTCGGCCGAGCAAGCCACGGCGCGGTTGTTGGCGCCGACGCACACTCGTCCGCTATACCCGTCTACTGCGACGGCGTTGAGGAGGCACTCGTGCTGCGGGTCATATTGGGGACAGAGATGATCCTCGTCGTCGTGTTCTAGGGTGATCGTGAACGTAGCGCCGTCGTCCTGGGAGTGTTGTAGACTATGGCTCGCCGCCAACCAGAGCGTATTAGGACGCGTATGATCGTAAAGCAGATCATTGTTATATGACCCTGCTGCTTCACCTGACCAGTTGGCGCCGCCGTCAGTGCTCCTCCGAATCTTGACCAGGTTATGGTAGCCGGTAGCATAGATGTAATTGGGGTCCTGGTCGTGTCCGGTGATGTATTTCTCCGTGGTCAATCCAAGCCCTATCTGGTTCGAGTATTTGCCTGTGCGCGCCCACGTTATTCCTCCGTCGTGGCTGATAAAATAGTAGTCGTCGTACAGGGTATTCAAGGTAGCTCCCATCATGTACCAACGCTGCCCATTGCCCCAGATGTCGCTGATGTTCACCCAATCCAGATTATGTGGCAGTATGATCCCGGTCCACGTCTCGCCTCCGTCAGTTGAGCGTGCAGCTCTAGGATAATGATCGACCCTCGGGCCCGCCGCAAAGACCACGCCGGGATTGCTGCGGTCCCAATAGACGCAACGCCAATCCGCCTGGGTGTACGGCATCGTGATGTGAGACCAATTGTCCCCCCCATCGGCAGTACGATACATTCCATCCGAGGTGACAGCCAGCAACACGTCCTCGTCGAAAGGGTTCATCTGAATACGCCGCACTTTGACGTTGCCCATGCCGTTGCTCTTATGTACCCACCCGTCATCCGTGTACAGCCAGACAGCGGCGTTGCTGGTCCCGGCCCAGAGAGTAGGAGCGATCGTGTATCCAGCAAGAGCCGAGGCGGGTTTTTCAGACGCCACCCACCAGCCAGGCAGCACGGACACCGTCGGCGGCGGTTCTGCGGCCAGCAGGGCAGGCAGGTCATCAACCGCGTCGGGAGAAGCGCTGCCGAGTTCCGGCGCGGGCATCGCCCGGGACCGCGCCGGTGCGAGTGCCAGCACCAACGCAACGCCCAGGAGCAGCAAAAAGCCAGCCCGGCGCCTGCGCACGGCGCGTGGGGGCTGGCCTGAGAGAGACGGACGGCGACGGCTCACATCGTCACTCCGTGAATCGCGGGGGGGGGGGAATAACTGCTTTCATTGTGTCACCTCCAAAAAAGTTCTCGTCGAACGACAATAGTGTACACCATTCTCGCCATAGGCACAAGTCGGTCAGAGCGCGGCTCGTGTGCTCGATGGACTCGACGTGGCGTGTGGGCAAGACGACCACGGGTAGAGAAATAGACGACATTGCGGCCCTCCGGGTCAAGAGACACATCACTCGTCTAGACCCGCATTCGTAATCGTGTGTTTCCTCATCCGAGGCGCTCTTCTCCGTTCAATCAAAATCGTGCTCGACCTCGGCCGGCCCGGTGGCGGCATGCGAAACCCACGTCTCACCGTCGTGGGTGGCGCGCAGCCTGTGTGCCGCTTCCGCTTCATTTCCATTCCATCGCTGTCCCTCCGGTCCAAGAATCCGTCTCACTCACTGGACAACAATCCAATCCACGTAGAGATCGTAGCCGCTCCCCAGCACCACCCAACCCAGCCTCCGCAGGTCGGGATAGGCGCTGTCCACCGCCTCCAGCGTGGGCGTCTCCGGGTAGCCCTGCCCCTCGTCCAGGTAGACCTGGATCAGGCCCGTGTCCCCATCGCGCACCACCTCGAGTTGGTACCACTGGCCCGGAACCAGTGTAAGCGAGGCGTGGTCCAGGAAAGTGTACTCGCGGGTGAGTTTCAGTTTGCCCCAGGCCGGGACGTAGGTCACACTGTAGCCGGTGGGGTTGCCGCCCACATCCGCCGCTCCAAAGCCCAGGGCGAAGGCGTTGTAGGGGCCGAGGAGGCTGCCGGCGGCCCGGAAGCGAGTCTCAGTAGATCCAAAATTGCTCCCAAACGTGTCAGTTGACCTGTGAACTTACAGGTTTGCCAAATCCTGGTAAGATTGTAGTTGCAAGAAACAACAATCCAAGGAGGCAAACCTGTGG
>Ga0180431_10007570_pt1 | contig 12620 bp, 10 predicted proteins | sample SS_ome_11_FD_132459 | JGI IMG/M metagenome (GOLD analysis project Ga0180431, IMG submission 132459) | Hypersaline lake sediment archaeal communities from the Salton Sea, California, USA - SS_1_MS_1 metaG | ecosystem: Environmental > Aquatic > Non-marine Saline and Alkaline > Hypersaline >... | reverse complement strand
GGGAGCACTGTCAAAAGCAGGAGGCGCCAGCATGTATTTGCTTAGAGTGTGTCTGGCCGTGATGTTTCTTGAGGTGAGCGTTTTGGCGACGGGGGTGTTGGCACAGGCGACGGAGGACCGGCTGGGCGATCCCCTGCCCGAGGGGGCAGTTCAGCGACTCGGAACCTTGCGGCTGCGCGGTGGCATCGGCGATCTGGCTTATCTTCCGGACGGCCGAGCCATAATCGCGTACGGCAGTAGTGTAGAAATATGGGACTTCAGGACAGGAGAGCGACTGTTTCGTGACCGGGTGATCTCCGGCGGCATTCGTTCTATGGATGTCCGTACGGATGGCAAGGCCGTGCTGCTGGCCGACAGTAGCGCTCACGTCCATGAGTGGGATGTTGCGAAAAATGAGATCCTGCACAGTTTCCCCACCGGGCAGGCAGTCCTCCTCACTGCCCGCTACTCACCCGACAGTGCGCGGGTTCTGACTACCAGTGCCAATCCTCCCACGCTGAAGGAGTTCGAGCTGGCCACCGGCAAGGAACTCGTCTCTATGAAGGGCAATAAGCTGTACGGTTTTCGCCAGGGCATCTACGACGCGAAGGGCAAGACCGCCTTCGTGGACGGCAGTTATAGCGGAGACAATCCGATACTCGCTCATTACGATCTGGCCACAGGTGAAGTGCTGCACGAATGGCACAACAATTACTATTCACACACTCGCAGCCTGGCGCTGTCACCCGACGGTGAGCGCATCCTCAACGGCAGCCGTACCATGGCCGCCGAGTTCAAAATAGACGGTTATGAGCGAATCAAACAGTACACGGGTCATCAGGGCGCGGCAGTCACTGCAGTCGCCTACTGCAAGGATCCGAACCAACTGTTGACGGGTTCGCGGGATGGCTCGATCCGCCGCTGGGATCGCGAAAAGCCGGAGGTCCTGTTGCGCTGGTGGCCCCATGCCGCTCACTGCACCCACATCTGCGTATCACCGGATGGCAGCAGGGTGCTCTCTTATGGCGCCGGCATGGTGGTCGAAAGCCACATTTCCACCGGCTTACCCACAATCGCCTGGGAGCGCCACAGCCAGGGCGTAGAAGCCGTCGCGGTAATGCCCGACGGACGGCGCGCGGTGAGCGGGTCGTCTGACACCACCTTGCGGCTCTGGAATATCGCCACGGGAGAGGAGCTAGCCGTCATCGAAGGCGCCACGCTCGGCGCCTATGCAGTAGCGGTAGCACCCAGTGGCGGCAAGGTCGCCGCCGGCTGCAAAGACGGTGTGGTACGCGAATTCAGCCTGCCCGATGGCAAACTGCTTCGCGAACTCACAGGCCATATTGGATACATTCACTCGGCGGCCTACACACCTGACGGCCTGCAGCTCATAACCTGCGCCGGCGATGGTCGTATTCGCATCTGGAGTGCTGACAGCGATGAGCCGATCCATGTCATGAGGGAGCACCGGGGCGGGGTATTGTCTGTGGCCGTATCTAGCGACGGCCGGCGCGCTCTGAGTGGCGGTCGTGACGGTACGGTGCGGCTGTGGGACCTGGAAGCGGCCCAGTTGCTGCGCACCTTCTCAGGGCACCGCGGCTGGGTGGAAGCCGTTAGCTTCGCAGTTGAGGGCGGCTACGCCTTCTCCTCAGGCCGTGACGGGCGTATCCTCAAATGGAATCTGGAGAGTGGGGAAATCGAGGCTGAGATGGTCCCCGGCAGTTGGGTGCGAACTCTGGCCTGTGCGCCGGATGGCAAGTACATTTACGCTGCTGGTGATGACGGCCTCATTAGCTGCTGGGACCTGATCAGTGGGACGAAAGTCGCAACTCGGCAAGGGCATGAGGCCGCCGTGCAGGACCTCGCATTTACGCCTGACGGCGAGTATCTGATATCAGCCAGCCGCGACAGTTCGCTACTGGTTTGGGCACGACCTGAGACTCTCCTGCCGGTGTACGTCAACGCGGCTGGCCAAGAAGTGGCACAATTGCACCGACAGGGCCGGGCAACCTGCTGGACAGAGGCGCAAGAAGGCTCCAGCCCGCAACTTGCGGTTGATGGCGATTCGGAGACCTACTCAGCTACTACCAGTGGCGCGAAGTGGTCACGTGATCTTCCCAAGGACCTCGGAATGGAGTGGCATGCTCCGGTAGTGGTCGGCGCTTTCGAGATTGATTATTTCGATGCCGGATATGCTCCGACGGACGACGGTCAGCAGTTACAGGCCTGGGACGGTGAGGACTGGTACCCAATCCAAGCGCAGGTTAGTAAGGACGAAAGCGGGGCGAATTGGGTCTATACCTTCACGCCGGTGACGACTTCAAGAATCAGGATCTTTATCACCAAATTCTCCAGGGGCCGCACCGCAGTACGTGAGATGCGGATTTTCCCGGAGCCTGCCAGGCTACAAAAGCGACCCGGAATGTAGGTGGCTTGACAGGCGCCCCCAATCAAGCGCGAGTTCCTGGGTGCCCTAGAATCGAGTTTGACGCTCAAGGACGCGAGGCTAACAGCCACATACACTAAACCCTTCTGCTGTGAGAACTTCTCGTTCTCCTGCAGAAGGGCTGTTGCGTCGTATATGGCGGGGCTGACGGGACTTGAACCCGCGACTTCCACCTTGACAGGGTGGCACTCTAAACCGACTGAGCTACAGCCCCAAGCCAACTGAGACGAAAACACTTCCCCGGAAGTCAATGCCCCGTGCGGAAGCACTTTAGTTTAGCATGCCCCCATGCGCTTGTCAATATCGCATACGGTTTTGTAAGCGCAACGTGATAATGTCTCATTGCATCTCGGGTAGCCTGGACATGGTCCGCGATGCTGAGGAAACTGAAAAGGTGCACTGGCACATTGCCAATCCGCGCGAACTCAGTGCCACGAGTGTTGTCCAGCTTTGCAGCGCCAGTGGTATACTGCAATGCACCACGACAATGTGCTGCAGCAGCTGGGACTAACGTATCAGCAAGTGACTTGTCGGGTGGGTCTGCTGCGCTACTGGCTGCTGGTCCATGTCGCCTACTGTATTCTCAGGTGACCTGCGCGATAAACAGGTCAGGCCCAGCCACAGGTTGGTGAGTGCTTCGGGTTATTAGTGGTCGGTAGCTTCTGCAAGGGAGACGGCCCAGCCGCGAGATGTGTGGGGAGTGGGGTAGAGGGCAGCGGGGCCCTTGATCGAATGCCATAGGATGCGGTTCAGCTCGTCCCAAGGGGCCTTATCGAAGTCCGACCAGTCCATGGCCAGCGATTCGGCGGCTCCGTAGGCTGTTTTCGGGTTTATTTCGTCGAGCGGATACGTATTGGGTTTGCACACGTAGGCGCGCAAGTCGGGCTTATTGGTGAAGCAATCCACCATCGGCGTGGCCGCAGCGTCGTACTGGGTCATCGCGGGGAGACCGAGGATGAGCTCGATCGTGCGCAGCATGGCGGCGGTGTCATAAAAGGTGCTGTCAACTATGCCGCGCTTGCAGTACGGGCCGGCGACGAGGGCGACGGTGCGATGAGCGTCCACGTGATCCGGGCCGGCCTGGGCATCGTCCTCGACGACAAAGACTGCCATCTCGGACCAGAAGCGGGTCTTACTGAGGCCCTCGACGATCCGCCCGAGTGCGAGATCGTTGTCGGCAACGCAGGAACGAGGTGTCGGCCAGCCAGGGACCGTCCCGCCAGTGTGGTTGTGGGGGAGGCACATGATTACGAAGCGAGGCATTTCGCCCGCTCTGTCGAACTCGGCCAGCTCGCGGAGGAAGACGTCGGCATTGCGCTGGTCGGCCAAGGGATTCTTGACATCCCATCCGGGGTAGTCGGGGCAGGCGTGCCCGACATTGCCCGTCACGTTTTCCATCTCGCCGTAGGTGCGATGGGTTATGCCGTTGTCTTCGCACAAATCCCAGATGTAGCCGAGGCTGGGATATATAATGGGGCCTCCCAAGGCGGGGCCACGCTTGCTGTAGGAGGCCTGCCAGGTCTTTTCCATCGCGTCAGTGGCTATGGCTGCGCATGACCACTGGTGACCATCGGCACTGACAGTGCCGTCCACATAGAAGTTATCCAGCAGCACAAACTCCTCGGCCAGCGCATGGTGATTGGGGGTCACTTCCTGGCCGAAATAGCACAGTTCGGGGTCGCCGTTACCCTGAGGCATATCGCCGAGCACCTGGTCGTAGGTGCGGTTCTCCTTGATGATGTAGACCACATACTTGATCGGTGAGGGGTCGCCAACACGGCGAGGTATTGCGGAGGGGGCCGTGGATGCAGTCGGGCGCACTGACTTACCCTCAACGAAGCCGTTGAGCTTTGCGGCTTGCGTGGTGTATTCGGCAAGCTGTTGCGCTGAGGTGATGTTTACGGCGCAGACGATGCCGTGGTACATAAAGCCGATATACATCTTCGGGTCTGCGTTCGGACCTGTTCCCAGTCCCTTCGCACAAGTCACAAGCAGCCTCTCGCCATTACCTATGGCCGTCACCGCCGTCGGGAACCAGGCGGTGGGAACCAGGCCGAGGAGTTGATACGCTTCTACCTGCTCGCCGCCCCAGTCGTGGTCCGTGAGTGTAATGACGGCGACATCGTTGTTGCCCGCATTGGCGACATAGAGGGTGTGGCCATCTGCCGATACGGAGCAGGCGTTGGGGATGGAGCCGAAGGGCGCGTCGGGATACGGCTCGAGCGCTATCGTGTGTATGACTTTGTCCACGTCCGTCGCGATCACCGACACCGTATCGGAGTTGGCGTTACAGACAAAGAGGTGGGCCCCGTCGGGACTCAGCGTCATCGCGCAGGGATGGTCGCCGGTGGGGATCTCCCCGACTGGCTTCTCGGTGGCGGTATCAATGACTGCAACCATGGCCGCACCCCAACAAGTGACGTATGCCTTGGTGCCGTCGTGGGAGAAGATGACGGTATATGGATTGTTGCCTACAGGTATATCCTTGATGGGCTTGGCGGCCTCCGTATCAATGACGGTAACTGTGCCGTTGAGTATCTCAGCGACGTAGAGGCGTTTGCCGTCCGGAGAGAGCGCCAGGCCGCCACAGTACATGCGGGCCGTCTTGGGCTTGCCATCTTTGTCCGGCTCAGTGGGCAACACACTGATTTTGTCCACCTGGGTGGTCTTGTCCGCGGAGGTGTCGAATACGCCAATGAGATTGCTGGCTCCGCCGGATGCGTAGAGCCGCGACCCGTCGGCATTCCAGGCGAGGCCGAGGAAAAGTGACTGAGGCCGGCGCACCACTATCGTTTCGGTCACTTCGAGGGTGTCTGTATCAATAAGCGAGATGCTCTGGAGGCCCATGCCGTTGTTGGTCACTGCAAGGCGCTTGCCGTCGGGTGAGAGCGCGGCGCCGAACGGCCAGTCTCCGACTTTTATCTGCTTGCCGGCCGGGTCGAGCGTCCAGTTCATCGGCGTGACCCCGGTCAGGCCGTCGGCATCCGGGCCGGCCTTTCTGGTGAGGCGGTCCTCATCGGCGGCAAAGCAGATGGCACATGCGAACGGAGTCAGACATATAAGCAGGAGCAGGCGTTTCATTGCCATGGGTCCTTTCATGCTGAGATGGTTTGCTTACTCACAAGCGAAGAACTTCTCTCCCCAGAGCCAGTTGGGGTCAAGCGTCCGCCCGAGCGTCAACCACTTGGCATGACCATCCGCGAAGGCGTAGTTGGCCCCGGCATTATGGCGCACGTCATCCATGTTTTTTATACGAACGTCCGATTGGTTGTCAATTTCCTCGAGTGTCGCATGTGTGAGTGGGGTTGTAGAGGCGTACGGTTTGCGCGGGTGCCATGGATGGCAGGGACCGTAGGGGTCCTCGTTCTCTTCCTGCTCGGCGACGAGAATGGTCTGTGACGGTGCCCCGATTTCGGCCATGCTTACAACGTGGTAGAATCGTGGTATTGAGGGATCAACACTGGCGAACTTGTTGCGTGGGATGACCGCTTCGTTGGGGACGTAGCTGACCCGAGGAAGCATCAGATCAATGGACCCCGCACCTGTGTCGTTGGGCTCGGGATCAGACGGGCAGATCCACATTTGCTCGTTCTTGGTGTACGGAATCAGGGCCCAGGTCCAGTGCACTCTACCGAAAGAGCTGCTGACCCCGTCGCGATAGTAGTAAGCTATCGGGTACGTTTCGTCATAGTCTTGGACGTACATCATCGTCGCCAGGCCGATCTGGCGCATGTTGGAGCAACACGAGACCTGCCTCGCCTTCTCCCTTGCTCTGGCAAAGACGGGAAACAGAATGGCCGCCAGAATCGCTATTATGGCGATGACCACTAACAACTCGATTAGTGTAAATCCGGAAGTCTTCCTAGTTGCGTTGTGACGGAGGCTTAGCATTTGAGCGTCCCAGAATGTGGTATTATCCGGCATGCCGACTATATGAGTTCGCCATGCAGCCGAGAAGTCCTCGTCGGCCCCAAAGCGAAGGTCAGTCGGTCAGTTATGACCAATTGATATTCGATAGTAATGATGCTGAATAGTGGATACTGAAGCGGGGATGAGTTCGTGCTAGCACTGGATGGTTTCGATGAAGCGAACTTGGCGGAGATTGAGAGCCTGAACCAGCGGGGCGGGCGAACCTTGTCGCTCGCGGATCTGATTAGTGATGGGACGTTGAGTGTGGAGATGGGGGCGTACCTATTGGTGAAAATGGCGTCGGGGGCGTGCGTGCTCACGGCGGCTCAGGCAAGTGGTACTGGCAAGTCAACGCTGCTGGCGAATCTGCTCGGGTTCCTGCCTGCTGGGGAGCGCATCATCTCCACGAGTGACGCTGGGGTGATTACGTCCGGGCTGAGCAGGACAGACTCAGCTTGCTACCTGGCCCATGAAATCGGGGCCGGGCGGTGGTACGGCTACATCTGGGGCCGCGCGGTGGGGGATTTCTTCAAGCTAAGCACTCGCGGGCACCGGTTGGCCGCTGCGATTCATGCAGACAGCATGGACGAACTGGAAATCTCTCTGACCGGACCGCCGCTGGATATTCCCGGGGAAGCAATCAAAGCCATGAATCTCATTGTATTCATGGGAATGCAGAGGACGACCGCCGCCATATTGCGTCGGGTCACGAAGATATACGAGTTGGCTGATAGCGAATACCGCCCGGCTTACGAATGGGACGCCAAGCGGGATGAATTCATGCCGCAGGAACTCGCGCTATCTTCATCGGTGCTGGAGGGCGAGAAGCTTGCCTCAGCTACTGAGCTTGTGACGCAACTTGTCAGGGCGCAGATCCGCGACTTCAGGGCGATGCGCAGCGCCGTACTCGATTGGTATGGCCGGCAGTAATAGCCGCGCGCCCCGCGACGCCGGGTCTAATGGCTGTGGATGAAGTCGCGGATGAACTCGGCCTGCTCGGGGTGCTGGTCTATGAGGCAGTTGCCGAGGATGTTGTAGCCGGCCAGGATGCCTGTATCAAGGTGCTTGCGGATCGCATTCAGTTCTATTTCCAGGAAGTCCAGGGGCACCGGCGAGCGGCTCGGATAGTCGCGGATATAGATGCCCATGACGATGGGTTTGTCCGGGAAAACCTGGCGGCAGCCCTCGATGTACTCCTCAATGTTGACAAGGTTTTGGTATTCCCAGACCCAGAGGTTGATGACATCCACGGCGTCCACCCAGTCCTGCCAGTACTCGTTCTCGAACTCGTGGGTATAGACGACAATCCAGAGGTCGAGGTCGGGATTGTGACGGCGGAGGGCCTGCTTGATTTTCGCCGGTGCATCCGGTGTGGCATTCTCATGCGCGGCCACACCGTGGGTGTCATCTATGAAAGCGCCGACGATGTTGGGGAACTGCAGGGACAGCCTGCCGACTTCCTCGGCCTCATCCGCGACGAATTGGGGATCGTCCTTGCGGCCCTGTGCGAAGGTGAAGCGATCCGTCTCCGCCCTGGTCTCGTACCAGATCCATTTCGAGATGTCGCCGGTCACTTTCGGTACGTGACTGAGCTTGGCGAAGTTGACCTCGTTGTTGGGATGAAAGATGAAGTTAGCTCCGGGGACCCCGAAGTATGTCGCGCCTTCTCCGACGCCGTAAACCGTGGGCTCGACGCCGGGATCGAAGCCGATGCCCTCCCAGACCCATCCGGCTTCCGCCATGCTACCTGCGCTCATCGTGTCAGTCTCCTCCCGTGTTGATGGAAGTCTCGTTGCGGCGGAGGAGTCTTTCGCCTCTTTGTCCGTGAGGCCTTCACGAGTGAAGAAGAGATGGCAGTAAAAAAGGCCCGCCCTCACAGTTGGGGAACAGGCCTCAGTTACCTGGTAAACGTCGGTCTATCGCTCGCGACTGGTCAGATGTCCTCGGCACCAGCTCGTCTGCGTTTGAGCCAGCCCAACGCGCACAAGCCGAGGCTGGTGAGTACCAACGTCGCGGGCTCCGGTTGATCAATATCAGCGTCAACAACCATGTTGGCGGCGTCATTGCGGCAGCCCTCAACCCAGGTCACGCCGATTTGGTCGCCTACGTACAGGGCGGGGAGCAGGCTGCGGGGGATCGTCACCTCAATGATGTAGGTGTCGTAGAGGGTCTCTTCACTGGAGCCGAAGTCGTATGTGTAGTAGGTGGTGGTGGTCTCGCCGAGATAACTGCCGGAGAAACTGGCCCAGTCGGGATCGAAGTTGGTCAACTCACCGTTGGAAGGGACCGCCCCGTTAGGAGTGCCCAGGTACCAGTCGGAATTGGCTGTGCGATAGAGCTCATTGCCGATGGTAGTGCCGCCGGAAGTAGCGTTGCCACTTGTCTGGCGATTCTCGTAGTTGAGATTGACACCATAGTCGTAGCTGAAATTGTCCGGTGAATGGGGGTCGTTGAACCCGAAGTCCAGTGCGAGGTCGCCAGTTACGATGAGTACATCGTCCATTCGAGACTCGTAGATGCCTGGTGACGGATCGAAGGAAGTGACTATGGCGATGTAGAGGTTGTCGGCGTCGTCATCGAAGTATATCGCTTCGACATCATAGGGCTCGCCACCGGCGGGCTCTGTCCCCTCATTGATGTCAAATGAGTTGGAGTTGCCAACGCTACCGTTGGCGTCCCATGCGCCGAACCAGTCGTCAACCTCGTAGTCAATGGTGCCGGCGTTCTGCGTGGGGGTGTAGCTGTCGGGGTCAATGCGATACGACCATGCGTCCTGGTAGGTGTCCCAGCGCCGGTTATCGATATTGGAATCAATTTCGAGCGTGACACCGAAGTGGTCATAGAGCAGATCAGCAGACGCGTTCGGCGGCGAGAGCAATACTGCCATCGTCAACGCCAGAATAATGCCCACAGTACCACGCACCAAAGTTGACCTCCCCACCTTCGCCACTTGTGTCATTGCTGTACAGCAGTTCTGAAAGGGGTTCAAGCGTCAATTCCTGGCACATATTATACGGCGCAAAGCTCCCGCAGTCAATGCTGAAGCAATACTACTCAACATTTATTTACGGTCTATTTACTTATGGTTAGCTGTGTGCTGCAGCCTATACAAGCATCGTCACAACAATCTGAACCTCTGCGGCGGCGGGCGTCGGAGTGTCCAGGCGGCCGGAGAAGCGGATATCCCGGCCATCTACAGCTATGGTGACGCCGGGGCGGAGGTTGCCTGCTTCATCAATCAGGCGGGTGCCGAGGCCTTCGTAGTCCGTGGCGAGCCGAAGCAGGACATCAGCGACGGTAGCGGCTTCCAGGCTGACTGCCGCCAGGCCTTCAGTATATTTTCGGAGCGGTTCGGGTATTAGCACGGTTACCATGCCTGCGGCCTCGGTTTCAGTCGTAATCGGGGATTTCAATTAGCGTGCCACCGCTTTCTCCTGATTCTTGGGCGGCCTGCATGACCGCTACCGTCATGCGTCCCTCTTCTCCCGTGACTGGAAGCGGCTCATCGCGCAGGACGGCGGCGGCCATGTCCTGATAGTAAGTCAGCCAGTCGGATGCTAAGTAGTCAACCTGCGTCTCGGCCTTCTTTTCACCCTCAACGGTGACCACTCGAATCCGTCCCTCACCCGCATCGCCGATCAGCAGCTCCTGGTAGTGGGGGATGTAGTTGCCCTCGCAGATCCCCAGCTTGGAGTCCTCGATAGCGCCCTTTGTCCCGAGTATGTGCCACAGCGGCTTGGGTATCGCCGCGATGCGTGAGAATGTTATGACCGCGGTCGCACCGTTGTCAAACCAGAGATATGCTCTGACCTCGTCGGCGATCTCGACATTCGACCAGAGACGCCTCTGGGTGGCCCCGGCGACGCGGGACACCTTTGAGGGGACGAGGTTCAGCACCCAGTCCACGGCGTGGGGGCCCCAATAGAAAAAGACCCCGCCGGATTTGCGCTCTTCTGAGTACCACCATTGTTGGGGCCGGCCCCAGCTCTCCTCACAACACTCGATATGAAAAACCTCGCCAATAGTCCCCTCGCTGATAACCTGCTCGATGGCGCGATAATTGCCATCGTGCCGACGATTGTGGAATACCGCCAGCTTGCGGTCTGCGGCTCTGGCCTCATGGATCATCTGCGTACATTCGTCGACACTGGTCGCCATCGCCTTCTCGACGATCACGTGCTTGCCCGCGCGCAGGCATTGCGTGGCTACCTGGGCATGGGTGAAATGCGGCGTCACCACACTGACCATATCGAGGTCGTCATCCGCCACCATCTCCGGGACGGATGCGTAGGTCTGAATATCGGGAAAATCGTCGCGCGCTCTATCCCGTGCCTGTTGGTCAATGTCACACACGCCGACGAGGTTGAGTTCCTCGCAGGCGCTGATCCAGCGGCAGTGCATGCGACCGAAATCATGGTAGAGACCGTAGCCGACGACGGCACAATTCACGGCGCCCTTCACATCAGACATCCAGCGTTTCCCCCTCATCATAGCGGCAATGGTCCTTCGCGGTGCGCATCATGGTGGCGATGATCTGCGGATCGGTCGTGCGCGGCACACCTTCTCCGGTGTTGAAGATGTATCCGCCGCCGGGCTTGCCTGCCTCAATGACCGCGACGGTCTCTGCTTCCACTTCGTCGAGGTGTTTGGCCTCAAAGAGCTTAATTGGGTTGATGTTCCCCGACAGACAGACGCGGTCGCCCAGAGCTTCCTTGACGCGCGCTAGGTCTATGTGTTCGCCGACATTGATCATGCTCGGTTCGATTTCAGCCGCGAGTTGCAGGTGCGGTAGAGACGGTTCGCCGGCATGATAGATGGCCCACGCGCCGGCCTGCTTGACGGCGTCACATACGCGTTTGGCGCCGGCCAGAGCAAACTGCTCGTAGTGAGCCGGCGATAAGAAGCCCGATGAGGCCACACAGTCCCCGACCCACAGGGCGTCGGCGCCGGCCTCAATCTGCTCTCTGGCCCAGTACGTCATCAGTTCGACCATGAACTCGGCGGTGTCAGCAAACAGCTGCGGCTCCATCATCATCAGCATGAGGGCTTGCTCGACGCCATAGAGCAGAGCCACTGCGCTGAACGGTGCCGCCACCCGCCCCGCCAGGACCACCTCATCGCCCAGCGCCTCCTTGAGGCCCTGGAGGCCGGCCAGATGATGCGGCATCCGCCCAGCGCTCGCCCCATCGGGTGTCGCCAGGCCTCTCAGCGTTTGCGCAGTTGCCTCCGGGTACCTGACTGCTGCCGGGGGTACGCGCTGCTCCGTCTTTGTGGCTACTCCCAGCGGCTCGAACTCGATGTAATCATCCGGATGGAGCAGCACCCAGTCGTAGTCATACGTCTGCACCGCTTGCACCCAGCAGGCTACCATGTGCTCGGGGCTGGTGATGTAGTCGCGATAGTCAATGTCATACTGCTCGACATCGAACTCTTCGCCAAGCGCGAATATGGGGACTCGCGATGGGACGCCGAGGTCAACACATGTCTGGACATCCGTTAATACTGATGGGTAGGCCATTGGTTATGCCTCCGGGAGCGTGGGCCGGGGACTCTATGCGTCGCTTGGTCAGATCCGGCCGAATTTCTCACATGCCTCGGCGATCGCTTGCTCCATAAGGCCAACCATCAGGTCAATGTCTTGCTTGGTGATGGTCAGCGATGGCGCGAAGACCAGAATGTCCTCGTTGTTGCGTAGTATCATGCCCAGCTCATAGCAGCGGTCGCGGATCCAGCTACCAATTTCACCTTCCGGTTCGAGCTTCTTCCAGGTTGAGCGGTCTTCGAGGAGCTCGAGGGCAACCAGCAGGCCGATGCCTCGTACATCGCCCACAATCGGGTACTTGTGGAGTTGCTCCAGTTTGTCGCGGAGGTAGGGGCCCATTTCGCCAGCTCTCTCGACGAGGTTCTCCCGCTCGATGATGGCGATATTCTCGAGCGCCGCTGCACACGCGGTGGTATGCCCGCCGAAAGTGAAGCCGTGCCGGAACTCGGAGCCGGGCTTGCTGAAGGCATCGGCAATCTGCGGTGTGGTGACTGCGGCGCTAATCGGGAGATAGCCCCCGCCGAAGCCCTTGCCGACGGTCATGATGTCGGGCACCACATCCCAGTTCTCGCAGCAGAACCACTTGCCGGTCTTGCCAAAGCCCACCTGGACCTCATCGAAGATGAGAATGATGCCGTGCTTATCGCACAAGTCGCGGACGCCGTGGATGAACTCGGCGGTAGGTGCCCAGTAGCCGGTATTGGAACCGGAAACGGGGTCCATGATGATAGCGGCAAGGGATTC
>Ga0180431_10007568_pt1 | contig 12621 bp, 10 predicted proteins | sample SS_ome_11_FD_132459 | JGI IMG/M metagenome (GOLD analysis project Ga0180431, IMG submission 132459) | Hypersaline lake sediment archaeal communities from the Salton Sea, California, USA - SS_1_MS_1 metaG | ecosystem: Environmental > Aquatic > Non-marine Saline and Alkaline > Hypersaline >... | reverse complement strand
AGAGGAAGAAAACAAGAACATGCTGGTGTTCGGAGCAAGCATAGTGTACGGTGCGGCCGACCTGGAGAAGGGGGGCTGGGCATGGAGGCTGAACCTGTTCGTTTCGGGGAAGACCCAATGGGACGTACATGCGTACAACCTGGGCGTGTCAGGGGACACGTCTGATGACCTGCTGGAGCGCTTCGGGTTCGAGTGCGACCACAGGAGGAAGCCCGGGATTATACTCATTGCGATAGGGACGAATGATTCCCAGTACATAGACGAGCCCGGGAACTACCATGTGCCTCCGGAGAGGTTCAGGGAGAACCTCATGAAGCTCCTGGACATGGCGAAGGCCAGGACAGGAAAGGTGGCCTTCATAGGGCTGATGCCGGTGGACGAGAGGAAGACCATGCCGATACCCTGGAAGACCGATACCTACTACACGAAAGGGAACGTGGAGAAGTACGACAGGATTGCCAGGGAGGCCTGCAATGAGAAGCAGGTGCCTTACATTGACATGATGAAGGTCTTCCCGGAAGCTGCAGAGGAATTCTTTTCAGACGGCCTGCACCCGAACGCCAAAGGGCACCAGATGGTGTTCGAGGCTGTGAAACAGTTCCTGGAAGGGAAGGGATGGGTCTAGAACACGCCCCCCGTCTTCTTCCTGCCTGAGCGGGTCCTTATTGTGAGCTTGTAGATGCCTGTCCTTTCGCTGCCCTGGGAGGACTCGGCCAGCCCCCTCAGGCTGCCCTTGGGCTTTCTGAGCTGCCTCTCGATGGCAGATGCTGCGTGCATTATCTCGTGGCCAGCCACCTTGGAGACAGGGCCTTCCAGTATTACAGATATGTAGCTGTCGGATTCCAGTCCCGCCTCAAAGACGGTGAAGCAGCCTGTGTTGGCCCCTGCTCTCATGTAGTCTAGGAGCCTCCCTGTGTTAGACACCATGAAGTACAGGCTCTCCCCGTCATACCCGTAGGCCATCGGCACGCAATAGGGTATCTCGCCCATCGAGACCGCCAGGACCCCGCTGGACCTGGACTTGAGGAAGCGCTCCGTCTCCTGGGAGGAAAGCTGTTCCACACGCATGGTTTATACTTCTTTCGGTGGAATAAAAATCAAACAGGGGTGTCGTCTATGGCCCCGTAGAACTCCCTGTTGGCCATGTCATGGAGCTCTATCTCCTTCTCCTTCCTCAGGTAGAATGGTATAAGCCTGTCATTCACATAGGAAAGCATGTCCTTCGGGCTCTCGAACTCCATCCCCAGGACGTTGCCCATGCGCTCAGCCATGTATTTCCCGTGCCTGGCAGAGTCTATGCCCTGCTCTTCCATGGCCCCGAATACAGTGCACATGTTCTCCAGGAGCCTCCTGAGCCTCTTGACCGAGCCTACCAGGTCTCCCTTGGACTCGTATTCAGGGTCCTTCAGGTCCACTGTGGGAAGCTCGCCCCTGAAGTCCTTGTCGAATGACCTGAATATGGCATAGAGGCTCCTGGACATGTCGTCCAGCTTTTCCCTGGTGTCATACCTGTCAGTGTTGTCTGAGAGCAGGTAGTTCCTGAACCTCTCCTCCCTCCTGAGGGAGCCTTGTATGAAGGCCATGTCCTCGCGCAGCCTGGCGTTATCAGACCCGCTCTCTTCCAATTCGCTCTGCATGCTGATTATCTTTGACTCCATCCTCTCCATCTCATCCCTGAGCTTTTCCGCGTCGTCTGAACCGGTCGCGTTGCAGCGCTTGGTTGCCTCCTCCAGTATCTTAACCACCCTCGAGCCGAAGAGCTTTATCACCTCATGGTATGTGCCTCCCCTGGAGAACACATCGTCGAGGTTTTCCGAGAACCCGTCTCCTATCCCGAGTGCCATGGCGTACGCCTCTGTAGTATCGTACAGCCAGTTCAGGACAGTGTCTATGCCCCTGTAGTTGTCGAGTTCTGCCCTGAGGCCTGTAACCGTTTCGGAGAGCTTGTCCATCACAGTGTCGAAGTCCATCTGCCCGCCTTCCTTCGATATCGCGTCCCTCAGCCTGGAGAGCTTGTCGGTTACCACCACGTACTTGAAGGCGTTCTCCCCGTACTCCTCCAGCGGCCCGAGGGCCTCCTTGACCTTGGGGTCCTTCATGGCCTTAAGGGCCCTCTTCCTGCCAATGGCCGCCTCGAATGCCTTCTGGACTATCATGTACTGGTTGTCGGAGAATGCCTTTGCCCTGGCCTCCATCGCCCTCTGGTTCTGCTCGAGCAGCCTCATCTCCTGGGATATCTGCTCCCCCACGAACTTGCCGTCGCCTTTCTGGCCCATCTTGCCGAGCTCGAGTATGAGCGAGGGTTCGGAAACGGTCGGGTCGAAAACCCTCTCTATCCTCTCGCCCGCCTTCAGGGCTTCCAGCGCCTTCCTGAAGGACTGGCTTATCTTCCTGTACTCGGTCCCGTAGTTGAGCAGCCTGTTCGCGAGGGCAGGCGCGGCCCACAGGGCCAGACCTGGCCCGTTGTCACCGAAGTCTATGCTGTACTTGTAGGGCCTGCCGTTGCTGGGGGCCCCTTCCTCGTCTTCCCTCTTCTCCGCGACGAACCTCCAGTTCCTGGCCATGGGGCCTATCTCCCTCTTCATGTTGACGAACTCTATCCTGGCCAGGTCAGGGTCGCCTATCTCGTCGAAATAATTGAGCATGCATTCGCTTATCGTGCCGGAGAGCCTCATCAGCTTGTCCAGCCTCCCCTCTTTCAGGAAGAGGTTCTCCTCGAGGGTGTTTATGTAACGGAGGGCTTTCTCTGTGAAAAAGCGGGGCTCGACTGCAACGACTTCCCCGTCCTGTATTCTGCTCTTGTCTATCCCACCGCTCTCAACCGTTTGCCTGAATGTGCTGTCCTGCCCGAGTTCATTCTGGGTCCATTTCACCAGGGCCCTTGAGAGGTAGAAAGCGTCGCCTTTGAGGAACTTGGGCGCCTTCCCGGGGCTGCCTTCGCCTTCAGGGCTGTCCCCTTTTTGAAGATGTATGTCTTCAAATTTTCCGTCCGGGACCACCCTCCGCTCTGTGGGCCTCTTGGGTATGGCCTCTTCGTCCTGGGGCTCTCCATATGATGTCTTCTCTTTGTCGTCTTTCTTCATTGGCATAATGATGTTCCTTTAGGTACAATACTAGATTTCGAACCCAGCTTTTTAAAGGTTTCGGTCAATTCACTACTATTTAGTCGTTTCTGGAACAATTGGTGGGAATCCCATATCTAATCTGTCCTGTACTTCCTGAGGGCGTCCTCTGCCAGCTTCAGTCCTTCCAGGTCGGTATGCGTCGGCCCCAGGGGGTATCCCCTGGCTTCCTCGACCACCCTCAGCAGGTCGGGGAGCAGCTCCCTTACCGCCTTCTCTGCGGCGGCCTTCTCCTGCTGGGTCTGAGCAGAGGACACGGAAGCGATGTATTCCGGGATGGAGCCCAGTATCAGGCCCTTCTTGCCTGCGGCCTCAAGCAGAGGCGAGAGCCCGTCCAGGCCGGTCTCCCCTCCCAGGTAGCCCTTCACTGAGGCCACCAGGCCGGTTATATCGTCGTCAGTAAGGGAAACCAGCCTCCCGTTCGGCAGGAACCTCACGTACCTGCTGGTGTCCTCCACCCGGGCCTTTGCCTCCCTGTACGCCCAGAAATCCTTCAGCATACCGGTCCTTTCAGCCTCCGGCACCAGGCCGTGGAACTTCCAGACAAGCTCCATCTCGCCCCTCGTGTAATGGAGCCTTACCAGCCGCTCTACGGCAGCTGCCCTGCCCTCCTTCTTTTCAGGGTCCGCATCTTCAGCCGCCTTCACAAGCGACCTGTACTCCGCAACAGCCTTTCCGGCCTCTTCAATCCCCTTGTCCATCTCTGAAACGCTTATGCCTGTCAGGTCCGCCCACTTGGAGTCTATTCCGGCCCTCTTCTTCTTTATGTCGTCTGCCCTCTCCCTGGCTTCCTCCAGCTCCTTCTCCCTGGTTTCAGGCACAGGGTCATCCCTGATTGTTTCAAGCCCCGAGAGCAGGGATTCATACATACCTGAAACGATTCCCAGCTGGCCTTCTGCCAGGGCTTTCCTCAGCCCCACCATCTTGACAGCCGAAGTGTCGGTGCCTGCGCCGATTGTTGAAACCGCCTCCAGGTAGCCCGCTATCCCTGCCAACTCTGCCCGGAAAGATGAAACAGTCCCGTCATAATCTCTCCCTATGTCTGTCAGCATGGCCTCGGCCGCCCTGTAGTGTTTCAGGGCTATCTCCAGCAGCCTCTTTCCTGCCCTTTCCCTTATGGCTCCTGCACTCAGCGGCGCAAGGTCCAGTCCGGCAGCCTTCCCTGTCTCTATGCTTTCTGTCACTTCCCTCAGCCTCCCAAGCCTCCTGTTTATCTCATCTGCAGTCTTCTTGCAGTCCATCTCCAGGGAGTCGCCCAGTATGAATGATTCTGTCTCAGCGTACAGCCTCCTGGCAAAGTCGTATTTGCCTGTCTCTATGCCCCTCTCCAGGGAGTCCGGGTCCAGGGCTGACATCTTGCCCTCTTCCAGGTGGCTGCTGTCTATCATGGCCATCATCTCCCTCATCGCTGATATCCTGGATTCGGCTTCCTTCTCCATCTCGAACGTGAACGATTTCTCGAAGGCCGCAAGGGACTTCCTGACGTCCTCCTGTATGCCAAGCGCCCCTTTGTACCTGGAGACCGACATCTCCCTGTAAAGCGCTTCGGCATTTGCCCTGAGCTCCCTGTACCTATTTACGGCATTGCTCCAGTCAGCCCTGCCGTCCTTCCCCAGCTTGTCTGGGTCTATCACGTTGGTGTCCTCAAGCTTCCAGTCCAGCTGCTTCCTAATCATCTCCTCCAGCAGGGCTATGTCCGATTCCTTGGGGTAGTCCCCGTCCCTTATCCTGTCAAACAGGGACCTGTAGTCTGTCTGCAGGTCCGGGAACCTCCTCTCCACGTTGCCCAGCTCGTCCAGGTCGTCGCGCCTCGCCTTCAACCTTTCCCACACCACCTCCTTTTTCGCCAGCAGGCCTCCGGTGGCTATGCCCTCCACCCTGGACAGGTACGCTATCATGTCCCTGGCCTCGTCGAACTTCTCGTTGGCATCCATCCACCTGTCCTCGCTTATGTCCTCCATTGCCTCGTCAAGCAGGGCGGCGGCCTTGCCGGCCTCAGCCCTGTCGCTGTGCATCTTCCTGGCTTCCCTCAGGGCGACCTCGAACCTTATGTCGTAGTCCTTCACCGGTATGCTTTCATATGTGTCCTCGGCCAGTTCCAGCATCCTGGCTGCTGCATCCAGGTCCTCCTCTCCTGCCACCTGTTCCAGGTGGGATTTGGCCTGCTTGAGCATGTCCATGTATTCCGCCTTATTCATCTCGCCTTTTACGAAAAGGTAGCCCAGTATGCTGGTCGGTATTATCGGGGCGAGCACCATGGCTGCCTTTGCCAGCCAGCCCAGCCTCCAGGCCTCCCTTATCCTGTCGACCTTCATCTCCTTCCTGACGTGCTCCTCCCAGGCGTAATCCTTTGACAGGCGCCGGGATTTGGTCTCGTTCCCGAGGTAGTTGCAGTGCCTGATTGCGCTCTCCAGGAACTCCAGCCTCTTCAGCACGTTTTCCCTTCCCCTTGGGCTGGCGTCCAGCATCTCATCATAAAGCCCGACAAGGGCAGATGACTCCTTGGCATGGCTCATCCAGGCCTTCCCCTTCCACCTGGCGAACCTCTCCTTCCACCTTATGCTCCTCCTCAGCCTGCGCCTCCTTGTCTTGTTGTCTGCGTCAATCCCAGCCTGCTGCTCCTGTGAGGGGGCGCTGTAGAGGCCCTTCGCGTCAAGGTCCTCCAGGTCCTCCAGGAATTCCTCTGCCTCAAGCCTGAACCTGGGGTTCCTTATGAAGTTCCTCTCGACAGCGTCAGCGAAACTGGGGTGCACGTCCCTTCCGCCCTCTGTCTGCCTTATGTTGACGGGGCTCCTGGTGACTATCTGCCTCATGACAGTCTCAACGCTGCCCTCGTACGGCCTCTCCCCGGTCAGCAGCTTGAAGCCCACGCCGGCCATCCCCCAGATGTCCGAGTACCAGTCCATGTTCCCTACACCTTCCAGGGCCTCGGGCGCCAGGTAATACGGGGTCCCCATCACCGTCTTCTGGTCTATCGTCCTGGTAAGGCCCCCTTCCTCAGAGTCGTCCTTCGCTATCCCCAGGTCGGTCAGCCTGATGTCCGCGTCGTCTGCTATGAAGAACTCGGTTTCTTCGCCCTCGTCCTCCTTGGGCAGCTCCCTGAAAAGGGTCTTCTCGTTGACCACTATGTTGGAGGGCTTCACGTCCCTGTGCAGCATGCCATGCTCATGGATGTACTTCAGGCCCTTCAGGGCGCCTATCAGTATCTTCATGGCGGCCTTCGGGTCGAGTGGGTCTGCCCTTTCTTCAAGGGCCATGACATTGTCGACGTACTCCTCCACTATGTAGTACATGCCTGACCTCCTGTCAAAACCGTACTCTATGGCCCTGACCAGGTGGCTGTCCTTCAGCTTCCTCATGGCCCTCCCTTCCTGCTGGAACCTGTCCTTTATGTTCTGCCTGTCAGCGTATTCCGGGTCCAGGAACTTTATGGCTATCGCCCCGTCCTCTGACCTGAAGTCCCTCTCCATGGCCTGCCTGAGCAGCATGTTCCTCTTCTTGACCCTTTTGACCACGTCCGTGTCCTCTGCCACAGGGAAGCTTGTCGTGCCCTTCCTCTTCTCCTGCCTCCTGACCCAGTTGCTGAAATGCTCGTCTCTCTGCTTTATCATGTTCTCGGCCGCCTCCTGCACCTTCCTCCTCTCCCCCTCTGTGGTAATCTCATGCTGCTTCATGTCCGTGAGTCCCAGGGAACCCGGGGCTATCTCCCCCCTCAGGACCCTGTTCCTGATTATCATGTAGGGCTCGTTCATGCCCCTGTATATCTTGCCCATCCCGCCTTCGCCTATCTTTTCCTCGACCAGGGCTATCCCGTCGTCCACTACGTATCCCCTGTCTATCACGACGCCTGTCTTGGATGATTTCCATCCGGCCAGGGTGTCTTCCGCATCACCAACTGGAAAGTCTGCCATTTCTTCCATGGTTAATCCTTTCTTGCAACCTTTTTAGGGGTTTCGATTACAAGATAAACCCAATACTGCTTGGTTAACGGTTAACTGATGGTAGGGATATCCCTTATAGACTCTTTAGGGAAACACCCCAAGAAGGCCGGGATATTTCCTTCGGGGGCCCTTTTGGGGAAACACATGCTGGAAAAGGCTTTACGGGGAAATGGCGACGTAACAGGGATTTATACAGGCTTGTCCAATTATTAACATGGGTCCTGTTTCACAGGCACCGGAAGGGTATCCCCAGAGGAGGCCGCCTCCCAGAAGGCCTGCAGCCCCGCCTGCGCAGAGTCCTGCGCCGCCCCCCCAGGAAAGGGCAAGGATAAGGCCCAGGCCCAAGAAGAAGGTGATGGGGGAAGAGGCCCTCCTGGAGTTCGGGAGCGCCAGGAAGAGCACCCATTACATAATGAGGTATGTCATCATAATAGCTCTTATGATAGCAGGAGCGTACACGTTCTTCTCAGGCATGTTCGCATTCATGGACTTCCTGTTCCCGGGGATGTACATCTCGCTGGCGCTCGTGCTGGCGGGGCTCGCTTTCCTCATCTGGTCAGAGATGGATCTTATGTACACTGATTACACCGTAACCAGGACCAGGGTGGTGGAGAACGTCGGCATACTGAAGAAGAAGACCGTTGCGGTCAACATAAACATGATAACAGGCACCAGGGTCCACCAGCACCTTGCCGACAGGATACTCGGGGTGGGTGATTTGGAGATAAACACCCATTACAAGGAGCACGCCATAACGCTGAGGTACATAAACGACCCCTCGGACATAGAGTCGTACATACTCCAGCTGCAGTCCGGCCGCACAGCCCCGCAACAGCCACCGGCCCAGGGGCCGCCCCCGGCAGCCCCTCCAGCGCAGCCTCCTGCTCCGGCACCGCCGGCCAGGTAATCAGTGCCTTATCACGAAGCCTTCGAACTCGCCTTTGTGCTTCTCCCAGTCGACTTCTATGTCATTTACCTCAGCGCCTTCAGGGCCCTTCCTGCAGAACTCTATCATGGCCTCCACCCGGCCCTTCTCGCCCTCAATGACAGCCTCGACCTTTCCGTCAGGCGTGTTCCTGACCCAGCCTTTAACCCCCAGCTGGTTGGCCCTGTCCACTGTCCTGGCCCTGAAGAAGACGCCCTGGACGGTGCCCGAAACAATCACATGTGCCCTGGCTTCCATGCTTTATTATTGTCAGGGTCTGATAAAACGTTTCCGAAAGCCCTAAATTGCTTTCTCTTTACAATCAAGCATGAAGATAAAGGAAGACGGCGGGCCTGTACATGAGATAATAATAGACGAGGCCGTAAGGCTCCTGCCTGAAACAGTCCGGGAGGCGCTGGAAAGGAGGACAGGAGGCTCCACGATAAGGGAACTGATAATAAAGGGAGCGCATGACGAGGACACCACTCCTGGGCCCCTTGGGCCCGTGATGGACGGCCCAGACGGGACGGAAGTCAGCGGTCTCTACAAGTTCCTGGGTACGGTCTACGGGCCTGCCCCTTTCCTGGAGCATTTCTGGGACCCGGCTGACGGGCATGACGCTCCTGGCCTGTACGGCCACAGGAACGCATTCCAGAGGGCCAGGGCATACTGGAAGAAGCACGTGGTGAACCAGTACCTTGGCGGGTTCGAGGCATACGCCTGGGAGAACCTGGGAAGGGTGTGCCACCTGCTGGCTGACATGTGCGTGCCTGCCCATGCCCATAATGACCCCCACTACAGGGTCATAAACGTGCCGAACGATGTGGTGCCCTTCTTGCTCAAGCCCCTTGTCAACCCCCTCCTGAATGATGACGACTTCGAGAGGCACGTGGCGGAGCTGATGCAGTGGGACGACAGGAGGTGGACAGCCCAGCCCGACCACAGGATAATCTGCAACCCGGGTTGGCCCCTTGTGGAGATGTTCAAACAGGTGGCGAGCAGGACAGCCATGTACGACAGCGATGACGAGCCGGGGACAGGCGACGGCAGGCCCTACAGGTGGGGCACGTTCTCAAGGGACTTCAGCGGGGACCTGACTGATTACGCGTGCGAGAAGATAGGAGACGATATGCTTCCCTTGGCTTTCCAGGCGACGGCAGGCCTCATATACAGGTTCATGATGGAAACCAGGCAGCCCCTTCCTGCCATGACCTTCGCGGAGGTCCTTTTCGACGAGTTCAGGGCGCTCGACGTGACGGACGACGGGGAGGGGGAGGTCAAGCTCACCCTTGACGTCAACGGCATAAGGAAGCAGCTGGCAAACGACATGCGCTCCGGGGAGTCCTGGAGGCTGGACGAGTCCATCTGCATCGAGGTGAAGGAAGGGGAGCAGCTCATAATCAGGGCAAGCGCGTACGATGATGACGGATGGTTCCTGGACCCGAATGACAGGGACGAGATGGGCATGTTCGACAACAGGTACGAGGGGCCCAGATGGGGAAGCAGGAGGGGCCACCTGGGGGGCGCCCCGTGCTTCGAACTCCCTTACAGGGTGAAGCTCCACTTGACCCCCGAATGGACCAGGGGAAGGGGCTTCCTGTACCTGCCCACGATGGTGGGGAGGGTGGACAAGAGGTATGTCCCGGAGATAGACCCGAATGAAGAGGCGCCTCTCATGCTCAACATGGAAAGCAAATACGTGCACAGGTCTGACTGCCCGGTGGGCAACACCATGCATGAGGAGAACAGGATGGACCTGTACATGACGCCTGAGGAGGCGCTGAAGATAAAGGGCAGGAAAAAGTGCAGGACGTGCCTGAAAGAAGCTTAAATTGCACTGATTCTAAAATAAATCCATGAAGGAGAAACTGAAGCAACTGTCAGAGGTGACCTGGGAGCTGCCAAAAGACGCTGTTAAGGGTATGAATGTGCCTGCTTTGGTGTTCCTGTCAGAGAAGATGATGGCCGCACTGGAGGAAGGCGCGCTGACCCAGATAGCGAATGTTGCAACTCTACCAGGGATATACAAGCATTCCATAGCGCTCCCCGATATGCATTTCGGCTATAGCTATTGATATAGCGGCCCAGGATTTCCTATCGGGGGTGTCGCTGCGCTTGACATAAAGGAAGGCGGCCTGTCGCCGGGAGGCATAGGCTTCGACATAAACTGCGGCGTGCGTTTGCTGAGGTCAAACCTCACGCTGGAGGAGGTCAAGCCGAAGATAAAGGACATGGTGGAGACCATGTTCAGGAACGTCCCGGCAGGCGTCGGGAAGGGAGGCAAGCTCAGGCTCACGAAGGAGCAGCTGAAGGAGGCCATCGAGAAGGGCTCTGAATGGGCTGTCGAGAACGGCTACGGGAATCCTGAAGACCTGAAGCACACCGAATCAGGGGGCAGGATAAGGGAGGCAGACTCATCCAAGGTCTCTGACAAGGCGCTATCCAGGGGCTCCCCCCAGCTCGGGACCCTCGGTGCAGGGAACCACTTCCTGGAAGTCCAGAGGGTGGCTGAGATATACGAGCCCGAGATTGCGAAAGCCTGGGGGATAGACAAGGTCGACCAGATATGCTTCATGATACACACAGGCAGCAGGGGCTTCGGCCACCAGGTGTGCTCCGACTACCTGCAGACACTGAACTCCAAGTTCAAGGACACCGTTTCCAAGCTGCCTGACAGGGACCTGGTGTACGCCCCTGCAGGCACGCCAGAATGCGAGGACTACTTCAAGGCCATGGCCTGCGCAGCCAACTTCGCCTGGGCCAACAGGCAGATAATCATGCATTGGGTAAGGGAGTCCGTCACCCAGGCCCTGGGCAAGACAGAAGCTGAGGTCGGGCTGGAACTGGTTTATGACGTGGCCCACAACATAGGGAAGGTGGAGAAGCACGTGATAGACGGGGAGGAGAGGACAGTCTACATGCACAGGAAAGGGGCCACAAGGTGCTTCGGGCCGGGTCACCCGGAGCTGTCGGAAGACTACCAGAAGACAGGCCAGCCTGTGCTGGTCCCCGGAGACATGGGAACAGCCAGCTATGTTCTGGTGGGCACCGAAGAAGCCGAGAAGGTCACTTTCTCTTCGATATGCCACGGCGCAGGAAGGGTGATGTCCAGGCACGCTGCCCTGAAGAGGTTCAGGGGCGAGACTGTCAGGCAGCAGCTCGCCCAGAAGGGCATATACGCGAAGGGCGCCAGCTGGAAGGGGATAGCAGAGGAGGCCCCCGGGGTCTACAAGGACATACACGAGGTCGTGAACGTCTGCCAGAAGGCGGGCATCAGCAGGAAGATAGTGCGCCTGGAGCCTGTTGGCGTCATGAAGGGATAACGCTTAAAAAGACTGTTTCAAATGATGGATATGGCAGGAGCCCTTAAGTTCAAAAGGAAGTTCGTTGCATACGCAATAGACCCCAGCACAGTAGGCCAGGAGCAGCACATGTTCGGCCTCATGAGGCTGGACGCTGAAAGGGGCGTGAACAAGATAAGGGGCATTTACATCCCGTTCGAGTCCCAGGACAGGGAAACCATGGCTTTAAATGTGGAGGAGTACTTCTTCTTCGGAAACATCGACGAATTCATCGCAAACAAGAACAACAGGGGGGCTGCCAGGGAAATGTTCGAGAGGGATTATGACACTGCATTATCCGACAAGAAATTCGAGGTGCCTGCCGGAGCGGTCAGTCTCAGCACCGAAAGAAGGGACATGATAACATACCTGCTTGACGAGTTCGCGGCAGACGGGGGAAGGGACATAATGGCAGGCCTGACCTACAGGAAGGGCAGCAGGATAATGTGCCCTGAATGGTTCAGGAAAAAAGGCAGGGGGATGGGCGGCGTGAAGGTGAATAAGGGAGACCATAAGACGTCGCAGAGGATCAGGGTCATAACGCCTTCCATCATATCCATCCCCATGGGCGGGAAGCCCAGGAGATACTAGCCGAACAGGCTTCCCAGCCAGGCAAAGAAATTGTTCAGCCAGTCCATGAAGCCTTCTGGCTCGGGCTGTTTGGTCACCTCGAACCGGACAGTTGACGACTTGCTTATGTCATCGCTCTTCGCTGTGACAGTGACCGACTGCATGCCTTCATCTTCGTAGATGACCGGGAATGAAACAGTTCTGGACTGCCCTATCTCCAGCCTGAATGTTTCACAAGACTGTTTCAGGCAGATTGACACGCCTTCCAGGACAGCGTTACCCTTGTTGGTTATGAGGCATTCCAGGCTGGCAGGCTCGTCCATGTAGACTGTTTCAGCAGCGCAGAGTAGGTCCACCTCCCTGGAGTAGACCTTCTCCTCCTCTTCCTCCCTGGCGCCTATGTAGGCTTCAGTGTCCTCCTTGGTGTATATTATGCTGTCCCTGTCTGACGTGAACTCTCCTGTGGCCGAGACGTTCATCCCGGCGTTCACCATGAAGGGAAGGGTGTACCTGATGTTCCTGTCAAGGTTCCCGCTCGTTTTTATAGCCCAGTAAAATTTCTTCCTCTCGAATGGCTTCAGCCAGACGCTCTTCCTGCTGTCCCCTATGACCTCCACCTGCTGGGGTGTGACGAAAACCATGTCAACCGAGACGTAATGGTCCTTCAGGCTCCTTATCTCGCTCTCCACTATCCCGTAGGAGCCGAATCCTATGTCGCTGTT
>Ga0180431_10007567_pt1 | contig 12622 bp, 9 predicted proteins | sample SS_ome_11_FD_132459 | JGI IMG/M metagenome (GOLD analysis project Ga0180431, IMG submission 132459) | Hypersaline lake sediment archaeal communities from the Salton Sea, California, USA - SS_1_MS_1 metaG | ecosystem: Environmental > Aquatic > Non-marine Saline and Alkaline > Hypersaline >... | reverse complement strand
TTTGCTCCTCACGGAGGTTTCTTGCGGGAATCGCGCAGGATCCGGCGCAACGGCGCACGGTCCGCGCGTCCCGCCGACTCGGGCGCCCGCGGCGCAGCAAGACTGCGACTTTGACGCGGCGGCGAAAATGCGAAAGCTGGTCGGTGAGGAGGCCGCATGTCCCAGCTTTATCCCTTCACCGATCCCGTCCAGGCCGAGCGACAGCCGCCTTTGCGCATCGTTTCCGGCGACGGGATCCGGGTCACGGACGACACCGGGCGGACCTATGTCGATGCCGTGTCGGCGCTTTGGTGCGCCTCGCTCGGCTTCTCGCCCGAGCGGCTGACGCGGGCGATGACCCGGCAGATGACAAGGCTTGCCTACTACCACAGCTTCATGGGCCGCACGCCCGAGATCGCCGAAAGGCTGGCCGCGCGGCTTGTCGGGAAACTGCCCGGCGGGCTGTCGCATGTCTTCTTCGGCACCTCCGGCTCCGAAGCGGTGGAGACGGCGGTCAAGCTCGTCCGGTTCTACCAGAACGCCCGCGGCAAGGCCGACAAGAAGCGGATCATCGCCCGAACCGGGGCCTATCACGGGTCCGGCCAGGTCAGCGCGGCACTGACCGGGATGGCCTATTGCCACAAGGGCTTCGACGTGCCGCTGGAGGCGGTGCTGCGCACCGGGCGGCCGCACTACCTGCTGGATGCGGAGCCGGGCGAGACGGAGATCGCCTTTTCCCGGCGCCGGGCCCGCGAACTCGACGCGCTGATCCGGGCCGAGGGGGCGGACACGATCGGCGCCTTCATCGGCGAGCCGGCGATGGGCGCGGGCGGGGTCATCCTGCCGCCCGAAGGCTACTGGGCCGAGGTGCAGGAGGTTCTGGCGCGCCACGACATCCTTCTGATCGCGGACGAGATCATCACCGGCTTCGGTCGCACCGGGGAATGGTTCGCCTGCGAAACCTACGGCATCGCCCCCGACATGATGACGATGGCCAAGCAGTTGACCGCCGCGGTCTTCCCGATGTCTGCGGTGGCGATGACGCGAGAGGTGCGGGACACGATCGCGACCCTGGCGCATGGCTATGAAACGCTCGGGCATGGCGTGACCTACGGCGGGCACCCGGTGGGCGCGGCGGTGGCGCTGGAGTGCCTAAGCATCTACGACGAGATGGACCTGCCAGCGCATGTCAAGGCGCTTGGCGCGCGGCTTTCGGCGGCGCTGCCCGCCATCGCGGCGCTTCCGGGCGTGATCGATGCCCGCGCGGTCGGGCTTCTGGCCGGGGTGGAATTCGCCGCCGACGGCCCCATGGGCAAGGGGTTCGCGCGTCGGGTCGGCAAGCAGGCCGAGGCGCGCGGCGTCTTCTTTCGGATCATCGGCGACGTTCTGGCGATCGCGCCGCCCTATGTCGCGACCGGTGACGAGATCGACGCGATCATGGCGGTGATGGCCGACAGCATCCGCGCGGTCGCGGCCGAACAGGGCCCGACGCCCGCCGGGGGATGATCCGTCCGCCCGCTCCGCGACAAGGGCGTTGGCGCGGTTTCGCGACCGGAGCCTGTCACACCGGGATGACGCGCGCGCCCGGGAACCCGGCCTGTAGGCCGGGCGCCGCCACGGCGCGACTTGCCGCCGGCCATGTCCGTGGGCCGCCTGCCCCGTCGGATCGGCCTTCCGGCCTCAGCCAAGCAGACGGGCCGGTGACACGGCCCACTCCCGCGAGAAACGCGCCTCCCCGTCCCATGTCACCGTCAGCCTTCCGGTGACCTGGTACGCGGACGCATCGGTTCTTGCGGTGAGCACGCATTCGATTTCCGCCGTTCCGTCCGGCCGCCGGTATCGCTGCCGATGCCTCACCCGCGTCGCGGCCGAAACCGGATCCTGCGGAAGCACGCGGTGCTCCGCACTTGTCTCGAACCCGAATGCGGTCCGCGTTTCGCGGTAGTGGAGTTCCGTAAAGGGCTGCGCCCAGGCATGGACCCAGGCGCCATCCTCTTCGGCCTGCGATCGCTCCAGCGGCGGCGCCGCCAGGGTCTCGTGCGACTTGACCGGGGGCAGGTCCAGCGCGACCGGAAGGGGATGCCGCAGATCCGGCGGGTCGCCCCGATAGATCGGCAGGGTCAGGGCGCCGCGCAGGATGCGGGGGCCCGCCGGCACCGTCGCCGGCCACACCAGCGGCCAGCACGACGACGACACGGCAAGGCGCAGGCGGTGCCCCGTGCGGAAACGGTAGGCCGCGGTGGGAAACGGGATTTCGACGGACCGGCCCGTCGCCGGCAGAGGCCGGGCGGGCGCATCCAGATCGTCGTCCAGCGCCAGGTTGCGAAGCGTCAGCCCGACCGACGCGGACGTGCCATCCGGGGCCACGTCGTTGAGGCGCAGCGCAACCTGCCCGGCGGGCTGGCCGCCATCCAGCCCCAGGCGCACCGAAGCCGCCCCGTAGAGGATGACGTCGTGCTCGAACGGGGCGGTCTCGAAGGTCAGTGCGCGCGAATCATCGTCCCGCTGATCAAGCGGCAGGCCCCCCTCCCGCCCGAAATACCCGGTATCGCCCAAGGCCCGCCCGACGCCGAGGTCGAAGGGCACCTCCCACCCGGTCGCGGGCGCGGATGCCTCCGTGGCCAGCGCGTCGCCGTTCAGATGGTAGACCCGCGGCGTCGTGCAGGTCTTCGGCGCGTCCGTCTCGATCCAGCGCCCGTTCCGAACCGTCAGGGAATCGGCCGGCGGGTCGAACTCGCGCAACCAGACCCGCAGTCGCGGCCAGTCGGGTTTCGCCTTGCCCGGCTTCATCCAGCGGTCCCACCAGTCGAGCGCCAGGTGCTGAAACCCGATGGCCGGGCCGGGGTTGCCATGGTCGGGATAGTGGTGTCCCCAGGGGCCGACCACCCCCCAGACCAGGTCCGGGCGCGCCGCGACAAGCGACATGACGGAATTCGCGTAGCGATCCGTCCAGCCACCAACGGCCAGAACCGGTCTCGACAGCCGCTCCGCCCGATGAATGACGGACCCGTGCCGCCAGTAGGATCCCCGGCCTTCCTCGCGAAGCCAGGCCTCCACCGGGAAGGTCAGGGTGTCGAGGCGCCGCTGCCACAGGGCGTGCCAGTCGTCTCCGGCGCAGGGCGTCGGCGGGGCCGCGAGGATCACCGGCAGGGTCGCCCCCCATTCGAAGGTGTCCGTCAGGACGCAGCCGCCGATGTGATGGATATCGTCCTCGTAGCGATCGTGCGTCGCGCAGACGGCGATGACGGCCTTCAGAGCCTCCGGCGCATCGATGTTCGCCTGAAGCGCGGCCGTACCGCCCCAGGAGGTGCCGAACATGCCGACCTGGCCATCGCACCAGGGCTGGGCCGCGATCCACGCGATCACATGGCGCGCATCGGCGAGTTCGGCCTCCGAATACATGTCGGGCATGTGCCCCTCGCTGTCGCCGGAGCCGCGCATGTCGACCCGCAGGCAGGCATAGCCATGCCCGGCGAGGAACGGGTGGTTGCGTTCGTCGCGCGCCCGCACCATGTCGGCCTTGCGATAGGGAATGTATTCGAAAAGGGCGGGAACGGGCGCGTGCGGGGCCGCCGCCGGAAGCCAGAGGCGCGCGGCCAGGCGCACCCCGTCCGGCATCGGTATCCACAGGTGTTCCCTCACCTGCACGGCCCCGCCGCGCCCGTCCCGATCTTCGCTCATCGCCGATCCTCGCCTTCGCCTGGCCGATACCGGCCGGGGGCCGCTGCCCGCTGTCTCGCGGCCGGTCGCGGGCAGAGTTGCCCCTTGGAAGATTTTTTCAACTTTTTTCTTCTGACGCCGGAATTTTGGGATACGCTTTCCGGAAGTGGCCAGCGAGGTATCGACTCGTGAACGCACCGGGGGCACCGCGGATCACCGAGGATGGCGTCGACGAAAGCCTTGCGATGCTTGGCGGCGAGATTCGCCAGTTGCGCAAGGCCCGGCAGATGACCCTGGCCGATCTGGCCGAGGCGACAGGCGTGTCCGTCAGCCACCTCAGCGCGATCGAACGCGGCGCGGTGAATGCGACCATCGACAAGATCAAGAAGATCGCCGCGGGACTCGACGTGCCCGAGGAATGGTTCTTCGCCGCCCGTCCCGGCGAGGGCCGGCTGGAGCGCACCTATGTCGTGCGCCGCGAGAACCGGCGCACCCTGAACACGCTCTACGGCGAACCGCCGGAGGTTTGCGGCTATTTCGACCAGCTGCTGTCGTCATCGCTGGGGGGCGCGTTCCACATGGGGCTGTCCGAGTATCCGCCCTACAGCGAACAGGTGATCGAGGAAGTCTATGTCCGCGACGGCGAACAGCACGGGATCGTGCTGGAGGGCGAGCTTGTGCTGCGGCTGGAAGACGAGCTGATCACGATCCGGGCCGGCGACAGCTTCAGCTTTCCCGGCCGTATCCTGCACACGGCCAGGAACAAGAGCGACAAGCCCGCGCGCCTGATCTGGGTGAACGCGCCGGTCATCATACCCAAGCTCGCGGTTCACAGCGCAGAGCAGGCGCAGCCGGGGCCGGACCGGGCCGCGAAACAAGAAAAACCCCGGCGCGTGAAGAGAATAACGACAGCACCGAAGAAGCGGACAACCCGCGCGATATCATCGAAAACAGGGAGCTCGACATGACGAACACGTACAAGCCCGGCCTTTCGCGCCGATCCTTCCTTGCCAGCACCGGCGCCTTCGGCGCCGCGAGCATGGCGTTTCCGAACATGGCGGTCAGCCAGGACGGAACCATCCTGACCCTTCGGTCCTATTCGGACCTTCAGATCCTCGACCCGGCCTTTCGCCTGTCCCTGCCCGAGGACGACATCATCCGCGCCATCTTTCCGCCGCTGATCGAACCGGTATCGGGCGATGTCTGGGAGTGGAAGACGGTGGCCGCGGCGTCGATCGAGCAGCTCGACGATCTGACCATCGCCTTCACGCTCAAGGACAACATGGGCTTCACGGACGGCTACGGCGAAGTCACCGCCGACGACGTCAAGTTCTCGATCGAACGCATGGCCGACCCGGCCAACGAAAGCCCCTATGCCGGAGACTGGGCGGCGCTCAAGGAAGTCGAGGTCAAGGACCGGCTGTCCGGCCTGATCCACCTGACGAACAAGTTCGTGCCCCTGTGGACGACGACGCTGCCGACGCCGGCCTCCTGCATCCTGTCCCGGCGTGCCGTCGACGAGATCGGCGGCAAGATCGAAACGGTCCCGGTCGCGCAATCCGGGCAATACCTCCTGCACGAATGGGTGCCGAAGCAGCGCACGATCCTGAAGCGCAACCCGGACTGGAAGCACGAACCCGGCGGGTTCGATGAGATCCACATCATCCCGATCGAGGATCCGGCCACCGCCGAGCGCGGCTTCGAGGCCGGCGATCTGGACTATACCTGGACCTCCGTTTCCTCGCTGCCCCGGCTCAAGGAAAACCCGCCGGCAGGCAGCGTGGTGCTGGAAAAGCCGTCGCTCGCCTATGTCTGGCTTGGCCTGAACCAGGACAACGAGGCGCTGAAGGATATCCGCATCCGTCGCGCGATCCAGCACGCCATCGACCGCCAGACCGTCGTGGACGCGGCCTATTTCGGCGCCGCCGCCGTCGGCAACGGGATCATCGCGCCCGGTGTTCCCGGCTCGCGCGACAGCGTCACCTACGACTACGACCCCGACAAGGCCCGCGCGTTGCTGGCCGAGGCCGGGGCCGAGGGCCTGAGCGTCACGCTCGACATCCTCAACCAGTCCGAGCGCCTGACCGCCGCGCAGGTGATCCAGGCGAACCTTGCCGATGTCGGCATCGCCTGCGAGATCAAGCAGAACGACAGCGGCACCTTCTGGTCGCTCGGCTCCAAGGACGGCGACTACTTCATGGACCTGCAACTGGTGCTCAGCCGGTTCTCCATGCAGCCCGACCCGAGCTGGGCCACCGTCTGGTTCACGCCGGAACAGGTGGGGGTGTGGAACTGGGAACGCTTCGACAACGCCGAGTACAAGGAGCTGCACGACCAGGGCCTCGTGGAAAGCGACCCGGCCAGGCGCGACGAGATGTACAAGCGGATGCAGGCGCTGATGGACGAAAGCGGGTGCTACGTCTTCCTCACCCACGAGGTTGTCGGCGCCATCCACAAGGACACGATCGAACCCGGCCTGAAACCGAACGGCGAATCGCTGCTGTCCGACTTCAGGCCGGCCTGACCTGGCCCTGGCGGGCCCCGGCCGGGGCCCGCCGTTCCCCCCCGGATAGGGCATCGCGATGCTGAACTATGCCGTCAAACGGCTCGGGCTGTCCGTGGCCATCGTGTCACTGGCGATGTTCCTGCTGTTCTGCATGATCTATCTCGTTCCCGGCGATCCGGCCTCGGTCGCGCTGGGGCCGCGCGCCACCGAGGCGATGAAGGAGGCGATGCGGGTGCGCATGGGCCTGGATCAGCCGGTGTGGGTACAGTTCTGGAACTTCTTCACCGGGGCCTGGACCGGCGACCTGGGCGAAGAGGTTCTGTCCGGGCGCCCGGTGCTGGACGTCGTGCTGGAACAATTGCCCTACACGCTGGTGCTGATCGCGGGCGGCATCAGCTGGTCGGTCGCGCTGGGTATCCCGCTGGGCTGCTGGGCGGCGATCAATCGCGGCAGTTTCGCCGACCGGCTGGTCGGCATCCTGTCCGTCGCGGTCATCGCGGTGCCCTCCTTCGTCGTCGCCATCTATGCGCTGTTGATCTTCGCCGTGACGCTGCAATGGCTTCCGGCCATCGGCGCGGGGGAGCCGGGTGACGTCGGCGACCAGCTTGTGCACCTGATCCTTCCGTCGCTGGCCGTGGGCCTCGGCTGGGTCGGCTACATCGCCCGGATGGTCCGCGCCTCGATGCTGGAGGTGCTGGAGGCCAGCCATATCCGCACCGCCCGCGCCTTCGGCCTGCCCGAGCGGCTGATCACCTATCGCTACGCGCTGACCATCGCCATCCTGCCGACGATCACCCTGTTGGGGATCGGCATCGGGCAGATGCTGTCCTCGGCGGTCTTCGCCGAGATCGTCTTCGCCCGGCCCGGCGTCGGCAAGCTCGTCTACGACGCGATCCTGACCCGGAATTTCCCGCTGGTGACGGGGGCTGTCCTGGTGACCACGGTCATCTTCGTCCTGCTGAACCTGATCGCGGACCTCATCGTCGGAGCCCTGGATCCCCGTGTCCGAAGCAGTTTCTAGCCCCCCTGTCCGCACCCGGTCCGATTTCGGGCGATCCGTGCGCCGGCTGTTGCGAGAGCCGCTTGGCCTGTTCGGGCTGTCGCTTGTCCTTCTGGTGATCCTCGGCGCGGTCTTTGCCGACCTGCTGACCCAGTGGGATCCGACCAGGATCAACCCGCGCGACCGGTTCCTCGGCCCGTCGGCCGCCCATCTGCTGGGCACCGATCAACTGGGGCGCGACCTGTTCTCGCGCGTTCTCCACGGCGGGCGGATCGCGCTTTACGTGGCGCTGGTCTCGACGGCGATCTCGCTGGCGATCGGCATCGTGCTGGGGCTGATCGCCGGCTATGGGCCGCGCTGGCTGGACAACCTGATGATCCTGCTTTTCGACGCGATGAAAAGCTTTCCCACGGTCATGCTGGCCCTCGCGCTGGTGACGATCACCGGGCCGTCGCTGACATCGGTGATCCTTGTCGTGATCCTTGTGAACGTGCCCGGCTATGCCCGGATCGTGCGGACCCAGACCATCGCCATCAAGAGTTCCGAGTTCGTGACCGCCGCGCAGAGCATGGGGGCGTCGACCGCCCGGATCCTGCGCGTTCACATCATGCCCAACGTCATCGGGCCGCTGGTGATCCTCGCCTCGATGGACATTCCCGTGGTGATCGCCATCGAGGCGGGGATGAGCTTTCTGGGCCTCGGCGTCCGCCCGCCCACGCCCAGCTGGGGGTCGATCCTGAACGACGGCTTCGGCCAGATCCGCGAAACGCCGTGGATCGCCATCGCCGGCGGCCTGCCGATCATCATCATCACGCTGGGCTTCACCTTCCTCGGCGAGACGCTGCGCGATGTCTTCGACCCGCGCCTGAAGGGCCGCGGATGAGCACGCTGTCGATATCAGGCCTGAACGTCCACTTCTCGACCGAGGCGGGATCTTTGCATGCCCTCAAGGATGTCACCTTCGACGTGCCGGAACGGCGCATCGTCGGCATCGTGGGCGAATCCGGCTGCGGCAAGTCGACCCTGATCAACGCGATCCTCGGTCTGCTGGCCGACAACGGCGAGGTTCGAAGCGGGCAAATCCTGTTCGAGGGCGACGAGGATCTTGCCCGGCTGTCGCGCCGCCAGATGCAGGATCTGCGCGGCCCGCGCATCGCGACCGTGTTCCAGGATCCGATGGGCGCGCTGAACCCGGTCCTGTCCGTCGGGCGGCAGATGATCAACATCCAGTACCGCTCGCCGCAGTCGAGGGCGGCGAAGGCCGCCCGCGCCGTCGAGATGCTGAAACTCGTGCGGATCCCCGACGCGGAAAGCGCGCTTGGCCGCTATCCGCACCAGTTCTCCGGCGGCATGAAACAGCGGATCGCCATCGCGATGGCCCTGATGATGGAACCGGCCCTGCTGATCGCCGACGAACCGACCACGGCGCTGGATGCGACGCTGGAGGTCACGACGATCGAACTGCTGAAGGATCTACAGGCAACGATCGGCTGCTCGGTGATGTTCATTTCGCACCACCTGGGGGTGATCGCGGAACTGTGCGACGATGTCGTGGTCATGTATGCGGGCGAAGTTGTCGAACGCGGCACGGTGCGCGACGTTTTCCGCGCCCCCGCCTACCCCTACACGCGCCGCCTGCTGGAGTGCGACCCGGCGCGGCAAAGCCGGCGGACGCGCGTTCTGCCGACGATCCCCGGCGAAATCCCGGATCTGCGCCAGCGCCCGCGGGGCTGCGTTTTCGCGCCGCGCTGCCTGGAACGGCACGCAGGCTGCGACACCCCGCAGGTCGAACACGCCCTTGCCGGGGACCACAGGGCGCGATGCAACCTCGCCCCGGCCCGATCGCCCGCGGCGGTGCCGCCATGACCGCCGCGCCGATCCTTTCCGTGGAGGACGTGCGGGTGGCGTTTCCCGTCGGCGGCCTGCTGGCGCGCGATGCCATCCTCGGGGTCGCGGGTGTCAGTTTCGAGGTCCGCCCCGGGGAAACCTTCGCCCTGGTCGGCGAAAGCGGCTCGGGCAAGACCACGCTGGCCCGCGCGATCAACGGGCTTCAGGACATCTCGCAGGGGTCGATCACCTTCGAGGGCGTCCGCATCGACGGCCTTGGCCGGGCGCGGATGAAGCCGCTGCGCCGTCGCATGTCGATGATGTTCCAGGATCCGGTCGGATCGCTGTCGCCGCGGATGACCGTGGGCGACCTGGTGACCGAACCCTTCCGCATCCACGGGCACGGGGGGCGCAACCTGCGGGACGAGGCCGTGCGCCTTCTGAACCTGGTGGGCCTGCCCGCGGATTTCGCCGGCCGCTATCCGCACCAGTTGTCGGGGGGACAGGCGCGGCGGGTGGGCGTGGCCCGCGCCATCGCGCTGGACCCGGCCCTGATCATCGCCGACGAACCCACCGCCGGGCTTGACGTGTCGGTGCAGGGCGAGGTTCTGAACCTGCTGAACGAGCTGCGGGAACGGCTTGGCCTGGCGATGGTCATCATCACCCACAACCTGCATGTCGTGCATCACGTCGCCGACCGGATGGCGGTGATGTACCTGGGCCGTTTCGTCGAGGTCGGCGAGACCGGGACGGTGTTCGCCGCGCCCCGGCATCCCTACACCGCCGCGCTGTTGTCGGCGAACCCGGAACCCGATCCCGACAGGGCGCGCGACCGCATCACCCTGCCCGCCGAGGTGCCGTCGCTGATGTCGCGCCCCTCGGGGTGCGAGTTCCACACCCGCTGCCCCTGGGCACAGGCCAAATGCGCCGCCATGCCGCCCCCCGCCGGGGATGTCGCCTGCCACTTCCCCCTGTCACCGGGCGCCCGGCCGCCCCCAAGAGAGGACCGTCCATGACCGAAGTCATCGAAACGCTGTGGATCCCGATGCCCGACGGCACCCGGCTGGCGGCCCGGCTGTGGTTGCCCGACGGCGCGCGCGACGCCCCGGTGCCCTGCATCCTGGAATACATCCCCTACCGGCGCCGCGACCGGACCCGGATGCGCGACGAAAGCATGCACCCGCATTTCGCGGCGGCGGGCTATGCCGCCATCCGGGTGGATATCCGCGGCTATGGCGACAGCGAAGGGCTGGCGGAGGACGAATACTCGCACCAGGAAACGCAGGACGGTCACGACGTGATCGGCTGGATCGCCGAACAGGGCTGGTGCGACGGGAATGTCGGCATGTTCGGCAAGAGCTGGGGCGCCTACAACGCCTTCCAGGTCGCCGCGACACGCCCGCCGGCGCTGCGCGCGATCATTCCGGTGATGGGCACCGACGACCGCTGGCGCGAGGACATCCACTTCTACGGTGGCTGTCTTGCCAACGACAACTTCTGGTGGGGCGCGATCATGCAGCTCTACAACGCCATGCCGCCGGACCCCGAGATCGTCGGCGACCGCTGGCTGGACATGTGGCGCGACCGCCTGAACGGGGCCCGGTTCTGGCCCGCCATGTGGCTGGAACACCAGACGCATGACGAGGTCTGGCGGCGCGGCTCGATCTGCGAGAACTACGCGGATGTCGATGTCCCGGTCTATTTCTTCGGCGGCTGGGCCGACCTGTTTCGCGACACCCCGTTCCGTATCGCCGAGCACCTGAAGGGGCCGGTCAAAATCATGATGGGCCCCTGGGCGCATCTTTACCCGCATGAGGGCAGCCCCGCGCCCAGGGCCGATTTCGTGGACGAGGCGATCCGCTTCTGGGACCATTGGCTGAAGGGCATCGACACCGGGCTGATGGACGAACCGCCGCTTCGGTTCTTCCTGACGGACAGCGCCGCGCCGGCCGCCAGCCGCGCCGAACGCGACGGGCGCTGGGTCGAGGAAGCGGGATGGCCGTCGGCCAACGTGGCGGCCGACACGCTTTGGCTGAACCACGGCACGCTGGATCAGGGCCCGCGGGATGGCGCCGGCATGTCGATCTGCTCGCCGCAGACCTTCGGAGCGGCGGGCGGCGACATGTGTTCCTTCGCCATCCCCGGCGACATGCCGGTCGATTGCCGGGGCGATGCCGGCGGGGCGTTGCAGTTCCGCGGCCCCGTGCTGGGTGAGACGCTCGAAATCCTCGGCCAGCCGAGCCTGTCGCTCGGCGTCTCGGCCGACCGGCAACAGGGGATCGTCGCCGTGCTTCTGGTCGACGAGGCGCCGGACGGGGCGCAGACCCTGGTGTCGCGGGGCTTTTGCAACCTGACCCATCGCCACGGCGACACCGATCCGCGGGCCGTCGTTCCCGGGGAAGAGATGCGGGTGACGGTGCCCTTGCACGGCATCGGCTACCGGGTGTCCGCCGGGCACCGGATCGTGGTGCAGATCGCCTCGGCCTACTGGCCGATCCTCTGGCCCGCGCCGGACCCCGTGACCCTGACGGTCCGCCCCGGCACCTCGGCCCTGCACCTGCCCGTCCGGACCGCCCCCGCCGACGAACCCGCGCCGCGCGCCCTGCCCGATCCGCCGAAGCGCGACGGCAAGCGCCCCCTGACCCGGATGCGCGAAGGGTCTATGGAACGGTCGGTCCATACCGATCTGACCAGCGGCGAGGTCACGCACCGGTTCTTCCTCGATGGCGGGGTCTTCGGCCCCGTCGGCGACCTGAGGCTGGACGATATCGGCACCGTCTTGAGCGACATCTCGGACCGGCGCTACACGATCCGGGCCGATGACCCGCTGTCGGCCCGCGCCACGATGGAACAGACCGCCAGCTTCACACGGGACGACTGGCAGGCGAAGATCCATTGCTACGCGGAACAGAGCGCGACCCCGACCGACTTCCACCTGGTATCCCGGATGACCTGCTGGTCCGGGGACACGGTGATCTTCGAACAGGAACGGACCCACGTCATCCCGAGGAACGGAATGTGATGCAGAAAATCGCGATCAAGACGGAGTTCCCGCGCAAGGTGCGGGAGATCGAGAACACCTGGATCCCGATGCCGGATGGCACGCGGCTGGCGGCGCGGATCTGGCTGCCCGAGGATGCCGAGGCCGACCCGGTCCCCGCGATCCTCGAATACCTGCCCTATCGCAAGCGCGACGGGACGGTGGAGCGCGATCACCTGACCCATCCCTATTTCGCCGGCCACGGCTATGCCGGGGTGCGCGTCGACATGCGCGGCACCGGCGACAGCGAGGGCGTCTGCCTGGGCGAATACCTGTTGCAGGAACAGGACGACGCGCTGGCGATCATCGACTGGCTGGCGGCGCAGCCCTGGTGTTCGGGCAAGGTGGGCATGATCGGGATCAGCTGGGGCGGCTTCAACGGCCTTCAGGTCGCCGCCCGCCAGCCCGAGGCGCTGGGCGCGGTCATCACCCTGTGTTCCACCGACGACCGCTATGTCGACGACATCCATTTCATGGGTGGCGCGATGCTGACCGACAAGCTGGCCTGGGGCGCCACCGCCTTCGCCATCGCCAACACCCCGCCCGACCCGGCCATCGTCGGCGACCGCTGGCGCGACATGTGGGTCGAGCGGCTGGAGACCAACGGGCT
>Ga0180431_10007566_pt1 | contig 12622 bp, 10 predicted proteins | sample SS_ome_11_FD_132459 | JGI IMG/M metagenome (GOLD analysis project Ga0180431, IMG submission 132459) | Hypersaline lake sediment archaeal communities from the Salton Sea, California, USA - SS_1_MS_1 metaG | ecosystem: Environmental > Aquatic > Non-marine Saline and Alkaline > Hypersaline >... | reverse complement strand
TCGTCTGGAAGAGGCGATGAAGAAGATCGCCCATCCGAAGGAGCTCCCGAAACAAAGGGAACTCCCGCGATACAAAACACCCTTGAACATGGCGCTGCGCCCCCGTGGACGGGAACTCTACGTCGCGTGCGAGGCGTCGCATTCGATAGTGGTCGTCGACGTGGTCGAGCGGCGAAAGACGGCGGAAATTGCGGTCGGTCACCAGCCGAACGACGTCGCTTTCAGTCCCGACGGCAGCCGGGCGTACGTCAGCAACCGGCTCGACGATTCGGTTTCAATCATCCACACCGCCGCGAGAAAGGTGCTTCAGAGCATCCCCGTCGGGGATGAACCCCACGGCCTGCTGACCGATCGCTCGGGGGCGAACCTTTATGTACTCAATACGTCGTCCGACAGCATTTCGGTAATCGACACCGCCACGCTGAAGGAGATCAAGCGACTGGAGGCCAGCCGCGGCCCCTGGTCGCTTTCACTTTCTCCCGACGGGTCGCGAATCTGGGTAACCAACAACCTGTCGCGGTTCGTGAAGTTCCGCACGCCGTCGGCGTCGGAGGTCACGGTGATCGATACCGAGCGGGCGATTGTGGAAGATCGTATGGTGGTCCCGGCCGCGAATTTGATGCAAGGCGTCGATTGGCATCCCAGCGGCCGGTTCGCGCTGATTACGCTCAATCGGACTAAGAACCTGGTGCCGATGACGCGGCTGCTGCAAGGCTGGACGATAACCAACGGCCTGGGCGTCATCTGGCAAGACGGCCGCGTGGATCAGGTGCTTCTGGACGAACCGGGCATCTGTTTTCCCGATCCGGCCGGCGTGGCGATCACGCCCGACGGCCGGCTGGCCCTGGTGACCAGTTCCGGCTCGGATCGCCTGGCGGTGGTCGACGTGCCGAAGATGATTGCCATGCTGCAAGAGGCGTCGCCGTATGATCGCGAGCACGTGTTTCCCAATCACCTGGGCAAGCCGACGCAGTTCGTCATCAAGCACATACCAACCAACAACAGCCCCCGCGGCGTGGTGATTTCGCCGGACGGCCGGACGGCCTTTGTCGCCAACGCCCTGGACGACTCGCTGACGGTGATCGATCTGCGAAATCTGGCGTCGGCCGGGAGAATCGATCTCGGCGGACCGAAGGTAATCGACAAGGTCCGCCACGGCGAGCGGCTCTTCCACAGCGCCGACGTCACCTTCCACCGCCAGTTCTCGTGTCATTCTTGCCACCCGGACGGACACGTCGACGGGCTGACCTACGACATCGAACCCGACGGGATCGGCGCCAGCCCCGTCGACAACCGCACACTTCGCGGTATTCTCGACACGGCTCCTTTCAAGTGGGAGGGCACGAACCCCAGCCTTCAGCGCCAGTGCGGTCCGCGGCTGGCCGTTTTCTTCACGCGGATCCAGCCCTTTACACCCGAGCAGCTTTCCGCCCTGGATAACTACATCTGCACGATTCCCAGGCCCCCCAACCGCTATCGGCCGCTGGGGGCCGAGCTTACCGACGCGCAGCGCCGCGGCAAGATCATGTTCGAAAGGACCATGACCAACGACGGACGAACGATCCCTAAAGAGCAACGCTGTGCAACGTGTCATTTCTCTCCGCTGTACACCGATCGCAAGTGTCATAACGTCGGCACGAAAATGCCGCTGGATCGGGAGGAAGAGTTCGACGTGCCGCACCTGAACAACATTTACGACTCGGCGCCGTACCTGCACAACGGAATTGCCGAGACCCTCGAAGAGATCTGGACCAGATACAACCCCCACGACGAACACGGCATAACCAACGACATGACCAAAGACCAACTGAACGACCTGATCGAATACATCAAGACGCTTTGAATTGGAGCAGATACGTGAGAACTTTTTCAACGGCACGGCGAATTGTCATGCTTGCGTCGCTCGTCGCGGGTGCCACTGCTGGCTTGCCCAGCAGTGCCGAAGACACGGTTGGACAAGCCAACCGTGGCATTCATGGCACGGAAGAGAATCCCAAGTCAGCCCCGAAGCTCCCCTACGTCTACACCAACTGGAAACACTTCACCGTGAAGGACGGTCTGCCGAACGACCACATCTTCGCCGTCAAGGCCGACGGTCACAAGGTATGGATCGGAACCGAAGGCGGCCTGGCGTGTTTCGACAAACGGACCGGCAAGATCCGCAGTTGGACCGAGAAGGACGGCCTGCCGTGGCCGGGCGTGGTCTCCTCGCTGGACGCCAACCACAAGACCGGCGAACTCTGGATCGGACTGTTCGGCGGCGGGATCGCACGCTTCAGCGGCGGACGATTCGACCACTTTCATCAACTCAACAGCGGACTGGTCAACGACGTCGTCTATGGCGTGGCCATCGAGAACGACAACGTCTGGGCGGCCACCACCGCCGGTGCCAGCCGCTACAATACCGTCTCGAAGGTCTGGACGATCTACACCGAAAAAAACGCCCCCATGGAGGAAATCTGGAACTACGGTGTCTCCTACGACGACGGCAAGGTTTACCTGGGCGTGTGGGGAAGCGGTGTGCTGGAATTCGACGTTGCCACGCAGCGATGGAAGGATTACCTCGACCCGGACGGCGAAATGGAGATCGACCTGTACCGCGACGACGGTATCGTGCACGTGATAACCACCGGCACCAGCTACATCGACGGCATTCTTTGGATCTCGACCTATTTCGGCATGAACCGCTACGACGGACGCCACTGGCGCGGATATTACGCCCAAGAGACCGGGCTGCCCAGCGACTTCGGCAACGCCGTCATCGGACGCAGCGCCGACGAGGCCTGGTTCTCCACCGACAAGGGGCTCGGCGTGCTCGCCGATTTTGCCACCGACACCTGGATAACCTACACGATGGACCCTCGCAGCCATGCGGGAAAGGCCACGATCAGCCGCGCGGGTCGAGTGCTCGGCACGGTCCGCATGAAGAAGAGCGTGCCGCATAACTACATCCTCTGCGTCGATATCGACGGCAACGACGCCTGGGTGGGAACTTCCAAAGGATTGGGGTGGGCCACCGGCACCGGGTATTATCCAGGCCTGAAAGCGAGGTGAGACGTGAGATGCTATCTGATATCACCGCTTGTTGTTTTGCTTCTGGCGGCGGCAGCCGCTGCCCAGCAGAATCGCGACGGGATCGAACCATCGGTCCAGCCGATCGAGGTCGACGATGATACTCGTGAAGTCCTCCAGAAGATCAACTCGGCCAGCGCGTACGAAGTGCCCGAACTCAACCTGAAAAGAGATACCATCTACGCACACACGCCGGGCGACGTGGAACCGTTCCGCCACGTGAAACCCTACAAACAGCACTTCCTGCTGCAAACCGAGTACACCGGGCCGGGCCGCGCAATTCCCGAACCGGAAGAACTCGACACCGTGAAGCTCGGCTTCATCGGGCCCATCATGTCTACCGTCTCGGTCGCCACCGGCGGAAAGAGCCATGAGGAGGTCCTGGGAACCAAGATGCTCCAGGGAGCGCGGCTGGCCATCGAACAGGCAAACGCCAAGGGCGGGTACCTGAAACGAAAAATCCCCTTCGAACTCGTCGTCAGCAACGACAACGGGCTGTGGGGCGCCTCGGGAAACGAGATCATCAAGATGGCGTATGGGGACAAGGTCTGGGCGATCCTCGGCACCATCGACGGCGCGAACAGCCACATCGCCATCCGAGTGGCGCTGAAGGCCGAGATCCTCATGATGAACTCCGGCGATACCGATCCTACCTTCATCGAAACCAACATCCCCTGGATTATCCGCTGTATCAGCGACGATCGACAACAGGGATACCTGCTGGTCGACTACATCTATCGCAAGCTCGGTCTGAAGCGGGTGGGAATTATTCGGGCGAGCAATCGCTACGGCCGTTTCGGCGTACGGGAAATCCGCGACGGCAGCCGCCGGCTGCGAAACCCGATCCCGCTGGAAATGGCGTACGAAGTCGGCGGCATGGATTTCACCCTGCAACTCGATCGCCTGAGACAGGCCAACGTCGAAGCGATCGTCCATTGGGGTGACGCCGCCGATGGTGCTCGGATCCTCAATCAGATGCGCGCCCTGAAGATGAACCACCCCTTCTTCGCCTGCGACCGGTGCGTGTCGGACGAGTTCCTCGAAATTGCCGGCGCGAACGCCGAGGGCGTGATCTGTACGTATCCCTGGGACCCGACCCGTGAAGACGAAACCTACGACGCCTTCCGCGCGGCTTTCCACAAACGCTTCAAAGAACAGCCCGAAACCTATGCCTCGCACGGCTACGACGGAATGAACATGCTCATTTGGGGCGTGCAGGTTGCGGGGTTGAACCGGGCGAAAATCCGTGACGTTCTGGCCTACCGGAAAAAGGAGTGGCCGGGTGTGACCGGCGATATCGTACTCAGCGCGTGTCTCGACGACCTGGGCGAAGTGTTTCTCGCCAAACGTGAGAACGGCACATGGGACTATTACTCCCGACAGGAGCTTGATATCCCCCGCGGCCATGGTGTTCAATGATGCTGCGAACCCTCACGTTCATAACCCTGACTTGCCTCTGCCTCGCGGCAACTGCCGACGATACGGATCTTGCGGATATCGAGGAAGTGCGGATCGGATACTTCGGTCCCAGCGACCCGGACCATCCCGGCGGAGGCGACGCGTGGCGGGCCGCACAATTGGCCGTCGAAGGGCAAAACGCTCGTGGCGGATATCGCGGGAAACCCTTTCGGCTCGTCGCGGTCTGGTCGAACGACCCCTGGGGTTCGGGCGTCAAGCAGGTAGTGCGGATGGCCTACAAAGATCGCGTGTGGGCAATCGTCGGCGGAATCGACGGCCCGTCCACGCACCTTGCCGAGCAGGTCGTTGCCAAGGCGCGGCTCACGCTCATCAGCCCTGCTAGTACCGACAGAACCGTCAACTCGGCCAACGTCCCGTGGATGTTCTCCTGCGTGCCGGCCGATCATCTTCAAACTCCGCTGCTGGCCGCGGAAATCGCCGCCCGTGTTGCTGCCAAACCGTTCGTGTTGATCTCGACAAACGACCACGACTCCCATCTGTTTGCGGTCGAGTTGAAGAAACGTTTGACCTCGCGTCGTCTTATACCCCGGTATCACTTCGAGTGCAAACCGAACGCGGAAGACGTGGCGGAGGTGGCATCGCGGGCCGTGAAGTCGAAGGCCGCCGCCGCGGTGATTGTGGCCGGCCCGCGGGACAGCGCCCGGCTGGTTCGGGCGGTGCGTGAGCAAGGTTTCTCGGGTCACATTTTCGGCGGCCCGGCGATGGGACGCCGAGGATTTCTTCAACAGGCTGGTGACGCGGCCGAGGGAGCCGTCTTTCCGCTGCTCTATCATCCCGGGGAAACTGCCGTCGAGTTCGAGAGGGCATTCCTCCGGCGGTTCGAGATATCGCCGGACTATGCCGCCGCCGGCGCGTTCGACGCCGTGCGGATCGTGGTGGCGGCCATCCGAACGGCGGGCCTGGATCGCGCCGCTATTCGCAACGCCGTCGACGACCTCTCGCCGTGGACCGGAGTAACCGGAACGGTGAGTTGGGACGCTCAAGGCGGCAACACCCGCCCGGCTTGCCTGGGAACCATCAAGGACGGCTCACCTATTATTGTGCCATAGTCGTTGTTCGCTCCGCGAACAAACGCAGGTTCACGGAGCGAACCATGACGTTGACCGATAGGCCATCCCTCAACTGCCGGCCGGCAAAGCGTTGACTTGAGCACGTGCCGTTGCGAGAATGAGAGTCGAAATGACTGGTGGAGTGCCAAGTCCGCCCCGGACGAACCTCGCAATAGGAGAAAACCGATGTGCCAATGCCACGCTTATAGTTCGTGCCATGGTTGCTGCCACGCCGTCGATCGGCGGCGTTTCATTCAGAAAGCTGCGGCAACCGCGGCCGCGACGGCCGGCGGGATGACGTCCCTCTGCCATGCGGCTGCCGGCGACAGTGGCGGAAAGGTTCGCGTCGCCGCCGTCTTTCTGATGAACATGGGAACCAAGGAAATATGGCCCTATCCAGGGTTCGACACGGTGGGGCGCCAACAAGAAGTGATGGCCGTGCTGAACAGCGGATGCCCGCAGGTCGAGTTCGTCCCGATTGCCGTCGAAAATCCCGGCGACATGCAGAAGGCGATTGCTTTGAAGCAGGAAGTCGACGGGTATCTGATCTACGTGATGACCTTGGTATGGTCCCAACGCAGGTTGATGGTTCAGCTCGGCCAGTTGGGTAAGCCGACGGTCGTGGCCGACGAGTTCCTGGGCGGTTCCGGCGTGTTCCTGACCGGCAACAGCGAACTGTGCAGTCGGAAGATCCCGGCAGCCGCGGTCAGTACGACCCGACTCGAAGATCTGGCGATAGTTGCCCGGCAGTTCGCCGACGTGCGTAATCCCGGCACCACGCCCGCTTCTTTCGCCGCGCAGTGCGAGTTGGCATACCGCAAGACCTTTCCGGACCGCCGCGCCATGAGTTGCACCGAGGACAAGCTCGCCTTGACCGGTATCGGCGAATGCGTCAAACGGTTCCGCGAGTCGCGATTCTTGATCGTCGGGCGTGGCCGCGCGGGCCAGGAGCAGGACTTTCTGGGCGCGAAAGGACGATACATCGACTTCAGCGAACTGACGGCCTTTTACGACAAGGTCGACCGCGATCAGGCGGCCGATTGGGCCAAGCGTTGGTCCGCGCGAGCCGACCGGGTGATGGAGCCGAAGCCCGAGCCCATACAGAAAGGCGGCGCCGTCTATCTGGCCACCCTGGAACTGCTCAAGAAATACGGCACCGACAGCGTGACGATGAACTGCCTGGGCGGGTTCTCGGCGGGCAAGCTTCCGGCGTACCCGTGCCTCGGGTTTATGCAGATCCTCGACGACGGCGGCCAGGGAGTCTGCGAGGCCATGCCCGACGACACACTTAGCATGCTAATGGCCCGAATCCTGACCGGCCGCCCCGGCTACGTTTCCGATCCGGCCCTCGATACGTCGAACAACCAGATCGTCTACGCCCATTGCGTCGCCACGACCAAGCCGTTCGGTCCGCGGAGCGAGTCGAACGGCTACCGTATTCGTTCGCTTCACAACCGCGACCCGCGCGGCGCGTGTGTCGAGTCGATGTTGCCCGCCGGATACATGACCACTTCGTTTCGCACCAACTTCGGGCGGAAGCAGATGATTATCCACCAGGCCAAGGCGGTTGGCACCCTCGACAGCGAACGCGGCTGCCGGACCAAACTGATCGCCGAAGTTCGCGGAGATATCGGCCGATTGTTTGATCAGTGGGACCAATTCGGCTGGCATCGAGTAACCGTCTACGGCGACGTCAAAGGGCCGCTCGCCGAGTTCGGCAAAGCCCTTGGGCTCGACGTTATCGAAGAGGCATAGCACGGCTAATGCGTGGTTCAGGGCCGCCACCAACCATCCCCACTATCCACTAACCACTATCCACTATCCACTATCCACTACTCTTCCTTCCTCTTCGGAAGAAACGCATAGATCAAGCGGTAGAGCATCAGCAGGCCGAACGCGCTGGCCGTGGCTGCCAGGAATCCCAACGGGCTGATGGGGTTCAGTTGGCCTTCGCTGAGAAACAGCGAGAGAACGAACAGCCCGATCACACTGCCGACGATTCCCAATAGCAGCGTAGGCATCGGTCCGCTCGGCTGGCGGACCGGCAAGACAACCTTGGCCACCAGTCCGGCAAGGGTGCCGAAACCGACCCAGATCATCACTACGTTGACCCAGTGTTGGGCGTTTTGGGCAAGTTCGATTTCGGGCATGGCAATCGGTTCCAAAATCCTTTTCGCTGCTGACGTCCGAGGGCTTTTATCGCTCCTCGGACGCCAACAACGAAAGGCGCCGTCCCCCCCGATGTCCTCGACATCGGCACGCCGGCGGCCGAATCTCCCCAGCAATCCGGCCAAGCCACGCCGACACCGCAGGACCGTCCGACAATGAATCGTCCCTGGGCTTCATGCGGCAGGGACCCGTTCCGTTTCGGTCACTCAGCGTAACGCGGCATCCTGCTCGGCATACTCTCGCAAAGCGGCCGCCTCGCGGGCAAGCTTGAATTCAGGCCCCGGCGGGAAGTACTGCACGTCGTCCTGCAGGTAGTATGGGCTGGGTAAGGTCTGACCGCCGACGTCGATCTGACAGCCGGATACTCCCGCGACGACCAATAACCCCAGTCCGAGCAACACGGCTCTCATGGGCGATCTCCGTTCATCCTTGAGATTACGCAACTTGTGTATCTTCTCTGTATGTCTCTGTAGACAGAGTCATCGTATTTGACATAATCGCCACGACCGTTATCGTCAGGAGGGCGGGATTACTTTAGTCGCAGTTGGGGGTGTCGACGATCTGGGCCCAGCACCGGGGAATACTGCTTGACCTCTAAGCCAATTCAGGGTCGAATAAGGATAAGGTAGGGCAAGGTGTGGAAAGAGGCGTATTGCCCAGAGGAGAGGTGCCATGAGACGGTCTGCCGAAAGATTGAGATTTTGTTTACCCCCCGTCTGCCGGCGATCCGGCTTCACGCTGGTCGAGGTGCTGACTGCCACGCTGCTGACGTTGATCTTGATGTACGTCGTGGTTCAGGTGTTTGCCATGATCGGCGAGAATGTCAGCAACGCTCGAACCGTGCTCGAGGCCTCCGACCGGCTGCGCGCGGCGAGCACCCGATTGCAGCAGGACTTGCAGGGCCTGACCGTGATCTCCTTGCCGCCGCGCGGTCCCGACGACGGCAACGGATACTTCGAACTGATCGAGGGCACGGAGAATCCGGCGTCGATAGCCATTGATAGGGATAGAACCACCAATCCCAATCCTCCCCCGTACGTCGTCGACGACACGGTCAGCGACTTCGACGACAGGCTGATGTTCACCAGTCACAACGTCGTGCGGCCTTTCTTGGGAAAATGCACCAGCACGAGCGATGGTACGATCGAGTCGGATACGGCCGAGATCGTCTGGTTCGTCCGTCGCCGGACGCTCTACCGCCGGGTGCTGCTGGTGGTGCCGGGAGTCGATCTGTCTGCGGCAGGCGTGGCCAGCTTCTACGACGATAATGCGGGCGGTGGATACGATATCTCGGCTCGCATCGACAACAGCACCGGTACCCCGATCCCGGTGGCCAACACGCTGGATGATCTCTGCCGGCGCGAATGTCGCTTCGGGCACGCCATGGGAGCGTTTCCCTACGATGCCCGCGGCTGGAGAAGCAACGGGTTTCCCACATTTGCCGACCTTGCTCCCTTGGGGCTCGCACCCACCGGAAACGCTTGGGGGCACTACGATTTCTGGCGCGATGCCCCGACCGATCCTCCGCCGGGCACCAGCCCCGCCCGCCGGGAAGGTGAGGATATCATACTGACCAACGTGATAGGCTTCGACGTGAAGGTTTGGGACCCAGTGGCGGGCAGGTACGTCGATTTGGGGGGGGCAGGGGCGGTCGCTTTCGCCGGAACGGGGCTGCCGGCCTCTAAACTCCACACCGGTGGCGACCGCGTGTACTGCACCTGGTCGTTCCACTACGAGCACGATGGCGAAGACCAGGACGGCACGGCTGGAGCCGATCAGGGCACCAACGGCTTCGACGACAACATGGCCGGCGGCGTCGACGACGCGAGCGAATGGGAGACCGCGCCGCCGTATCCGGTGCCGTTGCGCGGCATTCAGGTGCGAATCAGGGTGTTCGAGCCCGAAAGCCGACAGATCCGCGAAGTGACCGTCGTGCAGGACTTTATGCCCAAGTAGACGGGCTACGGAGTCGGGCCGGGATAGTAAACATCGCAGTCGGTCTCCGGCAGCAACTTCTGAACGCTGCCGTCGCAGAACCCCACGGTGATGGTCGCGTGGTTCGACGACAGAACGCTGCCGAGCACGGCTCCGGCGCCCGGCGCGGGCCAAGTAAACGTGAGATCGGCGGGGTTAACGCTGGTCCACAACGACGTGGGCTGTCGCAGCCGCTCGCCAATCAACGGTGTGTTAGACGACTTGCCGATCAGATCGGTTTCCAGAATCGGTTTATCCGTTCCAGGGGTAGCCGCGGTCAAGTCCACGCAGACCCGATCGTTGACCATGTAACTGAGCGCATCGGGCGGGGCCTTGGTCTTGTCGTCGGGGCACAAGGTCGTATTCACTCGGACGGCAACCTGGTTGCCGCTGCGCCACGCCTTCCAAAGGTCCATCCGCTCGATGTGCTGGAAACTCATGACCACCCAACTCATTCGAGTACCGTTGACCTCGTCGATACAGCCGGGAAAGCGTTCCTGGGCCGTTGAATACTGACGGATGGCTTTGGCCAACTCGCCCGCATTCTTGACGCAGGTAGCCAGTCGAGCGGCCTCTCGGGCAGCGTTGATGGCGGGCAGTAACAGTGCCGCCAGAAGCCCGATGATGGCGATAACCACCAGTAGTTCGACGAGCGTAAACCCGTTGCATCGCTGCTTGGCCATTTCAACCACCTCTTTCTTGCTCTGCCGAAACTTGCCCTTCACCTTCTATTCTCTCAGAAAGCGACAAAAAAGGCCAGCCGTGTTGGGAGGGTGGGGATTGGGGATTAGGGGCTAGGGGGCGGGATGTTCGGCCGAGTCTGAAGCGAGGACCCCCACGAACTGACGGGTTGCGTTGGCCTGAGAACGCGGTCGCGGTCGAAAAATCTCGTCAACCGGGAGGATTGGAGCCAAAAAGCCTGGATTTGTTCGGCAAAATCTGAGAGAATACCATTAGGCAAGGGACCCTCGAGGAAAGAGAGAGGTGCGAAATGAGTTCTCGCAGACAAAGAGGCTTCACGCTCGTCGAACTGCTGGTGGTTATCACCATCATCGGGATATTGATGGCGCTGTTGCTGCCGGCCGTACAAATGGCTCGCGAAGCAGCCCGTCGTGCCAAATGCACCAATAGACAGAAGAACCTCGGGCTTGCGTCGCAGAACTACGAGCAATTGCACCTGGAGTTTCCCGGCTTCATGCATAACATTGCCAGCGATCCTGCTAACCCCGGCGGCCGCGATGTCTTTTGGGTTGTAACGCTGTTTCCAAACCTGGAAAACAAGAAGCTTTGGGACTTGTGGAACGATCCCAACGCGACTCCGCCGGAGGTATTCGTCAAGATCTTGACTTGCCCGAGCGACCCCCCGGAATCGTCGAACCCGGGAGATACGCCCTGCGCGTACGTCTGCAACACCCATATCTTCGTCGATCGGTCCTTGGACACGACAACCAACCGTCCCAAGTCGGGGATTTCGTTGGACTACGTGAGTAACCACGACGGTGCCACTACCACGTTGTTGCTTTCGGAGAAGCTGCTTCCGCCGCCCACCATACCTCCGCCCGGGCCTCGCGATTGGGCCATGCACTCGCCCGGCCACGGCGCTCCTGATCCAAATGCCATGGGCTTCTGCCGAACCAGCAACAGTGGGCTAGTCGGCGACAGCCTCAATTCCCACCATGGGGGTGGTGTGGTGGCGACTTTTTGCGACGGGCACGTGCTCTTCTTGCGAGACGACATCGACCATGTCCCTCAGACCAGCATCAGCGGATATTCCGTCTTTGGTGAACTATGCGACCCCGATGGGGGACCGATCGACGAGGCCGAGTACACGCAGTAATCTCTCCATGGGCCAACCTCTCCGCGAGACGCGGCGTCACAAACCGCCACGTCCGGCGTGTTCGACAACGAACTCCACGATCGGGGTCGGATCCGTCAGGCTGTGCGGATGATGGCCCACTCCCTTCTTGGCGATAACCTTGATGGAACCGCCGAGGGCGCGATACCGCCGGGCAATGATATCGGTGTTCTCAGACATCGGCACCACGGTATCGGCATCACCGCAGACGTGCAGTATCGGCACTTTGGCCTTGGCCAGCGGTTCGAGGCTATCGACGGGATTGCCCCGGTAGTCCATGGCCTGCTCATCGGTCAGACCGTAGGCTTCCAGGCATGCCGCCCAGGCACCGCTGGGTTTCGTTTCGGCGGGACGGTCCGGCGCCGTGGCGTACTTTTTGCCCGGCCAACTGCGGAAATCACAGACCGGCGCGTCGCCGTATAGGCAGGCGACCTTTTCGGGGTTCTGGATGGCCCAATTGTAGATAATCAGTCCTCCGCGGCTCATGCCTTCCAACGCCGGTTTGCGCGCCAGGGCGTGCTGCTCGGTGAGGTACTTGTAGAACGCGTTCCAATGTGCCACCGCTTTGGGGCTACCGAACAGGTTGCCTACGTCGCAATAGACCAGGTGGAACCCGCGCGACAGCAATGCCAGGTCCGCCTGGGGCTCGTGGCCGAAGAAACGTGCCCGCCAGATCCACGGCTTGCCTTCGGCTGCCCGCTCGGGTGTTACTACATAGCACTTACGCCCGTCGTGCATGAATTCGTAGCGATCGAAGCCATGCCAGGCGGACTTCTTGCCGGGAAAGGTCGCCGCCTGGCTTGCGAACGCCGCGAAACTGATCGCGGCCACGGCGACGGTAAGCAGCGACTTTGCAGCTATTGGACGCATGGTGTTTCTCCCATCGTAATCATTTTGAGCGGGCAGAGCGGTCGATTCCGACGAAATCCATTCTATCACAGCGGCAAGTCGACCAGAAGGCGGCGATGTGGTACAATCCGAGTTCGTCGTCAATCCGTCGCGGTGGGGCAATCCGAATAGCCTA
>Ga0180431_10007564_pt1 | contig 12624 bp, 8 predicted proteins | sample SS_ome_11_FD_132459 | JGI IMG/M metagenome (GOLD analysis project Ga0180431, IMG submission 132459) | Hypersaline lake sediment archaeal communities from the Salton Sea, California, USA - SS_1_MS_1 metaG | ecosystem: Environmental > Aquatic > Non-marine Saline and Alkaline > Hypersaline >... | reverse complement strand
GGAACTCCTCCTCGACCCCGACCGGGCCCGCGCCCTGGGCCGGGTGGCCCGGGAGGTCGTGCTCCGCGACTTCACGGCCGCCCGCGCCGCCGACCGCGTGTTGGACATTGTCGAGAAGGTAAGTGGAACCGCAAAGGACGCAAAGAGCGCAAAGGACAACAAGAAACAAAGGCAGGAAGCGAGATAGAAACGACTGAAAGGCAAACAGCACCGGCGCGCTGCTAGAGACCATTAGGGCCTTCGCCGTTTTTCTGTCTGCCTTTATCTCAATGTGTTTCTCTTTGCGCTCTTTGCGTCCTTTGCGGTTCCAAAGCCGTTACGAATAGCAGGGAGAAGCGACGTGACTGACAACGCACCGCCACTCGTGGAACTCCAGGACGTGACGAAGCGCTTCGCCTCCCCCGAAGGCGGCGAGGGGCCCGCCGTCCTCGAGGGCATCTCGCTCACGGTGCGCGAGGGCGAGGCCCTCGCCGTCGTCGGCCCCTCCGGCAGCGGCAAGAGCACCCTCTTGAACATCATCGGCACGCTCGACCGGCCGACGTCCGGCCGGGTCCGCCTCGCCGGCGACGACCTCTCGGCCATGGACGACGAGGCCCTGGCGGCCGTCCGGACCCGCCGCATCGGCTTCGTCTTCCAGTTACACCACCTCCTGCCGCAGTGCACGGCCCTGGAGAACGTGCTGGTGCCCGCCATGGCCGATGCGTCCGCCGTCCCGCCCGAGGTGGCGGACCGGGGGCGGGGACTCCTTGAGCGCGTGGGCCTCGCGGACCGCATGACGTACCGGCCCGGGCACCTCTCCGGCGGCGAGCGGCAGCGGGTCGCCGTGGCCCGGGCGCTCATCAATCGGCCGGCCCTGCTGCTGGCGGACGAGCCCACCGGGTCGCTCGACCGCGAGGCGTCGGGCGCCCTGGCGGACCTGCTGGCGGAACTCAACCGCGACGACGGCGTTACCCTCATTGTCGTGACGCACGCCCGGGCCCTCGCCCGGCGGCTCGCCCGCGTTATGGAACTCCGCGACGGGGCGCTCAAGCCCCTGGAGCCGGACGCATGAACCTCGCGCGACTCGTTACCCGCAGCCTGCGATTCCACTGGCGGAGCCACCTCGGCGTCGTCCTGGGGGCCGCCGTCGCCGCGACGGTTCTCGTCGGGGCGCTCGTCGTGGGCGACTCCGTCCGGTGGAGCCTGCGACAGATGGCCCGGGCCCGGCTCGGCCGGACGCACCTCGCGCTGGTGGGCGGCGACCGCTTCTTCCGCGACGACCTGGCGGACCGCCTGTCGGAGGAACTGGGCGCCCCGGCCGCCCCGGCCGTCCTCGTCCGCGGCATCGCCGCCCGGGCCGACGGCGAGGCCCGCATCAACGAGGCCCAGATCCTCGGCGTCACGGAACCGTTCTGGCGCCTCGGCGGCGCCGACCCCCTCCTTCCCGACGCCGGCCGCGACGCCATCGCCGTGGGCGACCGGACCGCCCGCACGCTCGGCCTGGCACCGGGCGACCGCATGGTCCTGCGGCTCGCGGACCCCGGCACGGTGCCCGCGGACGTGCCGCTCTCGGGCGAACAGGGCACGCCGCTCGCGCTGCGCCCGACCGTGCGGGCCGTCGCGGGCCCCGACGCCTTCGGCCGATTCAGCCTGGCGGCGAACCAGGTGCCCCCGCACAACGTCTTCCTGCCGCTCGGGCGGATCCAGGCGGTCCTCGGCATGAAGGGCAAGGCCAACCTCCTGCTCGTCGGTCCGGGAGCAGGCAACGGTCCCACCGAGAAGCAAGCGTCGGCCGCCCTTGCCCGGGTGTGGAGACTGGAGGACGCCGGCCTGGACCTCGCGCCGCTGCCGGCCCGCGGCGTCGTGCAGGTGACAACGCAGCGGGTGCTCCTGGACCCGCCCGTGGCCCGGGCCGCCGCCGAGCGCGACGACGCCCTCGGCGCCCTCACGTACCTCGTGAACGACCTCCGCGTGGGCGAGCGGTCGACGCCGTACTCGATGGTCACGGCCATGGGACCGCTGGCGGCGGACCTTCCAAAGAGCGCGCGGCGGTACCTGGCCGAGCACCTGCCCGCGGGCCTCGCGGACCTCGCGGACGACGAGGTCCTCATCAACACCTGGCTCGCCGACGACCTCCAGGCCAAGGTCGGCGACGACCTCACGATCACCTACTACGTGCCGGGGCCCACGGGCCGGCTCGAGACGGCGTCGACGACGTTCCGCGTGGGCGGGGTCACGCCCATCGAGGGCCCGGCCGCCGACCGCACCCTCATGCCGCAGTTCCCCGGCGTCTCGGACACCGAGGACTGTAACCAGTGGGAGCCGGGCGTCACCATCGACCTCGACCGCATCCGCGACAAGGACGAGGCATACTGGGACCAGTACCGAGGCACGCCGAAGGCGTTCGTGACGCTGGCGGCCGGGCGGGAGATGTGGGCCAACCGCTTCGGCGACACGACGGCCCTCCGCTTCGTCCGCGGGGCGGGCAAGGATTACGCCGCCGAGGTCCGGGCGGACCTGCGCCGCCGACTCGACCCGGAATCGCTCGGCCTCGTGCTGCACCCCGTGCGCGAGCGGGCCCAGGCCGCCGCCGGCCAGGCGATGGACTTCGGCCAGTTGTTCCTGGGCCTGAGTTTCTTCCTGATCGCGGCCGCCCTCATCCTGACGGGCCTCCTGTTCGCCTTCAGCGCCCAGCAGCGGGCCGCCGAGACGGGCACCCTGCTGGCCGTGGGCTACCGACCGGCGAAGGTCCGCCGGCTCATGCTCGCCGAGGGGGGCGCGGTCGTCGCCCTGGGCGCCGTCGTCGGGGCGGCGGGCGGACTCGGGTACACCCGGCTCGTCCTCTACGGCCTCGGCACGGTGTGGCGCAGCGCCGTGGGGGCCAGCGACATCCGGTTCCACGCCGACCCATTGACCGTGGCAGGGGGGGCGGCGGCCGGCATCCTCGTGGCGCTCGTCACGATCTGGCTGACGCTGCGGCGGCAGGCCCGCGCCCCCGCCCGGGAACTCCTGGCCGCCGGGGCGGAGGCGGACCTGCGGCCCGAGGGCGGACGGGCAGCCCGGCCGTGGATCGGCTGGCTCGCCTCGGCCGTCGCCGCCGCGGGGGCCGCCGTCCTCGTGGTGACCGTGGGGCTCGGCGGCACGGGCGGAGCCGTCGGCGCCTTCTTCGGGGCCGGCGCCCTGCTCCTGGTGGCCGGCCTGGCGGCGTGCTGGGCGATGCTGGGGCACCTGGAACGCGGCAGCCGGGTCGGCCTCTCCGTCCGCAGCCTTGGCCTGCGAAACGCCACCCGCCGGCGCGGCCGGAGCCTCGCTACGGTCGCCCTCGTCGCCTTCGGGGCGTTCCTCGTCATCGCCGTCGGCGCGAACCGCAAGACGGGCGTCGACGACCCGGGCGCCCGCGCCTCCGGCACGGGCGGGTTCCGCCTGCTCGGCGAGACGACGGTGCCCGTCCACTACGACCTCCTCAGCCCGCGCGGCATGAAGCACTTCGCCCTGCCCAAGGACCTGCCCGAGAAGATCGACACGCTCGTCGCCATGCGCGTCCACGAGGGCGACGACGCCTCCTGCCTGAACCTGAACCGCGTGCAGAAGCCCCGCCTGGTGGGCGTGCCCGCGGGCGTCCTGGCGAAGCGCGGCTCGTTCACCTTCGCCGAGACTATCCGCGACACGGGCGACGCCAGCCCCTGGACGCTGCTCAAGGCAGACACGCAGGACGGCGTCATTCCCGCCACCGGCGACGCCGCCTCCGTCCAGTGGTCGCTCGGCAAGAAGGTCGGCGACACCCTACCGTACACGAACGGGCGGGGGGAGGAGGTGGCCATCCGCATCGCCGGCACCGTGGAAAACTCCGTCCTGCAGGGAGCCCTGTACATCGAGGAGGACGCCTTCCGCGAGGCGTTCCCCGCCGAGACGGGCTACCGCATGTTCCTCATCGACTTACCGGCCCGGCACGCCGAGGACGTGTCGGCCATCCTCTCGCGGCAACTGGCGGACGTGGGTCTTCAACTCACGCCGACCCGGCAGCGCCTCGCGGACCTCGGGGCCATGCAGAACACGTACCTGGCCATCTTCCAGACGCTCGGCGGCCTGGGGCTCGTCCTCGGCAGCATCGGCCTGGGCGTGGTGGTGCTGCGGAACGTGGTGGAGCGACGGGGCGAACTCGCCCTGATGCGGGCCGTGGGGTGGCGCGAGCGGGGGCTGCATCGGCTCATCCTGGCGGAACACTGGAGCCTGCTGGCCCTCGGCCTCGTTTGGGGGGCGGTGGCGGCCGGCCTGGCCGTCGCCCCCGTCCTGCTGGCGGCGGGGTCGCCCGTGCCGGTGTTCTGGCTGGCGGGCACGCTGCTGGCGGTGGGCGGAAGCGGCCTCTTGTGGACGTTCCTCGCCACCCGGTTCGCCCTGCGGGGTCCGCTGCTGGCGGCGCTCAGGAACGAGTAGCGAAGAGGTGGCGCGGTGGGTTTCCGTACCCACCGCGCCCGCCGCGCTTGCTTCGGTTCACCCGCCGCGCTTGCTTCGGTTCACCCGCCGCGCTCTCGCGCGCTCCGCCCTTCGGCTTGATTTCGCCCATGTACCCTCGTACCATTACGCGACGACCGGGGCCAGGTCGCCCGCATGGGGGTCTGGCCCTCTGTCTATGCCGTGGGGTAGCCGATGCGAATCTTCCTGCTGCGTGCGATACCGGTGGTCGTGGCGGCCGGGTTCGTCCTGGCCGTCGGGCTCTGGCTGTCGGCCCGGCCGGCGTACGACATCGAGATGCGCCTGCCGGAGAAGGGCCGCGGTGGCCCGAAGCCGTTCGAGGTCGCTTGGCCGGGCACGTTCGAGAAGGGCGAGGGCCAGCCGGCCGACGTCTTCGCCGCCTGGCCGCACTTCCGCGGGCCGGACCGCAACGGCGTGGCGCCCGCGTCGCCGCCGCTCGCGCGGTCGTGGCCAATGGAGGGCCCGCCCGTCCTCTGGACCGTGCCGATGGGCATCGGGTACGCCGCCCCGGCGGTGGCCAACGGCCGCGTGTACGTCCTGGACTACGACGAGTCGAAGAAGGCCGACGTCCTGCGGTGCCTGTCGCTGGCGGACGGGGCCGACCTCTGGCGGCGGTCGTACAAGATCCCCATCGTCAGCGACCACGGCATCTCGCGGACCGTCCCGGCGGTCACCTACCGCCACGTCGTGACGATGGGCCCGAAGTGCCAGGTCATGTGCTGCGACGCCGAGAGCGGCGACTTCCGGTGGGGCATCGACCTCGTCAAGGAGTACGGCACGACGGTGCCGAAGTGGTACGCCGGCCAGTGCCCGCTCATCGACATGGGCCGGGCCATCCTGGCGCCCGCCGGCAAGGACGTCCTCATGATGGCCGTCGAGTGCCAGCCGGACGAGAACGCCCCCAACGAACCGAAGATCGCCTGGACCACGCCGAACCCCGGCGGCTGGAAGATGACCCACTCCTCCATCGTGCCGATGGAGCACGCCGGCCGGCGCATGTACATCTACTGCGGCAGCGGCGGCGCGGTGGGCGTGGCCGCCGACGACGGCGAGAAACACAAGGCCGGCGACGTCCTCTGGGAAACCACCGACTGGAGGGTCAGTTTCGCCAACGTGCCCAGCCCGGTGGTCATCGGTAACGGGCACGTGCTGCTCTCCGGCGGCTACGGCGCGGGCAGCATGATGATTCGCGTCGAGCCGACCGACGACGGCGGCATGGACGTGAAGACCGTGTGGCGGCTCGAGAAGTCGAAGCAGTTCGGCTCCGAGCAGCAGACGCCCGTTTTCTTCGAGGGGCACGTGTACGGCGTCCTCCCGAAGGAGGCCGGCGCCCTGGCCGAGCAACTCCTCTGCATGGACCTGACCGGCGGGCACGTGTGGGCGAGCGGCCGGGAGTACCGCTTCGGCCTCGGCCCGTACATGATCGCCGACAACCTGATCTTCGCCATGGACGACGAGGGCGTGCTGACGATGGCCGAGGCGACGGCCGAGGCGTTCAAGCCGCTCGCCACCGCCCGGGTCCTGAAGGACGGGCACGAGACGTGGGCGCCGATGGCGATGGCCGACGGCCGCCTCCTCCTCCGCGACCTCAAGAAGATGGTGTGCCTGGACGTCCGGGCACCGAAAGACCCGTAATTGCACATGCGACCCGCGTGGTGGCCTTCCGAAGCCACCACGGGAGGGGAATCGCGGCAGCCAGAAGCGCCGAAGGACGAGTAACCCATGCCCAGCAACAGCCGCGAACTCGGCCCGGAGTTCACCTACGACCTGTCGAAGTTGAAGCAGGTCGACCCGGCCCTCGTGACGTATCGCGAGGTCGAGTCCGTCGCGACGGGCCTCGATGTGCCGCGCGGCATCGCGCTGGCGCCGGGCGGCAAACTGCTCGTAGTCGGCGACCAGAAGGCCCGCGTGTTCGCCGGCGGCAAGGCGGTGGCGGAATTCGGCACCGCGAGCGCCCCGCCGCAGTGCGTAGCCGCCGGGCCGGACGGCGCCATTTACGTCGGCCTCAAGAACCGCATCGTCGTTTACAGCGCCGCCGGCAAGCAGACCGCCGCCTGGGAGCCGCTCGGCGACAAGGCGTACGTCACGGGCCTCGCGGCGACGAAGGGCAACGTGTTCGTGGCCGACGCGGGGCAGCGCGTGCTCTGGCGGTTCGATCCGTCCGGCAAGGTGCTCGGCCGCATCGGCGAGAAGGACCCGGCCAAGTACGCGGACGGCCTCGTGATTCCGAGCCCGTACTTCAGCGTGGCCCTCGGGCCCGAGGGGATGCTCTGGGTCACGAACCCCGGCCGCCGCCGCGTCGAGTGCTACACGTACGACGGGGCGTACCGGTTCGCGTGGGGCAAGGCCTCGATGCGCATCGAAGGGTTCTGCGGATGCTGCAACCCGACGCACTTGGCCATCGACGCCCAGGCCCGCTTCTTCACGAGCGAGAAGGGCCTGCCGCGCGTCAAGGTGTACACGCGGGACGGCGAGTTCGCCGCGGTCGTGGCGCCGCCGACGGCGTTCGCGGACGGCACGACGGGGCTCGACCTGGCGGTGGCCGATGACGGCCGCGTCTTCGTGCTCGACCCGCACCGGCAGGCCGTCCGCATCTTCGCCGAGAAGAAGGGGTCATCCGAATAGGCGGGTGCCACGGGCGGCTTGTCCGCCCGTGCGTGGCGAGCGGCACTGGCTGCAAGCAGCCAGTGGCACCCGGCGCGAGCAGAACAGAAACCTGAGCCGCCCCAATGGGTTCGAGGAAGGGTATGACGACACGCAGCGACAACGACCGCCGGGCGCTGCTGCGGGGCTTGGTCCGCTGGCCCGCGCTCGCGGGCCTCGGCGCCCTCGGGGCGTTCCTGGGCAGGCGCGAGGCGGCCCCGGAGCGGCCGACGGACCGGTGCATCAACCGCGGCCTGTGCCGCGGCTGCCGGGCCCTCGGCACCTGCAACCGGCCCGAGGCGCGCCTGATGCGCCAGGCCAAGGCCTCGACACCCAGCGAGCCGAAGTTCTAACCTTTCCGCGTGAGCCGCGACGAGAAGTCTACCCGCCATAGGCGGGCGGAGCGTCCTATGAGCGATACGAACACGAACGATACCGGCACCACCCGCCGGGGCCTCTTGCAGAAAGGCGGCCTGGTGGTCGGCCTCGCCGCCGTCGGCGGCATCGCCGCGGCTGCAGGCCGCAAGGGCCGGGGCGACGACACTCTCTGGCAGATCGATCCCGCCAAGTGCATCCAGTGCCAGAATTGCGCCACCGAGTGCGTGCTGGAACCCTCGGCCGTCAAGTGCGTCCACAACCACGCCCTGTGCGGGTACTGTGACCTGTGCTTCGCCTACTTCGCCCCGGGGTTCGAGCCCGAGACGGGCATCGAGGTGCCGGCCGCCGAAAACCAATTGTGCCCCACCGGGGCCATCCACCGCCGATGGATCGAAGGCCCCCACTACGAGTACACCGTGGACCCGGACCTCTGCATCGGCTGCAGCAAGTGCATCAAGGGATGTAACAATTTCGGCAACGGGTCGCTGTTCCTCCAGGTGATGCACGACCGGTGCGTCAACTGCAACGAGTGCTCGATCGCGGCGGCGTGCCCGGCCGATGCCTTCCGCCGCGTGCCCGCCGACCGCCCTTACCTCCTGAAAGGCGAGGACCCCAGCGTTTGAACGACCGCGCGATCCCGCTCATCCTGGCCCTCGTGCTTGCCGCCCTGGCGTCGGCTGCGCCGGCGGCGGAGCGCTTCGCCCTGCCGGAATTCGAGAGCGGGTACGAGCGGCCCACCCTCGAGGTGCCCGAGCCGCGCGCCGGCACCCTGGAGTGGGTCGACCTCGCGGTCCTCGCGGGCGCGCTGGTGCTGGCCACGGTCCTGGCGCTGAAGGTACGGTCGCGCCGCTGGATCTGGCTCGTCATGGTCGGCGCCTTCGTCTACTTCGGCCTGTGGCGGGGCGGGTGCGTCTGCGCGATCGGGGCCGTTCAGAACATAGCGCTCGGCCTCTTCGACGCCTCGTACACCGTGTCGCTCGTGGTGCTCGGGTTCTTCCTGCTGCCGCTCGTGACGGCCCTCTTGGCGGGGCGGACGTTCTGCGCGGCCGTGTGCCCCCTCGGGGCGATCCAGGACCTCGTGGCCATCCGGCCCGTCCAAGTCCCTCGCTGGCTCGACCACGGCCTGGGCCTGCTGGCGTACGTGTACCTCGGGGCGGCGGTGCTGTTCGCGGCCACGGGGTCGGCGTTCATCATCTGCGAGTACGACCCCTTCGTGGCGGTGTTCCGGCTCATTCCGATCGGCCGCGCCGCGAGCATCATGGACGCCTTCCCGGGCAGCCTCGGCATGCTGCTCCTGGCGGGCGTGTTCCTGCTCGTCGGCGTGTTCGTGGCCCGCCCGTATTGCCGCTGGCTGTGCCCGTACGGCGCGATCCTGCGCGTGCTCTCGCGCTTCTCGTGGAAGCACGTGACGATTACGCCGGACGAGTGCATCCAGTGCCGCCTGTGCGAGAACGCGTGCCCGTTTAATGCCATCCAGAAGCCGAACGCGGACGATCCCGCGCCGGACGGGGCGATCGGCCGGCGCCGGCTGGCCCTGCTCCTCGTGGCCGTGCCGGTCCTGCTCGTCGCCGGGGCGGTGGGCGGCCGGGCGCTCGGCCCGGCCATGGCCCGCGCCCATCACACCGTGCGCCAGGCGGACCGCGTGCGCCTCGAAGAGGTCGGCCGCGTCGAAGGCACCGACGACATCAGCGACGCGTTCTACCACACGCAGCAGCCCAAGGAGGAACTGTACGCCGAGGCCGAGGCCGTCGTCGCCTCGTTCAAGACGGGCGGCCTGCTGCTCGGCCTGTGGGTGGGCCTCGTTGTCGGCGCGAAACTCATCCACCTGAGCATCTATCGCAGGCGGACGGATTACACGCCCGACCGCGCCACGTGCCTCTCGTGCGGCCGGTGCTTCGCCTACTGCCCGGTCGAGCAGCAGCGACGCAAAGCCGCTGGCAGCGGCCACAGTTAGCCGCCGGGCTTGCCCGGCGCGTTGTCGCGCACACGAACATCGCGACGCAGAACCGCATGACGGAATCAATCGACAACCCGCAGGACCCCCGGGTCGCCCGGGCACGGTACCAGGCGGCGCTCGCAACGGCGATCGTGGCGGGCCTCGGCTGCGCCGTCGTCGCGGCGGCGCTCGTGTGGTCCACGAGCCATCTGCTGGAGTCGGGCGAGCACCTCTCGGTCAGCGAGGAGATCGCCGGCCTCCGGACCGAGTACCTGCACGCCACGGACGCCGACGCCCGTGCCGCCATCGCCGAGCAGATCCGCCGGCGCGACCTCGTCCTGCGGCGGGACTACTTCGGCTGGCTCCACTTCACGCGTGTGGGCGGGTTCCTGATGGCCGTCGCGGTCGTCGTGTGCCTGGTGGCCGCCCGGCTTGCGGTGACGATGCGCCGCCGGCTGCCGCACCCGCCGCGGGCGGAGGACCGCGGCCCACCGGACGTGACGGCCCCGGTCGCGCGGTGGACGGTGGTCGGCATTGCGGCCGCCCTCGTCGGCGTGGGCGTGTTCGTCTACGCCATGACGGGCGAGGGCTTCCGCGCCGAGCCGCCCGAAGAGAGCGAGGGCACGGGCGTCGCCGTCGGACCGCCACCGACCTACGAGGAGATCGTCAAGCACTGGCCTCGCTTCCGAGGGCCGGACGGCAACGGCCACTGCCGCTACGACAACGTCCCGCGCACCTGGGATGGCAAAGCCGGCACGAACGTCGCCTGGAAGGTCGAGGTGCCGCTGCCCGCGCCGAACTCGCCCATCGTCTGGGGCGACCGCGTCTTTCTCACCGGCGCCTCGCGCCAGGCACGCGAGGTGTACTGCTTCGACGCCGCCACCGGCGAGATCCTCTGGGCCGGCCCGGTCGGCACGCCGGCCGGCAGCATGACCGAGCCGCCCGAGATCCTCGAGGACACCGGCTACGCCGCCTCCACGGCCGCCACCGACGGCCGGTTCGTCGCCGCCGTCTTCGCCAACGCCGATGTCGGCTGCTTCAGCCTCGACGGCAAAGAGGTGTGGAGCCGCAACCTCGGCCGCTTCAAGAACATGTACGGGTACGCCTCGTCGCTGCTCATCCACGGCGACACGCTCATCGTCCAGGCGGACCAGGGCGCGCCGGACCAGGGCCAGTCGTCGCTCATGGCCCTGGACCTGCGCACCGGCCGCACCGCCTGGGAAACCCGCCGGCCGGTCGGCTCGTCCTGGGCCACGCCCGTCATCGCGCGGACCGAGACGCGCCTGGAACTCGTCACCTGCTCGCTGCCGCTCGTCATGGGCCACAACCCGGACGACGGCACGGAGTACTGGCGGGTGGACCTGCTGGCCGGTGACATCGCCCCCTCGCCCGTCTGGCACGGCAACCTCGCGTTCGCCGTCAACACGGGGGCGAGGCTGGCGGCCATTCCGCTCGGCGGCAGCGGCACCCTGACCGACGACGACTTCGCCTGGACCGGCGAGGATGGCCTGCCCGACATCGTCTCGCCGATGACCGACGGCACGATCGTCCTCCTCTCGACCACCGACGGGTTCCTGTCGGCCTACGCCGTGGCCGACGGAAAACTCCTCTGGCAGCACGAACTCGAAACCGCCGTCTTCGCCAGCCCCAGCCTCGTCTCAGGCACCGTGTACCTGCTCGACGGCAAGGGCGTGATGCACCTCGTCACGACCGACGGCGGGTTCAAGGAAGTGGGGCAATCGCCCCTCGGCGAGGGCACGCGGGCGTCGCCGGCGTTCGCCGACGGGCACATCTACCTGCGCGGCAGCAAGCACCTGTACTGCATCGGCAAGACGAGGCCGAAACCGGCAAGCGGCAACGAAGAGGGGAACCCGTAGCAAACGTTTGATGTCATTCTGAGCGAGCGAAGCGAGCGAAGAATCTCGCCTTGCGAAACACAAGAAGGCAACGACCACGGCGAGATTCTTCGGGCCGCAAGCGGCCCTCAGAATGACAGCCGCTCATAGCGCAAACCATGACCGAGATCGACCTGCAACCCGTTGACGACGCCATCGCCCGCATCGGCCGGGGGCCTGAGGCCACCATCCCCCTGCTTCAGGCCGTCCAGGAGGCGTACCGCTACCTGCCGGACGAGGCCCTCAGGCGCATTGCCGAAGAGACGGACATCACGGCCGCCCGGATCGAGGGCGTGGCCTCGTTCTACTCCCAGTTCCGCCGCAAGCCGATGGGCGAACACCTCATCGCCGTCTGCCACGGCACCGCCTGCCACGTCAAAGGCGCCGGCGTGCTGCATGAGGCCATCGAGCGGCACCTCGATATCCCCGACGGCGACGACACCGACCCCGACCGCCGCTTCACCCTCACGAAGGTCGCGTGCCTCGGCTGCTGCACGCTCGCGCCGGTGCTTCAGATCGACGGCGTGACCTACGGCCACATGACGCCCGGCCGGGTGGGCGAGATGTTCGAGGAGTTCGAGGAACTCGTCCGCTCCGGCGGCCTGGCCGCCGCTGAGGGCGAGGCGGCCGCCGAGGCCCCCGGCGGGGCCGGCGAAATCCGTGTCGGCCTCGGCTCCTGCTGCATGGCCCGCGGCAGCGCGCACGTCCAGCAGGCCCTCGTCCGGGCCGTCCGGGACGCCGGCGCCGGCGCTACCGTCAAGCGCGTCGGCTGCGTCGGCATGTGTCATCAGACGCCGCTCGTGGAGGTGCTGTCCCCGGACGGCCCGCGCGGCCTGTATGCCCAGGTCCGGGCCGAGGACGCCCGCGACATCGTCCTGAAGCACTTCCCGCCGCAGCGTTTGACGGACCGCCTGCGGCTGGGCGCCCGGCGCGGCCTCGACGCCCTGCTGACCGGCCTGCACATCCGGCCGGCCGACCGCGACCGCATCGACGAGACCGACGCCCCCGTCGCGGCGTTCCTCGGGCCGCAGCGGCACATCGCCACGGAGCACTGCGGCCACATCGACCCGACGGACCTCCCGGAATACCGCGCCCGCGAGGGCTTCGCCGCCCTGGAAACGTGCCTCAAGGACCGCTCGCCCGACGAGGTCATCCGGACCATCTCGGACGCCGGCCTCCGCGGCCGCGGCGGCGCCGGGTTCCCCACGGGCGCGAAGTGGCGGCACGTGCGCGACGCCGCCGGCGCGACCAAGTACATCGTCATGAACGGCGACGAGGGCGACCCCGGCGCCTTCATGGACCGCATGATGCTCGAGTCGT
>Ga0180431_10007563_pt1 | contig 12627 bp, 14 predicted proteins | sample SS_ome_11_FD_132459 | JGI IMG/M metagenome (GOLD analysis project Ga0180431, IMG submission 132459) | Hypersaline lake sediment archaeal communities from the Salton Sea, California, USA - SS_1_MS_1 metaG | ecosystem: Environmental > Aquatic > Non-marine Saline and Alkaline > Hypersaline >... | reverse complement strand
CAGTCCACATCAGTTGAGCAACGATACATTCAAAATGCACATGAAGAATAGTTCTACTTCTGTTATATACATCATACAGATTATTAACAAGATCTGGCATGTCAACATTTTTGAACTGATGTAATAATTTTGAAGCTACAGATAAATCATTTACAATATCCATCTGCTTCATATCGTCGTCTTCCGCCTGGTCTGATAAAACAGCAACCCCAGATGTATGAAAGGTTCTAAGAACCAATTGTGTGTTACATTCACCCAAACTTTGAGCAGCAACAATCCCTATAAATCTGGTATTGATTTCCTTTCGCAACTCTCCGTAGCATACATGACAAACCTTTTCTTCTTTACAGAAAATAGGACTTCTCAATTGAAGAGTCTGATCCATAAAACTTTCATGGTTCTCATAGGTAATTAATTCCAGATTTCCACCATTAACATGGTATTTGCCAATAAGCATCGCTGCTTTCTTTTTGTCATTTACATAACACTTTAGGGTGTCTGTTGAACCACAATCTTCGCAATCACCAATTTGTAAATTTGCACATGAGAAAATCAACTTCCTGGACAAGTATCCAGAAGCTCCAGTGTTCAAAGCAACGTCAAGCAATCCTTTTCTACATCCATAAGTGGAGTTGAAGAATTCCTTTTGTGTAAGTCCTTCCAATAGACAATGCTTGATAGGAGTTTCTAAAATATGACCTTTGAAGTTTGAGATAAAACCTCTTGAGAAAACAATCTGCCGAGCTTGATCCCAAGAACCCCTTGCTCCAGATTCAATCATATATGAATATTTGAAATTCTCTTTCAGCAAAGATGTTGTTTCATCTCCAGATATTCCAGCGAGCTGGTCATGAACATCACTTTCTTCATAAATATTATCCCTTATTTCAGCTCCACCATGAATGAAAAAGTTTCCTAAGGACATTGTACATCCAAATAATGAAGAATATTTGAATCCAATTCTTTTGATGGCATCTAAAATTTCAGCTACCATATCATCAGAATATCTATCTTTAACATCATTCAAAATTTTAATCAAATCTTTTCCAGTAACAACTCTATTGATAAGAGGATAGTCATCTGGAAAACATTCATTAAATTCCTTCATTGATTCAGAAATAGCTTCTCCTTTATAACTAACCATTTCAGAAAGTTCAGGAAACATATTTTTGGTTAGAGCATATATTCCAAGAATGATATCTTGGGAAGGGGTTGTAGTTAAACTTCCATTAGCGGGATTTGTAAAATTCTTGGTTACGAATAGTTTATCCCGAACCTCTTGTTTTGCTTCTTCGGTAATTGGAATATATACCGCCATTTGATCCCCATCAAAATCAGCATTATATGGAGGACATATCATTGGATGTATTTTAATAACACTATCCATGGATATTTTGATATTGAATCCAAGCATACTTAACCGGTGAAGAGAAGGTTGCCTGTTTAGCAGACATACTTCATCTTTAATAAGATCCTCACAAATCTTATATAAGATGGGATTTACATATTCAATGCAATCATCTACAAAGTCAATCCCTTCATTGATAAGTTTGAACTTATTGATTTCTACCAGCTTTTTTGCTATTTGGAGTTTAAACAATTCCAATACCATTACATAAGGCAGAACACATTCATCCATTCTCAAAGTAGGATCAGGAGTGATTACTGCTCTTCCTGAAAAGTCGGTTCTCTTTCCAAGAATATTTCCCCTTATGAGTCCTTCCTTTTTTGACAGTTTTGCCAAGATATGATTATACAGCTCATTGACATCTCTTTGAAGTTGCTTGAAGAAGTTATAAAACAAAGCTTTATCTCTGAGAATATCAACTACTGTATCTTTCATGATCTCTTTTTTTGTCAAAATTTGAACATAATAGCGGTTTATTTCATCAACCACTTGATTTGTTTTACCTCCTCGTCTTGTTGATGGTCTTAAATCTGGAGGAAGAACAATTATCTTATTTGTGAATAGTTTATCAAGATTGTTATAAATGATATCCCATCCCTGGATACGATCTCTATTCATATCGGTAGCAAGAGAAGTCACCAATTTTTCAATGGCATCCAATCTGTCCCACGATTCAAGACCTTCCGGAACATTTCCATCCTCAGTTACTGAAAATTCTTCTTCTTCTGGATCATAATACAGCACACTTTTTTCATCTTTCATTAACTGATCAATTGCACCTTTCAGCATATTCCCGCCTTGATCTACAAGGAGATCATAAAACACAGGATTTACAACAGGGAAAGGAAGAACAATTTTTGCAAATCGTCTCCGTCTTTCACTTGAGTTTACAATATCAACCCCACAATCGCTGCATTCAACTCCATCATAGAATACCCCATAATAGGTTCCACACTGACAGGTAAAATTTCTAACTGGTCCAAAAATCTGCTCAGAAAATAATCCGTTGGGATGGAATTTTTTCTTTGCCATTATCTTTGATACTGTAACTTCTTTGAGATCTTCACAAAATGCCTCATAATCCAATAATCTTGGCATAGTTCTATTCCTCCTTGTTCAGCAATTTGTTAACTCCATCGAAAATGAGTTTCATGTGCTCTTTCACCCTCTCCGCTATTTTTTCATCAATAAGAGGAAGCAACTGATCTACAATTTCTTGAACTTCTTTTTTCTCTATCCTGATCACCTTTTTTTCAACAATTGATTCAATGAGCTGTGTAAGCTCTTTTTCTATTTTCTCAAATGAGCTCATGTTTCCTCCTTATACAATTTCAAATGAAGATAAATCTATTGGAGAATCTCCTATAAATTTATATCTAGTTTTAAATTCCTCTATTAGATTGTTATGACTTTCTAAGTCAATATCAATATATCCTGCCCAATACGTATCATCAAGATTCCATATTTCAATAACATCTATCAACTTTAATATGTTTTCTTGACAATGTTTGAAATTTCCTAAGGTGAACCATGGAGGAAGACAGAATTTCAAAACTCCAACAGGAATTTTTAATAACTCGGAAGTCATTTCAATTTGTCGACTTTCTCCATTCTTTTTTGGATATTCATACGAATTGGGATGTACACAATCATGTAAATACACATCTGTTATAATATTGCTTTTATTGGTACTTACGGTAAACCTTTTTACTATATAAGAATCCAACATATGTTTGATTTTATATATTCTGGAACCCCTACATACTAATGTTGGTTCCACCTTTATTTTATACTGATGTTCCATTTAAGCTCCCCCAGTTTCTGCCAGTAATATTATAGTCATCTTGCCGTCTATTTTTTCTAAAAATACTAAATATCGTCTGAAATCATAAGACACGACCGATTCTAATATTCTCTTTGCCTTGTTATAGCTAGATATCTCTCCTTTCCCAATTATTTTTTTTGATAACTTATTATCAACACTTCTTTTGTATACTGGAATAGAAGTTTTCATATTTTCGTCTCGAATTTCCCCGTATATTTCAATGAAACTGATAATTTTATCGCAATCGTCATTTTCACAATCAAAGATTATATCAGGTTTTGAGTCTTTTGTTTTCTTAGACCCTTTCATATAATTATCAATACTTTCCTTGAAAATACTCTGTCTCGAAACTAAATCTTCGAACAAAAGTCTATCAGAAATTACTCTTGCCGCAAGCAAACCTGCAACTGCCAAATCATTTTTATCAAGAATATCACTATAATTCCCTTCATAATGAAAATCATGTTTGACAACTCGCCTGCAATCTATTATAAGATGCCGACCGCTCAAATATAATCTGGCGTCAATCTGACCGTATCTATCGTAAATATAATCTCTACAGTCAAATACCAGATCGCAGTCCGGTATCATTGTTTTTCTCTCTTGGTATTCTACGTCTATCGTAACTATTTCAATATCACTTGCAGATGCCTTTATAATCTTTTTAAGAACATCTGTTTTTTTCTTCCCAACATCATCAACTCTGTAAATAGAATTTCTAAGATTTGATTTTTCAATTTCGTTATAATCTATAAGTGTTAAAGTTTTTATTTCCTCTTTGGTGGCTCTTACTAAAGAATCAGCAAAGAAACCACCAAGAGAACCACAACCAATTACTGCTACTTTTTCATATAAAATGTCGCCTTTCGTTCTTGTTGCTTGTCTCTCTAATACTTTTGTTGTCAATACCATTAATCACCCCCTCCATTTTAACTACTTAAGTAATTTTTACAATAACATTACCATCTTCCTCATACTGCTGAATATCTTCAATTTTTCCAAGCTCTTTCATCACATAACTCACCTCTATAAGAGTAGATACAAGAGATCTACATGAGTTAAGAAGTGTCTGAGCTTTACCGTAAATTTCAGGATCTATTTGTTTTATATGATGATGGAAAAGATTTGGAGAACCTATTTTTGAATAACATTTCTTGAGTTGGAAAATAAGCATTGTTGCTTTGTTTAGATACTCCTCAATAGAAGGGATATTATTATTGATATCCAAAAGCATGTTAATTGTATCAATAATATCTTGCTTGTCCAGACCTTTTGCAACTTCCATGTTTCTTTTTTTATTGATTTGGTCAATTTCCTCAAATGAAATTGTCCTTCGGATATCAGTTTTCATCTTCACAATCTCCTTTTAAAAAGGGGGTACCGTACGATACCCCCTTATGCCTCTTAGTTACATGGGTTATGGATTACTGATGGGGATGGGGATGCCCTATAATAAGATTCGGACATTCGAACACATATCCATTTATATGATGAATAATCCATTCAAATCCTTTCTTGCCGGCAGGTTTCAGAATTTCAATCTGGTCGCCTTTCTTGGCAACATAGGAATCGTCAACCTTTTTACCATTGACCATTGCCTGCGGAAATCCTTTCGGGATATTCAAAACTTCCCCAAGCATGACCTTGATCTGGGCGATGGTTTTTCCAGCAACAGCAAACTTTCCTTTGGAAGCTCCGCATGCCACGATGATCTTGGTGGTAGCTTTATTTCCAAACGCTTTATGAGGATTGGTAATGCTGCTTTCGATGGTCATTTTAATGTCTGTGACCGGTTTATGCTGAACCACAGATTTGGAAGACCTGGACGCCCCTTTACCAACGGACTTTTTACCGGAATTCACTTTCTTCATGATCGCTTGAATGATAACAGATTTCCTCTTTTTTGTCATTCCAGGAATTCCGAAATCATGTACAACCATTTTTCTCAGTTCAGCGATTGTCTTTCCTTCGAGATACTCTTTCGTGATCTTCGCCATAATACAATTCTCCTTTTAATTTTCCGGTACAGCTCTTTGTACCGCATTAATAGAAAGTTGAGTGATATCAAAATAGATTTCACTCTCTTTTGGAACCTCTTTTGAAGTGAGGATTCCATACAACACCCATGACATAATAATTGCCGCAGATAGATTGGCGAAGAACAACTGAGGTTCTGATTTTGCAAGTTCTTCGCAAGACATCGTATCCGGCGATCTGTCATCTGGTACTTCAATTTCAGGATGGTAATCAGTTAACGACGGTCTTATTTTCCGACCTCCTTCCTTTGCGAATATTTGGACATTCCCATCTATCCAATCATTTCCGCCTGATATGACTATAACATCCTGTAGTGTGGAAGCATAATCAGAAATCAATTTCCTGGTTATATGATTATCCACACATACAAATATAATATCCCCATTTTCAATTACAGTGGAAATATTCTTTTGGGTTATATACTCCGGGAACGACTTTACATTGAGATTTCTAAACCTTTGCACAATCTCTTGTTCTTTAGATTGTGCTTTATTTCCAAACTGATTAAAGAATTGTCTTTCAGAATTCTTCTGTTTATAATCCTTTCCATCCACTAAGGTTATAACACCAGTAAAGTCGGAATAGTTCAGATATCTTCCTACAAACTCTAGTAACGCCGATCCAATCCCACCAAGACCAACAATTTTAATGTTCATCATTTACCCCTTTCCATGACAACCATGTGTCTTCGGATCGTTCATATCCATATCAAAACCCACGTCACCAGAGTATGGACTTTCATTCTCATCCTCTTCATCCACAATTTCATAACCTTCTTCTTCTGCGAGTTCTGCTTCATCAATCTCTTCGATGATTTCTTCCATTTGCATTTCAAGCTTGAACTCTTTATATGGACACAGCTCGCATGGATTTTCTTGGGCATCGAATAACGATTGATTCTTTGCCCAATTACTCATAACCCTGTTAATGGTTGTGGATTTAATTGAAGATAGTAAAGGTGTAATGGCGGGTCTTTCTCTTGCCTCCTCAACAAACATTTCCCATGATTCTGGAAAATCGGGATAAATATCTTGTTCTATAAATCTGAAATATTTTCCCTCTTCATCAAGTTGCTGAATCCCATCTACATAGTCGCCTGGATTGACCAGAAATCTCAATTTATTCACGACTACTGATGCGGATATTGATTGAGCTTGGTCTGCAACGTGACCAATGGTTATGTGTAAACCATCCCAATCAAATTCATCTCCTTTATCAGTGGGTGAATGAAATGCACTGAAATTTGCATGACTATGAATACTTCCCAATTTGACGAAGTTTGTGTAGCTCACATTTTTCACATAGTCAATTCCACCACCTGAAACCCACTGCTGCGGAACCTGGTTTTTAAATTCCTCCTTTCCGTCATTGTAATGCAAGATGGTCATTCCTTCAGATCTGAAGTTTTCATATACCCATCTTAGAAAGTTTAAAGTTTGATGAATAAGCTCACTGGAGAGCTTTGGAATATTTAGACTTGCATAAGTCTCAACATCCTCCAGAATTGATATCTTATCTACTGGAGCAAGACTGTCTATGATTCCAAGGTTCTTTCTTATAAAGACCCCATTCTTCCCTACCACGTAGTACACGTCATCGTCCGGAAGCGGCGACGACCCGTCATTTACATGTACTGGAAACATGTTCACATTCTCCTTTTAAAAATCGAAAATATCGTCATTAGTTGATGCTGTAGTTAGAGTATCTCCACCCGTGGTGCTAGGAGTCATTGCTGCGGAAGTATCTGTTGTTGTGAATGTAGTTTCGCCAACACTTGCAACTTCTTCCGGATACTCAGTGGTATCAACTATCTCAATTTCATCCTCTGCCTCTACTGCCTCTACCACTTCAGGAAAACATGCTTTTTCAAATTCTCCATCAGAAACAAAGACCTTCTCATTTCTAGTTGGGTGCTCTTGAGGAATTTGAGTATACCAGTTATGAAAATTTGGCCATACAGGAATATTTTTCCTTGCGAAATGTTCTACCTGAGAATCTCTTGGAGAAATAATCCCCCATCTCTCATATCCATAATTAAAAATATTTCCTTTCACATCTTCATAATTTGTGAATTTGTATTGCCTAATCAAACCAGATAAAACAAATTTTCTTGCCCATCTTCCTCTCCTTACAATATAAAGAGAGCGAGAATCTGAGGTAAGTGATGTTCTGAAGTCGTTAACTAAAAGATCCCCACTTTGAATCTTTATCTTATTGGGATCTGCTCCTGCCACTTTTGTCTTGTTCTTTTTCCATGCTGGTGAATTAATAGCAAAGGCATCAAATCTTGAAAGAGATTCTTCTGTCGCCCATATAGTGCAGAGATTTGAGCAATAGATCAATGGAATATCTCTTCCAGTATCTGTTATAAATGCCACTATTTCAACAATGTCTTTCTTTGGAAAATTCTGAACCTTAGCTTGATTTGCCTTGATTAAAGTACCAGCTGGGACTCCGCTAAATGATCTGGATACTTTTCTCATGAGACCAATGTTTACTTTTCCAGAATCAAAGAAGATATATGGAAAGTCACGTTCTTTTCCCGAGTCGCTTATAGCATGTACATAAAGAACGTCTCGGTCTTCATCAAGTCTGAATTCCTTAATTTTCCATATTTCGAGCATTGTATCGACATCAGTCCAATCAGCAATTAAAATATCATCTCCTACGGAGAACTCGATATTTAAATCAAAGCTCGGAATAGATATTGATTCTATAGTTCCTACCACATGAGCAACTTCAACAAGATCGTCAAACTCATCTTTTTCTTGAGTGACATCCCAAATATTAGAACCTTTGAGAATATCTTGTTTTGCTCTTAATGCTTCGGTTTGCCAGATTGTTGAGCTTGGATGACTTGAAAAACATCCAACTTCTGGAATTACCCTAATCTCTCCTTCATCATCAGTAGAGAATAGTCTTGCATTGATTCGAACTGTAGATTCAGAATGGGAATTTTCATCATCCAAGATCTTATATGAAAAATCATCAAGACTTACTCCTTTACTAGATCCTCCTTGTCTTCTGAAGGATGCGATGAGATTCCCGGATGAGTTGGTGGTTATTTCATTAAATGTTAACTTCTCCATCTCATTTCCAGGATATTGTCGAGTAATTCCGGTGGTTAAGTAATAAACTTTATCTTTCTCAAGGGTTCTTCCCTGAATTACGATTTCATCAAAATTCATTACTTCGAAGTCAATATTCTCAAGAAGATAAAATGCCCTTCCGAGTTTTGCTTCAATCTTTCCATCTCTCGCAGTACGAATTGCTAAGACTTGTCTATAACTTTGAGATGGAAAGGAAATTTTGATAATGTCTTTTAACTTAACCTCTTTTCCATTGACTTCAAAGCTAGAAAGATTTCCATCAGAAAACAGCTCTTTCCAACCTTTTATTACCGGAGAATTATCAGTCAATGGAATTACTGATTCTTTCCCGTTTTCATCTTCAAGTAAAATCTCATCTGCTTCATAACCAGGTTGTCCTCGGAAGCTTACAATATAGTGTGGGACGCCTTCATAAACAACTTCATCCCCAACAGTCAATTCCATATCAGCAACAATAACTGACTCGCATATATTATCTACCCGTGTAGAACCTGGTTCTTCAACCGGACTCGTTGATGAAAATAAGGATACGATTTTATCAAAACTTACATATGATTCTGCTGATGCCATGTCGCTCATTACAGAAGCTACATTTTTATCATAAGGGATCCATTTAACATCAAATACAAACATCGGGTCTACTGCAGTGAAACAACTCCATGTAAGATAATCACATACATATTGCACTTCAGCATACTGTTGCGTATTATTGATATAATCCGCATTGAAAGCATTTGACCAAAATCTATACAGAGTCCTTTCGCATGCTTCTATAAGATTTGATACTGGTGCATCCCCCATCTTATCTGCTCCAAGACACATATTTTGCTCACTTGGAATATTCGGCAGATTTGCCAAATACAGATAATCCATTCGACTTGATAATGGATGGTTTCTGAAAAACACCATAAAGTTATTTGGGTTAAATTTATTATCATACTTTATGAAATAGACTATATACGGAAATGAAAGATTGAAATAATATGGTGGTTCAGGGTTATCTTGAGTAAAGTTTTGAAGACCATATTCTTCCAATTTTCCTGTTTGCTCCAATTCTGCTAAGGCAGTTGAGAAATCAAGATCAAACCCTACGGTTCTTACTTGAGGTTCGTCCTCTAATACCAGAATTGTATTTCCATTCAAATCTGTTTCACATATCCTGCAATTTGGTGGTTGAATGATCTTTTGACTTTTTCCAATAGATCCCATAAACTTTGATATGAATCTATCGAAAGTTATGGTTCGATCTCTAATTACAGGAATAGTTGTTCTCCCCTCTACTTCTTCTCCTGTTACAGCAGCTCGAAGAAGTTGGACAGAGTTTTCGTTCACAACGATTTCTCTCAACATCGCTATTCTCCTTTAAGTAAGATAGTGCAACTTTTCTTCTTCTGTTTCATTCTTCTTCCCCATATCGTCTTACTCTGTATTCATGATCTCTTTTAACATCATTCATTCGTCTTTCTTGTTCTTCAGAACTAAGACTTTTATCGTTTTCTATATCTCTTAATTCTTTTCTATATCTTTCTCTTTCCCCCTTCGATACTGCATATACTCCACGCACTCTTGTTGATTCTTCTGCCATGGCTATTCTCCTTTAAGATAGTGCAACCTTTCGGCATATTGTTTTAATATTTTTTGTGGTTTGTCTTCGTTTATTGGCCATTGAGCTGAGATTTTGATTGGGGACTCTTTTGCTTTCCCTTCTCTATCAAGGGTTTTTGCTTTTCCCTGTGTCCAAAGTCTCATTATATACTTCTCTTTCGACTCTCTTTCAAGAGCTAGCCAGGCACGTTCAATTTTTGTCCTGCCAGGAACATCCAAGCAAAGAAATATGTTTGGACCCTCAAGAAGACTTTCAGGACAAGTCATATTATCCTTTTCTTCTTCAGTAATCTTATCACATAAGATCTTTACTTGTTCATCAAGTTCGCTTGATGAAATTTCTGATAGTAACTCATTCAAAATTTCACCCATCTCACCCTCCATATTCAGATTCTAAAAACTGTTGAATGTGTTTGTTTAGTCGCTCAAGAAAAGATTTTTTACACGGAACATTCTCGTCTTCGCCCATTTTGGACAACACTCCTTCAATTACATCTACGAGCATTTCCTCAACTTCCGAGCTATAACCTTCACCTTCTGGCAACTCATGCAACGCAACTTTATTTCCGTCAATTGACACATTTTTGAATTTTGGAATATCATTCACAAATTCTAATCCAATAATTGACATAATTTGAGTTCCGTCGCTATTCATTAGACATATTTGACCCTTTTCTGGGTCAACTTTCAACCGAGCAATCAGCAACCTCTTTACATTCATAAAAGACTCCCTCCTACGCCTTTATTCGATATCGTTGATTATTAATATCCATCCATTCTGCTCTATCAAAAGGAACGGTCCTCCATCCATTCTTATCAAGATCATATACATGGATATGTTTAAACTTTCGGATCAAGTTCATTATTTTCTTCAAACTTACATCCTTTGGTTTGTCCGCATCAGGTATCCGATCAAAATTGAGAGTGCATCTCATTATTCTTTCGGTTCCATCCTTCTTCCGGAACTTTATCGTGACCTCATCTTCAGCACGAATCTTTTCCAGAAAATCAATTGCATCATCAATTACCTCTGCCATTTTTATTATTCCCTCCTATCTGTGTGAAGTAAGTCATTTGTTTTACTTGGTTTTTTGCTTGTTATTTCAGTCATCATTGGGCAGGTCCAATTACATAATCTACAGTAATTATTCTTATCCGTTGACATGAAATCCTTAACTGAGGGTAACAATCTGCCATCATACATAAAACAGTCTGTTATCTTCAACTTAGGAATCATAACTCCCTTAATTCTAAGGCATAGTCTTACGGTTCCATCTGCATCAATGGTAAGATTATGAACCCCATTTTCAAGTTTACAATCATAGTTTGACGGCAATACCTTTCCATCCAGAAAGAAATCAAATAATTCATCTCTCATATGAATATCTAATTTATCCTGTTTGATTTTATTCAACTCAAAAGATAATGCCATCGTGTTTCTTACCAAAAGATCCTCGTCCGTAGTATTTGAGAAATCATAATACGGAGTCTTCTTTGGATCAATAAATGTGATACTCGAACTTATTCCATTTTCAGTTAATGCTTTAACTGTTCTATGGAGATGAGAAAGATTTTGGTTGGTAACTGTGATTTCAGCAACTACATCATTTACTATTTCCTTTTGCTCAATGAGTCGCTTGAAACCTTCTGAGCTTTTAAAATCGCTATCTTCTCCTTCTCGCACTACAGGAAGGGGATCCACAGATGAAGTTATGCCTGCAATATCTCCAGCTTGAAGAAATAGATTTTCTATCAATGGTTGAACCTCTGGAGTATTATTTGTAATTATAGTATAGTAAATCCCATTTTCATTACAATACCTAATTATCTCAGGCAAATCTTTTCTGAGCATCGGTTCGCCTCCATAGAATATATGAAAGCAGGTAGGATTATGTTTCTGGATCTTTTCAAGAGCATCCAGTACAAATTTAGTTGACATTTCAGATTTCAAATAATACTTGATATCTGGATATTCTTTTGGTTTTTGTTTGTAATTTTTAACAATGGCACAATATGAGCAAGATAAATTACATCTTCTGGTTAATAACCAATTCACTATCTGCACTTTATCTTCCATAATTTAGTTCCTCCCACCATTAAAATGTTCCCGAAGAGCAGTGAGTTTTTCGTCTACTGCCTTTTTCTTCAAATTATCAAGGTTAGTTTGTATTGCTTTAAGAACTTTGGGGTTATTTCCTCTTCTAATAAGATTCTCAACCATAGCTCTTGTTGTACTTTCAAACACACGAGGATTTTCTTGATGTAACTTAGAAAGAGTTTCATGTGTCTTTAACGCTTCATCTTTTGTGTTGAACATCATTGTCTCCTTTATCAATCATATCGACCGAACATCAATTCCTCATCTGACTCGATTGAATCAATGTGTCTATGACTAATGATAAACATTGATTTATCATGTGCTACCATTCTCAATAGTCTAGACACCCCATTAATATTTTCATCATCCAAAGCATCAAATATTTCATCAAACAGAAGAATATTAAATTTGACATTTTGGACATTGCTTTGGAGATCCGCTAATGTTAAAATTGTTGCTATATCAACCAATCTTTCTTGTCCTCCGGATAATTTAATTCTCGCATTCGCATGAGTAATATTATCAAATACATGAACTGATATCT
>Ga0180431_10007562_pt1 | contig 12628 bp, 9 predicted proteins | sample SS_ome_11_FD_132459 | JGI IMG/M metagenome (GOLD analysis project Ga0180431, IMG submission 132459) | Hypersaline lake sediment archaeal communities from the Salton Sea, California, USA - SS_1_MS_1 metaG | ecosystem: Environmental > Aquatic > Non-marine Saline and Alkaline > Hypersaline >... | reverse complement strand
TGGACTGGCTGGTCCGCCTGCTCGGGGCGGACAGGCTCGCCGACATCGACACCGGCGGGTTCTACATCACGAGCTTCCCCGGCACGATGGACGTCTCGGCCATGTTCCGCCCGCATGCCCGGATCGCCGACGGGCTGATCACCGAGCTGACCTTCCCGGCCAACGTGTTCTACTGCGACCGGGAGAGCAACCTGATCCTGTTCAGCGGCAAGGAGCCGAACCTGCGCTGGGAAGCCTACGCCGAGTGCATCTTCTCGCTCGCGGAGACGTTCGACGTGGGGCGAATCTACTTCATAGGCTCCGTGGCCGGCGTGGTGCCCCATACGCGCGAGCCGAGATTGCACTGCTCGCTATCCGACGCCGCCCTCAAGGGCGAGTTCGAGGGCTACGGCGTGCGGTTCAGCAACTACGAGGGCCCGGCCAGCATCGTGACGTACATGACTCGGCACGCTGCGGGGCGCGGCCTGGAGATGGCGGCCCTGGTGGCGGAGATCCCCGCGTACGTCCAGGGGGCCAACCCGATCTGTATCGCCTCGACGACCCGGCGTCTGGCGGCTATCCTGGGGCTGCAAGTGAACCTCGACGATCTGCGGGCGGTGCGCGAGGCCTTCGAGGCCAAGCTCACCGAGCTGGTGGCCGAGCGCGAGCAGTTGGCCGACCTGGTGGGCAAGCTCGAGAGCGACTACGACAACGAGGTGTTCGACACGCAGATGGGCGACCTGAAGGACTGGCTCGAACGCCAGGGCATCCGCCTGGATTGACCGGGTCGTGCGCGATAGCGCCGTGTTGAGGATACGTAGCGGGACGGACACATGCACAGACTATGGCTTGCGGGGACGGTTGCGTCGATGGTGGCGGCCCTGGCGTGTTCGGCGGCGGCGCCGAACGGCGAGATACCGTTCGTCAAGGCGCTGGATGCGTCGGCGATCTCGCAGGAGCGTATGGCCACGTCGGCCCAGCACGCGCTGATCCTCGGCAATGGGGACGTCAACGCCCTGCTGCACGCCTCCGGCGACCAGCTCGTGCTTCGGCTGACGAAGAACGACGTGTGGGACGCCCGCCTGGACACCAGCAACGACCCGCCAATTCCGACCGTGGCGCGGATCAAGGAGATGACGGCCTCCGGCGCGATCGCCGGCGGCGGCAGGGCGTGGATCCTGCCCAAGGGGTCGACCTGGCGAGGCCCGGACGGCTACCACAAGTACCCATATCCGTCACCTCGGCCGTGCGCGGTGCTGCGGATCGGCGGAGCAGGCAAAGGGCAGGCCGAGGTCTGGCGGTGCATCCGCAGCCAGGGACGGCACAACTCGTGGCGGCGTGGCGGCGGGGCCACCGTGATGCGGATCGAGGGCAAGGCCCAGGCCTCTAACGGTTACGCCTGCAATCTCGCCCCGGTCTCGACGGACGAATACGGGGCCCTTCGCGTGAAGCTCAGCGGCAGCACGAATGCGAAGTACTTCGTCGACGTGAAGGACGACAAGGGCCTCGTGATCCTCAGCAGCAAGTGGATCGACTCGCCTGAGAAGCCCACCGAGCGGACGTTTGCCCTGCCGCCCGGGAAACGTGCCGCCGTGCTGATCCTCTACACCTGGACGGTCGACGGCAAACCGGCGGAGAATCGTTTTGAGTCCGTCGCGTTCGCGGGCAAGGGCCGGACCAGGCCGGTTGCCCTGACGGCGGCGGCTGTCGGGGTGTCCGCGAGCGTGCGGTTGGACCTTCGCCGCGCCGTCGCACGTGTGACGCCGACCAGGGGCGGCCCGCCGAGAGCCGACGTCCGCGCCCTGGCCGGGCGAAACGTCTTCCTCATCAGCACGTCGGCCGCGGCTCGACTCGAGCCGTTTCGCCATGCGACGATTCCCACTGCCGAGCGGAGCACGCGGGATGGTGTGTCGTATCTCGCCCAGACATTGCCCGGCGACGGGGATTGGCCCGGTATGCGGTTCGCGGTGGCCCTGGCCGGCACCGGCGAGCACAAGGCCGTCGCCATCGTCACGTCATTCGAGGCCAAGGACCCCGTCGCCGCAGCCGGGGCCCTGCTCCGCCGGACGCTGAGCCAGCGGGCCGAAACCCTGATCACCGACCACGAGGTCTCTTGGCGCACGTTCTGGTCGGCCGGCGGAGTCGATCTGCCCCAGCCGGACCTGCGAGACGCGTGGTATCGCAACCTGTACTTCCTGCGCTGCGTGAGCAAGCCCGGCGTCGAGTGCGTGGGTCTCTTCGCCGGCCTGGTGTCTGACGGCACGCCGGCATGGCACGGAAACCACACACTGAACTACAACGCCCAGCAGACGTTCTGGACGAGCTACGTGGCCAATCACGTCGAATTGGCCGAGCCTTACGAGCGGCTGATCACGCGGTATCTGCCACGTGCCCGGTGGCTGTGCAAGCGGATCTATGATTGCCAGGGGGCCTACATCCCACACGTGATGCTCTCGCACGAGCCGCCCGACCCGGCCACATGCCGCACGAAGAACCATCGCCAGTACATTCACCACGTATGGGGCTTCACCATCGGCGTGAGCGGCTTCGCGGTTCAGAACCTCTGGTGGCGATACAAGTACGCTCCCGATCGTGAGTACCTGCGGGCGGTGGCCTACCCGGCCGTGCGCGACGTGGCGGTGTTCTACGCCAATTTCGTCGACCAGTGCGACACGGGGGCGGGGGGGAAAGCCGTCCTTGCTCCGAGCGTGTCCCCGGAGCACTGGGGATGGCACGCCAAGCTGGCCAGGAACCGCAACGGCGCGTTCGACATCGCCTACGCGCGGTTCACACTGACCGCGGCCGTCGAAGGAGCCCGGACGCTTGGCTGCGACGCGAAGCTCGTCGCACGTTTCCGCGGCGCGCTGGCCCGGCTGCCGGCGTATCCGACCACCGGTGGGGACAAGCCCGTCGTGGTGGACGTGCAGGACGCCCCGCCGATCACGTACAACATCACGGTGCCGGCCACGCCCGTATTCCCCGCCGACGTCGTCACGTGGTGGTCGCCCGAGAAGCAGAAGCGGCTCTTCGCGCGGACGATCGGCTCGCTGCGGTGGAACGGGAACAACTCGTCGATCATGATGTCGGTGGCGCGGGCCAGGCTGAGCATGCCAGGTACGGCCGAGTGGGTGCGCAAGACACTGGCGGCGCGATACCGCCCCAACGGGACGTTCGGGCTGAACCGCGTGGGGTCGGGCATCAACACGTACGGCCACTACACCGAGCAATTCGCCGCAACGATGGTCGTCTCGGAGTTGCTGATCCAGAGCGTAGGCGACATTGTCCGCCTGTTCCCGGCCTGGCCGAAGGGCGCCGATGCGAAGTTCGCCTCGCTGCGGACCCAAGGCGGCTTTGTGGTGACGGCCTCGCGGAAGGCCGGCAAGACAGCACCGGTTACCATCGTGTCGACCGTGGGAGGGACGCTGCGACTGCTTAGTCCGTGGCCGACGATAGCCGTTCGCCGTGGCCCCGGCCGCATCGAAACGCTCAAGGCGGACGCACGTGGTGTAGTCGAGATCGACACCAGGCCGGCCGAATCCCTGGTCTTCCAGCCCGCACCCAGCTAGCCGCAGGCACAGCTTGGCGTGTCGTCGGCACCCGCCATGCCGCGGCTTTGGAGTGCGTGGCGGAGATACCGCTCGACAATACTGCGGGTGGACACCTGTGTGGATAACCTGTGCACAAACCGTTTGCTTGTGGTCTAATACCTTGGATAAAATAAGGTTGTGCTCCTTGGCAGCCTGGGTGGCCTTGTGAGTATGATTACCCAATACTGCCGGACCTGCCCCCGGTATAGCCTCGCATGACCGATCAAACATCTCTGAAAACAAGCGATTTCGACTACGACCTGGATGAACGGCTCATCGCCCAGCACCCGGCCCAGCGTCGGGACCAGGCTCGGCTGATGGTTCTGAACCGCGCCGACGGGCGGGTGGCGCACCGCCTCTTCGCGGACCTGGGCGACCTGCTGCGAAGCGATGATCTGCTGGTGGTTAACGACACTCGCGTGCTCCCGGCACAGTTCGTCTGCCGGCGGGCCTCGGGCGGGCGGATAGACGGCCTGTTCTGTCGGGAACCTGTCACCGGACGATGGGAAGTCATGCTCCGAAACGCACGAAGGTGCACACCGGGCGAGGCGCTGTCGCTGGCCGGATGTGAGGACGTGTCACTCGTGCTGGTGGAGAATCTCGGCAAAGGACGCTGGCTGGTGGACCTGCGACCGCCGGCTGCTGCCGCCGACCTGCTCGACAGGGCGGGCGCCACGCCGCTGCCGCCGTACATCCGCCGCGACGGTCGCCGAGACGACGACGAAGATCGCCGGCGCTACCAGACGGTTTACGCGTCAGTCCCGGGGGCCGTGGCGGCCCCGACCGCCGGGCTGCACTTCACCGAAGACCTGCTTCAGGCCCTGGCGGCCAAGGGCGTACAGACCGTCAGCGTCACGCTGCACGTGGGGCCCGGGACGTTTGCGCCGGTCACGTCGGAGGCCCCGGCCGCACACGCGATGCACTCGGAATGGTACCAACTGTCCAGCCGAACCGCCCGGGCCGTCAACACCGCCCGTGACGAGGGACGCCGGGTGGTTGCCGTGGGTACCACGTCGGTCCGCGTGCTCGAGACCGCCGCGCGGTTCGCGATGCCGCTGTCGGCCTGCACGGGGCAGACGGACCTGTTCATCTATCCACCGGCCCGGTTCAGTGTTGTGGACGCCCTGATCACGAACTTCCACCTGCCCAGGAGCACGCTGTTGATGCTGGTGTCGGCCTTCTGCAGCCCGGGCGCGACGGACGGCGTGGCGACGATCCTGTCGGCCTACCGCATTGCGGTCGAGCAGCGATACCGCTTCTACTCCTACGGCGACGCCATGCTGATCGAGTAGGACCGGCGCCCGCGCGGCCCGCGGGCCGAACGATCTCGGCCCGGCGGAACAGACCGCCTCTCGGAGATCGGCACGGACTACCGGCGTGTCCCCCGCACGGCCTGCTCTGCGGCCTGGTGGGCCTCCTTGGCCTCGGGCATCTCGCTCAGACGCATCATTTCGCGGGCGAATCCCTCCATGGCCTTGCCCATTCTCTCCTGGAACTTCTCCGTCACCGCCATCTTCTCATCGGCGGGCATTGCCTTGACATCATCGGCCAGCTCTCTGGTGCGCTGCCGGATCTCCTCGATGTCCTCGGCGAGGTCCCTGATATCGTCCAGGGCGGCCTGGGCCGTTGCCTCGTCCGTGATCGTCCCGAGGACCTCGATCATCTTCTCCATGCACTCGAGGTTGTCTTCCGTGACCGACTCCAGTGAGTCTCGGCAGCCGGTGACGACAACTGTGACGCACAGCAACAGCCCTATTGAGGCAATGCTCTTCAGCATCTGACCATACTCCCATGCCCGATCATGCCGGTGGTGCGCCTTGGACCTGTCCTTCAGGCGCATCCCGTCAGCACGGCTGCCACCGGGCGGGCCGCAGCCCCCGCACCGGCGAATGCTCTCCATGCTTCCCGTACCGGACAGCCGCCCGGATATCGCGCGCACCATGACACGGCGGGCCAACCGGCCTGACGGCACGCTCAGGGCCCTGACGGTCGCTCCGCTTGAAAGCGCCGTCCCTTACAGGGGGGCCCCGGGCGCCCCTCTAGTCCATGTCAAGCTCTGCGACGAGCTTCAGGACCTTCTCGGCACCCGGGATGCCCTGTAGTCGCCTCTTCTCGGCCGAGATGGCCTTCTCCGCCGCCATGCCCTTCTCGGCGAATGTCATCATCTCGGCCAGCATCTCCATCTGCTCCTCCTGCGAGGCGTCCTTCATGTCTTCGGTTATCGCCTCCATGCGCTTCTTGACGGCCTCCATGTCCCCCTTCAAGTCTTCGAGGTCGGACAGTGCCGCCTCGGCCGTTGCCTTGTCCTTGACCCCCTTCAGGATATCCAGCACCTCCTCGGTGCACGCCAGGGCGTCTTCCATGACCGATTCAACCGAGTCCTGGCAGCCGGAAATGACGATCACGGCGGCCAACAACAATGACATTGTGACAGTATTCTTCAGCATCTCAGTGTGCTCCTGTGTGCGACAGTGAACCATAACAAGGCCGATCTCCGTGCGATCGTGCCCTACGCTGCGCAAGAAACCTAGCACGGGGACGGTCCCCACGCAAGAGACAAACGCGATTGGCACGAATGAAAGTCTCGCGGCACCCGCTGGTCTTGCGTCCGCCGGCGGGGGGACCTAAGCTTGTCATGGTGATAGTCGTTGTCTGCGGCTGGCTGTTGAAGGGACAGGCCGGTGAACCTCAGCGTGGCGTATTCTCCGTGTCCGAACGATACGTTCATGTTTCACGACATAGCGTCCGGTCGCGTAGTCGACCCGGAGTGGACGGTGAACGTCCACCTGCACGACATCCAGACGCTCAACACGATGGCGCTCGAGGGCGTCTACGACGTGACGAAAGTCTCGTTCCACGCGTATCTCCTGGCGCGGCGGGAGTATGAGCTTCTCCCAGTCGGCGCGGCGCTGGGGCTCGGCTGCGGGCCGGTCGTCGTGGCCAAGCGCCGGATCGCCCCGGACGCATTCGCCGGCTGCACCGTGGCCGTGCCCGGCGAACTGACCACGGCGCACCTGCTGCTTCGCCTCTGGGCTCCGCAATTCCGCCGGCGGGTCTTTACCCGGTACGACCGGATCGTGGACATGGTGACGACCGGCCAGGTCGATGCCGGGGTCCTCATTCACGAGGGGCGGTTCACTTACGAAAGGGCCGGCCTTGTGATGGTGGCCGATCTGGGCCGGTGGTGGCACCAGCGCACGGGGCTGCCGATCCCCCTGGGCGGTATCGTGGCCAGGCGATGCCTTGGCGGCGAGACGATAGATCGCTTCGGCCGGATGCTTCGCCAAGCCATACGCAACGCCCTGGAAGACCCGGACGCGACGCTCGACTACGTCCGGCAGCACGCCGGCGAGATGGACCGGGCGGTCCTCCACGAGCACATCAAGACCTTCGTCAACGACCACAGCCTGGACCTGGGAGAAGACGGCCGGGCGGCCGTCAGGCGATTGGCCGACCTGGCCAGGGATGCGGGATGCATCGAATGACGGGCCTGCTGGTGGCAACCGAAGCCGAGGCGGCGCCGCTGATCGCGCGGCTCTCGGCCGAGAACGTCGCGGACGAACCGTTCGCGACCTACGCCTTTGACATGCCCGGAACGTCCGGCGGCGAGATTGTCATCAGCGGCATGGGTCCAGCGGCCGCAGGCGCCGCGGCCGAGTATCTCTTCGACCGCCGCGGGGCCCGCGTCGTGGTGAACGTCGGCCTGTGCGGTGCGTTGGGCGAGGACATGTCCCCGGGCCGGATCGTGCGAATCTCGGACGTCGTCGACGGGGACGCCGTGCTTGGCGGTCGGGCCGCGGTGCCTTGGCCTTGCGCCGTCGGGCCGTGGGGCGACCTGGCGGCGAAGCGCCTGGCAACGGTGGCCGAGGCGGTGTTTCAGGATCGCCGCCGACGGATGCTGGCCGCTCAGGCGGACGTGGTGGACATGGAGGGCGCCGCCGTCGCCGAGGCCTGCACCAAACGGAACGCCGCGCTCCACATGGTCAAGGGCGTCTCCGACTGCGCCGACGGCCGGGGCAAGAGCGACATCCGGCGCAACATCGATGCGGTCTCGGGCGACCTGGCCGAGGTGGTCGCCGCCGGGTTGGCTCGGCTGGTCCCGCGGCCGAGTTGGCCGGTCGTGGTCATGCGGTTCGTGAAGATCGAGCACACCGTCTTCAGCCTGCCGCTGCTGTTCGCAGGCGCCTGGCTTGGCGCGGGCGGCGGCTGGCCCGGGGCGTGGGTGCTGGCGTGGATCGTCGTCGCCGGCCTCGGCGCCCGGACGCTCGGCATGGCGATGAACCGCATCATGGACCGCGACCTGGACGCGCAGAACGTCCGGACGGCCGGGCGCGAACTGCCCGCCGGCCGCATCAGCCTTGCGGCCGCCTGGGGCGTGGCCGGCGCGGGGCTGGCTCTGTACGTGGGGGCCTGCGCCACGCTCGGACCCACGTGCCTGATGCTCTGTCCGGTGCCGGCGGTTCTGCTCGGGGTCTACTCACTGCTCAAGCGGTTCACCTGCCTGTGTCACTTCGGCATCGGGCTGTGCCTGGCCATGGCTCCGCTGGCGGCATACGTGGCGGCGGCCGACTCCGTCCGGTTCAGCCTCGAGGTCCTCCTGCTGGCGGGGTTTGCCTTCTGCTGGATCAGCGGGTTCGATATCATCTACGCGCTGATGGACATCGACTTCGACACCCAGGCAGGTGTGTACAGCATTCCGGTCGCCCTGGGCCCGGTCGGCGGGCAGATCGTGGCGGCAGGCGTGCACGTCGTGGCCGCCGGCGCCCTGGCCTGGCTGTGGGTGCTGGTCGGCAGGGGAATCCTGTCGGCCGCGGCGCTCGGAGTGGCCGGAGCCGCGTTTGCCGCCGCCTACTGCCAGAGCATACCCGTCGCCAAGCGGTTCTTCCCCGTTTCCGCGGTGGCCGGCGTGGCCGGGGCGCTGGTGCCCATATTGGGAGGGCTGGTGTGAATCTCGTGCTGGCCATCACCGGCGCGACCGGCGCCCACGCAGCGGAGCTTCTGGCGGCCAGGTCGCCCTGGCCGATCACGCTCGTGGCCAGCCGGTGGGGCAGGGACCTGGCCGCCCGCGAGGGCGTGTCGTACGAGGCCCTGGCCGACCGCGCCGACGCCGTGTTCGACGACGACGATCTTGCCGCCCCGATCTCCTCCGGTTCGGTGCCTACCGTGGGCATGGTTGTGCTGCCGTGCTCGGCCGGCACGCTGGGCAAGATCGCCGCGGGCCTGGCCGATTCGCTCATCACCCGGGCCGCCCACTGCCACCTCAAGGAGCGCCGCCCGCTGGTTCTCTGCGTCCGCGAGAGCCCCTGGTCGCTCGTCGACCTGGACAACGCCCGGCGCGTGGCGGCTGCCGGGGGCACCATCATGCCGATCTCCCCGCCGTACTACATGGCCGCGGACCGCTCGCCGGAGGCCGTCACGATGACCGAACTGCTCGGGGCGTACGTCGACCGCGTGCTGGCCCTGCTGGGCCGCCGACCGGACCGCACGTGGGAGGACCTGGCGTGAGCTTCAGCGCCCTGCGGTCGTTCATCGATTATCTCGAGGGCGCCGGTCAACTCGTTCGCGTCCAGGCCGAGGTCGACCCCGTTCAGGACGTGACGATCATCCAGCACCGCGTGCTGGCCGCCGGGGGACCGGCGCTGCTGTTCGAACGCGTTGCCGGCTCGCCGTACCGGCTGGTGACGAACCTGTTCGGCACGGCGCGGCGCGTGGAGGCGGCCTTCGGCCGCCCGCCGGGGCAGGTCGGGCAGGAGATCGTCGATCTTGTCGAGCGGCTGATGCCGCCGTCCCCGGCGGCCCTGTGGTCGGCGCGGAGGTCGCTGTGGCACGCGATCCGCTCGCGGCTTCGCAGAGTCCGCACCGGACCCGTCATGGAGCAGGTCATCGCCCCGCCGAGGCTCGACAGCCTGCCGTGTTTGACCTGCTGGCCCCTGGACGGCGGCCCGTTCTTTACCCTGCCGCTGGTCCATACCACTGACCCCGTCAGCGGCGCAGGCAACCTGGGCATCTACCGCCTCCAGTGCTACGACGCGTCCAGCACGGGCATGCACTGGCAGATCGAGAAGGGCGGAGGCTTCCACTTCAAGCGCGCCTGCGAATTGGGGCGGGACCTGAAAGTCAGCGTCTTCCTGGGCGGCCCGCCGGCGCTGACGCTGGCGGCCGTGGCGGCCCTGCCCGAAGGCGTCGACGAACGCATCCTCGCCGCGTGGATCATGGGCCGACCGCTCGACGTGATCCCTCGGCCCCAGACCGGGCACGTCATCCCCGCGACCGCCGAGTTCGTGCTCGAGGGCAGCGTCCGCGGCGGCGACGTCCGCACCGAGGGCCCGTTCGGCGATCATCTGGGGCATTACTCGCACAGCGCGGAGTTTCCCGTCTACCGCGTGGACCGCGTGCTGGCCCGCAAGGACGCCATCTTCCCCGCCACCGTCGTCGGCAAGCCGCCCCAGGAGGACTTCTTCATCGGCAGCGCCCTTCAAGACATGACCCTGCCGCTGCTGCGCCTGACGCATCCCGGAGTGGTCGACCTGTGGGCCTACCCGGAAACGGGCTTCCACCCGCTGGCCGTGGCGGCCGTGGACCAGCGATACCCCCGCGAGGCGCTCAAGCACGCGATGGGGCTGCTGGGCTTCGGGCAGATCTCACTGACCAAGGTGCTCATCGTGGTCGACCGCGACGTGCCCGTCCGCGACTTTGCCGCCGTCAGCCGGGCACTCTGGGAATGCCTCGATCCGGCCGAAGGGCTCCACCTGATCGCGCCGACCGCCCAGGACACGCTGGACTTCACCGGCCCGGCAATGAACACGGGCAGCCGGCTTGTCATGCTGGCCGTTCGGGGCGAGCGGTCGCCGCTGCGTTCGGCCCCGCCGCCCGAGACGTCGCCGGGCAGCCAGGTCCATCCGCACATCCTGGCCATGCAGCGATTGGGCCCGGCCGTCCTGGCCGTACAGGTCCGCCGCAACGCCGACACCGCCGCCGTGCGCAGCGCCCTGGGCGAACACCCGGTCACGCGGGAGTACCTCCTCCACGTCCTGCTCAGCGATGACGTGCCTCTGGACGATCCTCGGCTGGTCCTGTGGGGGTGGTTTACCCGGTTCGACCCACTGGCGGATATCCACCCGGCCCGGCGCGAGACGGCGGGCAATCGCATGATCCTGCATTTCCCCATCGCCATCGACGCCACGTGGAAGCCGGGCTACCGCAAGCCGGTGGCCTTCGACGAGCAGCGGGCCGCCCGCATCGACCGCGACTGGTTCCGCTACGGCATCGACCTGTCGGGGGGCGGGTAGATGGAAGAAGCAGAGAAAGGAGACAGGCACCTTTTCTCAGAACCACCCGTCCCTGCTGAGGCCGGACCTGCGGAAGAAAAGGAGCCAGTCCCCTTTCTCTGCGACTCGCTGATGGCCCCGGACGAGAATCGCCGGATGTTCGACCGAATCGCCCGGCGGTACGACCTGATGAACGCGATCCTCTCGCTGGGGCTGGATCGCGTGTGGCGCCGCCGAGCGGTCACCGAACTGCTCGGGGAAGGACAAAAAGGGGACAGGCACCTTCTCTCAAGACCGCCGGCCGCTGACGCGAGATCTGCAGTAGAAAAGGAGCCAGTCCCCTTTTTCCTCGACGTCGGCTGCGGGACGGGGGATATGTGCATCGAGATCGTTTGCCGGTGCCGCGGCGCCCGCGTGGTGGGCCTGGACCCGGCCGAGCGGATGCTTGATATTGCCCGCGGCAAGACCGCCGCGGCTGGCTTGGCCGAGCCAGTCACCTTCCAGTGCGGCAGCGCCCTTGCCCTGCCGTTCGCCGATGGCGAGTTTGCCGGCGTCGTCACGGCGTTCTGCATTCGCAACGTACCCGACCGCCTCGGCGCGATGCGCGAGATGCACCGCGTGCTAGCACCGGGCGGGCGGGCGGTCATCCTCGAACTGACCGTCCCGTCAAACCCCATCCTCGCCGCCGGCCACCGCCTCTACAGCCACTGCCTCGTCCCCCTGGCCGGGCGGCTCATCGCCGGCAGCCGACAGGCGTACCAGTACCTCGTCGACTCGGTGGCCGACTTCCCCCCCGCGTCGGAGGTCCTCGCGATGCTCACCCGGGCGGGTCTGGTCGACGCCCGCGCGATCCCGCTCCACGGCGGGATCGTAACGCTGTTCACCGCCGAGCGCGCGGGACGGTGAACGACACCAGCCACGTCGCCGGTGTCGTATGGCGTCAGTCGCTCCACGAACGAGAACCGCCCGACGCGTGCGAGAGAACGGTATCTCTTCGCTTCGGTCACGTGGACCGGTGCGGCCGCGGCGGCCCAGGTCCTGACGGACAGCCCCCCGGGACACCGTGTTGGAGTCGGCAACCATGCAGGGCAACCAGAAAAGGCGTTGCCGGCATGCGACAATCGGTCAGAACGGGGTTTACACAGATAGGGACAAACCCAGGTACACGCAGGAAATGCTGACCGGACATATCGAGTGTGTCAACGGCCTCGCGCCTGTGCTACTGAGGCGGACAGAGTTGGGCGAGAGTTATGTCTTGCTCATACTGGCAGCCCTCGTCGTTGTGACATGGATGTTGGTGCGTTTCGGCGGGCGGGGGGTGGCTTCTCGAAGGCGTTCGCCGTCTTCAGCGTGCTCTACTTCGCCGTTGTCGCCGCGATCGGCCTGCTCGACTTCGACACGCTGCAGAAACTCAGTGTTGAAGACGGGCTGATCGAGTGGATCACCGCAAACAGCCTGCTGACGGCGTGGCTGCTTGCCATCCTGATTCTCATTCGCCAGCCATGGCGCACCCAACCGTGTTGCACCGCCGCGTTCTTCGCCGCGGGCCTGTGCCTGGCCTGGGGCCGAGAACTGGCCTGGGGCAGGCCTTTCATCGGGCGGAGACTCTGGTACAGCCGAAACCTGTTCCACGCCCGGACGTACGTCGATCGCACGTACTTCGCGAGGTTCGGCGAATCCCAAGGCTTGGCCGAAGGGCCTGCGATGCTGTATACGTCGCACCTGGTCTTCACCGCCGTAGTCGTCATGGTGCTGACGACCGTATGCATCTACCTCTTCCGCCATCGGGGGCGG
>Ga0180431_10007561_pt1 | contig 12629 bp, 8 predicted proteins | sample SS_ome_11_FD_132459 | JGI IMG/M metagenome (GOLD analysis project Ga0180431, IMG submission 132459) | Hypersaline lake sediment archaeal communities from the Salton Sea, California, USA - SS_1_MS_1 metaG | ecosystem: Environmental > Aquatic > Non-marine Saline and Alkaline > Hypersaline >... | reverse complement strand
TGCCTAGAACAACAATAGCCTCACACGTGCTGGATATCCTCGCGCAGGAACGCCGCGTTGTGGCGGCTGACTGGCGCTTCCACGTCATCTATGACCGCGTGGCCCACGAATTCTCATACAAACTGCCAGACATTTACCTGGTCAGAACCCTGATCGGGAAACTCCAAAGGGCCGGCGACATCGAGCCAATCGAAGAGGTTCACGGCGTCTACCGGGTGACGGTGCCTTATGCGTCGACTTTGCCGGCCCCGGACGAGGTCATCGTACAAGAGGCGAATCCATTTGCCGTGTTCAGCAACTTTACGGCCGCCGCATACCACGAACTGACCGACGTCATACCCGGGATGATCTACGCAACAAACCACCGAGACAACGCAGTGCGCCACCCTGTCGGAACAACGCCGGATGACTGGACTGATGTGCGAAGACCGCGCAGGAGAACACCGGCCGAAGTCAACGAGACACGGATCATCTGGTCCGCTACAAAACGCGAGTGGGATTTCGGGCACATGATCGGACACGTTCAAGGGTGCCCCTTCTACGTCACCGACCTGGAGCGCACGCTGCTGGATTCCCTTAGGTTTCCAGACAAATCCGGAGGAATCCGTGAGGTATTTCGCATCTGGAGGCGTGCTACAGACGCATGGAACGTTGATCGGGTAGTCGAATACGCTGACCGCTTCGGCCAGGCTTTGCTGCGGCAAAGAGCCGGCTTCTTGTTCGAGGAGCTTGGCTTTTCGCATCCGGCCCTGGATGGGTGGGCTGAGCGAAGTGTACGAGGTAGCTCTGCGAAACTCGCCGCGAGCCGCGAGTTCTGCTCACACCACTCGGAACGTTGGAATCTCTCGATAAACGTCCCGGCTTCCGTACTCTCCGAACTTCACGACTCCTGATGTCGGCTCATTCATACCCCATTTCCCTCGGCGAAATCGCGGATTGGGCAAGGGCCCACAAAACGAACCTCCATGAAGCAAACACGCGTTTCATGGAGTTCGTCATCCTGAGTTGTGTAGCAGCAAATCAACTGCTGCGGCACAAGATGGTCCTCAAAGGCGGCAACGGCCTTCGGTTTGCCTACCAAAGCCCCCGCAGTACGAAGGACTTGGATTTCAGCGTTGAGAACAGTGCCGACTTGTCCGACAACAAAGACCAATTGCGCGAAGTGCTCGATCGGGCACTGGCGCCAACCGAGCGGAAATTTGGCGTGAAAGCAAAATGTCAGCGTGTGAGACGAAATCCGGCCAGCCCAGACGCGACTCGCCCCACTTACGACGTTGCCGTTGGATATCAGTTTCCGAATGATCGGTACTTCCGCAATTTTGAAGGCCGCGACGTATCGACGGTGATACCCCTGGAAATCAGTTTCTTCGATTTGGTTTGCGGGACCGCACCACTGTCGTTGCGCGGAGAGAAAGCGAGCCAGATGCAGGTCGGCACGTTGGAGGACATAATCGCAGAGAAGCTCCGTTCTTTGCTGCAGCAGCCGATTCGCAACAGGAATCGCCCACAGGATGTGTACGATATTGCCCGCTATCACCGGGTATCGGGTGCGGACTTGGATTCCGCGAAAATCAGTGATTATCTGAAACGGAAGTCTGCCATACGCAACGTCACGGTGGGGAAATCGGCGTTTGACAGTACCGTCCGCGACATGGCTGCTATCGACTATGACCAGCACATTCAAGATCAGGCTGGACAACACTTCATCAGTTTCGATCACGCATGGCGCGAGGTCTTGCTCCTTGTAGAGAGGCTTGATATCCCCGATTGACAGAGTTGATACGGATTGCGATACAAGGGAGGAGGAAGAGGGAAATGAGAGTGCGTCGTTGTTCTCTCCGACGCTGGAGAAAAGGCACTTTTCGCCACGATGCGTAACCTCCACCAAAATCCCTTCCAACAAGGCAAACAAGATGCGAATCGAATCGATCGAGATCTTTCGAGTTGCCATGCCCTTGGTCTATCCATTTCGGACGGCTTTTGGAAACGATGACACGGTTGAATCCGTCTTGGTGCGGATGTCTTCCGGGAACTTGTATGGTTGGGGAGAGGCCGCTCCCTGGCGTTTGCCGGCGTATAGTCCCGAGCACGCGGCGGGCGTTTTTCTGACGGTCCGCGATTTTGTGGCCCCGCTGTTGCTGGGACGGGATATCACCTCGGACAAGGAGCTTCAGGCGGAGCTTCGCAACCTGAAGGGCAACCAGTTCGCCAAGGCCGCCCTGGATATGGCCTGGTGGGACCTCTATGCGAAAACCCGGGGCGAGCCGCTCTGGAAGGTCGTGGGCGGGCAAAGCGCCACGGTCGACGTCGGCGCCGATTTCGGCGTCATGGAGACCATCGACCTGCTGCTCGAGACCATCGAAGGCGCGGTCGCGGCCGGATTCAAACGGATCAAGCTCAAGTACCGACCGGGCTGGGAGCTGGAGATGGTCGCCGCCGTGCGAGAGGCATTTCCCAAAATGGTCTTTCACGTCGACTGCAACAGCGCGTACACCCTGGACCACGCGGCCATGTTCCAGAAGCTGGACCAGTACGATCTGGCCATGATCGAGCAGCCCCTGGCCCACGACGACCTGATCGACCACGCCCGGCTGCAAGAGCAGATCCGCACGCCCATCTGCCTCGACGAGAGCATCACCTCGGTCGACAAAGTCCGCAAGGCGATCCGGATCGGGGCATGCGGCTGGGTGAATATCAAGCCGGCGAGGGTTGGCGGGCTGACGGGTGCGCTGGCGATCCACGATTTTTGCCGGGAGGAGGGTGTGCCGTGCTGGATCGGCGGGATGTTGGAATCTGCCGTGGGGGCGTCGCACTGTTTGGCCCTGGCCACGCTGTCCAACATCAAGTACCCTTCCGACATCTTCCCCAGCGACCGCTTCTACACAGAAGACCTGGCCGAGCCGGCCATGGAGTTGTCGGGTCCGTCGCAGGTCACGGCGTCGGCAACCCCCGGCATCGGTGCGGAGCCAAATCCGGCCCGGCTCGAAAAAGCAACGATCGAAAGAGCGTTGCTGGGCCGCGTTGGGTAAGATCCACAACACGGTCCGTTTGGCCGCATCGTTTGGCAGCCGACGGCACGTCGGCTTAAGCGGCGCACAAGCAAGCAATGTCGTGACGCCGGCTCTAATGCGAGATCAAGAGACCAGACTGTTACGATGCGGGTGGCTCGTCTCCGTTGTGCGCGGTGCTCCCCGCGGCAGTGGTTTGCGCCTGGAACTGGCTTGGATTCTCAATTGGACAGCCTTTGACTTCCTCGACAATAAGCTGGGCGATATACATGCTTGGGACTAGCGAGAAATCCGTAGGCCCCAGGTTAATCATTTCGAGTGTCAAATTGCCACTGTATCCCGGATGGACAGTGGGCGCGGTGAAATGCACCAGCAAGCCAAATCGGGCCCTACTGCTTTTCCCTTCGATCCGGGCGGCTAGGCATGTGCTGTCACCTTCTTTGAAGGGCAGCGAAATGTACTCGCGCGTTTTCCCTAATACAAATTGATGCGGCTTTAGCACCAGCGGCTGGAACGAAGTCAGCTTGAGCTTTTGAGAATGCCCGGCAATTGTTTCTGCGATCTGCCCAGGCTTTGTCAAATCGTATGCGATTTGACCCTTTTTGGGGACGATTATTTCGTCTGAAAGCGTTAAATCGATCGAATGCGTGTCGTAGGGCGAACGACTTTCGCCAACCGTGGGCAGCCGTGGCGACGGCTCTGGTCGAATAATCAGCCGCCCTTCATCAAGGGCCTTGAAAATCTCTACATTTGAAAGAATCATCTGCCCCTGCGTTTACACTTTTTCCTGTGGCGATCGTTGTTCTACCTGTGTTCTCCTTACGGTTACCGTGCGTCCATTTTCGAATGTCTGGCCCGGGAGTTGGACCAATAGCAACTCGCCTTCTTCGGCTAACACCTCGACACGGATCCAACCATCAACCGGTGACTCCTGTTCGAGGCTCCGGTCACAGTCAACGCATTCGTCGTCGACAAACAGTGAGAATTCCTCGCCGCTAGCGGTCGCCGATTGTACAGCGACTTCTCCGCTGAACTGCCCCAATCCGATTTTGCACCGTAGATAGGTACCCATCTATCCTGTCACTCCATAACAGGGGTGTGTGTTGGATCTACCGGTCTTGTCGGCACAGTGGTGTTAGCGTCATGAGAAAACGACCCCACAGTGGGACATTGCGCTTCTCGCTCTATTCCGGTTCCTTCCAGTCTATGAACGCTTCGGCAGGAGCGTCAACCACCCAAGTGCCGAGTGGCCGCATATTAGCCAATAACGTGTTAGGGCGGCAAGAGGACATGCCGATGATTTCTGCATACCTCATTCGGCGGGTGCTCTTGAGTGCCAGGAGGCCAGACAAAAACTTGAACTGCCCTACGGCCCTTCCCGCTCCAAGACCATGGACGCGCCCATTCCGCCGCCGACGCAGAGGGTGGCCAGGGCCCGGGCGGCGCGGGCGCGGTTGATTTGATGGGCAAGGTGCGTTACCAGTCGGGCACCACTTGCACCGATGGGATGCCCCAGGGCGATCGCCCCGCCGTCGGGATTCACCCGATCCACGTTGAGCGACAATTCCCGGATGCAGGCCAGCGCCTGGGCGGCAAACGCTTCGTTCAGTTCGACGAGTTCGAAATCGGCCGGATCGAGTTGATAACGTTCGCAGAGCAGCCGCGTGGCGTGCACCGGCCCCAGGCCCATGAACCGCGGATCGCAGCCCACGGCGGCGTAAGCCCCGATGGTGACCAGCGGCTGCCACCCGTGCTCGGCAGCCGTATCTCGGCTGCAAACGACGAGCATGGCCGCCCCGTCGTTGATCCCCGAGGCGTTGCCGGCGGTGACGGTGCCGTCCGGTTTGAAGGCGGGCCGCAGCGAAGAGAGCTTCTCGAGAGTGGTGTCGGGGCGCGGATGTTCGTCGTGATCGAGTTCCGCGACGGGCACAAGTTCGTCGGCGTATCGTCCTTCGGCGTAGCCCTTGGCCGTGTTCTCCTGGCTCCGCAGTGCAAAAGCGTCCTGGCTGGCCCGATCCAGCCTGTAACGATCGGCAATCCGCTCGGCCGACATGCCCATGTGTTCGTTGTCGAACGTGTCGATCAGACCGTCGCGCAAGAGGGAGTCGATCAGCACACCGTCGCCCATCCGATATCCGGCGCGAGCCCGATCGAGCAGGTAAGGTGCGTTCGACATCGACTCGGTGCCGCCGCAGAGCACCGTCCGGGCCTGGCCGGTGAGAATAGCTTGAGTTGCCTGGATCACCGCCTGCATGCCCGAAGCACACATCATGTTGACCGTCGTGGCAGGGCGGTCGACGGGAATCCCCAGGCCGATGCCGACTTGTCGGGCCATGTTCATTCCCAGCCCCGCGCCCACGACGTTACCCACGATGATCTGGTCGATCCGTTCCGGGTTGATACCTTCCAGGGCGGCCTTGCCGGCGACGACGGCCAGATCGGTGGCGGAATATTTTGCCAAGGCACCCTGGAAGCGACCCTGCGGAGTTCGTTTGGCCGCGACAATGGAGACTCGGGTCATCACGTCATCCTTTCGGCGGTGCAAAACATCGAGGTCCCATCGGCCGAACCGAGCGGACCATCGGCTCAAACGGGATCAGCGCAAGCACCTGGCTTTGGTAATCGATTCCGGGCGCCACCTCGATGAGCTCGATCGTGTCGTCGTTGAGTCGGAACACGGCCCGCTCGGTCACGTAGAGCACTTCCTGGCCGATCCGTCGGCTGTGTTCGGCGCTGAACGAGACCTGTTCGACTTGTTCGACGAATTTGCGTACGCGTCCTTCATTGACGATTCGCAGTTGACCGTTCTCGACGGCCACTTCCAATCCGCCGGCGGTGAACGTTCCGCAGAAGACGACTTTTTTGGCGGTCTGCGTGATGTTGACGAATCCACCCACGCCGGCCAGGCGCGTGCCGAACTGCGAGACGTTCACGTTGCCCTGGGCGTCGACCTGGGCGGCTCCCAGGGCGGCGTAGTCGAGCCCCCGCCCGTCGTAAAAATCGAACTGCGACGGCTGGTCGATAATCGCCTGCGGATGCACCGAGACCCCGAAACTCAAGCCGCCGGCCGGAATCCCTCCGACCGGCCCGCTCTCGACGGTGAGCGTGAAGCGGTCCAACAGGCCCCGTTCGGCGGCGATATTGGCGACACCCTCGGGCATACCGATACCCAGGTTGGCGATGGCGCCTTGCGGGATTTCGTCGCACGCCCGGGCCGCGATAATCCGCCGCGCGTTCATCGGGAGCGGTTCGAGCGACACACCCGACATGTCGACCGACGGCGCGGCCGTAACCAGCGCGGGGTTGAACTGGCCGTGGCCGAAGGTCTGCGGATGGTCTTTCGGCTCGGCCACGACGATCCGGTCCACGAGGATACCCGGCACGCGGACTTCCTGCGGCGGGGCCAGCTCGTCGGACAATCGGGCGACCTGCGCGATTGCGATTCCGCCCGAATTATGTGCCGCCTGTGCGATCGGCAGCATCTCGCCGAAGAGGCCTTCCTCGTCCATCAGGAGGTTGCCCTGGGGGTCGGCCGAAGTCGCCCGAATCAAACCCACGTGGATCGGCAGCGATTTGTACCAGAGCCAGGTTTTGCCGTCCAGCTCGACGCGTTCGACCAGTCCCGGCGGCGTGCGGTCGTTGAGTCGTCCGCCGCGGTGGATCGGATCGATAAACATATCGAGCCCGATGTGGGTAATGCAGCCGGGCCGGCCGGCCGCGATATCGCGGAAGAGCTGGCAGACGACGCCTTGCGGGAAGTTGTAAGCTTCGACCTTGCCCTCTATGGCCAGCCGGCCCATCCGCGGGGCCAAACCCCAATGCCCTCCGATGACGCGGCGGACCAGGCCTTCGTGGGCGAGGTGGTTGATACCGCGGGTTTGGCCGTCGCCCTGGCCGGCGGCATAAACGACGGTCAGATCGCGGGGCAGGCCGGCCGCGAGGAATCGTCGTTCCAGCGCGGCTGTCAGGGCTTCTGGAACACCGGCGCCCACAAATCCTCCCGAGGCAATGGTCCGGCCGTCCTCAACCAGGGCGATGGCCTCGTCGGCCGAGCAGAGTTTGGCGTCGCGCGGTAGTGTCATCCCCACCATCCTCCGTTGACGTGTAGGGTCTGGCCGGTCACGTAGCGTGCCAGATCGCTGGCCAGAAAGAGGACGGCGCCGGCGATTTCGTCCGGCTGGCCGAATCGGCCCAAGGGGATCGACTCGAGCATCTTGGCCTGAACCTCTTCCGGAATTGTCTTACCCATCTCGGTCGGGACGACACCCGGGGCCACCGCGTTGACGGTGATCTGGCGCCTGGCCAGCTCGCGGCTGAGCACCCGGGTCAGACCCATCACGCCGGCCTTGGAGGCCGCGTAGTTCGATTGCCCGAAGAAACCGACGACCGCCGAGATCGAGGCCAGGTTGATGATTCGTCCGCCGTCGGCGAGGACTTGCGCGGCCGCTTTCGAGACGTTGTACACGCCGGTCAGGTTCGTATCGATCACGGTTTGCCAGTCTTCCGGAGCAAGCTTCTTCAGCGTGCTGTCGCGTACGATGCCGGCGTTGTTGACAACGATGTCGAGTCGCCCGAAACGCTCCATGATCTGATCGATCATCGTTTTCACTTGCCGGAGATTGCGCACGTCGGCCTGGAGCGCTACCGCCCGGGGGCCGATGGCTTGGGCGGTCTGTTCGGCTCGCTTGCGGTTGATTCCCTCAGGATCGTCGAAGAAGTTGATCACCGCGTTGGCCCCGGCCCGGGCCAAGGCGGTTGCGGTGGCCGCCCCCAGCCCCTGCCCGCCGCCGGTGACCAGGGCCGCCTTTCCCGCCAGATCGATTGCAATCACAGGCAATTCCTCGCAGTACTGATTTCGGCAAACGTTTTCCCAGTAGAGCATACCCGAACCGGCAGCGACGAAAAAGACCCTGCTGCTTTGTCAAGGTTGAGAATTTGGGTGCCACTGCTGGCTTGTCCAGCAGTGCAGATCCTTTGGGCACTCCAAATCACTGCTGGACAAGCCAGCAGTGCCACCCGCCCGCTGCTGACGGCACGTCGGCGATCGTCGACACCGGCAGTGGCCGACGCTGCGTCGGTCACTGGACGGTCAAGCGACCACCGCAGCATCCGTGACAAGCAATGGGTAGTCCAGAAGCGGCAGATTGTCGACGGCAAGCGTGCCTTCGCTCGCCTTGCCCGCAAGTCGGTAGACCCGGCTGGTAAGCGGGTCGACGAGCAAGGGTTTTTCGATCGACGCGTCCGGCGGGGTGGCCACCTTCGCGCTGAGCTTGCACGGGGTCCAGCCTTCTTGCAGAGTGGCCGGGAACCAATAGGCGTAAATCGCCCGACCGCCGCGGACGAAACTGCCGCACCGCAGGTACTTGACCCGGTGCTCGGCCAGCCCTTCGATGCTCACCAGCTCCGGGTTCACTTCGGACGTTCGGGTCTTGGAATCGAACAGGGCCGAGAGGCACTGGTAGGCGTGGAACGACTCCTTGGGCGTGTAGTCGGTGCCGCGGAGCAATCCCTTGTAGTTGTTTTTGCCGCTGGGTCCGGAGCCCCAGTTGTAGTCCATCAGGTCGACCAGGTGGAAGTAGGATGTCAGCTCGATTCCCAGGCGTAGGTCGGTGAGGATCCGCCGCAGGAGCCACTTGGCCTGCCGGGTTTCATTCCACGCGTATTGCCGCAGCGCGCCGACGCTGCCCGGCTGCGAAGGGCAGCCGTTCTCACCCTGCCAGAGCTTGATGCCCGGCTTGTAGCGGGCCAGAAGCTCGCGCCAGGCAGCAACGGTCGGCTCGTAGTTTTTTTCGGGCACGGGCCGATAGGGGTGGTAGGAGATCCGGTCGACGTAGTCGCCCATGCCCGCCTCCATGCACTGTTCGAGGTATTTCGTGGGCATCCCTGCCAGGGCCCCGCCCACGATCACGGCGCCGTCGACCCGCTTGCGAATCTCCGGCGCGGTCTGTTTGACGAGCTTGACGTAATCGGCCGCCGACGGCTTGTTCGGTTTCCAGAAACCGCTGATGTTCGGCTCGTTCCAAATCTCCCAGTGTCGCACCCGGTCGCGGAAATGCTCGGCGATCGCCTGCGTGTAGCGGACCCAACCCTCCATGGCTTCCGCATCGAAGACGGGAGCCCAGCCCACGGCCGACTTGTCGGGCGCCTTGGGCGTGTAAAGCTGGTTGCCGTAGCCCAGGTTGAACCATGGCTGGACGCCGATCTCGCGCAGGGAGTCGACCACGGCGTCGAGCCAGGCGAAGTCGTACTTACCCCGGGTCTGTTCGGTCCGTGCCCAGCCGGTTTGCACGCGGGCCCATTTCACGCCGAGCCGGGCCAGGTGTTGGTAGGTTCGCTCGGGCTGGAACATCTTGCGGTCCAGCGTTTCAAAACCGACCGAGAGCGGCGAGGAGGCGATCGACCGCGAAGGCACCGGCCTGACCTTGCCCGCCGGCTCCAGCGTGAACTTGTACGGTTTGTCGACGGGCACGTCGGCAAGCTGCTGCTTATCGTCGGCACCCAGCAGTGTCTCCGGGCGCAACGCGGCCATTGCGGCGCCGGAAAGCGTCCACTTGATGGCCGATCGGCGGGTAATTTTCGGCATGACTTTTCCTTGCTTACTGGAACTCAGTAGTCCGTTGGTGCTGATGGTTTGGGTGGCGCGACCAACGGTCGCAGGTTTGTGAAGATTCGCTACAATGGGATTATGGTAAAGACGATCGGATTTGTCTACACAATTGGTCTACAGGAGTGTGAATCGAGATGTCACAAAACGCCACTATTGTCAGTTGCTTGCCGCGTTTGATGCTTCTTGTAGCTTTGGGAGTTGTGCTCGTAACGGCGCAAGGTCTTGCGGCGGATCGCGCGCTTGGCGAGCCTTGCCGCTGGTTCGTCGCCGTCGACGGCAACGACGCCTGGTCGGGCACGCTGCCCGGGGCAAACGACGAGAAGTCGGACGGGCCCTTCGCCACTCTCGCTCGGGCAAGGGACGCCGTCCGCAAGCAGAAGGCGGCCGAAAAGACGACGGGTGGATTCATCGTGGAAATCCGCGGTGGTGTCTATTGTATGGGCGGCACCTTCAAGCTCGCGGCCGAAGACGGCGGCACGGCTCAAGGACCGGTTGTCTACCGGGCTTATCGTGATGAAAAGCCGGTACTCGTCGGCGGCCGCCGCATCACCCGTTTTGTTCCGCACCGGGGTAAGATCCTCAAGGCTGACGTCGCCGGCCAGGGCTTGCCGGACGTCTACTTCCGACAGCTCTTCTTCAACGGAAAACGCCAACACCTGGCCCGGTTTCCAAACTACGACCCGGCCAACCCTTATGCCGGAGGATGGGCCTACGTCGACGGCAAGGAAGTCTCCTTGTGGGCGAAGATCCCGGGCGAGGACAAGCAAACGCTCAAGCTCAAGCCGGGCGACCTGCACGACTGGTCCCGAGTCGACCAGGGCGAAGTGCTCATCTTTCCCCGCTACAACTGGTGGAACAACATCCTGCCAATCGCTTCGCTCGATCGCCAGGCACGCGTCATGAAACTGGCCGGCAACGCCTCCTATGAAATTCGCCCCGGCGATCGCTACTTCGTTCGCAACCTGCTCGAGGAGCTTGATTCGCCCGGCGAATGGTACCTCGACCGCCAAAGCCGGACGCTTTACTTCTGGCCGCCCTCCGACATACACAAAGGCACCGTCCACGTGCCGACGATGGAAACGGTCGTCGAAATCAACGGGGCATCACATGTCACGCTCCGAGGACTGGGCATCGAATGCTGCGAAGGGACTGCCGTCCAGCTTACTGACTGCACCGAATGCCGGGTAGTTGGCAGCACGATCCGCAACGTGGGCGGACGGTGCTCCAGCGGTATCGCGGCCGTCCGGGTATCGGGCGGGCAGCAGGTGGGCGTGGTCGGCAACGACATCCACGAAGTGGGTAGCCATGCAATTTGCCTCCAGGGAGGTCAACGAAAAACCCTTTCCCCAAGCAACCACTACGCCGAAAACAACTACATCCATCACACGGGCGTCTTTTATAAGCAGGGGGTGGGCGTGTCGCTGTCGGGCGTGGGCAACCGGGCCTCCCACAACTTGATCCACGACTGCCCACGCTTCGGGATCCTCTACGGCGGAAACGACCACGTCATCGAATTCAACCACATCCGCCACGTCGACCTGGAAACGGCCGACACCGGGGCAACCTATAGCGGCGGCCGCGACTGGCTATCACCCCGCGGCACCGTCATCCGCTACAACTACTTCCACGATATCTTCGGCTTCGGCAAGCACGAGGGCCGCTGGGTCACGCCGCACTACGCCTGGGGTATCTACCTCGACGACAATTCGGCCGAGGTGCACGTCTACGGCAATATCGTGGTCCGCGCGTTGCGGGGACTGCTCCACTTCCACTGCGCCCGCGACAACCTGATCGAAAACAACATCTTCGTCGACGGCATGCTCCAGCAGATCGAGATGAACGGCTGGGACAGCTATTCGAGATTTCTGGACCGCATGGGCCCGGCGTACGAAGAGCACGTCAAACTGCCGGCCTGGAAGAAATATCCCGGCATGCAGCAAGGCGGCCACCCCAAGGACGCCGTGCCGATGGCCGGGAACCGTATCCGCGGGAACATCATCTACTACCACAATCCCGAGGCGATGCTCTACAAGCATCGGCGGCTGTCGCTCGAGCATTTCGAGTGCGACCACAACCTGGTCTACCACTTCGGCCGTCCGCTGTTGACCAGCCTCAAAGACGTGCCGCCCGAAAAGCAGTGGGCCCGGTGGCAAGAACTCGGCTTCGACCGGCATTCGATTGTGGCCGATCCCCGGTTCGTCGACCCGGAAAAGGATGATTACCGGTTGCAGCCCGACTCACCGGCGTTGAAGCTGGGTTTCCAGCCGATTCCGGTCGAAAAGATCGGCCCGTACCAATCGCCCGATCGGGCGAGCTGGCCGGTCGTCGAGGCCCCCGGCGCGCGGGAAGCCGGCTACTGCCGCGCAACCATTAGACAGAGAAAGTGACGAAGGCGCGCAAGCGGCCCGCAAACGTTTGCGGTCGGCATGCGAAGCCCCGAAGGGGTGACAGCCGATCGCCGATGGCCAACAGCCAACCGCCAACCCCTACAGCAATTCGTCGAGCTGTTCGACGAGCCGGCCGAAGTGTTCCAGCGCGGTGTCGACGGCCGCAGGCTGTTCCATGTCGACGCCGGCGGCGCGCAACAGGTCGAGCGGGTCTTGGGAGCAGCCGCCCTTGAGGAAGCCCAGGTAGTCGTTCAATTCCTGCCGGCCGCCGTCCAGTACACGATCGGCCAGAGCGATGGCGGCCGACATCCCGGTGGCATACTTGTAGACGTAGAACGCTCGATAGAAATGCGGGATCCGGAAACACTCCAGTGCCAGCTCGTCGTCGAGTGTGAAGTCGGGGCCGAAGTAGCGTTTGAGGAGTTGGCGGTAGACCTCTTTGAATTGATCGATGGTGAGCGGTTCGTTCTTTTCGGCCAGTTGGTGGGTGATTTTCTCGAACTCGGCGAACATGGTCTGGCGGAAGATGGTGCCTCGCATGGCGTCGATTTCGCGGTTGACCAGGAAGGCCCGGTGGCGGTCGTCCGGCGCGTGATTCATGAGGTGGCGGCTCAAGAGCTGCTCGTT
>Ga0180431_10007559_pt1 | contig 12633 bp, 9 predicted proteins | sample SS_ome_11_FD_132459 | JGI IMG/M metagenome (GOLD analysis project Ga0180431, IMG submission 132459) | Hypersaline lake sediment archaeal communities from the Salton Sea, California, USA - SS_1_MS_1 metaG | ecosystem: Environmental > Aquatic > Non-marine Saline and Alkaline > Hypersaline >... | reverse complement strand
CCGTCCTTGCTGCCGATCAACAGATCGATATGGGCCACTTCGTTTCCGTCACCGGCCAGGGCTTCACCAATGAACATCGACATGCTCTGTTTCTCCTCGCATGATTTGAGTCGTTCAGTTTTGCGACAGGCCAGAAACCTTCCGAACCTGCCGGTCGCAAAGGTAGCCGATCGGGCAGAGACCGACAATGAACCGACGCCGCGGGAGAGACCGATCCGAGCCCGCGCTCCCGCAGCCCCACCCGCCGTGCATCATGCGTACAAATTTACTGGTGATTGGTGCCAGCGCACGATGGTTTGCCGAGTCGGCTGCTCGCGTCGGCTGGCAGGTTGCGGCACTCGATCTCTTCGCCGATCAGGATCTGGAAGAAGCCTGCAGCCAGGTCATCCGGCTCAGTCCTGCCGAGTATCCGGCGGCAATTCCGGCCAGAGCAGCACAGCTGCCGCCGGGGCCGGTCGTCTACGGTGGCGGGCTCGAGAATCATCCCCAGGTGCTCGCCCGGTTAGCGGCCGACCGACCGCTGGTCGGCAATCGACCCGTCACGCTCCGGAAGATCCGGCAGCCGGCCGGCCTCGCAGCCCTCGCCGCTGCTGCTGGCTGGCACTTCCCCGAAACCCACACCGATTCTGCCGGGCTGCCGACCGATGGCACGTTTCTGCAGAAGCCGCGGGCCAGTGCCGGCGGCCACGGCATCGTCCGTTGGACGGCAGGCCGGCAGCCGGCTCCGGCAGCCTGCTGGCAACGGTTGGTGGCGGGGGTACCACTGTCGGTGAGCCTGCTGCTGGGAACTGAGCGTCCACGGCTGCTCGGGCTCTGCCGGCAGTTTGTCGGGCGGCCCTGGTGCCATGCCGCACCGTTCGGTTTTGGTGGCGGTGTCGAGCTGCCGCTGCCGGGGCCGGCTGAGCCGCTGCGGCAGTCGCTCGAGCGGCTGCTTGAGCAGTTGGCGGGCCAGACCCGTCTGGCGGGCCTGGTGGGGGTCGATTTCATCCTGCCCCGCAGCAGGCCTGGCAAGTCACCGCAGCCGACCCTGATCGAGATCAATCCCCGACCGACAGCCACCATGGAACTCATTGAACGCCGCACGGGAACCAGCCTGGCGGCTGCCCAGCTGGCAGCCTTTGGCTGGAGCAGCCCGGAACCGCCGCCGTCGCCGACAGCCGGCCAGAGCTTCTGGGCCAAAGCGATTCTCTGCGGCCGTGCGGCGGTGACGGTCACCGCTGAACTCGATCAGCAACTCTGCCTTCTGGTCGAACCGACACGGGCTGCCGCCGAGGCCGATGTTCCCCTGCTCGCCGACCGCCCCGTCGTCGGCAGCCAGATCGATGGTGGCAGGCCAATCCTGACGATCCTCGCCGCGGCAGCCACGCCGGCCGCTGCAGTCCACCGACTTCGTCGGCGGATACGACTGCTCAGTCGGCTGCTCGACGCGGACGAACCCCGTGCTGCCAGGAATCAGCCGGCCAGCCGCCGAGGCAGTGCGGGGGCTTCAGCCGCCGCCAGGAACTGCATCAGATAGGCATCTTCGGTGCTGTCCTGATAGAAGTCGCGAAGGACGGCGGTCGCCCGGAAGCCGAGTGAGCGGAAGAAGAGCTGGGCCGGCAGGTTGGTTTCGCGAACTTCAAGTTCGATCCGATCCCGCCGCTGTGGTGTGAGCTTGGCCATCAGCTTGGTCATCATGCCGGTTCCGATGCCGAACCGCCGGTGGGAACGAGCAACCGCAAAGTTGAGGACATGCACCTCTGCCCGTTGCAGTTCATAGAGCATGAAGCCAACCACGCTGCCGCCGATCTCCGCCACCATGCCGATGCAGTTTCGTTGCCGCAGGCAGCGGGTGAAGTCCGCATCAGCCCAAGGGAACTCGAACGACTCCTCCTCGATGCAGAGAATCTCAGCCATGTCGCGACGGATCATCCAGCGAATCTGAAGCTGGTCGGGAGTGGGCAGGCGGCGGCCGCGGGACGTCTTCACGAGATTTCTCCGGCTGAACAAGCGAATCGAGAGACGGGTCCGGCGGAGCCAGTCGCGCGGGCCCGACGGAGGACGGACGCTAGCAGGTTCCGGCCGACCGACCAAGGCCGCTCGACCACTGAACCGCAGGGCTCGAAACCCCCAAACTGTCTTGACCGGACTGCCGCCGACACCTAATTTCCCGCCGCTTCCCGATTCCTCCACCGGCCGGTTCATTCCGGCTGAACCACCGCCGGACGATCGCATGTTTCCCCCGCCCGCAACCACCGCCAGCCGATCATGCGGTCGGCTCATCCTCGTGAGCCTGACACTGACCATGGTCGCCTGCGGCTGCGCCGGTCCGGCCATCCGCAGCCAGAGCCCTGAACTTGAGGCGCTCGCCGAAGTCGAATCGGCCACCCAACTCGTGGGCGACTACACCTCGCCCTGGGGCCTGGGCAACCAGCGGATCGAGCGGGCCGCGTTGGTGACAGGACTGGCCGACACCGGCAGCGATCCTCCCCCCGACCCCCGCCGCCAGATGCTGCTGGAAGAGATGCAGGCCCGCGGGGTGATCGAACCCAATCGGCTGCTGGCCGCGCAGTCGACCGCACTGGTCTGGGTGAGCGGCAATCTGCATCCGGGCATTCGCAAGGGTGATCGCTTCGATGTGTTGGTTGAGGTTCCCCCCAGCCACGACACCACCAGCCTGGCCGGTGGCTACCTGATGGAAACGCGGCTGGTGGAAATGGCGGTGATCGGCAACCGGATTCGCGACGGACACACGCTGGGCCTGGCTGAAGGGCCGCTGCTGGTCGATCCGGTCTCCAGCGGCACGCTCGACTCAGTCGCCACGCTCCGCGGCCGGGTGCCGGGTGGGGGCGTCGCGCTCAACGCACGGCCGATCGGCCTGTCGATCAATCCCGAACACCGGTCGGTGGGCCTCTCAAAGCGGATCGGCGACTGCATCAATCGGCGATTTCATGCGATCATCCGTGGGGTGAAGCGGGGTGTCGCCACCCCCAAGACCGATCGCTTCATCGAACTGGAAATCCCCGAGGTCTACCGGAACAATCTCGCCCGTTACGTCAGTGTGGTCCGCTCGCTGGCCCTGGCGGAACCGGCGGGCAACCGCCACGCCCGCTTGGAACTGCTGGCCCGGCAGCTGGCCGACCCGGTGACGGCACCGCGGGCGGCCCTGCGACTGGAGGCGATCGGCAAGGAGGGCATCGGAGTGCTTCGCGAAGGGCTGGAGTCGAAGGATGCCGAGGTCCGCTTTGTCGCCGCCGAGGCCCTGGCCTATCTGGGCGAATCACTGGCGGCCGCCACCCTCGCCGAGGCGGCCCGCGACCTCCGCAGTGCCCGGCCAAAGGCGCTGGCGGCACTCGCGATCGTGGACGATGCCAACGGCATCGATGCCCTGCGGTCGTTGCTGGGCAGCCGCAGCGCCGAAACCCGTTACGGTGCCTTCCGCGGCCTGGCGATGATCGACCCCCGGTTGCCCGACATCCGGGGCGAGTCGCTTGCTGATGTCTGCCAGTTCCACGTACTCGACGTACCGGGTGAGCCGCTGATCCATGCCACCCGGGCCGCCCGCGCCGAGATCGTCCTGTTCGGAACCTCCCACCCGGTCAAGGACGGCCTGCGGGTCGAGGCCGGTCCGGCCATCGTCGTGGTGGTCACCGGTGACGAGGCGACCATCAGCTGCTTCCGCCCTGGTGAACCCGATCAACAGCAGACGGTGGCCCCGCGGGTTGAGCCGATCCTGCGGGCGATCGTCGAACTCGGAGGCGGCTACCCCGACCTCGTGCAGTTCCTCCAGCAGGCCACCGCCCAGCGGAAGCTCGACAGCCGCCTCGCCTTCGATGCCATTCCGACCGAGTTCGATGGCCGGCTCAGCGTCCATCAGGAGGTGGCCGAACGGGACCGGGAAATCGAGCCGGACGAACCAGCAGAGGCGGAAGACGATCCGGACGACCGGCCGTCTGGACTCTGGCCGGCGTTGTTTGACACCGCGCGGCTGGAACCCGGTTCATGATCACGCTCAATGCGCTCGAACTCTTCGGCTTCAAGAGCTTTGCCGACCGGACCCGATTCGAATTTCCGGCCGGCATCACCGTGGTGGTCGGCCCGAACGGTTCCGGTAAATCGAACGTCGTCGATGCCATCAAATGGGTCCTTGGTGAGCAGTCGGTCCGCAGCCTCCGAGGCCGGGAAGCCACCGACGTCATCTTCGCCGGCTCGACGGACCGCAAGCCGCTCAATGCGGCCGAGGTCTCGCTGGTCTTCGACAACACCACCCGCGAACTGCCGGTCGAGGCCGACGAGGTGCGGATCATGCGGCGGGTCTACCGCAGCGGGGAAAGTGAATATCTGGTCAATGGTGGGATCAGCCGGCTGAAGGACATTCGTGAAATCCTCAGCGGTACCGGCGCCGCCACCGATTCTTACAGCGTGATCGAGCAGGGCCGGGTCGATGCCCTGCTGGTCGCCTCCGGCAAGGAGCGTCGCGCTGTCTTCGAAGAGGCCGCCGGCATCACCAAATTTCGCTCCCGGCGGGCTGAGGCGATTCGGCGGCTCGACCGCACTGAACAGAACCGGCAGCGACTGGCCGACATCGTGGGCGAGGTTGCCGCCCGGCTCGAGACGGTCAAGGCCCAGGCCTCGCGGGCCCGCCGCTGGCGGCGACTGAACGACCGGCTCAAGACGCTCCGGTTCACAGCCGCAGCGGCCGATCTGGTGGATGTCACCGCCACCCTCGAGCGGGTCGCCGCCACCATTGGAGAGGCCGACGCGCAGCTGCATGCCGCCGAACAGCAGCAGGCGGCCGCCAGCACGCAGCTCAACCAGCTTGCCACTGACGAACGACAACTCGAGCCCGACTTGGCTGCGGCCCGCCAGCAGCTGACACTCGACCGCGAGCGGGCGGCGGCTGCCGAAGCCCGCTGCGACTCGCTCCGCAGTCGACGTGCCGACCTCGAGGGCGAAGTGGCGGCCACCCGCCAGGCTGTCACCGAAGCCGCCGATCAGCTGCGGGCCGCCCGGACGGCGATCGCCGCAGCCCATGCTGAGCAGGCCAGAGTCGCCGCCGAAAACGAACAGGTCACGCTCGCCCTCCAGCGGCAGGAGCAGCAGGCCGCCGGCTCACACCAGGATGCGACCGCCAGCGAGCAGGAGCTGAGTGAACTCCGGCGGCAGCTCGACCGGCAGCAGTTCGACCACCGGCAGGCCGAGCTGGTGGCGGGCCAACGTCGGGACACCGCCGCAGCTGCCCTGCAGCAGGTCGAAACCTGCCGCGACGATCTGGAAGCTGCCTGGACGCAGGTCAAACGGCTGGAGGAACTGATCGCCTCGGCTGACGGCACCCTGACCGCCCTCGATCACCGGGCAGCCGAGCTCGCTGGCCGGCAGCGGCAGCTCGAAGCCGACCAGCAGGCGGCGGCAGCCGCCGTCGATGCCGCCTGGCAGGTGCTCACCGATCACAAGGCCCGCCTCGAGGCAACCCGTGACCGGCAGCAGTTTGTCGACGAGCTGATCAACAGCCATGAAGGGCTGTCGGCGGCAACCCGCACCCTGCTCGAAGAGGCGAAACAGCGCATCCCCGGCCTGCTCGGCCTGCCGGCCGACCTGATCGTGGCCACGGCCCGCTGGGCCAGCCTTGTCGACATTGCCATCGGCGTTCTCGGTGAACGTCTGGTTGTCGCCGCCCTGCCGGAGCTGCTCGACTGGTACCGAGGCTGGACGGCGACTGAGGCTGCCGCCGCGGTCACGCGGGCCGGTGGCCGTGTCGGTTTCATTGCGCTGGACCGGCTGGCAGAGCCGCCCGTCTTCGACCCGGCCAGCTGCCCGGTCGATACGAGCGGCCTGATCGGTCGGCTTGACCGCCTGATCACGGCAGACCGTCGCGGCTGCGACCCCGCCTTCATCGGTCCTCCCGTACCGGTCGATCTGGTGGATGAGTCAGCCGACACCCCAGCCACCGCCCGACTCTGCCGCTGCCTGCTTGGCCGCGTCTGGGTGGTCGACTCGCTCGCCACGGCCCGTCGCCTGATGCCGGTGGTCCCGGCGGGCAGCCTCCTGCTGGCTGAAGATGGCTGCTGGCTTTCCGCGGACGGAGGCTTTGAAATCGGGTCTCGCGGCACCGGCGCGGGACTGGTCAGCCGCCGGAGTGAACGCCGAGACCTCGAGGCCCGCCTGCGGCTGCTCGAGGCTGAAACCGAGTCTGCGACCGACCGACTCAGAACCGCCCAGCGACTGCTGGAAGCCCGCCGCACCGAACAACAACAGCTTGGGGCCCGGCAGCAGGAACTGGCCGCGGAGCGGGCGGCCCAACGGAGTGACCGCGACCGGCTCGAGCGGGAACTGAGCGGCTGCCGTCAGGGCGTGGACCGCACGCAACGCCAGCTCCACGATGCCGAGGCCCAGGCGGTCGCCGCCGCCGACGCGGTCCGAGCGGCTGCTGCCAGCCAGGCCGATTGCGAGGTCCAGCTGGCGGCAATCACCCAAAAAATCGAGACAGCCGAAGCCAATCTGGCGGCCATCGACCAGTCCAGGGAGCAGGTGCTGGCCGCGGTCGCCGGCTTGCAGCGGGACCAGGCCAGCTGCCGGGAACGGGCCGCGGCGATCGAGGCAACCCTTGCCGCCCGGCTGGCCACAGCCGAGACCCGGCAGCAAGAGCTCACCGCCGTCCGCGACCGCAAGCTGGCGATCGATCAGCGGCTGGCCGCGGTCGATCTGGAGCGGCTGGCGGCCGGCGACCGGTTCGCCGAGGCCTGCCTGGCCGCAGAACGGGCCGCCCGGGCATTGCAGGAGTTCGCCGATCGGCAGGCTGCCATTCAGTCGGCAAAACGACTGGCCACAGCCACACTCGAGAGCTCTCGGCAGACCATCCAGACCGCTGGCGAGCGGTCCCATGCCGCGGCGCTCGAACGTGAGACCGCCAGCCACCAGCAGAGCCGCATCCTCGAGCGGCTGCAGGACGACTATCAGATTGACCCCACCGTGCCGTTGCCGACACCGGCAACGACCGACTTCGAAGGGGAGCCGATCGAGGTTCCCGCCGCCCGCGACGAACTCGATGCCGCCATCGAGGAGGTCCGCCGCAAACTCGGCTCGATCGGCTCAGTCAACCTGGAAGCCCTCGCCGAAGCCGAGGCCCTGGCCGGCAGGCTGGGGGAGTTGGAAGGGCAGCTGGCCGACGTCACCGAGGCCAAGCAGGCGGTCGAGAAGCTGATTGAGCGGATCGACGAGGAGAGCCGGCGGCTGTTGGGTGACACCATCGAGCGGGTCCGCGGGGAGTTCCGCGAGCTGTTTGAACGGCTGTTCGGGGGTGGCCAGGCCGACATCGTGCTCGACCCCGACATGGACCTGCTGGAAACAACGGTCGAAATCGTCGCCCGCCCCCCCGGCAAAGAGCCCCGCAACATCTCGCTGCTGTCGGGCGGCGAAAAGACGATGACCTGCGTCGCCCTGCTGCTGGCCATCTTCCGGTCGCGGCCCAGCCCCTTCTGTGTTCTCGACGAGGTCGATGCAGCGCTCGATGAGGCCAACGTTGACCGGTTTGTGGGGGTGCTGCGGGATTTTCTCTCGGCGACTCAATTTATTGTTGTCACCCACTCCAAGAAGACCATGGCCACCGCCACGACCCTCTACGGGGTCACCATGGAAGAGTCAGGCGTCTCCAAGCGGGTCGCCGTGCGGTTCGAGGCGACAGCGGCCTCGGTACGGTCGGCAGCAGCCTGATCAGCGGCGTGACCAGATTCTTCCGGAAGAACGGCTCAAGTCTCACGACATGATCTTTCGATCTACCCCTTTGGACGGTCATGTTTCCTGAGTGTCCTGGTGCGAACCAGACACGATGGAATCATGACGCAGGGGGGGATCCTGCGGGTCTTGGCAATCGCCTGACCGGTCGATCGATCGATCGCCCGTCGGGCGGGCGGATTGCTTTTCTCACGGCCCCCACTGCGTAGCACCGCCCCGTCGGAAGTTGGCGACGCGGCCTTCCCGATGGTTTGAACCGCGTCGGGGGGGCCGTGTCTCGACACTCACCGCGAGTTCGGGCTGGCCGAAGATGAGTCCGGACACGAAGATCCAATGGAGTCCATGTAATGAAGGTGTTTACAACAGGCCAGGTCGCGAAGATCTGCAAGGTTGCCCCGCGGACCGTGAGCAAATGGTTCGACTCGGGCAGGCTCAAGGGCTATCGCATTCCCGGGTCGCAGGACCGCCGCATTCCGCGGGAATATCTGATCAAGTTCCTCAAGGAGCACGGCATGCCGCTGGGCGACCTCGAGGACGAGGCCATGGCCAAGGTGCTGATGGTCGGGCAGGATCAGTTGCTGATTGAAAACCTCAAACGGCATCTGCCGGCCGAGCAGTCATTCAAAATTCAGGTGGCCGCCAGCGGATTCGAGGCGGGCATCCAGGCCGAGAGCTTCCATCCCGACTGCATCGTGGTGGACTATGCGATCGGCCGGATCGACGCCCAGCAGATCTGCCAGAATCTGCGGCGAAACAGTGAGTACGCCGACACGATCGTGATCGCGCTGCTGCCCGACGACGGCTCGCAGATCACGGTCGATCGGGCTCACGTCAACGAGAGCTTCAAGAAGCCCTTCGACGTGGCCCTGCTGGCCGAGCGGCTCCGGACGCTGATCGGTTCACGCAAAGAGCTCGTGTAACACCGCAGGATGCGGCGAACGGCAATCCCGAAACCCTTGGCGTTTCGGGATTGCCCCGAGTGGAAAAAGGCCATGGATGGCTTTTTCCACGTACAGTTAGACGAGTTCTTCTCCAGCGACTCCATGCCGGGGGCCGGTGTGCCAGCAAGGCACATCGGCCCCCGTGTGTTTGCGAGGGGCTGCCCGTGCGCCGAAAGCCGGCGTATGCTCTCGTGCATGGAACCGTCGCTTCACCCCATTCAGATGATCGACGTCGGCGAGAAGCCGGTCACCCTGCGGACGGCCACTGCCAGCGGCCGGCTCTCGATGCAGCCGGCCACGCTGGCAGCCATTCGGAACGGCGAGCTGGTCAAGGGTGATCCGATCGCCACCGCCCGCCTCGCGGGCATCATGGCGGCCAAGCGGACGGCCGACATCGTGCCGCTCTGCCACCCCCTGCCACTGGACGGCGTCGATGTCGAATTACGACTCGTCGATGCCGATGCGTCAGGAGTGGCCGCCGTGGCGATCACGGCGACCGTCCGGGCAACCGCCAAGACAGGTGTCGAGATGGAGGCCCTGGCAGCAGTGACTGCCGCAGCCCTCACGGTCTATGACATGACCAAGTCGCTCGACCGAGGCATGACCGTCGAAGCGGTGCGGCTGGAGGCGAAGACCGGTGGCAGCCGCGGCGACTATGCTCGACCGCCGGGCCCCGATGCCGCCACTACGGCTGGTCCGGGGTGACGGCCGTGCGGCGGGCCTCAGCCAGAATCGGCTCGAGTTCCTCGACAAAGTCCCGCACGTCCTTGAACTCGCGGTACACGCTGGCGAAGCGAACGTAGGCGACTTGATCAACGGCCCGGAGCAGTTCCATCAGCCGGGTGCCGAGGATGCCGCTGGGCACCTCGCTTTCATAGCCACCGTAGAGTTCGGTTTCGAGCGTCGCGATGATCCCCTCGATGTCCTCTTCGGTGACGGGCCGCTTCCAACAGGCCTTGGCGAGGCCCCGCTTCAGCTTGTCACGGTCGAACGGCTCTCGCTCACCATCCTTCTTCAGAACCGACAGGAACTGCCGCTCGGCCCGCTCGTAGGTGGTGAACCGTCGCCGGCAGGCCAGGCATTCGCGACGACGGCGGATGCTCGCCCCATCGTCACCGGCCCGGGAGTCGATCACCCGGTCATTGTCAGCACGACAAAAGGGGCAACGCATGGAGGTTCCGAGGGGTGGGAGGGCGTCAGGTGGGCGGCAGCGGGGCCGGCCCGTCGACGACGGCCGGGTCAGTGGGCTGATGCTGCCGGGCCAGCTTCCAGTCCCGCCGCTGCCGCGAGCTGGGAATGTTCATACCCTTGCGATACTTGGTGACGGTGCGGCGGGCCACGGTGATGCCCCGCTTGGCAAGCTCCTCGACCAGCTCGTCATCGCTGAAAGGCTTGTCCTTGGGCTCTTCCTGGACGATTTCCTGCAGCTTCATCCGGACGGCATCCCAGGCCACCTCGCCGCCGTCGGCACTGACGGTGCCACCGACGAAGAACCGCCGCAAGGGAAACAGCCCCCGGGGGGTCTGCAGCCACTTGTCATCGACCGCCCGGCTGACCGTGGTGACATGCATGCCGATCCGGTCGGCGATTTGCTGCATCTTCAGCGGCTCGATCGCCTCAGGCCCCTCGCTGAAGAACCGGGTCTGATGATCGACGATCGCCTGAGCGGTTTTAAGCAGGGTGCTCCGCCGCTGCTCGATCGCCTCAATCAGCCACTGGGCCGAATTGATCTTCCGCTTGATGTACTCGCGGGTTTCGGGGTCGGTGTTGGCTGCCTGCAGCATGCCGCGATAGGTCGGACTGATCCGCAGATTGGGCAGATCGATCTCTTCCAGCCGCACCTTCCAGCTGCCGTCGGGCTGCTGGTCGGCATAGACGTCGGGCTTCACCGGCGGCACGAAGGGCAGGCTGAAGATCGCCCCCGGCTTGGGCTGCAGGCCATGCAGCGCTTCCCGCAGCGATTCAATCTCCTCAATCGACAGGCCTGTCTTCCGCTCAATGAGGGGCAGGCGATTGGCGGCAAGATTTTCCAAATGGTCCCGGATCAGCTGCCGCAGCTGAGCGGCATGTGGCTGACTGCCGTCAAGTTGCAGCAGCAGACACTCCTTGAGGTCACGGGCCCCGACACCGGGCGGGTCCATGCTCTGCACCACTGCCAGGCCTTGCTCGAGCGCGGCGAGCTGGGCTGCCTGGAATGCCGCCGAGTCGGCCACGATCGGCTGGCCGGCCGCATCGGTCGGCACCGGGTCGATCAGCTCCTCCAGCGGCATCGGCAGATACCCGTTGGCGTCGAGGTTGAAGATCACCTTGTCGGCAGCCTGTTCGACCTCGGGGGCAAGGTCATAGTTGGCCAGCTGGTCGTGCAGGTGGTTGAAGAGCGTCTCGGGCCGATCCTCCATGTTGGCCATGGCGTCGAGGTAGCGGTCGGAGGCCTCGTCGATGCGGCCCGCGGAAGGCCGGCGGCGGTCTTCATCGATATCGGGGTATTCATTCGACCAGTCATACGACCGCTCGAAGTCGGCTTGATTGGCATGCTCCTGATCGACGACCAGCGGCTGTTCATCAACGGTCTGAGCCGATGGCGGGGCGTCCGGCTCATCCTGGCCGCCCACCTCGGCCTCCGGCTCGACCAATTCCAGCGTCTCGTTGTTCTGGATTTCCTGCTCGATCCGTTCCTCGAGGGCCATCAGCGGCAGCTGCAGGATCTCCATCGACTGGATCATGCGGGGCGCAAGCACCTGCTTTTGCGCCATCCGCATTTCCTGCCCGAAGGACATCCGCATCGACATGGAACCGCATCCGTTTCTCGGAACTCTCAGCCACCGCCGGATACCCTATCCGGCTGACCGACAAGCATACCATTCTCATCCTGCGACAGCCCTGAGCAAAACCGGGGCACCCGGATGGCGGATCACCACGGAGCCGCTGGTAACCCGAGTGTCACTCGTTCACGCCATACCGCATCCGAGTTGACCGAAGCCGCGCTCAGGCAATCCAGGAAAGGGAGGCTCGGGGGTCGGCGAACGCTCGAGGAGCGTTGGGCGTATCCTCGCCCCGCGACGAGACTTTTGCCGCCCCCGAGCCGGTGATGCACCTAAGGTTGGGTGCCCACTAAAACGGCTGGCGGCCGGCGATGGCGTCGGCGAGCATGTCGCGGTTGGCCTGCTCGAGCGAGGCCCCCACCGTCAGGCCACGGGCGAGGCGGGTGATCTGGACCGGCAGCCCCGCCAGCCGTGAGGCGATCGCCAGGGCGGTGCCATCACCCTCAACGTTGGGCGTGGTGCCCATGATCACTTCACGAACTCCCCCCTGCTCGATTCGCTTGATCAGGGCATCGATCGAGAGCTTTTCCGGACCGACGCCCTCCAGCGGCGCGAGCCGTCCCTGCAGGACGTGGTACAGCCCGCGGTAGCTGCCGGCCTGCTCAATGGCCAGCAGGTCACGAACCTGTTCGACCACGCAGAGCAGACTGGCATCGCGGCGGCGGTCAGCGCAGATCTCGCACTGCTCGGCCTCGGTCAGGTTGAAACAGATGCGGCAGGGACGCAGATTCTCCTTCACTGCCCGGATGCTCTCGGCAAAGGCAATCGCCTCGTCGTGCGGCATCTTGAGGACGTGATAGGCCAGCCGCTCGGCACTCTTGCGGCCGATGCTCGGCAGGCCGGCGAAGGCCTCGATCAGCCGGCCGATGGCCGAGGTCTGCTCAGGCATCAGGCGTCTCCAGACTCGTCAGCGGATGGATCGGCAACGCCGGATTCGGCAGCCTGAACCGTTTCCGGGGGAGGTCGTCGGGGCGGTTCGACCTTGCGGATGGCTGCGTCAAAAATCGTTCGGGCATGGCTGACAAGGGGATGATCCATGGTCTCCCGTAACAGGGCGGCCGACGAGAGACCCCGACCGCGACCCCGCTCGGCAGCTGGCTCGGCCCGATTGGCATCAACTGCAGGGCGACCACCAGGGGCGGAGGCGGCCGCAGGCTCGG
>Ga0180431_10007556_pt1 | contig 12636 bp, 14 predicted proteins | sample SS_ome_11_FD_132459 | JGI IMG/M metagenome (GOLD analysis project Ga0180431, IMG submission 132459) | Hypersaline lake sediment archaeal communities from the Salton Sea, California, USA - SS_1_MS_1 metaG | ecosystem: Environmental > Aquatic > Non-marine Saline and Alkaline > Hypersaline >... | reverse complement strand
TAAACTATTTAAAGGAATAGATAAGGCAATTGTTGTATTTGACTGGACAACAACATTTAATTCACAAAAAATAGTTCAAATAGCACAAAATAAAAACTTTAAAACAATCTCTCTACCCCATGGTGATTGGCCATATCTAAATTTTCTAGTAACAAAAGATGGCTTAGACTATACATGTCTGGATTCATTCAAACCAATAAACATATTTGACTATATTGTTGTAGCAAATCAGTCAACTCTAAAAAGATATGAAAATTTTTATGATAAAGAAAAACTTGTAATACTTGGCTCATCAAGATACTGCGATGAATGGCTTGACATAAATTCAAAATATATTCCAACCTACTCTGTAGATGGAAGTGATGATAAACTAAAAATAGTATTTTTCATGAGAAATGAAGACTACCCAATTTTTTGGGAAGAAGTAGTAAGAACAATTAAATTAATACTTCAATTTCCAAATATTTATCTAATTGTTAAACACCATCCAAGAAATAGAATGGCAAAAAAGGTTACAAAAAAACTTCTAAATCTATACCCTGAATTAAAAACAAAAATAGACAAAAATTTAAAGTTCATCTATGCAAGTATAAATTCAAGCTCACTAATAAAATGGGCTGATTTGATAATTGATGTGGGTACTAGTACAACATGGGAAGCTATTAAACAAAATAAGCCTGTGCTAATGCCTGAGTATCTTCATGCAAATATTTCAACAGTTGCATATTATATAAAGGCCTCAGAGATAAAATGCAGAGATGAACTATATGAAAAACTAATTTTTTTTACAAAAAACAAAAAAGAAAAGTTTTATGATGACAATGAGCAAAGGAAATTTATTAACGAAATAATTGATGTGCCAGACAAAAATGTTTTAGAACGTCATGTTAAGTTTCTAAAGAAGTGTTTAAATGAATAAAATAAAAAATAATAAACTAAAAAATAAGCTAAAAGAAAAAGAAATCAGTTTTGGATCTTGGATTACAACAGGTCATACAAATATAGCTGAAATAATGGCTCAATCTGGTTTTGAATGGCTTACAATAGATATGGAACACAGTGTAATAACACTTGATATCGCCCAACAACTAATACAAATAATTGAAGCATATGATGTAGTGCCTCTTGTTAGAGTTGGAGAGAAAAATCCTAATATTATAAAAAGAGTAATGGACGCTGGTGCATATGGCGTAATAGTTCCGATGGTTAATACAAAAAAAGATGCAGAACTTGCTGTAAACTCTGTTAAATATCCACCTATTGGAACACGTGGGGTTGGACTAGCAAGAGCACAAGGATATGGACTTGGATTTGAAGAATATAATAAATGTTTAAATGAAAAATCAATTGTTATTGTTCAAATAGAACATATTGAGGCAGTAAATAATCTGGAAAAAATTCTATCAGTAGAAGGTGTAGATGGATGCATAATTGGTCCATATGATCTATCAGGATCCCTTGGACATCCAGGTGAATTTAATAATCCAAAGGTTATTGCTGCATTAAAAAAAGTAGAAAAAACATGTGCAAAAATGAAAACACCTCTAGGAATGCATGTTATACCACCAGATTATAAAAAAGTAATAGAATATACATCTAGGGGATATACATTCTTAGCTTTTAGTTTAGACACGTTGTTTTTAGCCTCATCTTGTAAAGAACAATTAAATAAATTAAAAAAAGGTGTAAAATGACCAATTTAAAAGTACTACTTATATATCCAAACCTACAGATGGTTAATCTTCTACCATCAAATATTGCCGCGCTATCTGCATACCTTAAAAAAGCAGGTGTAAAAGTTAAACTTTTTGATACAACGCTATATAAAACAGCAGAAAAAAGTGTTGATGAAATACGAGTAGAACACATGCAATTAAGACCTTTTAATCTTGAAGACAAAGGTGTATCATACAAAAAAACAGATGTTTTTGATGATTTTGTAAAACTCGTTAATGAATTCAAACCAGATATAATTGGAATATCAGCCACAGATGATACAGTATATCTTGGATTAGAACTTGTATCAAAAGTTAAAGACAAAAAAATCCAAACTGTAATGGGTGGAATATATCCAACTTTTGCACCTGATGAGGCAATAAATCATGATCTTGTTGACTCGATTTGTATAGGAGAAGGTGAAGAAGCATTTCTTGAATACTGTCAGAAATTTGAAAAAAATCAGCCACTAACAGATATTAAAAATATTTGGACGAAACATAACGGGAAAATACACAAAAATGACCTTCGGAAACCAATTGATCTAAATAAGCTTCCATTTGAAGATTTTACTGTTTTTGAGGAAAAAAGAATATTTCGCCCGATGCAGGGTAATATTATGAGGATGGTTCCTATTTGCATGGATAGAGGTTGTCCATATAGTTGTTCGTTTTGTGCAGCTCCTTCTCAGAGAAAACTTTATCTAAATTATGGATGTAAATATTTTAGATTAAAAACAATAGATCGAGTAATAGAAGAACTAAAATATCAAATCGAGAAAAACAAAGCAGATTATATATATTTTAACAGTGAAACATTCTTTGCAAGAAAAGAAGACTATCTAGAGGAGTTTTCAAGGATATACGCAAAAGAAATAGACCTACCTTTTTGGTGTCAAACCAGGCCTGAGACAATCACCGAGAAAAGATTAAAACTTCTTGAAAATATGAATTGTGATAGAATGTCAATTGGCCTTGAACATGGCAACGAAGAATTTAGAAAGACAATACTTAAAAAACATTTTACAAATAAACAAGCGATAAACGCATTTAAATTAATAGAAAAAAGTACTATACCTGTATCAGTAAACAATGTAATGGGATTTCCAGATGAAACACGAAAGCTCACATTTGATACAATAAATCTAAATAGAAAAATAACAGCTGATAGCATAAATGCATTTTTCTTTGTACCATACCATGGAACACCACTTAGGGAGTATGCTATTAAAAGAGGTTATCTTGATCCAAAGGCAAAGCCAGATAGTTTAATGAGAAGCTCAATTCTTAAAATGCCACAGTTTTCAGCAGATGAGATAAAAGGACTTGTTAGAACGTTTCCTTTATATGTAAAAATGCCAAAATCATATTATGATAAGATAAAAATTGCAGAGCAGTTAAACGAAAAAGGAGATGAAATGCTCGCAGAGTTAAGAGATATCTATTTTGATAGATATTTCCATTAAAAAAGTTAATCTGCAAAAAATTAATAAAAGAATATTAAATGATAGCTGACAGATTTCTTATTTAGGGAGAGTAAATTTAATATGGTTAAGATTATAGGTATTATTCCAGCAAGGATGGAATCCAGCCGTTTTCCAGGTAAACCACTAGCTAAAATCAATGATATACCAATGATAGGTCATGTATATTTCAGAAGTAAAATGAGCACTCTTTTAGATGATGTATATATTGCAACATGTAATGAAGAAATTAAAAATTATGTTAATTCAATAAATGGAAAACCAATAATGACCTCAACAAAACATAAAAGAGCATCAGATAGAATAGCAGAAGCACTACTAAAAATAGAAAAAAATACTGGTGAAAAAACAGATATTGTTGTAATGATTCAAGGTGATGAGCCAATGATTTTCCCAGAGATGATAGATGAAGCAGTAAAACCATTCCTTGAAGAAAAAAATATAGTTGTAAGCAATCTTATGGCTCCAATAAAAACAAAAAAAGAACATGAAGATCCTAATGAGGTAAAAGTCGTTGTTGATAAAAACAATTTTGCACTTTATTTTTCACGCGAACCCATTCCATCAAACAAAAAAGAATCAAATAATAACTACATGTTTAAACAGGTATGTATAATACCGTTTACAAGAGATTTTTTAATTAAGTTCAATGAGCTTAAACCTACGCCATTAGAAATTATTGAATCTGTTGACATGATGAGAGTACTTGAACATGGATATAATGTAAAAATGGTGCCTACAATCTATGACACATATAGCGTTGATACAAAAGATGATTTAAAACGCGTCGAAGACTTAATGAAAAAAGACAAACTAAGTAAACAATATATGAAATAATAAAATAAGAATAATTAAAAATTATATAATACTCTAATATTTAAAGATTTTAAAATAGATGATTTGTCATGAAACATAAAATTCTTGCATTAATACCTGCTAGAGGCGGAAGTAAAGGCATTTTAAGGAAAAATATTAGAATGCTGGCAGGAAAACCATTAATCGCTTATTCAATTGAAAAAGCATTAAAATCAATATATATTGATAGAGTAATTGTATCAACAGATGATGAACAAATAGCAGATATTGCAAAAGAATATGGTGCAGAAGTTTTAATTAGGCCAAAGAAACTAGCAACAGATGATACATCGGACTTACCAGTTTTTCAACATGCATTAAAAAAGCTAAAAGAAAAAGAAGATTACGATCCAACTTTTGTCTTAAATATACGCCCAACATGTCCACTAAGAAATGTTGAGGATATAGATAATGCGATAGAAAAAATGATTAGAATAAACTGCGATTCAGTTAGAACAATTACAGAGGTAAAAGATCATCCTTATTGGACATCTAAATTAAAAGGAGATAAAATGGCTCCATTTTTAGACGATGTTGACGTTAATAAATATTACAGAAGACAGTTACTACCTGATGCTTATATTACAAATGGAGCTGTTGATGTGATGAAATCAGAAATTATAATGAAAAAAAACAATTTATATGGAAGAGATATAAGAGGTATTATCACACCACCTGAAAGATCAGTAGATATCGATACAGAACTTGATTTAAAAATTGCAGAATTTCTATTAACAGAGCGAGGTGAATAATATAACAAATTTAGACACAGATAGAAGTTTTCAAGTATCTGTTATGACAGACAAAAATTTAATCACAAAAATAAACAAAGATAATCAATATAATAATCCTGAAAAAAATAGGTTAAATAAATATAAATGCCCGCTTTGTTCATCTGAAAAAACATCCTTTTTTGTTGAAGATTACTGGGGTAATTATTATTTCAGATGCTCATCTTGTGAACTTGTTTTCCTAAGGCCAATTGTTAAGGGTGATAATGATAAAGAAAGCTGGACAAATGGCATTGATGCCGATGGTAATAAAAGGGATTTAACAAAGGATCGTGATTTTAAGATAAAAAATTGGTATGGAGATGTTGTAAAATATCTTAAACAATCAAAACCTGGAAAAATAATAGATATAGGCTGTGGACTAGGTTATCTACTTTCATCTTTACCAGATGAATGGGAAAAATATGGCTATGAGATATCATCATTTGGAAGATCATTTATTAAAGAAAATTTTTCTGATATTAATATTGTAGATGACTTACAACTAGATGAAAAAGAACCAGCAAAAACCCATCTAAATAAATATGATTTTGTTGTATGCTATCACGTAATTGAACATATAAAATATCCAGGTTTATTTATGAAAAACATGGTTAAACTCCTAAAGGCCGGTGGAGTATTAATAATTGGTACACCAAATATGGGATCAATTGCTGCAAAAAAATTCAAAGGTAACTTTAGACTCTTTAATAAGGATCATATAAGTATGTTTAATAGACAAAATCTTGAATGGCTTTTAGAACAAAACAATCTAAAAATATTCAGAAAAGAATATCCATTTTTTAAAACAGATTACTTCACATTTAAAAATTTTCTTAGATTATTTCAAACAAAAAAGCCTTCACCTCCTTTTTATGGAAGTATTATGACAATGTATGCTGAAAAAGATAAATTGAAAAATTAAAGATGGTGCAAATAAAATGAAAGTATTAATTTCAAGCCGGTCCTTTGGAAAGATAGATTCAGGAGCAGTTGAACTGCTAAAACAAGTTGGACTAATTCCTATTATGAATCCATATGGAAGAAAACTAACCGAGCAAGAAATTCTGGATTTACAAGAAGATGCTGTTGGTATTATTGCAGGTACTGAAAAAATCACTGATAAAATAATCTCAAACAATAATCAGCTTAAAGTTATATCTAGATATGGTATTGGACTTGACAACATTGATTTAAAAGCAGCTGAAAACAAAAACATAACTGTTTATAATACTCCGGAGACTCCAACTATTGCAGTTGCTGAACTAACATTATCATTGATATTAAATCTAATTAAAAAAATTGGAATGGTTGATAGAAATCTTAGAAATCATAAATGGAAACCCGAAATAGGAAACCTACTTTCAGATAAAACAATAGGAATTATTGGACTTGGCAGAATAGGGAAAAAATTAGTTCAACTATTAGAACCATTTAATCCTAAAATTTATGTATCTGAGATCAATCCAGATAAATATTTTATAACAAAATATAACATAGATATAGTTCCAATTGAAAATATAATTTGCAGCTGCGATGTGATAACACTTCATGTTCCCATGACAAAACAAACAAAGCATATAATTGGAAAAAACGAATTAGAAGCAATGAAGCCAAGTGCAATTATTATAAATACAGCACGAGGTGGTCTTATTGACGAACAAGCATTATATAATGCTTTGAAAAATAATAAAATTGCAGGTGCCGCAGTAGACGTTTTTGAAGAAGAGCCAAATACTGGAGATCTAGTAAAACTTGATAATGTTTTGTTAACCCCTCATATTGGAACATATACTGTTGAGACAAGAAAACATATGGAAATTGAAGCAGCAAATAATCTAATAAATGGATTAAAAGATTTAAAAATTATATAAGGATAAATACAAAAATAAATATCTAAATTTTATAATTGGGTAAATAAAGATATTGTAAATTATATAAAACAGTTTGCTTATTACCTCAAAAACAAACAAGAATGGTGGAGGAATAAAATGAAAGCAGTTGTATTTGGCGGCTCAGGTTTTTTAGGAAGCCACATCTCTGATGCTCTTACAGATGAAGGATATGATGTAACAGTTTTTGATCTAAAAAAATCCTCATATTTAAAGGATAATCAAAAGATGATTGTTGGAAACATTCTTGATAAAAAGACTGTTGAAAAAGCTGTAAAAGATTGTGATTTAGTTTATCATTTTGCAGCACTTGCAGATATTGAAGCATCTCATCTTAAACCAATTGAGACAATTGAGTATAATGTATTAGGAACAACAATAATACTTGAAGCATGTCGTAAATATAATGTTAAAAGATTTGTCTTTGCAAGTACAATATATGTATACAGCGATTCAGGATCCTTTTATAGAAGTAGTAAACAAGCATGTGAGTTAATTATTGAAAACTATAAGGAAGTTTTCAACCTTCCATATACAATTTTAAGATACGGATCACTTTATGGGCCTCGAGCTGATGATAAAAATTGGATACATAAAATCTTAAGACAGGCAACAAAAAAAGGAAAAATAACAAGATATGGTGATGGGGAAGAAATCAGAGAATATATACATGTAGAAGATGCTGCAAAACTAAGTGTAGACATACTCTCAAAAGAATTTGAAAACCAAAACGTAATAATCACAGGTAACCAACCAATGAAAATCAAAGATTTTTTAATAATGGTAAAAGAAATACTTGGAAACAAAATAGATATAGAGTATCTTCCAACAGAGTCAAGTATTCACTATGAGATTACACCATATTGTTTTAAACCAAAGGTTGCAAAAAAATTAGTAGGATCACAATTTTATGATCTTGGACAGGGTATACTTGAATGTTTAGCAGATATAAACAACAATCAAAAAATCGATGAAAAATCCGATACTAAAACCGAATCATTAGTATATTCTTAATAATAGATTACACAGGATGTTTATATGTTTACTTATTTATCATATACAATAGATAACACATCACCAATCTATGGTGGAAAAAAAGGTTTTATCTCAACTCAACAAAATTCAATAGAAAAAGGAGATACTGCAAATACTTCAAAATGGGAATTTCCAAATCACATTGGGACACATGTAGATTTTCCATATCATTTCTATGAAAATGGACAAACAGTTGAAGATTTTTCAGAGGATTTTTGGATAATAAAAGAAGATAAAATACAGATTTTGGATATTTCCTTAAAAGAAGATGATTTACTGATAAAACCAAAGCATATTACTAATTCTAATCTAAATAAAGATGCTGAAATGTTAATATTAAAAACAGGTTATAGTAAATATAGAAAAAAAGAAAAATATTGGAAATTCAATCCAGGAATCGACATAGATACCGCTGAATGGATAAAAAAAACCTTTAAAAAAATAAAAATACTTGGCATTGACTCTATATCAATTTCATCATGGCAACATAGAGATATTGGAAGAATAGTGCATAAGAAAATGTTAAATCCAAAAAACCCCACTCTATTAATTGAGGATATGGATTTATCAAGAATAGATAAAGACACTAATTTTAAAAAGATATATATAGCTCCATTAATAGTTAAAAAAACAGATGGTAGCCCTTGTACAATTATTGCTGAGGTGAAAGATTAAATGAAAAAATTTACAACAGCAATCGATAACTTTCAAGCTATACTTTTTGACTTTGATGGAGTCCTTGCAGAATCAATGAATGTAAAAACAGAAGCATTTGAACAATTATTCAAACCATATGGAAATAAAGTAACTAAAAAAGTAATAAAACATCATATAGAAAATGGCGGAATATCAAGATATAAAAAGATAAAATATTACTATTCAAATTTTTTAAATAAAGAAATATCCGATGATAAATTAGAAGAAATAGCCAAACAGTTTTCAGATATAGTAGTTAACAAGGTTATATTATCAGATTGGGTTAAAGGAGCAAAAGACTTTCTTGAAAAATATTACATAAAAATCGATCTATATGTTATATCAGGAACACCACAAAAAGAAATGGAACTTATCATAAAAAAAAGAGATATGGATAAATATTTCAAAGGAATATATGGGACTCCTGATACCAAACCAATTATTGCAAAAAGAATAATAAAACAAAATAATTATGATCAAAAAAAGGTAATATATGTCGGAGATTGTTTATCAGATTACCATGATTCCATAGAAGCAGACATTCCATTTTTAGGCAGAGCAACTGATAAAAATAATTCGATATTTCCAGAAGAAGTTGATATAATATCGGATTTTTTTGAAATTTTAAAATAAAAAAAACAAAAATTATTTCTAATTGAAAGTAATTTACTAATTTGCAATATCAACATTTATATAAAAATGTGAGGTGAAAATTTGGGGAGTAAATCTTATTCCTTTTCAGATGAGATTAGAAATCAAATTGAAAAAAGTATTTGCGTTAAAGAAAAAATCATTGAAAAATATGTAGATATAATTGATGATGTGACAAATACTATTATTACTGCTTATAAAGATGGTAAAAAGGTCCTGTGGTGTGGAAATGGTGGGAGTGCAGCTGATGCACAACATCTTTCATGTGAACTTGTAAGCAAATTTTATTTTGATAGAAAAGCACTAAGATCAATTGCTTTGACTACTAACAGCTCTATACTTACCGCAATTTCAAATGATTTCAAATATGAAGACATTTTTGAAAGACAAGTTGAAGCATTAGCAGATGAGGGAGACGTGCTTGTTGGTATTACAACAAGTGGTACATCAAAAAATATCATAAAAGCGTTTAAAGCATGCAATGAAAAAGGAGTTACAACAGTTGCACTTACAGGGGAATTTATTGATAAGATTAAAGATTATGCTGATTATCTAATCCCTATCCCATCAGATACAACTCCGCATATCCAGGAATCTCATATTATGATTGGTCATATTATTTGCTATTTGGTAGAGGAAACATTATTTGGTGATAAATCATGGGATACAGAGCGGTATTCATCGACAGAGATGGAACAATAAATATTAACTTTGGGTATATTGATAAACCTGAACGTTTTAAATTCCATAAAGGCGTAATTGAGGGAATGAAACTTCTTAAAAAAAATGGATATAAAATAATAATTGTAACAAATCAATCAGGGATTGGAAGAGGATTTTTTTCTGAAAAAGAGTTAGAAAAAATACATAATAAAATGATAAAAGAACTATCTGAAAAAAACATAAATGTAGATGCAGTATATTATTGTCCTCATCATCCAGAGGATAATTGTAATTGTAGAAAACCAAAAACTGGACTTTTAGAATCAGCTGTTAAAGATCTTGATATTGATATTAAAGAATCATTTGTTATTGGAGATCGAATGCTTGATATGGAGGCTGGAGATAAAATGGGTTGTAAAACTGTTTTAGTCCCAGAAAACAAAGAAAAAATAGATATTGAGATGAAAGAATCCAGTATAAAACCTGATTTTGTATGTGATGATTTTTATTTAGGAGTGAAATGGATACTTGAAAAATAAAAATTTTTTGTCTTGATATCAACCGAGGTATTTAATATCTTTAATTTATTACCAGCCAAAAAATCCATACCAATAATGAATTTATAAGTGGGGTGAATCGTATAGAACTTCTCGTAACAGGTGGATCAGGACTTGTTGGTCATGCATTACAAAATATATATCCAGATGCAGTATTTATTAGTTCAAAAGATTATGATTTAACCAAAGAGAAAAAAACACAGGCTATGTTTGAAAAATATAAACCTAATAAAGTCATTCATTTAGCTGCAAGAGTTGGTGGAATTAAGGATAATATAAACCATCCAGCTGAGTTTATTTATGATAATGTTTTAATTAATACAAATATCGTTCACAACTCATATAAGTATAATGTTGAAAAATTAATTTGTACACTTAGTAATTGTGCTTATCCAAATAATGCAAAAAAATATCCCCTTACAGAGGATCAATTTCATAATGATTTACCAGCACCTACAAATCTAGCATATGGATATGCAAAACGTCTACTTGATATTCAAATTAAATCATATAGAAAACAATATGAATGTAATTTTTCTAGTGTAATACCATGTAGTATTTATGGTCCTTATGATAAATTTGAAGATGATACAAGTCATTTTTTAGCAGCTTTAATTAAAAAAATCTATAATGCAAATAATAAAAATGAAAAAAAGTTAAAACTTTTTGGAACAGGAAATCCTTTAAGACAATATATTTATTCTGAAGATCTAGCAAGAATCCTAATGATTTTACTTGAGAAATACGATGATGATGAGCCTGTTAATATCGCATCAGATGAAAATCTATCAATAAAAGAAATAGCAGAAACAGCGATAAAATCTACAAAATCAAAAGATTTAAAAATCGAATTTGACAAATCATCACCAGATGGACAATATAGAAAGGATCTTAGCAGTAAAAAATTATTTAACATAATTGGTAATTTTAAGTTTACTTCTCTAGAAGATGGCATCGCAAAAACATATGAATGGTATATAAAAAACGAGGGGAAAAGATGATACAAAAAGATGAACTTATAAGTTTTGAAGAAGAAATCAAGGATTTATTTTTAGATACAAAAATCAGATCACCTGTTCATTTATCAGGTGGTAACGAGGATCAACTCGTTAATATTTTTAAGGATGTAAAAAAAGATGACTGGGTTTTTTCAACACATAGAAGTCATTATCACGCATTACTAAAAGGTGTAGATAAAAAATGGCTTAAAAAAGAAATAATTGAAAACAGGAGTATACATATCTACAACAAGGAACATAATTTCTTCTCATCAGCAATAATGGCAGGAGTAATACCAATTGCCGTTGGAACAGCTCTTGCATTAAAAAGAAAAAAATCAAAAAACAAGGTATGGGTTTTTGTAGGTGATATGACTGCTGAGATGGGAATATTCCACGAATGTAGTAAATATTCAGGTGGTCATGATTTACCAATAATATTTGTAATTGAGGATAATGGATTAAGTGTAGATACTCCAACGCAAAAAGTCTGGGGAGAATCTGGAAAAAAAGCAAAGATTATAAAATACAAATATGAAAGAAAATACCCTCATCAGGGCTGTGGAATCTGGGTGACGTTCTAATGACATACAAAGATGAAATTATAAAAGCAATGTCTTTTTTAGCAAAAGATAAACGAACAATTTTTCTTGGACAAAGCGTTGCATATCCTGGAAGTGCAATTTATGGAACCTGCAAAGACATTCCAAAATCAAAAAAAATAGAATTGCCCTTAATTGAAGATATGCAGATGGGCATGTCAATTGGACTTAGTCTTGAAGGATACATACCTGTTAGTATATATCCAAGGTTTGATTTTTTAATACTTGCAACAAATCAACTAGCAAATCATTTAGATAAAATTGAGGATATGTCACTTGGTAAATTTAAACCAAAAGTAATTATTCGAACCGTTGTTGGAAGCACAAAACCACTATATCCAGGTGCACAGCATTGTACTGATTATACAAAAGCATATGAGAAAATGTTTAAAAACATTGAAATTATAAAATTAACAAAAAGTAAGGAAATTTTACCAGCTTATAAACATGCTCTAGAACGAGAAGATGGTAAATCAACACTATTGATAGAAGTAGCAGACTTATATACAAAAGAATAGTTTATGGAAATGAATTAGGTTTAACTCTGGAGGCTTTTAATGAAAATACTTGTAACAGGCGGAGCAGGCTATATAGGATCAGTATTAGTTCCAAAATTACTGGAAGCAGGTCATAAAGTAACTGTTATTGATAATTTCATGTACAAACAAACATCACTTTTAGAATGTTGTTACAATGAAAACTTAAAAGTGGTTAACAG
>Ga0180431_10007555_pt1 | contig 12637 bp, 11 predicted proteins | sample SS_ome_11_FD_132459 | JGI IMG/M metagenome (GOLD analysis project Ga0180431, IMG submission 132459) | Hypersaline lake sediment archaeal communities from the Salton Sea, California, USA - SS_1_MS_1 metaG | ecosystem: Environmental > Aquatic > Non-marine Saline and Alkaline > Hypersaline >... | reverse complement strand
GTATGTCAGATAGGGCAAAACAGTCGCCTGTTCGAGGGACAATACGGTGAGATTTTTGAAGAGATCCATCTGGTTCCTCCTTAGCGCCGACGGCCGTGAAACAACAGGCTGGTAGAAAATGAAGGGTAGCTACAAAATAACTACAATGTATCTTTTTAGCGAATACAGCAGAGCCTGTCAAGAGGTTTTCGCAGACCTTGCGCGTCCTTTCTTTTGATACTTCTCCACCGCCCGGTTATGCTCTGAAAGGGTTTTGGAAAAATAATGACTGCCGTCGTTTTTGGAAACAAAGTAAAGATAGTCGGTCTCGGCAGGGAAAAGAACTGCCTCGATTGCCGCCTTGCCGGGGCTGGCGATGGGACCCGGCGGGAGTCCGCGGATGACATAGGTGTTATAGGGGGTGGATTGGGTCAGCTGTCGTTTTTTTAAGTTGCCGGTGAAGTCCTGAATGCCGTAGATAACCGTTGGATCACTTTCCAGACGCATTCGTTTCTTAAGACGATTTAGGAACACGCCGGCAATCAGGGGCCTTTCCTGTGCGAGTCCCGTCTCCTTTTCCACAATGGAAGCCAGCGTTACCACCTGTTCCAGGGTCATGTTGAAGCTTTCCACCTGTTCGAGATACGGATTTACTACCTCCCAAAAACGTTTCACCATGACATCGATGACAGCCATCGTAGACAAGCTCCGATCAAACTGATACGTATCGGGATACAGATACCCCTCAAGGCTGGGGCCTGAAATCCCGTAACGTTTAACCATCTCCGGATCTTCCGTAATTGAAAGGAATTCCTCTTTATTGACGAGGGCCATTTGCGCCAACAAATCCCCGATCTGATTCCTCGTAAATCCCTCGGGAACGGTCACGGAATGGGTGATGACAATCCCCTTGGTGAGAGTTTCCAGAACTTTGAGAGGCGGCATGGCGGAACTCAGCAAATACTCACCGGCCTTTATGGTTCTGCTGTACCCCATGAGCCTCGCCCACAGCAGGAAGAGCGGTCCGCTTCGTATAATTCTCTTTGACTCAAGATCCGTGGCGACCTCACGCAAGTTCGCCCCTTCCCGGACCACAAACACATGTTCTTTTCCGGCGATTTCGGCTGGACTCGAAAGGTAGTAACCGAATCCAATCCCCAAGAAAATGCCCACCAGGAAAAGGAGACTGAGCGTGAATAGGATGATTCTTTTTCGCATCGACCGACACAAGAATTCAGGTTGGTAACGTTTATCCCATGGGGGCCAACCATTTCCTTACGACTTCCACCGCATGTTCTCAATAAATAGCGGAACATGGAGGAATCTCTTATTGCCTCATTCCGGCGACAGCCGGGAACGAATCTTCGCATGACGTATTGAGATGTTCGCTTCCAATTTTCTTATGGGTTATTTTACCAATAAAATCAAGAATAACCTTTGCTTTGCCGATTCGCGGCCGCTTTCAGGAAATCCCCATTTTCTGCAGCAGCTTGGCGGGTCGCGCCCCATGATTCACCAGGGGGGCCCGGTCACAAGGAGATGTGAGGCGAATAAAGAACCGCTCCCGGAGCGAAAAAAATGTTGAGGTTCCGGGTTCTCTATCCTATTGTTCATACAGAGTGATCGAACGTATTCAGATCGTTCAGATTCCGACGGTTTTTAGCGCAATTTCGTAGGGTTCATACCCCGCCGTTCGAGGGGAGGGGTATGGGATCAAGGAATTTCACGCACATGGAGAATGCGTCATGACGGAAAAGCGACTGTTGGACGGCAAGCGGATTCTCGTCGTAGACGATGAGCCCGATGTATTGGAATCATTGGAGGAGTTACTTGGGATGTGCAACCTCGTGACGGCGTCTACGTTTGAAGAAGCCAAATCGTTGCTTGAATCCCGGTATTTCGATATGGCCATTCTGGATATCATGGGGGTGGATGGATATAAATTGCTGAAAATCGCGAGCGATCGAGAAGTTATCGCGGTGATGCTCACGGCCCATGCACTGAGTCCTGAAAATACGGTACGGTCTTTCAAGGAAGGCGCCGCTTCTTATATCCCCAAAGATGAAATGGTGAATATCGCAACGTTTTTGGAAGATATTCTGGAAGCCCGAGAAAAAGGGAAGAACTTTTGGTGGCGCTGGCTTGACAGATTGGGGGATTATTACGAGCGGCAATTCGGGCCTGGGTGGCAAAAGAAGGATAAAGAGTTTTGGGAGGAATTCAGGAACCGAATCACCTGGTAAATTGAGCGGTTATCAGAAACGCTTGGGATGAACTCGTGAAAGGTCTTTGCTCTGCTGAAAAAAGCGGGTCGGGTTTTTTGTAGCGCCATGAAAATACCGGATTCCCGGAATCAAGCGTTCCCCATTTTGAGTGTCGGAAGATAATGGATCGGGAGGGATTATAATGATAAATCCGGACCTTATTCCTCCTTGCGGTCTTTATTGCGGCGTCTGTGCCGTTTATATCGCACACCGGGATGATAATCGCAAATTCAAGGAGCGGTTGGTGAGTCTTTACAAGGGAGAAATTCCCGGCAAAGGCACGCTCCCGCATAGTGAAAGCCTTTCGATAGACGATATGAAATGCCGTGGCTGCTTATCCGATGAACCGTTTATGCATTGCCGACAGTGCGAGATCAGGGCTTGCACAGAGAAGAAAGGTTACACCGGATGTCATCAATGCAATGAATTTCCTTGTCGGTATGTTGAAAATTTTCCCATGGCCGTCGGCAAAAAGGTTATTTTACGGGTTATCCCGTATTGGCGAGAGGTCGGCACTGAAAAATGGATTCAAGATGAAGCGGCCCGCTATATTTGTCCTGAATGCGGCAATAATGTTTTTCGGGGTGCTGTAAGATGTAACCAGTGTCAGGCGAAGTTGGATCTGGACTCGTTTTTTTGTCGGAGAGACAACACGCTTTTGCAACTCCAGCCCATAGCATCTTTGATTGGGCGGTGAACCCGTCAGGACGTTTTATTTCCGGCGTTGCTTCGCTGCGCGGAGGCCCTTCCCGCCACCCAACCGGTTGTGAAAGCAGCCTGTAAGTTGTAGCCGCCGGTATCCGCATCCAGGTCAAGCACTTCTCCGGCAAAATACAGGCCTTTCACCAGACGCGATGCCATCGTACGCGGATCTACCTCGCGGGTATCGACGCCCCCCGCCGTGATGATTGCCTCCGTAAACGGGCGATATCCGGTGACCGTCAGGCGAAAGTCCTTCAACCATGCTCCCAGCCGTCTCCGCTCCTGTCCCGTAATCTGGTGCCCAAGCTTATTGGGGGATACACCGATTTCATCCATACAAACCGGTATCAGTTTTTTGGGCAGTAAACGCTGGAGCAATGTGTGAAACCGCTTTTTCCCATGGGCGTCCAGTTCTCGGAGAAGACGCGCATCGAGCTTATGCGTGTCCAGCGCCGGTTTGAGATCGATGGAGATGGCCACCCGCTTTCTCAGTTGCAGCGCGTCCACGACCAATCTGCTGAGGGAGAGAATGACCGGGCCGGAGACCCCAAAATGGGTAAAAAGCATTTCGCCGAGTCCTTCGGCCTGCTTTTTTCCATCCACCGCGATGCGAACATTCACATTGCGCAGGCTGAGTCCCTGTAACCTTCCTGAAATGTCTCCTTCCGTTTCCAGCGGAACCAATGCCGGCCGGATTTTTACGATCCTGTGTCCGGCCGATTGCGCCAACGGGTAGCCATCGCCCGATGATCCGGTCGCAGGGTAGGATGTGCCCCCTGTGGCAATAATCACCGCATCGCCCCCATAAACCCGTCCGGAGGACTTGCTTGCCACAGCGTTTTCTCGCGCGGTTGAAGGCCCGCGGTTTACTTTGACGCCGGTTACCCTTCCCGCTTCAAGCAATAACGTGGTCACTCGAGAACGCGTATACAGTTTCACCCCACTTGCGCGAACCCACTTTAGAAGCGCGTCCACCACATCCTGCGCGCACCCGCTCGCCGGAAAAACCCGTCCCCCTCGCTCGGTTAGGGTTGAAACACCAAGCCCGTTTAAAAACCCGATAAGCTCCGGGGAGAGAAACTCCGAAAAAGCCTGACGAAGAAACCGACCGTTGGATCCGAAATGCTCCATGAATTGGGGCAGGGGAGCCACGTTGGTCAGATTGCAACGCCCCTTCCCGGTGATGCGTAGCTTTCGTGCCGGCCGATCCATTTTCTCCAGCAGGAGTGTTTCCGCCCCCGACGCGGCGGCCTGTCCTGCGGCCATCAAGCCGGCTGCGCCACCCCCCACCACAATGACACGACGTCTTTCCATGTATTTTTCAATTTGTTTTCGGAACCGAACCGTGGACGAACTCCGACCGGCTCGGCGAAGCGATCCGTCCCGGAGATTGAAATCAAACCCCGCGCAGGCATGAGAGAAATGCCCTCACCCTGAATTTTCAAATGGGGGTTTCCGGGTTGCATACGCAGCGAGCCATATCGATCGTTCTTCCGTTTGACTTCGTAAATTGTTTCACCCCTCAAGGCTAAGGCGGAGATGACAATTACAGCCAGCAAACACAGCAAAAACACCGCTTCGGGCTTCGGGTGCGCGACCGTATCTTCTCTTTTCATTCTTTCCATTTCGCCTTTCTTGAGGGCGGTGAGTGCCCCGAGCAAGAACAAGATCGCCAGGACGGGAACCATCGGAAACTTCTCGGGGACTTCGTCTCGGGAAACGTGGATCGGTGTGTCATTCACCCGGGCTTGGATTTCGGCTTCCGTCAACTCAGGATGGACCGCCCTGATTCGCTGTGCCAGTTCCTCTTTCTTTTTCTCGATGATCCGGGTCGCTTCTCGCTGGTATGCCGCAACCGGCGCATTTGCCGATGCGAGGCGCTGGTCCGTCAGCCAAAAGAGACCCGCATAGACGAGGACGGAAATCCCCAGAGCGGCACATGTGATCTTGAGACCTTCAAAGAAATCTTTCGAAGGAATGTATCTCTGCTGGACCGACACGTATACCCGACAGGCAGTGTGCGCGACAACCGGTGCCGCGATCAAAAACGGAATCCAGGATAATGCCAACCACTGCGGGGTAACCCGCACCCAATTTACCGGATCCCCGAATTCGTAATACAATCCGAGCACCAAATATGCAAAAGTCCCCAGGAGACTCGTCAGTACAAAAACCGCCCAGAAAAGCGCCCATAAAAGATTTGCGCGTTTTATCTTATTGAGAAAAAAGAAAGGAAGTGCCCCTGTAATAAGATTTACCAAAATCCCTGAATACCAGTAAAGCATGACGACGGCGAGGTGATCGCCACCGAGATCGGCCTCAACCATTCCTCCCCCGAACAAGCTGATTTTGATTCTGTGCACTTCACCGCCTGAGAGTAAGGCAACCCCGGTGTGCCCGAATACTTCATGAAGAAATGTGGCAAAACGCGTTGATAAAACGAGAAGGGCAATCAACAGTAAATCGAGGCGGACGATCTTTTTCCAGGGAATGCGAACACCATCCGCATCGGGGCTATTCTTGCGCATTTAAACCGTCCAATGATCTGCCGGTCATTTCGGAATCGCTGCGGCGGCTTACCAATAAATCATGGCGTCCTCAAATATCCGGGCCAATTCCTCCGGTCCCGCCGGGCGGGGTGACAGTTTCACCACCCGGTGTTGGGGAAGGGTTCCTTCCACCAGCTTTGGGATATCCGCTTGCATATAGCCGATCCCGCTCAGTCCGTTGGGGATATCCAGACGTCTCATGATTTCGATCACCCGATCCGCAAGCACCTTCCCCGCATCTTCGGCCTTGACGCCGCCGATATCGACACCCAGCGCCTCGGCCGCCTGAAGGTGCCGCTCCGGGCAAGCGCTTCCCGTAAACCTGAAGGCGGCGGGGGCGTTAAGAACGACGGCCATCCCGTGGGGTACCATAGGATGATCGGCCGGATAATCCTTGGCTCTGTAATTTTTGACCATTCCCGAGACCGGGTATGACATCCCGTGAGGAAGCGTAACCCCGGCGTTTCCAAACCCGACCCCGGCAAAAGATGCGGCAAGCAGCATTATGCTCCGGGCCTCGTCGTCATCCGGGTTTTCAAAGGCCCGGACGAGATATTGAGCGGCCATTCGCATGGCTTGTAGCGACCAGATATCACTGACCGGATTGGACCCCTGGTAGGCAGGACGCAGGATGGGCCGTTCAGGGCGCGGGCGTTTGTTGAACGGCATTGCAGTGTAAGACTCGATGGCGTGCGTGAACACATCCAGCCCCGTACACGCGATCGCCATGGGGGGAAGTGTCCGCGTGTTCTCGGGGTCGACAATGCCCAGGGTTGGCTTGAGGCGCCTGTGCGCGATACCGGTCTTCGCATGCATCCGCTCCAAATCGAAGATTGCCACGCCCGTTGTCTCGCTGCCGGTCCCGGCCGTCGTGGGGATTGCATACAAGGGCTTCAGCTCACCCGGGACCGGCAAGCCCTTTCCGATGGGCGGATTTACGTAATCCAAAAAATCGGACGGATAGGTGGAATAGAGATTCGCCACCTTGGCGGTATCGATGGTGGAACCGCCTCCCACCGCGACGAATCCTTCAAACGCCTCGGATTGGGCAAACTCGATGGCTGCCTTGAGGGAGGAATCGGTCGGTTCTATTCGGACGCGATCAAAGACGGAATACTGTATTTTTTCCTTTGAGAGCGAATCCAGGGTTTTTTCGACCGGAGGCAATTTCTTCAAGTTGGGATCCGTCAAGACCATCACCCGTTTCACTCCCAGTTCTGACAGGTCCATGCCCACCTCTCGGGTCGCACCGGGCCCGAAGCGAAGGTTGGACGCAGCTATCTCAAATGCGTTATCGTATTCCATCTCCCTCTCCTTGTTCTCCATCTATTTCCCACCGGAAGGTGGACCCGTCAAACCATTTGGGGTTTTGAATGTGGGGTCTTCGCGAAAACGCTGGAAACCAAACAGCCTTTTCCGGGCGCACCGGCAAGGTCCGTGGATTCTGTAGGATTTAGAATTGAGGCGCAAAATCCTCAGCGGCTGGCCAGTCCCCCGGCAATTTCCGCGCCGTCGATCACATAACAATGGCCCGTTATGAACGGGGCCTCATCGGAAGCCAGGAAAGCGAAGAGCGCGGCCACCTCTTCGGGTCGAGCGTGTCGACCCATCGGAATTTTTCGGTTCACCGCCTCGAGCATTTCCGGCGTATATTCCGCTTGCTGCATCGGCGTCATGACGTAGCCCGGGCATACGGCGTTGACGCGAACGGCAGGCGCCAACTCAAGCGCCATAGACCGAGTCAATGCGACCACTCCCGCCTTGGAGGCATTGTAGTCGGCATAATAGGGATAGCCCGTCAGCGCGTTGGTCGAACCCATGTTTAAGATCACACCACTCCCGGCGGCTATCATTCGACGGGACGCCTCCTGCGCCGCAAAAAAAATTCCGTTTAAATTGGTCTCCATCACTCGCCGCCATTCCGCCGGCGTTATCTTCAAAAAATCGTGCCGGATGCTGATCCCGGCATTGTTCACAAGAACATCGAGGCCCCCCAGCATTCGGTCCAGCTCCAAAAAAGCCCGGGTGACGGCATCCGCGTCCGCCACATCGGCTTGGATGGCACCACTGAGTGAGGGCAATTCCGCCTTGATACGGCTGCAGGCGGCGTCATCCTTATCCACCACCACCACCCGCGATTCCTCTTCCAAAAACCGCGCCGCGGTCGCCGCCCCGATCCCACTTGCGCCGCCGGTGATAAGTACCCGTTTGTCTTTCAACCCGCGCATGCGTCCTTCCCCCATCAATGTTGATTCATGGTTGTTGCGGCTCGTTGACCGCAGAAGTCTCACATAAAACCGTCACGCCGGTAACGGTTGTGACCCCGGGCTTGCCGTCGCTGAAAAGGGAGCTTCGACGGGCATCTCGGTTCTTGACGGATTCCGTTTTCCCGGCGAATGGCGGCCGTGTTGAGTTGCCGTGCCGTGCATCGTGAGCGATTTTGAACCGATTTATCCTGCCAGCCCGCCGCCGTCCACCACCAAGGCGGTGCCGGTCACAAAGGATGCGGCATCGCCGGCCAGGTAGAGTGCCGCTTGCGCGATGTCGTCCGGTTTACCGATACGTTTCAAGGGGCGCTGCGCCGCTTCCGCAAGGAACTGCTCGGTGGGCGTCCCGAGCTGTTGTGCCTCCTGCCGCAGCATTTCCGTGTCGGTGTCGCCGGGACAAATGCAGTTGACGCGGATGTTTTGACCGCCGTGATCGAGGGCCATCGCTCGGGTCATATTGACCACTGCGCCTTTGGAGGCGCAATAAGAGACCGCCCTGCGCCCGCCGATCATTCCCCACCCTGAGGCTGTGTTGATAATCACCCCGCCGCCGGCTTCTGCCATCAGCGGGATGGCATACTTGCTCAGCAAAAGGATCGACTTCACATTTACTGCCATGACCCGGTCCCATTCTGTTTCCGTAATTTCCAGGACCGTTGAACGCCGGATGATGCCTGCGTTGTTAAAGAGAATATTCAGTCCCCCCAGTGCTTTCGCGGTCTGCCGAACCGCGCGCCGGCAGTCGTCCGCGTTGGTAACATCGCAGTTTACGAACCGTGCTCGCCCGCCGCTTTCAACGATACGCGCTACGACGGCTTGTCCACCGGTCTCATCCAAATCCGCCACGGAAACCGCCGCCCCTTCACGGGCGAACAGTAAGGCCGTCGCCCGCCCGATGCCGGATGCCCCGCCGGTGATCAGAGCGACTTTGTCAGCCAGCCGCACCTTCATCCCTCCCTTTTTGGGTCTTTCTTAAATATGCACGCCATGTCATCGCCCATTGCGACGGATCGTCGAGAGGCGCATGGTCAATGGTGTGAATGGTGCTGTTGTGCGGGGCCGTTTTCACCACCTCCGGAGTCTCGTATGCCTCTTTCGCCACATGCGCCAGAATGGCAGCATACTCGTCCAGTTCGGCTTTTGAGTATGACTCGGTGGGTTCCAGCGTGCACGGCTCCGGGACGACAAAAGGATGGTGACTGGTCCAGTAATGGACGCCAAAGTCTGCCGCCCGAATACCGAGCTCGTCGGAATGAACGCCTGTCTCATCCGTTAGCTCTTTCCAGCTATACCGGACCTGTTCGATCCGACGCTTTCCGTTGGCATAGGGTGCACTTACGCCCTGAATCTCCAATATTTTTTTTAGCAGATAATTGTTGTTGAGTACCGCAATCTCTGCAACCTCCCGCAGACCGGCCGCGCCGAGACTCATGACCCATGCATAGGCTTTGAGAATCACCGGGGCGACCCCATGGAACGGCCCGATCTTCCCGATGCTGTCCGGCAGATCGTAGTTCAAGTGATATTTTTTACCGTCAAAGTCGACAAGGGGAACCGGAAGGAATCGGGCCAGCCCTTCGGTCACACCGACCACGCCGCTTCCGGGCCCGCCACACCCATGCGGGGTTGAGAAGGTCTTATGCAAATTGAAGTGGCAGAGATCGAATCCCGCATCGGCGGCACGGGTAATGCCCAGGATACCGTTGGCATTCGCCTGATCGTAGGCGCAAAGTCCTCCCGCTTCATGGACGAGCTTCACGAACGCATCGATCTTTGGGTTGTAGATCCCTGTGTCTTCCGGATTGGTGATCATCAGCCCGGCGGTGCGTTCTGAAACGGCCGCTTTCAGTGCGTCGAAGCCGGGGTACCCGTCCGCTTCATCCGGATAGAGGGTGATCACCTTGAAACCTGCCGCCTTCGCACAGGCGCCGTTGGAGGGATGGGAAAAGATGGTGGTGAGTATCTCATCCTTCCGTTTTCCCCGGCCTTGCGCTTCGTGGTAAGCACGGATGATGGCGGCATTTGTATATATGGCCGCCGAGCCTGCACCGGGTTGCAAGGAAAAGCGGTGCATTCCGGAGATTTCTTTCAGGGCCTGTTCAAACCCGTGCATCACTTCCAAAATGCCTTGAACCGTCTCTTCGTCCTGCAAGGGATGTAGGGCGGTTACTTTGGAACTTCGGGCCAGTTGATCATTGATTTTGGGACTATACTTCATGGTGCAGGTTCCCTGTCCCACATCAATGTTCAGGTCGGCACCCAGATTCTCTTGCGACAGCCTCAGATAGTGCCGCAGCACCTGAGCCTGGGAAAGCTGCGGTAATTTGGGCGGCTCCTTTCGACGCATTGTCTCCGGCAGCGTGTTAAGGACGTCTCCCACTTCAGCCCGAATGCCCGCTTCCACCTCCGGTACGAGTACACCGCGCTGCCCCTCTCGACTCAGTTCAAAGACAACCGGCTCATCCCACCTCGCCTGATGAAACCGTCTGAGATGGGGCGTGCCGTTGTGATATCGATGCGCCGTTATGTTTTTCATTTCAAAACCTCTTCCATTACCCGGGCGGCCCGGTCAATGTCTTCCTTTGTGTGAACTTCCGTGACGCAGAAAAGCGCGCTGTTGTTCAACTCCGGAAATCGGCCGGTCAAGTCCAGGCCGCCAAAGATCTCTTGCGCCATCAAGGCCCGGTTGATGTCCTTGACCGTTCGGCCGGTGACGCTGAAATCCACCACGAATTCCTTGAAGTGGGGCGCCTCGAAGACCGGGCATCTGACATCCCGCAGCTCGGCGAACCGCTTGATTGCGTAAGCGGTCCGTTCCATGATGCCCCGGCCGATATCCTGCATGCCCTGCGGACCCATGAGGGCCAAGTAGACCCCGGCCGTAATGCCCCACAAGGCGGATGCCGTGCCGACCCACTCCTTTCCTTCTTCTCTGACGGCAAAGGAAGTCCGTTCGTAAGCCACATCACCGAACCCGTATTCGCCCTCCACCCGGGTGGGCGCGATGCCGAACAAACGGGACGGGTACTCCATGACGTATTTCTCCTCATCCCGGGTGGCGATAAACCCGGAATGCCCCCCGCCGTAGTTCATGTGTATCCCCAGGGGCTGTAGATCGCCGCAAACGATATCCGCACCATAATGGGAAGGCGGACTGAGAATTCCCAGTGAAATCGGATCGACCCCGACGACGCACTGTGCTTCGTGTCGGTGGGCCGCATCGGCGATCTCCCTGCCCTGAGTTTCAATGAAGCCGAGAAAGGTCGGGTTTTCGAAATAAACCGCCGCGACTCGGTTTGACATGAGCGCGCTCAGTGCCTCCAGGTCCATCTGCCCGGTGTCCGGATGGTGGTCGACATGCTTGATACAAAGATCCGGCTTACCGTAGTCTTCGATCTTTGAAAGCTTGTCCGGGTTAATCGTGCGAGGGATCAGCACCTCGGTACGGCCGGTAACGCGCGCCGCCATGCGAATCGCCGTCGCGGCCGCCTGATACCCGTCGTAGGTCGGCACATTGACCGCATCCATATCCAACAATTCACCCATCATGCTTGCGCTTTCAAAGAGCGCCTGGAAACGGCCGTGATCATCGTAGGGCTCGCCGGCATAAGCGGTCAGGAATTCCGCCCGCTGGTTGACCTCGTCGCACACGGCAGGAACATGGTGTTGATAACATCCGGCACCGCGGAAATTCAGATATTCTTTGCAAGTTTTATTCTGGGCCAAGATGCTCTCAACATGCCGCATGAGTGCGTATTCGCTGAGGTAGGGCTTCGGCAGGTTCATCCGGCCCCTGAACCGAAGTCTCTCGGGTATTTCCTCGAAAAGCGCCTCAACACGTTGCGCCCCGATTTCTTCAAGCATTTGTTGCTTGATCTCCGGCACGGAATTGGGGATGTAGGGGTAAATAATTTGCTTTTTGGAGTTCACATCTTCATATGGCATTAAATATCCTTTCAACTCCCTGTCTTGCGTTTTTGTCCGAATCTCCCTACGTTCGGGTTCGAATCAATTCACCGATGATAGGTGTATACCCGTCCCAAATGCGGGTCCGATTCTTGGTGTAACATCAGGCCAAGGCAGCGGGTTTCGACTGCGCGTGCCACCGAAGAATACTACCGACTGTGATTCGGATGTCAAATTATTAATGACAAGGGGGAATGTGAGCTTGTAACTTTTCTGAAAGGAAATGCGACGATTAAAAATAAGGGAAGTTTCAGGCATGCAAAAATGCCCAAACAGACACAAAATCCAAAAAAAGGAACGGGAGGTTCAAACATGAGATCAAAAAAGGCAGTGATGGCAGGAATTGTCATGGCAATGATTTAATGGACAAATTGGAAATGGCTCCAGTCCGGAGTGCAGATAAAGCGCAGATCATTGCGGTCCCAGATCGGATCGCCCTTTCGGAGGGTGCGCTGAGACCCGAGGACACGGAGCAGCCGGCGCAGATGGGAAAGGTAGGGCCGCTTTGTCTTGAATTCGAACAAAAAGATCCCTCAGGGTTGATCTTCGGTAAGGTTCAAAAGGCGTGAAACGGCAATCCGGCGCTCCGGCAATCGGCGCTCTCCCAACAGGGATGGGTTCTTGGTGAAGTCAAGAAAGGTGTCGCTTTGGAGGAAGTCATAATAGATGCTACCAGGGAATCTATTTCTAAGATAAGTAGATTTCCCGGTCTTTCTCGCCCCCCATAAGAAAGCCGATTGACGAGGCGGAAAGTCTATTTCCAGTTTTCTCTGAATGTATTCCATCTATTCAATGCGAAACCCTTTCTTTCTCAAATTGCCGTTGGAAAAACTGTGCCACCCATTGACTTAGCTCAGCAAGCGCAAATCCGCATTTAGCCTCTTGCAGAACCGAGCACGGATAGTTAATC
>Ga0180431_10007553_pt1 | contig 12641 bp, 10 predicted proteins | sample SS_ome_11_FD_132459 | JGI IMG/M metagenome (GOLD analysis project Ga0180431, IMG submission 132459) | Hypersaline lake sediment archaeal communities from the Salton Sea, California, USA - SS_1_MS_1 metaG | ecosystem: Environmental > Aquatic > Non-marine Saline and Alkaline > Hypersaline >... | reverse complement strand
TCAGGGGACCACGCAAAGATCGAAGCATTTCGGGAAAGGGAAGCGTGGAACAAAACGACACGTAACCGTCCGGATCTGCTCGGCCTGGATCTTGACAGGGGAAAACCCGATGGGTAACCTATATATTGGTCTTTTGCACTTTCCGATGCGCAACCGTCGCGGCGAGATCGTGGCCACGGCGATGACGTCGATGGACGTGCACGACATTGCCCGCACGGCGAGAACGTATGGGGTGGTGCGCTATTTTGTGATCACACCGCTTGCTTCGCAGCAACAGATCGCCTGGCGGATTCGTGGGTTCTGGACTGAAGGGGAGCAGGCAATGGAAGGCTCCCGTCGGGGGGAGGCGCTTGAACTTGTGATGGTCGCTACAGGCCTTGAAGAGACTGTATCTTGGATCGAGGAAGCAGAGGGGGACTGCCCCATTCTCATTGCCACCTCGGCACGCCCGCAGCAGGTGCAGTGCATCTCCTACGCGCAACTTAAGGATGTCGTCCACCACGAGGAAAGGCCGGCATACATCGTGTTTGGGACAGGCTGGGGAATGGCGGATGAGCTTATCGAGGCCTGCGACTACGTTCTGCCACCCATCGAGGAACGGGCTGACTTCAATCACCTGTCGGTGCGCGCAGCGGCGGCAATCGTGCTCGACCGCGTGGTCGGCGACCGCTAGGAGGAAATCATGGACGACATTCTACGAGCTGTAGAAAGAGAATTTCTGACGGAAAGAGACGAAGAATTCACTCCCGGCGACATCGTCAAAGTGCACGAGCGGGTCTCCGAGGGAGCGAAGGATCGGATCCAGGTCTTCGAGGGGCTTGTTTTGAAGCGAAGCGGAGGCGGTACCCGAGAGATGGTAACCGTACGCAAGATCTCCTCTGGAATCGGTGTAGAGAAGACGTTTCCGGTACACTCCCCCAAGATTGAGAAGATCGAACTGGTGAAGAAGAACCGCGCTCGCCAAGCAAGGCCGTACTATCTCCGCCGCCTGCGGCGCATCCGCTAGATGAGAAGGGAAAAGAAGGAAAAGAAACCCGCGCTGATCCTGCGAGTGATCCGCCACTACGGCGTCAATCCAGGACGCGTGGTATCGGAGATCCTGGAATGGGTGGAGGTTCTGGTCGTTGCTGGACTCCTCGCCTTTCTTGTGATCAGCTTCGTCACAGTGCGGATGCATGTTCCCACCGACTCCATGTACCCGACGATCAATGGCGACTCAAGCGCTCTACGGGCCGACAGCTTCTTTGTGGATAAGGTCTCCTATTACTTCCGTAATCCCAAGCCCGGCGACATCGTGGTCTTCTGGCATACCGAGGCGGTGTTGATCAACAGAGTTGCCGCAGGCTCGAAAGCGGAGCGTGCCGGGATCACAACAGGGGACAGACTGATCACAATCAACCGCGGGCCAATCTTCTCGACTGCAGAGGCCGAAGAAATCATCGCTTCCCTTCCTGTGGGGAGCCAGATCGTTCTCGGTGTTCTCGGGAGGCCGCTGTTCGAGTTGGGGGAAAAGACTCCTCAAACGACGTCGTTAGTAGAATTGGGGATAACGACCCGCGAGCAACGTATACGCTATGTGAAGCGTTTAGTCGCAGTGGGAGGGCAAACCGTGCAGATTGAGGGTGGAGATATCATGGTCGATGCGAAGAAGCTTCAAGGCAAGCGATTCGATCGCTACTACTACTCCAATCTTCCCGGGTTGCTGTATGGAGTGGAGCCAACCCTCGTCCCGGAAGGAAAGTGGTTCGTCCTCGGCGACAACTCCAAAGACTCGTTTGACTCACGTTATTGGGGGTTTGTCGATGAGCGTGACTTCATCGGTGAACCGTACATCCGCGTCTGGCCGCTGTCACGCTTTGGGCCGATGAACGGGTACTTCAGCTTCGGTCGCGGTGAGTAGTGCAAAGCCCGCTTTTTCTCCCCAAGCGCGCCTCGCCTCGCTAACGGCGTTTGACGAGAGCATTTGTTGCTCCAAAGCGGATGCAACGCTGATCTTGGATGGACCTGACTTTCGTCTCGCAGGCTTTGACGAGGCTGGCCGCGGAGCCCTTGCCGGGCCCGTTGTCGTGGCGTGCGTCCATTTCGACGCCCTATCGGACCCCGGTCGACTTGTCGGACTCGATGACTCCAAGCGTCTGACGCCGAGGAAGAGAGAGGCACTCTATGAACGGATCTGCGCGTTTTCCAAGTGGGGGGTCGGCTGGGCCTCTCATTCGGTAATCGACCGGCGCGGTATTGTTCCTGCTCTCACCCTCGCCTCGCATCGTGCCTATCGGGCTATGGGGCAGCGAGCCGACCTTCTCCTCTTTGACCGTGGGCTTTCTCTGCGTTTGGGTTCCGTTCCTTGGGAGCCGCTCATCGATCCACCGCTACCCAAAGAACTCACATTCACCAAGGGCGACGCGCAGTCTCTGCATATCGCTGCCGCTTCGATCCTCGCCAAGGTGTCCCGTGACCACATGATGATTCGGGTTCACGCCCGCTTCCCCGACTACGGCTTCGACCGCAACAAGGGATACGGGACCGCGCGTCATTTGGAGACACTACGCCGCCTCGGCCCCTCATCGATCCACCGTCGCTCGTTCCGACTTGCCTAGCATCATGTGGAAGGGAGTACCCGATATTGACTCTCAGCATTTCAAGAACTATACTGCTTCTTGCGATTTATGGAAAAGAGGGGGTTTCCATGGTGAAAAGACGTTTGCTAGTCATTGTGTCCGTCGCGGTCGTGTCTCTGCTTGTAGGAGGCATTGCCTTTGGAGACGGAGGGGTCGGGAACGGAACCGTACAACCACCAACTACGGGTAGTCTGGGCTTCAGCGACGTTCCGCAGGATCATTGGGCCTATGCCGATCTGCAGTACCTCGCTGAGAGAGGGATCATCACCGGGCTTCCTGGCGGCCAGTACAGAGGCACAGAACCGCTGGACCGCTACTCCGCCGCCGCGTTAATAGCCCGCGCAATCCAGTACCTTCAGAACAACCCCGAGAGCGTTACCCCACAGGATCTCGATGTCCTTAAGGACTTGATCTTCAAGGTGTCAGATCGACTCTCCACCCTGGAGGCGCAAATCGGGCCAGTTCAGCAGGGCTCAGCGCCATCTGCGTTAGAGGCACGCGTGGTGCGAAACGAACAAGCGATCGCTCAGCTTCAGGCTCAAGGAGTTGGGGGAGTTGACGCCAAGCTAACGAATCGAGTCAACGCCAACTTCATCATTTCATTGACTGCGCTGCTTGTTGGAATCATCGCTGTGGCACTGGCCACACTGGGCCTGTGAAGGTGATATCGATCACTTGACTTCGCCCCAGTTGTACGCTATGATGGGGACCAGATCTAGTGGAGAGGCGACTAACGGCACAAAGGAGGTGGTGGTCTTCAGGGAGAATATCCTTGTATCCGGGAAGACTCAAAGACTACAAAACTGAAAGATTGGCCAATCACTATCCGGTAAGGAGGGATAATGAAAAAAGCTCTCGTAATAAGTTTCTTGTTAGTAGCTGGGCTTGGACTCGCAGCCTTTGCCGGTCCGTTGTCCGGTTCGTGGTGCATCTACACCGGATTCGCTGAGTTCCAACCTGTCAATATGCTGTATTTCGAATCCGATGTGACGATCGATTACACCACGTGCGGCTGGACGTTCAGCACGACCGCGGTAATGGAGAAGCACGGGTTTACCAATATGTACTTTGAAGGAGAGGGGTCGGTTGGGGCCTTCGGGTTCTACGGCGTCCTCGACTTCATTCCTCAGACCCCGTCGTTTAAGTTCATGGCCGGTGCAGTGAACCTGTCGATCGCCGGTGTGACCGGCTATGTCATCGGGGTATTGAGTAACGTGCACGCTGGAACCGTTCTCGACGTCGACAATGGTCTCGGCTACAACGTTGGTGCGTTCGGCGACGCCGGTGTCTGCTCGGTGTGGGTCGAGGCGCAGTTCAACCTCGCCACGACCATCGGTGACATCTACAACTACGGTTACGACTACGTGGTCGGCGAGCTGTTGAGCTTCGATCCATGCACCGGCGCGAAGGGCATCGGATACGACGTCATCCAGACCGGCTGCAACCCAGCCTGGACCGGGCTAGACGTCTACGTCGAGTTCCCGTTCGCCTGCCTGGACCTGCTCACGAAGGTCAGCTTCGGTTGTGCAGACGGGTTCGAGAAGATCTGCTTCGAACTGAACGACCTGTGTCTTGGCATCGACTGGCTGTTGTTGGATGACCTCAACATCTGCTTCGAGCTTCAGACCAAGACCGTGTGCGCCGAGATCGAAATCGTCGTTGCGGACTGCGTCTGCATCATTCCGACCCTCAGTCTGATCGAGGACACAAGCGTTGCGGTCGGAGTCGGCGGGATTTCGCTTGACGCAGTGCAGTTCGAGTACGACATGGGACAGGGTGTCACCTTCAAGGCCGGGCACCTGTTCAATCCCTTGAGGCCGCGCGTCGGCAACTGCCGAAGCGGAACGTATGAGTATCACTGGTCTTCGTCCGGTGAGCTCAAGTCTGCGTATTACTCGGATTGCTGGATCAGCGAGTATTGGGACGAGTACTTCGCCGTGTTGATTGACGGCGACGCCTGCTGCGGCGGCGCGTTCTCCGTGTCGGTGTTCAACTGGTTCTGGACTGGCCAGGACGACGCCGTTGCCACCAACTTCATGGACTGGGTGCAGACCCGGGCCGCACTGAAGATCGGCATCGGCTCGAACACCACGCTCGGCTTCGGGGTCAGGCTGGGACAGGCCGGTCTAGCCAGAGTCGACTTGAGCGTTTGCTTTACGTTCTAGCCTAGCTCTCAAACGAACGTAGCGAAAAACAACGGGCCCTGGGAATCCAGGGCCCTTCTTATTTCTCCTCGCTGATATCAAGAATCGAGGCATTCCTTTACAGACGAAGGCGTAAAGACTACTGTCTGCGCGTTTTGAAGCCCGTTCCCACTGCCTGCAACTGCCTGCTGTAGACCTGACAACGTCCGGGCCGTGACCACAGAGAGAGGGAATCGAAAACTGTTCGAACCAGCCCCCCGGACATCCGATGGGTATTGAAATCTCCTATCGGGAAAAGGCACGAGACCCCCGGGCACCAGAGAGCTGAACCCAATGTGTCAACGAGTCACTGCTGAACGGAACGAGTGGCTTGAAGCGGTAGTCTGCTGCAACTTGCATGGTGGTGTGTGCTTCAAGCAGGGTAGCGCCGGGCAGACACGTCTATCCGCTATGACGGCAGAAGGGAAGACACCCCCGAGCATTCTCGCTTCACACTACAAACCGGTTTTTTCTCAGGAATCCAACTTGAGTACCGCTGGTGGACAGCGGAATTAGCCGCCGCAGCATGCCTCTTCCGGTTCTCTTTGTCGGGGCTCCTCGACGGTGCCAACCTGAACGGTAACACTGGCGGTGGCACTCTTTCCACCGCTGTCGATCACCGTCAACGTAACGACGTAGGCGCCAGCCCTGCTGTAGGTGTAGCGCGCGACGGCGGAGGTGAAGACGGCCGTCTTCCCGTCGCCGAAGTTCCACTGATACAGGACGATCTCTCCATCCGGATCGTAGGCACCGAGCGCCATCAGCTTGATCGTTTCGCCGACCGCGAAGATCGTACCCGCAGAACGTATTTTGGCGACCGGAGGGAGATTCGGCGGAATGGCCACCACATCGCTGAAGCTGAGGTAGCGGGCGTCAAACAGCAGATTTCCCGCACCATCCACGCGGCTTGGAATATAACCGAGATTCTGCTGAATCTTGCTGGGTTCCGGTGAGGCCTCCACGGGAACCCAGGCCGTCCAACTTTCCAACGGGATTCCAGCCAACACCCACGCATGTACGCCGTCCGGCCAGCCGGCCTGGTTGACGATCTGTGTGGCATATCCCAGTTCCGCCAGTCGCCCGGCTGTGTATTGGGCGAAGTTGAGGCTTCGCCAGTTGTTGCTGGCAAACAGGCGCCTAGAGGCGAGATCGGCGTCGCCTAGTATTCCTTTGAGAGTGCTGATTCCCTGTTTGAGAATCGCCAATTCCGTTGCGGATTGGGTCGCTTCATTCGGCTGAAGGACCTGGGGGAGTGCGGCTCCCAGAACTGCCACTGCAGAAAAGAGTATCACAAGCATTGACAAGAACGTCCTTGTTGTCACCATAGCCACCTCCGGATGGATGCTCTTAGTATACTCACCCTTCCCCCGATGCTAAAGGGAAGGACCACATGCTCCAGTCGACCATCTGTTGGCCGATCCAAGGTTTGGGCCAACACTCGCGTCTTTGATCAAGCTGGCTCGACCTGCCGTCGGAAGGCGTGTCCTATCAGCTACACGTTGCGCATCCCTGTCGACCGACTACTCGGCGCGTGACTCTGGCTGACGCGCTTTTCCCTGCGTTGTCGATCACCGTCAGAGTGATGCTGAGAAACCCTGGTTCGTCAAACTCATGACGAACGGTGCTTGTGGCGACAGTTGCCGTTGAGCCATCACCAAAATCCCACTGATACAGCACAATCTCACCATCGGGGTCGTAGGAATTGACCGCCCGAAACGGGTTCTCTCTGTTCATTTCGAGTCGAAACGAGCAACGGAACTTCGCGACCGGCATTTGATTTTCGGGAAGCTCTCCTGCCTCCCCGAAGACGGCATAGCGTTCTTCGAACCACAGACTCCCGTCCTCGTCGACGGTGCCCGGAACCCTACCGAGGGTCTGCTGGCTGGACTCCGGCTGCGGCGCGGCCTCCACTGGTACCCACGCGGTCCGAGCCGGCAGCGCCAATCCAACCAGAACCCACACGTGCTCCCCATCGGGCCAGCCGCTTTGGCTGGCAAGTAACGTTTTGTACCCCAATTCTGCCAGCCTTCCGGCCGTGTAGGCGGCAAAATCTCGACTTTGCCACTCACCGGCCACGAAGGTGCGCCTCGAGCCCTGGGTCCCATCGCTGAGCACTTGTTCAAGGGGTGCCATCGCCTCGATCAACACCAAGACCTCTTCAGCAGAATAGGCCGTGGCATTCGGCTGGAGGACCTGGGGCAATTCACTACCGAGAGTCGCCAACGAGACAACCGACAACGCAAGAGCCGCGATAATCCGTCTCACCGCATTCACCTCCGGGTGGTTGGCATAAGTGTACTGAAGCGACGTTGAAAAGCGAGGCCTCCAGGATAAGGATCCATCGATCCAGGTTCATCATCGAAAGGCCTAGAACCACTGCCGCTCCTTGATAGCGGAGACGATACTCCCGCCCGCTTGCTTGCCCGGAGGACCGGTTTTCCCTAGACTGTAGACTTGAAGGAGGATCATTCCATGCGACAATCTCTTTTCTTTATCCTTGTCGGTATTGCGTGCACGCTTGTTGGTGTTGTCGGTCATGGAAAACAGATCCCTATTCCCAGAGACGTGCAAGTATTCGGGCACGTCATCATCGCCGAGACCGGATCGTTCTACGAGAAGGGAAGGGACGGCGAGCTCGTCCCCCGGCAGTTTCAGGCCTGGCCGGGAGGCCACGGCTGGCGCTCGGCCGATTGGTTCGACGTTCGCATCGAGGCCGATCGCGGCGATGTGATCGTGCTCGCACCGAGCCTCCACAGGTTTGATCTGTGGGTCTTCTCGCCAGCAATCGCTATCACAACCGAGCCGAATGCAGAGACGACCGCGGAGATCTGGGGAACGGTGGAGATCGATGCCGATGGTGTGATCCTCGACCGAATCGCCGTAACCGGTCCACGCAAGGACAATTCCAGCGGCCATGGCATCGAGATCAACCGCGAACTGATAAACCATATCACTATTCGCAACTGCCGGGTCGAGGGAAACGAATGGATGGGGATCCATGTCATCGGCCCACGAGGCGAGATCACCGAGCTGCGAGTGGAGAATTGCCACGTCGTTGACAACGGCAGCTTCGGGATCGAAGCACAGTCCGTAAGAACGCTCGTCATTACCGACTGTACCATTACCGGAAATAGCGAAGGGGTACACATTGGAAGCAACGTCGAGGCTGTCGAAATGCTCGACAACGTGATCACGGGAAACCGCGATGTGGACGTCTATCGCAAGGAGTAGATCTCCGCGCCGGGCTATGATGAGAGGTGTCGCTGCGCGCGCTTAGTGTATGCCTTTGTTTCGTTGCGGCTCATCACCGAGCTGGGCCTGCGCAAGAGTAGACAACTGCAGGCGAAATATCTGAAGGCGGCTCGGAGAGCCGGCCGAGAACCGTGGTGATGTTCTCCTCTTCGCCTGCGGTCTCCTTTAATCGGGTGAGGCCGGAAAGCGGAAACTTGGCGTCGACAGGAACCATGTGTTTCGCCTACCGAGTGATCGCATCGACGGTTTCTCCGCTTTTTAGAATGCGAATTGCAGACTGAACTGCTTCCGTGGAAGGATCTCGGCAAGGAGGTCGCCGAGGAAGAGCTCTCCCAAACCGCCGCGCAGCTTCGGCGAACGGAGGATCTCCTGCAAGCTGGCGACATCCCGGCCCACCTCGTAGACGCGTTGGTTTGCCTTGGCCGGTTGGCCCAACGACTGTCGCAGCTCCTCGATGATATTGGTCGCCTTGTCCAAACGCTCGTCGATCTTCCCGCTCGAACACTCCGAGACTTCGAGCGGGGTCTTCAACTGTTCTGACACTTGCCTTATGAGGGAATCGAGCTGGTGTTTGAAGTTCCCCCACCTGCTGGATCTGGCCGGAGAAGGCGGTCTGATTGGCAGCGATCGTCTCGTGCACCTCCCTGGCGAAGCCGCGTCATCTCCTCGATTCTTGTGCCCCGGAGGCCGGAGCGCAGGACATAAACGAGATACAGGATAAGACAAGCGGCAGCCACTGCCAACAGAACCTCATGAGGAGTCACCGTACCTCCTCGGCCGTTCCCACCAACCGCTCCCCCAGGATGTCGGCGAGGTAGTGACCGGTGTAGGAGCCCGCGGTTTGGGCCACCTGTTCCGGCGTTCCGGTGGCAACCACCATCCCGCCAGCATCGCCTCCCTCCGGGCCGAGATCGATGATCCAATCCGCTGTCTTGATGACGTCCAGATTGTGCTCAATGACGACCACTGTGTTGCCTGCGTCCACCAGCCGGTGCAGCACCTCAAGCAGTTTGCTCGCATCGGCCGCGTGTAGGCCGGTTGTTGGCTCGTCGAGAATATACAGGGTCTTTCCGGTGGCGCGGCGGGAGAGCTCTTTGGACAGCTTGATGCGCTGGGCCTCTCCGCCGGAGAGTTCCGGCGCCGGCTGACCGAGCTTGATGTAGGTGAGTCCGACGTCATAGAGGGTCTGGAGCTTTCTGCGCACGCGCGGGATGTTGGTAAAGAAGGTGAGTGCCTCCTCGACAGACATGGCCAGCACATCGGCGATCGATTTTCCCTTGTAGCGAATCTGTAGAGTCTCCCGATTGTACCGCGACCCCTTGCAGATATCGCACGGAACGTAGATATCGGGCAGAAAGTGCATCTCGATTTTCTCTTTGCCCTGGCCCTGGCAGGCTTCGCAGCGACCTCCCTTGACGTTGAAGCTGAATCGGCCTGCGGTGTAACCGCGCAGCCGCGCATCCGGCGTGCGGGCGAACAGGGCGCGGATGTCATCGAACAACTTGGTGTATGTGGCCGGATTTGAACGCGGTGTGCGGCCAATCGGAGACTGATCGATCTCGATTGCCTTGTCGACATACTCGAGTCCAAGAATGTCTTCGTGCGGTCCCGGCCTTCTGACCGCCTGGTGCAGGCGATGGGCAACGCCGCGAAACAGCACGTCCTCGACCAAAGAACTCTTCCCGGAGCCAGAGACCCCAGTGACGCAGACAAACAGGCCTAGAGGAATCTCCACGTCTATCGTCTTGAGGTTATGAACTGCGGCACCGAGCACCCGCAGCGCCTTCCCGTTTCCCGTGCGGCGCTTCTCGGGAATGGGGATAGAAAGGATCCCCGCAAGGTACTGGCCGGTGACCGAATCAGCACAGGCCGCCACGTCCTCCGGTGTGCCAACGACGACCACTTCGCCTCCGTGGGCACCGGCGCCGGGTCCCAGATCGACGATGAAATCGCTTTCGCGCATCGTTTCCTCATCGTGCTCGACCACGATCACGGTGTTTCCCAAATCGCGCAGGTCTTTTAGCGTCTTGAGCAGCCTGCGATTGTCCCGCTGATGCAGACCGATCGACGGCTCGTCGAGTACGTACAACACCCCGGTGAGCTGACTTCCGATCTGCGTGGCGAGTCGGATGCGTTGTGCCTCACCGCCGGCGAGAGTGCCTGCCTGCCGGTCGAGGGTCAGGTAATCGAGGCCGACCGCCACCATGAATCCCAGCCGCGCCTTGATCTCCTTTGAGATCTGGGCGGAGATCAGTTCCTCACGCGTGGAAAGGGACAGGTTCTCGAAGAACGTAAGAGCACTGCGGATGGAGAGTGTCGTCACCTCGTGGATGTTTAGGCCATCGACGCTCACCGCCAGTATCTCCGGCTTGAGCCGTGCGCCGCTGCAGGCCGGGCAGGGGAGAGTGGCAATGAACTGCTCCAGCGCCTGACGCCATTCTTCGGAGCTCGTCTCTCGATACCATCGCTCCAGGGTCGGCACTACTCCGCGAAACGCGCGGGTGTAGGTGCGGGTGCGGCCGCGCGTGGAGGTATAGTTGAATTCGATCCGTTCGCCGCGAGTCCCAAACAGAACCAGATCGAGCTTCTCCTTGGGAAATCCACCCAGCGGAGCCTCAGGGTCGATGTCGAATGCGTCGCACAGCGCACGCATCTCCGCCTCGAACCAGCGACTCTTGGAGTTGGCCCAAGGAAGCAGCCCGCCGTCGAATACCCCCCGCGTCGGATCGATCACCAGTTCCGGATCGATCTCCTTGCGGTAGCCAAGACCGCTGCACTCCGGACAGGCGCCATAAGGACTGTTGAATGAGAACATCCGCGGGGAGAGTTCCTCGTAGCTCACTCCACAATGGATGCAGGCGTAGTGCTCACTGTACAGGTGTTCGGTCTTGTCTTCGGTGACAACGCTGAGAATCCCGCCCCCGTGTTTGAGGGCCGTCTCCACCGAGTCGGCGATCCGCGCCCGCTTGCGCGGCTCAACAACAACGCGATCGACCACGATCTCGATCGTGTGTTTCTTCTGCTTGACGAGCTCAATCTCCTCGTACAGCGTGCGCACGATACCGTCCACGCGTACGCGGGTGAACCCTTCCTGGCGGATTTCTTCGAACGTTTTCTTGTACTCCCCTTTTCGTCCACGGACGATCGGCGCCAGGATCTGCACCTTGGTCCCTTGGGAGAAAGCCATGATCGCATCGACGATCTGCTGCGCCGATTGCTGGGAGATCGGCCGGCCGCAATTCGGGCAGTGCGGGTGGCCGATGCGGGCAAACAGAAGGCGCAGGTAGTCGTAGATCTCGGTCACCGTACCCACAGTCGAGCGCGGGTTATGACTGCGCGACTTCTGATCGATGGAGATTGCCGGGGAGAGCCCCTCGATGAAATCGACGTCCGGCTTTTCCATTTGTCCGAGGAACTGGCGCGCGTACGCAGACAACGATTCCACGTAGCGGCGCTGTCCTTCGGCGTAGATTGTGTCAAACGCCAGCGAGCTCTTCCCCGAACCGGAAATCCCGGTAATGACAACGAGGCGCTCGCGGGGAATCTCAAGGTCGATGTTCTTCAGGTTGTGCTCTTTGGCGCCTTTCACGTGAAGGGTGTTCATAGTCGCTTTTTCAACTCCCGAATCTCATCCCGCAGTGCCGCAGCAAGCTCGAATTCGAGCCGCTGGGCCGCTTGGAGCATCTCCTTTTCCAGCCTCTTGATGACATCGACGATCTCCTCGGATGACAGTCTTTCTATCTCCTGTTCCGACGGACGGGGCACCTCCTGCTGGAGGTGCATGGATTGGAGGATGTCCGTCACCTCTCGCTCGACCGTCTTCGGCGTGATCCCGTGTTTCTGATTGTGGGCGATCTGGATCGCGCGCCGACGATTCGTCTCATCGACGGCGTGGCGGATGGAGTCGGTCGCCGTGTCCGCGTAGAGGAGAACCGTGCCGCGAACGTTCCGTGCTGCTCGCCCAATGGTCTGAATGAGGGAGGTCCCCGAACGCAGGAATCCTTCCTTGTCCGCGTCGAGGACTGCCACCAGCGATACCTCGGGGAGGTCCAATCCCTCCCGCAGTAGGTTGATCCCGACCAACACGTCAAATTTTCCCAGCCGAAGATCGCGCAGGATCTCCACTCGGTCGAGGGTGTTGATCTCAGAGTGCAAGTACCTCGCCCTGATGCCCAGATCGACCAGATACTCAGTCAAGTCCTCGGCCATCCGTTTGGTAAGCGTGGTGACCAAGACCCGTTCGTGCCGCTCGACCACTTCGCGAATCTCTCCGATCAGATGGTCAACCTGGCCTGAGACTGGGTAAATTTGCACCTCCGGATCGACAAGGCCGGTCGGCCGGATGATCTGTTCGACGACGCGCTCACTGTGCCGCTCCTCGTAGGGACCGGGGGTTGCCGAGGTGAAGATCACCTGATTTGACCGTCTTTCGAACTCGGAAAAAGCAAGCGGACGGTTGTCCAGTGCAGATGGCAGCCGGAACCCGTATTCAACCAAGGTCCCCTTGCGCGAGCGATCGCCGTGGTACATTCCGCGAATCTGCGGGACGGTCTGATGCGACTCGTCGATGACCAGGAGGAAATCATCG
>Ga0180431_10007552_pt1 | contig 12643 bp, 7 predicted proteins | sample SS_ome_11_FD_132459 | JGI IMG/M metagenome (GOLD analysis project Ga0180431, IMG submission 132459) | Hypersaline lake sediment archaeal communities from the Salton Sea, California, USA - SS_1_MS_1 metaG | ecosystem: Environmental > Aquatic > Non-marine Saline and Alkaline > Hypersaline >... | reverse complement strand
CTGTCTGGCCTCCGAGCATCGACGCCGGAGAGACGGCGACGTACACCATTGGGCTGGTGAACAACGGAGGAGCCGTTGACGGCACGGTCTACGTGACGGACACAGTGCCGGCGGGGCTCACTTATGAATCTGGCTCGCTGGACGCATCTACTGGAACCGTCGACGACGGAGGAGCTCCCACGCTCCGCTGGCGGGGTGCCTTGGGAGCGCGCGAGGCCGTGTCCATCACCTATCGGGCTGCGGCGACAGGGGTGATCACGGGGTCCATCGTTAACCGCGCTCTGGTAGAGGGCCCAGTGGGCGCCTTTGAACTCGCGGGGGGGCTGTTTGTGCCGCGATCGGTGCTCACATCGACAATGAGGGACGTCTTCCTTCCGGGCACGCAGCCAGGCCAGCTCACCACGTTGATCCCCAACTCCGTCGACTGCGACGTCTGCCACAGCGAGCCGATTTATGACCGCTGGCGAGGCGCAGTGATGAGTCAGTCAGGCCGGGACCCGCTGATGTGGGCCGCCCTGGCGGCAGCCAACCACGACGTGCCCAACAGTGGGGACTACTGCCTCCGCTGCCACGCGCCCAAGGGGTGGTTGGAGGGGCGGAGTCATCCCTCCGACGGATCCGGGCTCGAGGTTCAGGACACGTCGGACGGGGTCGCCTGCGGGATCTGCCACCGGATGGTCGATCCGGCGCCCACGGCAAGCGAGGTCCCAGCGATCGACGCGGACGTTCGGGAGAACCTGACGGCCACGGTGCCGATCACCTACGTCGGAAGCGCGACGATGATTGTCGATCCCGACGACAACCGGCGAGGGCCGTTTGCCTTCACCCCGACGCTGCCGTACCACTCCGCTTATCAGACGGCATTCGCGGGGCAGTCGAGTGGGGCCATCACGCGGGCACGGCTTTGCGGCACGTGCCACAACGTGGACAACCCTCTGCTGTCATGGGATGAGTCGCGGGGCCAGTTCTGGCCGAACGAGATGGACAGCGGTGCACCCCGAGCCGACCTGGGGGGCGCCGACCTCTTCCGCATTGAGAGCACGTACGACGAGTGGCTGAACAGCGCCTACGCGCAGGGAGGTGTGGAGGCGCCCGGCTTCGCCGGGGCCGACTCCGATGGGGTTGTGGAGGCTTGCCAGGACTGCCACCTTCGCCGACTAACCGGCCTGGCCGCGGACCCGCAGTTCAACCCGGTCCTCCGGGATTGTGAGACCACGGGCTGCTTGCCGGAGCACACGATGGTCGGTGGGAATACGTGGCTGCCGAAACTCCTTCAAGATGCGGATTGGCGGCTCTCCGCACCGGATGACGAGCACCTCAATGCCGCGTTCCGTGAGACCCAGCAGATGCTCCGCCGGGCCGCGACGCTCAGCGCGACGCTGACCAGCAGCGGCACACAGAAGATTGTTCTCGTGCGCGTCGTTAACGAGACCGGACATAAGCTCCCGACGGGCTATCCCGAGGGCCGGCAGATGTGGCTCCACGTCAGGGCGTACGATGCCGACGACAGCCTCGTCTACGAGTCGGGAGCCTACGATGTGGGGGCCGACCGGCTCGTGCGGGATGAGGACGCGAAGGTCTACGAAGCAAAGCAGGGCATCACGCCGGAGTTTGCCGCGCTCCTGGGCAAGCCAGCGGGCGCCTCCTTCCACTTCCTCTTGAACAACGAGGTGCTCAAGGACAACCGCATCCCGCCTCGCGGATACACGCAGGATGCCTATGCTGAGCCCGGCCTCCGGCCGGTAGGAGCCACCTACGGCGACGGACAGTACTGGGACGATACCGTCTACGACGTCCCGTCGGCAGCAGTCCGAGTGACGGTGGCGCTGATGTATCAGACGGCCTCGCGGGAGTACGTTGAGTTCCTCCGGGATCGGGGCGGCGTGGATGGCGAAGCATTGTACGGTCTCTGGCAGGAGAGCGCGAGCCCACCGCAGATGATGGCGCAGGCTTTCTCGCCTGCCTACGCCGCATACCTCCCCTTGATCCTCCGCGACAGCTGAGAGCAAACCCGCCGCGTCGAGCCAGGTGCGCTTGTTGCCCGCGAACGGCGTCCAACAGACAGCTCGACGAGAGGACCGCGCATCAAGGGGCAAGCGGCCGCGACGTGTCACCGTTCGCGGTTCGTGCGGGTCTGGCCGGCCCGGGATGGACAGTAGGATAGAAACGATGGACCCGGCGGCCCGGGCGGGCTTTCTCTGGCGTGCGCCTTGTGGTATACTTGGGCGCGTGCAAAACGCCTGGAGCTCCGCATAAGGAGCCAGCTCATACGCCGGGAGGTAACCATGAAGCACTTTCTTGATCTCTCCGATCTGACACCCGAGCAGTTTCAGGGGCTGCTCCGACTCGCGGTCGACCTGAAAGAGGAGTGGCAAGACGGGGGGAACGGACCCGTACTGGGAGGGAAGACCCTCGGGATGATCTTCCAGAAACCGTCGCTGCGTACCCGGGCGTCCTTCGAGATGGGTATGATCCACCTGGGAGGGCAGGCGCTCTACTTCTCGCCCTTCGAGGTTCAGCTTGGCGAGCGTGAGAGCGTGGCGGACGTGTCTCGTGTCTTCTCCCGCTACGTGGACGGCATCATGGCTCGCGTCTTCGGTCACGCCGACATTCTGGAGCTGGCCGAGTACTCCCGCGTGCCCGTCATTAACGGCCTCTCGGACTACAACCACCCCTGCCAGGCCCTCTCCGATCTGCTGACCGTCGTCGAGAGAAAGGGTTGGGACCTGAACGGGCGGAAGCTGGCCTTCATGGGGGATGGAAACAACGTCTCCACGTCGCTCCTGTTCGCGGCGTGCCTGATGGGCATGGATTTCGCCATCGCCAGCCCCCCGGGGTACGAGCTGGCAGACGAGGTCTGGGAGGAAGGGCAGCGCATCGCAGCGGTCACGGGCAGCAACCTGCTCGCCACCCACGATCCGCGCGATGCAGCCGAGGGGGCGGACGCGATCTACACCGACGTCTGGGCCTCCATGGGTGAGGAGGAAGAGGCAGCGGAGCGGGCGGCCATCTTTGAGCCGTACCAGGTCAACGAGGGACTCCTTCAACACGGCACTTCGGACGTGATTGCTATGCATTGTCTCCCGGCTCACCGTGGGCAGGAGATCACCGATGCGGTCTGTGATGGACCACACTCCGTTCTGTGGGATCAGGCAGAGAACCGTATGCACGCCCAGAAGGCGATACTCGCCAAGCTCATGGGTGAGGAAGGTAACTAAGGGAGCCGATTGTAGCTCGGCCCAGTGGCAGGGCGGCCGACTCGGAGACGAATCGAAAGGGAACGATCTTGACAGCTAACCGCGGGGCGTTCGGTGAGGCGATGCGAGCTGCCGCCGATGCTGCCTGGGAGGGCAGGTGGGAGGAGGCCGTAGAGGCCTACCGCCTGGCGTTGGCCCAGTCGCCCGAGAACGTCGAGGCACTGACAGGCCTGGGAATGGCCTACGCCCGGTCAGGAAAGCACAGCGAGGCATCCGCAGCCTACCGACGGGCCAGCGACCTGGCGCCCGAGGACCCCGTCCTGCTCGAGCGGGTGGGGAAGGCGCTGGAGGGACTGGGACGGCATGAGGAGGCGTGCAAAGTCTACATCGCCTGTGCCGAGCAGTATATTCAGCAGCAGGAGTCGCCTGAACAGGCGGTGGCATGCTGGGAGAGCGCAGTCCGAGTTCAGCCGGATGCTGTGGAGGCTCATGTTCAGCTGCTGAAACACTACCAGCGGCAGGGTCGGATTCGGGAGGCCGCCGACGAGTGCCTGCGGCTGGCCCGGATCTACGGCGATCAAGGGCGATGGGATTATGGCATCCGCCTCTGCGAACATGCCCTGAAGCTGTCCCCGCGTAGCTCGGACGTTCTGAATCTCAGGGATGCGCTTCGCCGCGAGAAGCGTATTGCAGAGCGTGAGGAACCGCCTGAGTCCCAGGGGTCCAGGTCTCGGTCGGCGGAGAGGGAACCGATCGCCTTGCCCGACGCAGACACGCTGGAGTTCCGAGCCGAATCTGAGCAAGCGGCCGAGCAGGAGAAGGGCAGTCCTGTCGAGAGTACACGGCGTCGCGCCCTCACGGAGCTGGCGTCCAGCGTCTTTGAAGAGGACGCCGTGTCGGCCACGCGGGCCGAGCGGCTGAGCAAGGACGCCGTCGACACTGTACTCAGCAAGGCGATCGACTACCAGACCCGTGGCAACGTGGACGAGGCCGTGGCGGCTTACCAGGACGTCCTCGACGCCGGTGTAGACCGTCCAGCCGTCCACTTCAACCTGGGCCTTCTCTACCAGGAGCAGCTCCGTTTCGAGGAGGCCATCAAACAGTTCCAAGGCGCCGTGACGCACCCAGACTACAAGCTGGGGAGTCACTTCGCCCTCGGAGAGTGCTATCGGGCCAGGGGGCGCGTCGACGAGGCGCTGGAGCACTTCATCCAGGTGCTCAAGATCGTGGACCTGGCGACGGTAGAGCGCGAGCACGCCGACGACCTGATCAACCTCTATGAGCATCTGACGGACGGCTATCTGGTCAAGGGTGACGAGGACCAGGCCCTGGAGTTCGCCAGTTCCCTGGTCGCATTCCTGAACGAGCAGGGATGGGAGGACAAGGTCCGACACGCCCGCCGGCGCCTCGACACGCTGACTCAGGAAGGGCCGGTCGTCACGCTGGCGGAGGCCCTGACCGTGCCGAACTCGGAGCGCATCCTTGAGTCCATCGCCCTTTCGCAGGAGTACTTGAGGCGGGGGATGCACTACACCGCCATGGAGGAGTGCCACATGGCGATGGAGTCGGCGCCAGGCTACCTCCCGATCCACCGCCAGCTCGCTGAGGTGTCGCGGGAGATGGGGCGCGTCGAGGAAGCTGTGCAGAAGCTAGGCGTTATCGCGGGGACCTACCAGGTACGCGGCGCGGCGCGGCAAGCGGCGGCGATGTATCGCCAGGCCCTGAAGTTGGCGCCGATGGATACTGCCATCCGCCGCAGGCTGATCGACTTGCTGGTCAGTCACGGGGAGATCGAGCAGGCGCTCCGCGAGCACATCATTTTGGCCGACAGTTACCAGCACCTGGCGCAGATGGACCGGGCCCAGGAGATCTACCAGGAGGCCCTGCGCCTCGTGGCTCGTGTGGACGACGAGCGAGAGTGGCGCGTCCGCGTCCTTCACAAAGTCGGGGACATCGCCATGCGCCGTGTAGATTGGAAGAGAGCGCTCTCGGTCTACCGCGAAATCCGCGACCTCTCACCGGGCGACGAACGGGCACGACTGACGCTGATGGAGCTCCTGGTGCGTTTGGATCAGCCGCGCCAGGCTGTGAAGGAGCTCGACGAGCTCCTAGGGATCTACGGCGATGACGGGCGCACTGCGCGGGTTTTCGCTGTCCTCTCCGACCTGGTTAACCGCTGGCCCGACCTGATTCCGATTCGTGCGCGTCTGGCGCAGGCGCATCTCAACGCGGGAAACAAGGAGGAGGCGCTGGAGCACCTCGACAGGCTTGGCGAGATGCAGCTCGAAAACAGGCAAGTGGCGCAGGCCAAGGCAACGATTCGAGCCATTGTCGCTCTCAGGCCTCCTGACGTCGAGGAGTATCGACGGCTTCTTGCTCAGCTCTGACAGGACGGCGCCGCCGGATGGGCTTGAGAGGCCGGTGCAAGAGGACTGTGGTCTACGACGTGCGAATGCTCAAGCTGAGTTCTATGATCTATGTTGACTGACATCTTCTGGTATCTCCAGAGACTCGGATGGATCGACATTGTCGACATCATTCTGGTTGCCCTGGTGTTTTTCTCGCTGCTCTATCTCGTGCGCGGCACCCGGGCCGTGGCGCTTCTGCGAGGCGTCATCTTCCTGGTCATCGGCGTGGTGCTGCTCAGTGGGTTCATCGAGCTCCTGGCATTTGGGTGGCTCATCCAACGCGCTCTCCCCGCGCTGCTCGTGGCGATCCCCGTCGTCTTCCAGCCGGAACTGCGCCGTGCGCTTGAGCAGTTGGGCCGGCCCGGGGCGCTGTTCGGTTGGCATAGCGGGTCGCGCGAGGTCCTCGAGCAGGCCCTTTCGACCATCACCGATGCCGCCCAGACCCTGGCGGACCGCCACCACGGGGCCTTGATCGTCCTGGAGCGCCAAAGTGGCCTTCAGGAATTTGTCGAGAGCGGGGTCCATCTCGATGCGGAGATCTCCTTTGAGCTCCTGCTGACGATCTTTGACCCTAACACCACTCTCCACGACGGAGCCGTGATCGTCCGCGAGGGTCGTGTGCTCGCTGCTGCCTGCGTCCTTCCCCTATCGACGGCCTTCCTGGCTGACCGACAACTGGGTCTCCGACACCGCGCAGGGATTGGCGTCACGGAGGAGAGCGATGCTATTGGCGTGATTGTGTCCGAGGAGCGAGGGGCGATTTCCATCACCCACAACGGCCGCATCATCAGGAACCTGGATGCCAAACGGCTGCAGAAGGTACTGCGGGCGTTCTACCAGCCCGTTCTTGAACGGGAGAGCGGCGGCTGGCTGGCGCAACTACGGCGTCGTCTGGGAGGTGAGTCGTGAAGCAGGCGCTACGCTGGGCAGCTGCCAACGTCCCCTTGATGCTCATGGCGCTCTTGTTGGCGGTCCTCGCCTGGGTAGGCGCCCTGGAACAGGCCAACCCGACGCTCGAGCGGAGTTTTCCTCGGCCCGTTCCAGTGAGCTCGACGAACGGCGGGGAGAACCTGCTCATCGTCGGTTCATTCGACGAGGAGGTCCAGGTCACGCTCCAGACCACGCAGTCCGTCTGGGAGACCCTGGAGGTGGACGACTTCAAGGCGACTGTGGACCTGAGCGGTTTAGGGCCGGGTGTCCATGAGGTGCCCGTGGATGTCGGCCTGGACCGAGAACCGGCAACGATCGTGAACGTCCAGCCGGAGATGGTCGAGGTTGAGCTTGATGCCGCTGCCAGTCGGATTGTCCCCGTGCACGTGGAGACCCAGGGGGAGCCGGCCGTCGGTTACGTCGTGCGCCGGCCAACCGTTGACCCCGCTGACGTCACAGTTCAGGGACCGAGCAGCTACGTCACGCGGGTCGTAGAAGGGTTCGCCACGCTCTCCATTGCGGGCGCCAGGGACAGCGTGGAGGAGACGGTATCGCTCCGCCCGCACGGGGCGGAGGGGGACACCGTACCTCACGTATCACTCAATCCAGATGAAGCCCAGATCTTCATCACGATTGAGCCCTCAGGGTACCACAGCACCCTGGCCGTTCAGGTCGTACTCACCGGCGAGGTGGCCTCTGGCTACCGAATCACGGAAATCTCCATCGACCCGCCGACCATCACAGTTTTTGGTGATCCGGCTGATCTGTCAGCGCTGGAGGAGGGCTTTATTGAGACAAAGCCCATCAATGTGGCTGGGGCGCGGGAGGATGTCGTGGTCCGCCCCGGCCTCACGGTGCCGGCCAAGGTGACGGTGGTGCCCGGGCAGCAAGTCCAGGTACGCATTTCTATCCAGGCGATCCAGAGCAGCCTTACAGTGACGAGCACGCCAGAGGTCCAGGGACTGGAGCCGGGCTTCACGGCCACCCTGTCGCCGGACGTCGTGCAAGTGGTGCTCAACGGACCGTTGCCTAGGCTGCAAACGTTGACACCGGAGGACGTCAGGGTAGTCCTCGACCTGTTTGGCCTGCCGCTGGGCACGCACCAGGTCGAGCCTGAGATCATCGCCCCGGGAGAGATCATGGCACAAAGCATTATCCCAGCGACGATCCAGGTGAGGATTCTCGAGACGCCGGTCGTGACCGTGACGCCAACCTCCACATTGACGTCGAGCGTCACCTCGACAGTAACCGGAACGATCACACCCACGCTGACCGTCACACCATGATGAACACTGAGAACAGAGACCGTCGCAGGCGAGAGGCTTCTTCATCCCGGCTACCGGTGGTGGCGCTCGTCGGGCGTCCCAACGTGGGCAAATCTACCCTGTTCAACCGCCTCGTGGGCCGTCGATTGGCCGTCGTCCACGAGGAGCCCGGCACAACCCGCGACCGGCTCTACGCCGGGGCCGAGTGGAACGGCGTCCCTTTCACGGTTATCGACACCGGCGGCCTGGAGCTGCTACCAGAGACCGTCGAGGCTGGGCGTCGTCCAGGCCCAGAACGTGTCCTGACCCAGGATTCCGCCCCGTACATTGCGCTGATGAGGGCTCAGGCCGAGTTGGCCATCGACGAGGCTGATTTGGTGATCTTGGTAACTGATGCGATCAGCGGTCTCACGGCGGGCGACGAGGAGGTCGCCGAAGTGCTGCGCAAAGCCGAATGCCCCGTCTTCCTGGCTGTGAACAAGGTCGATAACCAGAGCCTGCGGCAGGACGCGTTGGAGTTCTACGCCCTTGGCCTGGACAGTCTTTACCCCATGTCTGCCTTCCACGGAGTTGGCGTCGCGGACATGCTTGACGATGTAGTGGATACCCTGCGCGATACGGCAGAGGAAGCCCCATCCCCTGTTGGAGAGGCAGGTGAGGGCGACGTCTCCCAGGCGGAGGAGAGCGTTCAAATCGCCATTGTCGGCAGACCAAACGTGGGGAAGTCGTCGCTATTGAACAAGCTGCTGGGCGAGGAGCGCGTGATCGTCAGTTCGGTGCCCGGCACCACGCGAGACGCAGTCGACACGCAGCTGGAATGGGAGGGCACGCAGCTGACGCTCATCGACACCGCCGGGATGCGGCGTCGGGGCAAAGTGGCGTCGGGCGTCGAGTACTACAGTCTCCTGCGGGCGCTCCGAGCCGTCCGCCGGGCGGATGTCGCACTGCTGGTCATCGATGGGTACGAGGGGGTTCGGGCTCAGGACACCCACGTCGCCGGAGCCGTACTCGACGAGTTGGCCAGCGTGGTCGTCCTGGTGAACAAGTGGGACTTGGTCGAGAAGGATGCCGACACGATGGTGCAGTACCGCGAGTGGGTCCGAGAGGCCCTCAAGTTCATGGACTACGTGCCGGTGCTCTTCATATCGGCCCTCACCGGCGAGCGGGTTGGTCAGGTCCTGCCGATGGCCCTGAGGGTTTGGAGGAGTCGATTCGACCGCATCAAGACGAGTGAGCTGAATCGCCTGATCCAGGACGCGGTCGCCCGCCACGCCCCGCCGTCGCACCGCGGGCGACGTCTGAAGATCTATTTCTCCAGTCAGCCCGAGGTGGATCCCCCCACCTTCGTCCTCCACGTCAACGACCCCGGCCTGGTCCATTTCAGCTACGAGCGCTATCTGGAGAATCAGATCCGGAAGGCCCATCCCTTTCCCGGGACCCCTATCCGGCTCCTGTTCAGGCCTCGCCGCCGTCCAACCTCTGATGATCAGGGCTGACCCAGGGCCAGGTCCGGAGCATACGTCCCGCACAGGCCCGACGACGCGCGTTTCGCGTCACTTCCCGTTGAGACAGAGGAGAAGACAGACGCAGAATGGGGGAACAGCAATCGGTGGGACCGGACACCGGTTGCGCCACACGCAACATGCAGATCAGCGCAGCGTCCTGGAGTACGGGGTGAAAACGTGGGGGAAATATGCCCCGGAGAGGAGTCGAACCTCCACGCCCTTGCGGGCACAGGCCCTCAACCTGCCGCGTATGCCTATTCCGCCACCGGGGCATTCAGGCGCGTATTATACCTTGGAAAGGATCCTTGTCAACTCGTGAAGCGGGGGACGGTGCGCTCTACGGCAACTATGAGGAGAGACAATCGATGAAGATCGTGCTCGACGCGATGGGGTCGGACACCCATCCGACCCCGGACGTCGCCGGGGCGGTGCTGGCCGCGCAGGCGTGGCCCAACGACGAGATCATCCTGGTGGGACAGGCTGATGTCATCAATCGCGAGCTGGAAGGACTGGACGCACGTGGTGTCAACCTCCAGATCGTAGACGCACCCGAGGTGATCCAAATGGACGATGATGCGGCGTGGGCCGCTCGTGAAAAGAGGGATTCCTCGATGCACATCGGGATGGGACTGGTCCGTGACGGCGAGGCGGCCGCCTTCGTGAGCGCTGGGAATACCGGAGGCGTTCTGACCGTCGCCACGCTCCACACGCTTAAGCGAATCCGAGGGGTGAGACGACCAGCGCTGGCCGCGATTCTCCCTTTGCCGGAGGGACAGTTCGTGACGCTGGATATCGGGGCGAACGCCGACTGCAAGCCGGAGTTCCTTGTTCAGTTTGCTATGATGGGCTCGGTCTACGCCGAGGCGGTGCTGGAAAGGAAGAATCCCCGGGTAGCGCTCTTGTCAAACGGCGAGGAGCGAGGGAAGGGCAATCTGCTGGTGAAGGAGACGACCAAGCTCCTGGAGTCCTCGAGCCTAAGGTTCATAGGTAACGTGGAACCCAAGGAGGCGCTGGCCTGCGCGGCCGACGTGGTCGTGCACGATGGATTCACCGGGAACGTCTTCATCAAGACAACGGAGGCGGCCGCCGGCATGCTCAGCGGGTTAATCAAAGAGGAGATCAAGGCCAATCCCGTCACTGCCATGGGCGGGCTGTTGGCCAAGCCGGCCTTTGGACGAGTTGCCAGGCGGGTTGATCCCTTCGAGGTCGGCGGCGGCCCGTTGCTAGGTGTGGAAGGCGTGGTGATCGTGGCTCACGGGCGCTCCAATGCTCGCGCCCTCAAGAACGCCGTTGGACAGGCCCGCCGGGCAGTGCAGGGTGGGGTCGTGGACGCGATAAGGAAAGGTCTGGGGGAGGAGACGCGGTAACGTATGGCAGGACAGAGACGGGTGGTCGTGACAGGGATTGGCGCTATGACGCCCCTCGGGCTGGATATGGAAGAGACGTGGGAGGGTCTACTGGCGGGCCGGTCGGGTATTGCGAGGATCGAGGCCTTCGACGCCGCCGATCTGCCCTCGAAGGTGGCGGGGGAGTTGAAGGGCTTCGAAGCCTCCGACTACATCGAGTACAAGGAAGCCCGCCGCATGGCGCGCTGCTCGCAGGTGGCGCTCGCCACTGCCAAGCAGGCAGTGGCCGATGCGGGACTCGCGGTGCCTCTGGAGGCTGAGGAACGGGTCGGCACGCTGATCGGCAGCGGCGTGGGAGGGTATGAGAGGGCTATTGAGGGAGTGGACACCTATCGCGAGAAGGGACTGCGGCGCGTCAACCCCTTCGTCCCCATCTCGATGTTGATCAACATGCCGTCCCATCACGTGAGTACCTGGTCTGGGGCCAAGGGGCCCATAAGCACAGTGGTCGCGGCGTGCGCCACCGGGACCCAGGCCATCGGCGAGGCTGCCGAGCACGTGCGGCGGGGGGCGGCCGACGTGATGATCTGCGGCGGCGTGGATGCCATGGTCCACTTCACTCTGATGGTGGGGTTCTGCTCGATGCGTGCCCTCTCCACGCGGAATGACGAACCGGAGCGGGCCAGTCGGCCTTTCGACGCTGAGCGGGACGGTTTCGTGCTGAGTGAGGGAGCTGCCGTTATGGTGCTTGAGGATCTGGAGCATGCCCTGGCGCGAGGCGCGCGGATTCGTGCTGAGGTGCTGGGCCACTCCTCCTCGTCCGATGCCCACCACGTGGCGCAGCCGGATCCCAAGGGCGAGGGTGGAAGCCGGGCTATGACATGGGCGCTGGAGGACGCCGGCGTCCTGCCCGATGAGGTGGATTACATCAACGCCCACGGGAGCGCCACGCCCATCAGCGACCCCATCGAGACGCTGGCCATCAAGCGAGTCTTCGGGGAGCACGCCTATCATGTGCCGATTAGCTCGACGAAGTCGATGATCGGCCATCCGATGGGCGGCGCGGGAGCCATTGAAGCGGCTGTCTGCGTCAGAACGATCGAGGAAGACTATATTCACCCGACGGCTAATCTGGAGAACCCCGACCCTGAGTGCGATCTGGACTACGTGCCCGAGGGACCGCGCTCAGCTGACGTGCGCATCGCGCTCTCAAACTCCTTCGGTTTGGGCGGGCAGAATGCCTGTCTGGTGTTGGGACGATTCGAGGAGCAATCAGCATGCAAGTGATACAGAACGAGCGGCGCATCGAGGTCTTAAGCGCTGTTGGTCAGTACGGGACGCTGGGCGGCCTCATGGTACTTCTGGCCGGCCTGGTGATATCCTTCGCCAGGCCCACGTGGGTTCTTCCCGTGGCCATCAGTATGGGCGTGGGATTCACCCTCTCCGTCGTCGGCGGTTTCTTCGCCGACCGGTATGCCGGGGCTCTCGCACACCACAAGACCCTGGCGGAGGTCCTGAAAGGGTTGGATTATCGCCATACCCTCCTCCAGTATGTGCTTCCGGTGGATCACGTGCTCCTTGAACCTGGCGGTTGCACCGTGTTCGTGGTCAAGTCGCAGGGTGGAGAGGTCGTCTATGAGGATGGGGAGCGGGGCAGATGGAAGCACCGTGAGCGTGGTCGCTTCTTCCGCCGTCTCGTAGGTCAAGCGGGGGTGGGTCGCCCGGACCGCGAAGCGCATAAGGAGGTCGAGGCTCTGCGCACCTATCTCCAGGAGAAGATGGAGGACGCCGAGAGGGTGCCCGTCCGCCCAGCCATCGTCTTCGTCAACGAGGACGTGCAGCTGGACGCCGACGGATCGCCCGTGCCAGCGTTCTACCGGAAGAAAGTCAAGGATTGGCTCCGCGGTCCGGGGGATCTGCGGGCACTCCCGGAGGACCTGCAAGTTCGGCTGGCGGAGGCACTGGGGGCGAATCAGGGCGAGGAGGAGGAGG
>Ga0180431_10007549_pt1 | contig 12646 bp, 14 predicted proteins | sample SS_ome_11_FD_132459 | JGI IMG/M metagenome (GOLD analysis project Ga0180431, IMG submission 132459) | Hypersaline lake sediment archaeal communities from the Salton Sea, California, USA - SS_1_MS_1 metaG | ecosystem: Environmental > Aquatic > Non-marine Saline and Alkaline > Hypersaline >... | reverse complement strand
TGCCAAGAGCAAGTCGCACCTCGCGAATCGCCAGGTGTACGTCGGCCCCGGTCGTGCCCGACAGGCCGCACAAGTCATCAATGATGCCACCGACGGCGTTGCGGAAGCTCAACTCGGCCTGGGAGTAGCTCAGCGTACTGTCGACCGTCTGGGCGAGGATGACGCGAAGCACGCCGCCCTCGCCAAAGTCGTGATTCTGGCCGCTAGTGCTAATCGCCCGCCGCGTAAAGCCCTGCTGCTCGGCCGTGGCGATGACCGCGTACGGCCGGTGGTTGCGAAGCTCGGCCAGGGTGTACGCCTCGCCGTCGCTGGGGTCGGGGAGTGCCTCGTGGTGGATGCGGGCCAGGGCAGCCGCGCGGCTAGTCACCCCAGCCCAGTCGCGAAATGCGTCGGCGTCGGCCAGGGAGTTGCGGAGGGCTTCCTGGGCCAAGCTGAGGGTATTCTTGGGGTAGATCGTGAGAGCCACGGGGGTCACTCGGGGGCGTGTCGGGTCAGGGCCTCAATCTTGGTTTCGAGCAACTCGGTGCGGCGCTCAAGCTGCGATAGCTTCTCGGCGTGCTGGTCGCAGTGCCGCTCGCTTTCGCGGATCGCGAGCCGCTCTAGCCGGGCTTCGAGTCGCTCGAACGCTTCGGCCATGGCGGTGATGCGGGCGGCCAGGTTGGCGAGCTTGCCCCAAACGAACAGCAGGCCGGGGATGACGGCCAAGAGCACAGACACGACAATGCTAATGATGTCCGTCGGCCCCATGCCCTTAGCCTCCCCGGTATTTCGTGCCACCGGTGCGGGCCCGCTGGCTTTGATAAAGCAGAACGGCCGTCAGGCCCGACCCCTGCCGCAGCACCTCGTCGATGTACCACGGATCATCGTCAATCGTCACAGTCGAGCCGATAATAGGCCGGTCAATCTCGCTCCGCAGGATGCGAAGCGTGCGATTGTAGACTTTGGTGTACTCACCCTCGCCAACCTCCCGCTCGCCCGTCGTGACAGCACCGAGCATCGGCTGCGAGAGCGTGTACTCGGTGCTGTCGGGCTCAGTGACCACCACCACGGCCGACGTGTCGGCAAAGACACTGGCCGCCGCGGGGGCGGCAATGTCGGCCATGATGGTTGCGGCGGGAGAGGTCACGGGCGGGGCCTATTCGTCGGGGTCGCGACTCGCGAGCGGCTCAACCCGCACGACGCGGTTAAGCTCTTTCGCAACGCCGTCGACAACGAAATTGGGCGGCACCCCGGGCCGCATTTCGAGCGTACCGAGCACCGCGCCGGCCTGGGCCTCGGTGCCGTGGTCCTTGACCTGCACCACAGAGAACAGGTCGGGGGCCTTCTCGGCGTCAATTTCCTCAACGCGGGCGAACCCGTTGGCGACCATATCGAACAGCCGCCGCACCTCAAGGCCGAGCGAATGCACGACGCACAGCAGGCAGCCGACGCCGAGGGGGCAATCCGCCACGACGCGGTCGGCGGCCAGGCGAACGGCAACGCCGTCGGGCTCGGGCCCGGGGGCCGGCTCGGGGGCGGCGGGGGCCGGCTCGGGGGCGGCGGGGGCCGGCTCGGGCTCGACTGCCTCGGGTTCGGGGGCCGGCTCGGGCCTGGGGGTGGGCTTTCTCGCCTTCCTCGCCGCGGGCGATTTCTTGGCCATCACGGAGTTTCCTTGTCTGGGATCGGTGGGAAACGCAACCGCCGCGCCGCGCCGCCCCGGGCCTGAAGGGCAAAGGACGGCGCGGCTATGCGGCGGCGAGCGGTGACTAGGTAGTCACGTTGGAGAGCAGGTGTCCGCACGCGGCGTACAGGATTTTCTCTTGCACTTGGTGCCGAACGCGAATGATCTTGGACCGCGTCTGCTCTTCGCGGTACTCCTCAACGAGGCCCTCGGCACGGCCGCCGTCGCCGGCCCAGTTGAACGTACGGCCGAGGCCAGGCTCTTGCAGGTCGCCGGTCGTGCAGATTTTGCAGACCATGGCGTACTCATCCGACCAAATCGACGAAATCGACGCCGATTGCCCTTCCTTGGCCGTATTCTTCGCGGAGCCGGCGACCAGGATGTAGTCGAGATCGAATACGGCCTTGAGCATTTCGACGGAAATGTCGCGTTGCCGCGTGGCGTACCCGGCACCACTGGCCGAAATGGCCGATTTGACACTGGTGCAATTTCGCAGGTTGTTGAACACCTTGCGGTTGATGACCAGCGCGTTGGGGTACATGCCCGTGCCGTCCCAAACCTTTTGCTTGGCGGCATTCACGTCGGTGATCGGCACGGCGTTGCTGGCATCGTCCCACTCGTGCGTAATCGCGGTCGTGAGTGCGGCACCGGTCCACGTCGTGGTGTTGTAGATCGCGGCGGCGGCGCGAATCTCGGCGTTCCGCAGCACGGCGTCGAACGCACGTTGCGTGGCGATCTGGTCGACGTTGACCCATTTGGCGTACGCCCTGCGGTCGTTGTCGTCAACCGGCTCCTCGGCACCGTGCTCGGCCGTGGCAAACGTCTCAGTCTCGAACTGCCAGTTGCCCCGGGCGTAGCCGGAACCGGGGGCCCGTTCGGTGGCACGGGTTTGCAAGAGTGACTCCAGCGTCACCTTGCCGAACGTGCCGGACTTCTCACCGGTCTGGAAAACCGGCAAAATGCGGTGGCCGATGAATCCTTGTCGATCCATGGCCAGGTTGAATTCCTCAAGGCCCCTTTCGAGGTCAGGCCGCAAGGATGACAGAGAACTCGTCGGCGTCGACATTTTGACAGCCTCCAAAGGAAAAGGGGCCGCGCGCTCTCACGCGCAACCCCCGAAGGCTGCGGAGTGTTCGGGCAATCCTCCCCGGGGGATCAATCCCGGGTTTCGCCCTAGGCGGCCGCGCGTGGGAGGCGCGGCCCAGGTTTCGTACGAGGGGAGAAAACTCCCAGGTGGTGAACTAGCGGAGGTGCTCGACTTGCAGCGTGTCGAGCCGGAATTTGTTGTCGGCGTGGCTAGCACCAAACGTCACGGTGCATTTGACAGCCGCGCCGCTGCTGAGGTCTTCGGACGCCTCGGCCTTGAGGGCCGAAACGAGGGCGGTGCCCGCGGCGTCAAACGACGTGGCGGCCAGGGCCTTGAGCTTGCCCGACGCACCAGAGGTCCGCACGACCACGTCAGCCAGGATGATGCACTGGTCATTGTCAGCGGCTGCCGCAACGGTGGCCGTGGCAATGACCTCGGTGCCAACGTACAGCTTGACATCGCACTGCGGCGTGGAGTCCTGGTCGGTAACCAGGCCCTCGGCACGGATGCGGAACACCGAGCCCGTCAGGATTTCAATTGCGGGGATCGTCACGGTAATTCCGCAATCAACCTCGCTGGTCGAACTCGCACCCTTGACGCTATCGGCCGCGGTGTTAACGTAGGCGACCCGCTTGAGGTCCGGCAGAACCTCAATTACGTCGCCGTCGGCGGTGGCTGCCTCAAGGGCCGTGCCGACCAGGATCATTGAATTCGTGGCGGAAATCTTGCCGTCGGCGGCCGTGAACACGCGGGCCCCCGCGGAGATCGCGCCCGAGGCGGTCAGCTTGATCGTGCCGCACTTGTTGGCGAGCAACGCAACCGACGCCTCATCGCCACTGGCAACGACACGATCGACAGGGCCGAGCGGCATTTCGCCGGCGTCGGCGTACACGAGGTTGAGCGAGGAATCATGCCGCACCAGGCGGTGTTGCGTGATAGCCTCGGCGGTGGTGGCCGTAAGGGTGGCCACGTCCATTTGTTTCGCCATGGCGGAAAGCTCCTAATTGTATGGCGGTGGTTCGTGGTAAGGGCCTCGCGGCCACAAGGGGGGGTCAAACGTAGCAGATGCGGCCGCGGCTCTTGTTGAACTCGCGGAGATACTCCCGGTGCAACTCGGGGTCGTCGGCCTGGGCGTGCGCGACGGCGTCGGCGGCCGACAGGCCCCTGGCCTCGTACGCCTCAACCGCTGCCTCCCAGCGATCCGACACGCTCATGGCTGAGCCGCCCGCGTCGCCGGCGTTCTCGGTGCCCAGGGCATCGACGCCGGGGTGCTGGTCGGCGGCCGCGGCCTGCGACTCGGCCTCGGCGAGCTTCGCGGCCTGCTCGGCCTTCTCGACCTCAGCCGCTTCGAGCCGCCGGTTTTGCTCGGTCATCCAGGCCCGGGACGCCTCAACCTCGGTGGCCCCGCCGTCAAGCTGGGCAATGAGGAAGTCGTTGTCAGCCCCGGGGCACGCGGCTCGCAACTCGGGGAGCGTGGCAGCCTGGGGGGCGTTGTCGTTGTCGGCCATTTCGGCACCTCTCGTGGTTTGCGGGGCCAACGCCCCTAGGATTTCGTCGAATGATCGCACGCCGTCGATCAGGCCCAGGGCGAGGGCATCGGCGGCGGTGTGTACTCGCCCGTCGGCCAATTGCTCGACCTGCTGGGCTGTCATGCCTCGCCCCTCGGCGACGGCCTCAAGGAAAAACGCATTGGCGTCGTTGACGTGGCGTTGTACCTCGGCCAGGGTGTCGTCGGTGACCGCGACGCCGGGCACGCCGGTGCCCTTGAATTCGCCGGCCTTGACCACGTGGATTTGTACCCCCGCGTCCTCGGCGGCCTTGCTGGTGTCCCGCACGACGCAATACGTGCCGATTGACCCAACGCTCGCCGTGCGGTTGGCGTACACTTTGCCGGCCTGGCTAGCGACCCAGTACGCCGCGGACGCGCCCAGGTCTTCGATGTAGGCAACCGTGGGCTTGGCGACACTGGCGCGGGCCACGGCAACGCCCAACTCGGCGGTGCCCGCAAACATCCCGCCAGGCGAGTCAATGTGGATGACAATTGCCCGCACGTCAGGATCGGCCACCGCGGCGCGGATCGCCTGCCGAGCCCGGATAGTCGAGCCCGAGGTTGTCAAGCTGGTGCCGTATTTGCTCATCACACCGCCGATCGACACCACGGCCACGCCATCCTCAGTGGCCCGGTACGTGCCGGCGTCCTCGATGACCTCGCCGTCGCGGGCCTCGATATGGCCCCTCAAGTCAAGGTGGTTCACGTGCTCAGCAAGGCCGCGGAACCGCATGGACTCCATGGCCCAGACGCCGAAATACTGGTCGACGTGGGGCACGCCCCGGATTGCGGCCAGGTCGGCAACACTGAGGTCAATCGTCGTCGGCATTTTTGCCCCCCTGGTCAACTGGCTTGTCGTCGTCGGCCCCAGTGTCAAGCGATGGCGCGGGGGCTCCGCCGCCGGGCATGGCAGCAAGCTCGCGCCAGTCGAGTTGCAAATCGGGGTATTTCTTCGTCAACTCCGCGGCCTTTTCGTACGCCCGCTCAATATGGGCTGCGTTGTCGTTGACGATTTCGGCGGAAACGTCCTCCCAGGCATACCCGCGCTCGCTGCACCGCCGCCGCTGGCTGATTAACCCGTTACTCACGCGCACGAGGTCGGCTTGTGCGTCCTTGGCGGGCTCGATGTATGCCCAGGCCGGCAGATTGAACCGGTGGGCAAAAAACCGATCGCCGAGCCGGGCCGCGGCCCGCCGCATTGCGGGGTCATCCGCAATGAGCCACCGCAATCGCCAGCGATACGTCGGGCGGTGCAGCCGCGAAACCAACCAGGATTGCAACTCTCGGAATCCCATGCGGGCTTGGTCGATGGCACCTCGCCATCCCGAGAAATTGGTTTCGCGCGGGTCGAGCAACAGAACCTCGACCGGGATACCCAGATTCGTCGCAATGAATTGCAGAATCATCCGGGCGTGATCGAAAAATTCTGGGTTGGGGATATTTACGTCGAGCGAGCGGAGCACCTCGCCGGGCATCCCTTCGAGAATCATCCCGGGGGCGATTCCCTCAATATGCGCCGTCTCGCCGTCGGTGAGTGTGTCGGTTTCCCGCTCACCGAGGGGCGGCGGCTCGCTCATGGCCGGATTAAAGCCGGCCTGTCGCTCGCGAATGATGCCGAAACACGACACGATTTGCCGTTGCACGAGCATGGCAAACTGAATATCGGCGTGCATCCCGACCGCATCGGTAACAGGGGCCAAGATCGTAATGCCCCGCGTCATCGAGAACCGGTCGGGGCGGTAGACGTGGAACACCTGCCGGTTGCCCTGGCCATCGCGGGCGTTGTACTTCCGCGCGTCCCGCGAGTGCGAGAACATATCCCAGGGCTGGATTTCGTCTTTCGTAAACCAGTATTGCAACGGCCGCCGCACCGAGTCGATCAGCACGCCATGCACAACGGCGCGGCTCTTGCTCTCGGCGTTGATTTGCCACACCGCATCGTCGGGCGTGCGGCAACGGTGTGCCTCGACAGCCTGCAACGCCCCCGACTTGTGCGGCAGGAAAAAGCAATCGCCGTCAACCAGGGTTTGTTGCAGCGCGAGCCGCTCAAATTGGTGCCAGTTGAACCGGTGGCCAATGTCGCATTGCCGCTCATCGTCGGCCCAGTCTTGCCAGCGGGCGGCGAGGTCGGCGTCAAGGGCCGTGTCGCCGGTCTGCGGGTCGAGCGTGTACCCGCCCTGCACGACGTTGTCGACCACGCGGCGAATTGCTTGGGGAACGACGGGGTCGTTGCGCATGATGTCGCGCACCAACTCCATGGCCTTGAGATAGTCGCTCTCGTACCGTACGTGGTAGTCGCCAGTTGTGCCGTACGTCGACACGCCGGGCCTGTCACGATGAAACCGCGAGGTTTTCGCGGCGTCGTAATCGGCCCGCATGTCGGCAAACGACGCGGCCAGGGAGGGTTGGGCGGGAATCAAGGCCGGCGGGCCCGCGGTTGCTCCGCGCGTGGTGGTGCCGGGGCGCACGGCGGGGGCGGCGGTGGCAGGGGCCGCCGCTGGTGCTTTCCGTCGGAACCAAGAGGGGAATTGCACGCGCGTCAATCTCGGAAGTTGGTGAACTGGGCCCGCCGGGCCTTTGCCTGCCCGGAGAAGTTGGCAAACTGCTCGGCGTCGGCGAGTTGCTTCTCGATCAGCACCGGGTCAATTTCCGTCTCGTCGCCCCCTCGGCCGCCATGAGCGGTGCGCTTGGGGAATTTCAAGAGCAGAATGCGACACGCGGTAGCGAAAGCGCTAGCCTTAGATGCCGAGTTGTCCTCGCGGTACGAGGCGTTGTCGGTGTACGACGCGATTATCTCGGCGAGGGTATTCGCCGACGTGAGCGTTGACATGGCGGTATTATACCAAAATGGGGCGAAAAACCCGCCTAGAACAGGGAACCCACGAGACATACGGGCGGTACGCTTGGTGCGCTTGGTTTCCCTGCACGCCGACCGCGGGGGTTTTCTACTCAGCCAGGGTGGTGAGGTCTGGCGGCGAGAGCTTGAACCGGGCCCGACTGGGCTTGCGGTGCTTGCCGTATAGCTTGTCGTGGTAGGCGTACAACCCGTGGATGTACTCAATCTGCACGGGGTGAAAATACCCGTGCTCGTGCAGCCATACGACCGACCAGCCTTGTTGCCAATCGGGGAATAGCACGTATTCGGCGTCGAAACTGCACATACACCCGTTCTCGAGCGCCCGGTACGCGATCCGGTTGGCGTCGGTGTGCTTAAACGTCCCCTGCCGGTGGGTATGGCCGCAGAGCACCGAGCAGCCGTACCGCTCCATATTCGCTCGCGCGGTGTACGCCGACCATTTCCGCACCACCTGGCCGTGCAGCATCATGAGGTGGCCCACAAAGTACGGCTCAAGGTGAGAGCGGTACTCGATGCCGAGCCGGTCGAGTTGCAGCAACTCGGGCAGGTGCAGGCACCGCAGGTGGGCAAGCTCGCGGGCCTGGGTTGCCAGATACTTCGCAATGCGCTCTTCGTGGTTGCCCTCGGTGTAGACAATATGGGCACGCGGAGCCGCCTTGCGGATGGCGCGGAGTACCCGCACCACGGCGTCGAGGTCGTCTTGGATATTCTCAACCCGGTGGGGGTCTTTGTTGAATCGCGAAGTGTGCCAAAAATCGGCGATGTCGCCCAGTAAGTGAACGTGCCCCGGTCGCTCGCGGCGCAGAAACGCCAAAAACAGCCGAAATAGTTCCTTGTCATGAAAGGGCACGTGGAAGTCAGAGGCAACAACGTGCATCGAGCGGCGAATTGACGGCATGTTACGATTGCTCCATGGTTATCCGCCACTCCCTGCGGTTCGTAACGGCGTGATTACCCCCGGTCCCTATCGTGGTACGCCTCAAATACGAGCCGCTCGGCGGCCTCGAAAAACGCCCCGTGTTCCTCATCGCCGTCGAGTCCGTATGACAAGGCATGGGCCCACTCGTGCAACAACGTACCGACGGCGCTATCAACGTCCTGGTCGTCATTAACGCGGATGCGGTAGGCGGTCGCCGCCCGCTCGCAATCGCCGTACACCAGGCGGCACCGGCAGACGCGGACATGCACCGGCCGGTCGGACGGGCAGGTCCGCCGCAGGTATCTCGCGAGCGGGTGTACCGCCCGGCGTATGGCGTCGGCGCGTCGACTCATGATTACACCGGCTCGGCTTGCCTCGCGAACGCACGCACATCGGACGCCGGGCGGGCACCGTCAATCGCTTCCAAGAGCCAGCGGAAGGCGTCGGCGTGCGAATCGACGTGGCGGCCGTCGGTCAGGGTGGCGTGCCCCTCGTGCAGGGCGAGGTACAGCCGCTTGAGCGTGCGGCCCTGCTGAATCGTCAACCTGGCTTGCAGGTGCGTGAGGCTGTCGGGCACGTAAATGCCGTCAAGCGAGGCCGTCGACAGCGGGATTTCGGGGGTGACATTGACGTTTTTCGGCATTGGGGCGAATCCTTCTAACGCTCGGACGCCACGAACGGGCGGCCATCGGGGGTGGTGAGGCCGCCGCCCTTCCGGGGGCGGGGCTTGGGTTTTTGCTTCACAATGCGGGCCTTGTCGACTGGCTTGCGAACGGCCCGCACGCCGGCAAGGTGCCCGGCAACACAAGCGTTGTACGAGGCATCGAGCAGGTGGTTATTGCGACTCTTGCAAATCCACTTGGTTTTATTGCCGGGACCGACCTTGAATTCCACTTCGCCATATTCGGCAGTGATGTGCTTGGAAAACGTGACGTGCTCATTGCGGTCGGGGGAGTCGTACAGGGTAATCGCGCCTGGCTTGTATTCGCCCGTACTCGCATCACGCTCCATAGCTAGCCGGTGGTGCAGCCACGATTTCCAATAATCCGCGTCAACGTGGATGGCAAACGCCCCGCCATGGTTCTCGGCGGCCGCAATGTGGTACGCCTCGCCAATCTGGTGCACGGCCTTATTGACCTTGGCGGGTTTGGAATAGACAGTATTCCGCGTACGTCCGGTGCCATGGCCGAACGCGGGGAGAAAGCGACTAGCCGAGTCGGCCTCGGTGCAGAACGTAAAAACGCTTTCGGGCTGATACCGAGCGTCGACCAGGATCGGATAGGGGGTCATTGGGCCGCCGGGAGCCTCCCAGCCGCGGAAAACGTACTCGCGAAGCTCGCGGAGCCCCAGCAGAATTCCCCGCTCAACACCGAACCGATCGGAGGGCACGTCGTATGGGCCGTACTCAACGACATGGCCGGTGCCGTCGGGCTCCCAGGCAATGAGCGACCACCACCCGACGTACTTGCCCACGTCAACGCCCATCGTGAGGTGTTTCGTCTTGGCGGGGATTTCGCCCTTGCGATACCCGCCAACCCGCCGCCGCAACTCGGTGGCGTTAATGACGGTCAGGGCGAATTTCGGCGGCTTGTATGGTGTCGCCCAGCAAAACTGGGTCAACTCCTTCTCGGCCTCTTCGTTGTCGCCATCGCTGTTGAGCGCCGCCCATTCCTTGGCCCCAACCTGGCCGGCCGTCGACCAGAAAAGGTTGTTGAATGCGTTCCACCGAAAACCGAGCGTGTCGGTCTGCGGCGGATCGCCAGTAATGTTGCCCTCGGCGTCGATTTCCTGGCCGCGGTGAATCAGCCGGCACCGCTGATTCATGTTGTACCGCTGCTCATTCGTAATGATGTCGCTACACTCGGGGCACGCAAACAAGGTGTGTTCGCGAGCCTGGTGTACCGTCTCGCTCTCTTTCCAGCCGATCAGGTGCTCACGGCCAGGTGCGACGTACTCGCCGCAGTGCGGGCACGGGCAAACGATCTTGCTCGCGGTACCCTTGGTATATTCCTGCCATATCCGCCCCTCTTTGGTCGATACAGTGCATTCGAGGAATACCCGCCGCTCGGGTTCATCGTACGATGACAGCCGATTCTCAATCTGGGTAACGGGGTCGGCCTCGCGGCTGGCCTCGCCCGCGGTGTCCATCTTGTCAACCTCGGTCATCGACGCCATGCGGCCGGTAAACGATGACCGCTGCTCATCGCCGCCGTGACTGCTCATAAACTTGAGCGTCGCGCCATTCTCGAAGTCGATTCGCGTGAGGTTGCCAGTACCACCCCGCGACCCAGGCCCGCGCCGCGGCAGGAATTCGCGGTATCGGCTGGCCTGAATCGCCGGCAGGATTTCCGACGCCCATTTGTCGCCGGCCATGTCACCGGTCGGCACACCACAAACGACGGTTTCACCAAGCTCGAACAGGTAGTAAATGATCGGCAACACGTACCCAATCAGCGATTTGCCGGACTGCACGCACCCGCAGACCGCAGTGCGTCGCCACTGGCCCGAGTCGATCGCATCGAGCAACAAGCCGACCCAGGGCTGCCGCTCGATTTGCAGGCGGGTGTTGCGGTACTTGCCCTCGGGAATAATCAATTCCTCGATGGCAAATTGCCGTAGACTGCGGTGGATGACGGCGCGGGAGTTGCGCAACAACCACACGGTGTCATCGTAGGCAATGCGGCCAGAGGGGCGAATGCCTAAGGGCCTGCACTCGGCGAAGGTTGGTGGGTCAGCGGTCACCATGCGGCGTCGATGGTGCGCCGGTCCCTGCGCCTGTGTTGGTGTTGCGGTCCAGTGGCTTCCCGGTGTATACGTCAATCGGTCGCGGGTCGCCGTCTGCGGCCCTGGCGTAACTGTCGATGCCCGGGAATAGCGGGCTTGTCCACGGGGGCCGCACGACCGGCACGTAAACGACCGGCGGCCCCTCGCGGAGTTGCTTGGCTACCATGCACAATGCGGGTCGAGCCCGTGTTGCGCCGGTGGGGCGGGTAGCTCGACCACCTGGCTATTGGCCTCGGCCTCGGCAGGCGGCACGATGCGCAACCGCCCCTCGGCGAGCGCCGCGTCAATCTCGGCCATCGTCGGCCTGGCCGGTCGTCGTGGCGGCGCGGGCTTGGCCTCGGGCGGCCGCGCCGACTTAACGCCGGGGCCAATTTCGACGTTGACCAAGTCGGGGAGCCTGGCCGGTTGTTCCCTGATTACCAGGGGCTTTGCCGCCGTGATTGCCTGGGGCTTCGCCTTTTCGATCGCGGCCGTGATTGCGTTGAGTCGCTCGACCAAATAGAGCCAATCCCGCCGGTACACCGCCTGCGCCTCGGTGGCGATTTCGTTGAGCCTGTCAACGGCTCCCCAGACAGCCCGGGAAACCATGGCCCCGTTGGCATCCTGGCGGCCAGACACGAGAATGACGGCCCACACCGCAATCGCCCCCAGGGCGACGGTGCAGCAAATCAGAGCCACGACAATATCGGAATCGGGAAACATTACGAGGGCCTCCATGGGGGTTGGCGTCGCGTCCATTCGACCAGGGAGTAGATGGCAAACGCCGTCGCCCAGGCGAGGAAGTACGCCGAGACGACGGCGACCGGGTTAGTCGGCATGATGTTCGCCAATAATGATGTCGTCGCTCAGGGTAAAAGCACGATTGCTGGCCGCGGCCGCGGCGGCCGACTTGGCGGCCAGGTTGGCGTACCGCGTGGCTGTCGCTGTTGCCTCCCGCAGGGCCTCGTGCTCTGCCTCGTGCTCGGCCTCGGCCTTGCGTCGGTCGTGCCAGGCGTCGCGAACCTTGCGGATTTCACGGGCTTCGCTGCGCCAGCCGAGATCATCGGTTGGGATGTCGTCGTCGAATGCGTCGCGCACGTTCTGCCGGTGGCTGTCGCTGACGGAATCGGCCACCCAGAAACCGACTCCCAGGCCAACGGCCAGGCTAGTGATAGTCACCGCGGTAAGAACCGCGCCAACAACGTCGCCGCCAGTCAATTCGGATCGTTTCTTCGCCATGTTCACGCCTCGGGGCTTGGGGTCGACGGTACGTCTTGGCCGATCAATTTCAGCGCTTCGGCCTCGCGCTCGAAATCATCTAAGGCGTTGTTGAGGATAAGGGCAGCATCGGGTCCATGCTGCCGCTGTAGAGACTCGCCGGCGTTGCGGAGCAGCAGGGCCAGCCGGGCGAGCACAGTGCGTACGATGTTCCGCGGGAGCAGCCTTTCCTCACGCTCAAGGCGATCAAGCCGAGCCATGGCGAGTCTCTCCTCCTCGCGACCGAGCTTAACGCGCTCAAGTCGCTGGGAAATTGAGTCGCCGGCCCCCTCTTGGATTCGCCGCAACTTGTTGCCGTTGTCTCGCAACCAGAGATGTAGCCAGGAAATGACGGCCTCGACATTGACGGTTTTATCGTCGCCGCGAATCGGCACGCCGAACTCAGTAACCTGCCGATCAATGACCTGCCATTGCGTGCCACTGATACGGCAATAGCGGCTGCGCGGAATCGCCGTAATCGAGCCGTACTTCTCCCGCACGCTATCGCAGTAGGCCGCCACGACCTCGCCGAGCGAGTACCGACCGTCGGCATC
>Ga0180431_10007548_pt1 | contig 12646 bp, 9 predicted proteins | sample SS_ome_11_FD_132459 | JGI IMG/M metagenome (GOLD analysis project Ga0180431, IMG submission 132459) | Hypersaline lake sediment archaeal communities from the Salton Sea, California, USA - SS_1_MS_1 metaG | ecosystem: Environmental > Aquatic > Non-marine Saline and Alkaline > Hypersaline >... | reverse complement strand
GTGGAGCGAGTGGATTTCGTCAGCGGCCTGGGTCACAGCCCCGCCCGTCAACTCGGTGCGGGGCCGTGTTATTTGGTCAGCAATTTGGGACAGTTCGACTTCGCAGACGGCCGGATGCGTCTGGTTGCCTGCCATCCAGGCATGACGGTGGAGAGAATCCGCGCCAAGACAGGCTTTCCTCTCCAGGTTGCCGCAGATCTGCGCGAGACCGCACCGCCGACCGTCGAGGAAGTACGGCTGCTGCGCGAGGTGATTGACCCGCTGGGCGTCCGCCGCCTGGAGACCCTCAGTGGTGCGGCGCGTAAACGTGCTCTGCGAGATATATTGGTGCGTGAGGGAAGGACTGCGACCGGTGAGGCTATCTCACAGGTATAGACATACTATTTCAGATTCAGGAGGTGAACAAATGGAACCGAATCTCGATCTGGATCGCGACATACCGGTGCTGGACTGGTCCCCATTCCTGGCTGCGCGCACGTCGGGTATGAAAGGCTCCGCCATCCGCGAATTGCTCAAGTATACGCAGGAGCCGGATGTGATCTCCCTGGCCGGTGGTATGCCGGATCCGGAGTCCTTCCCCCTGCGTGAGATTGAGGAAGCCTGCCGCCACATCTTGCTTCACAACGGTGGCAAGGCGCTACAATATGGTGCCACGGAGGGGTACCAGCCGCTTAAAGAGTACCTGGCCACCGCGCTGCACAAGTACGGCGTCCCGGCCGTGCCAGACAACGTCCTGCTGACCAGCGGTTCTCAGCAGGCGCTGGACTTGCTCGGTAAGCTTTTCATCAACCCTGGTGACTACGTCATCACCAGCCGTCCCACTTACCTGGGGGCGATTCAGGCGTGGAATGCCTACGAGGCCCGCTATCAGACCGTCAATCTTGACGATGATGGTATGGTCGTAGACGAGATTGAGCAGGCTTATGAGAAAGCCGTGGCCGAGTCCGGGCATGCGCCGAAGTTCGTCTACGTCCTGCCTAACTTCCACAACCCGGCCGGCACGACCCTGTCATTGGAGCGACGTCAACTGTTGGCCGAGGTGGCTACCAGGCTGGACTTGCCTGTCGTGGAGGACGATCCTTACGGCCAGTTGCGGTTTGAAGGTGAGGATGTACTTCCGATCTGTGCCTTGATTCCTGAGCGCACCATCTACCTGAGCACCTACTCCAAGACGCTGTCGCCGGGCCTGCGGCTGGGCTGGATTGTCTGTCCCGAGATGCTGATCCAGCGCTTCATCCAGGCCAAGCAGGGCGCTGATCTGCACACCGGCACTTTCGTCCAGTACATCGCCAGCGACATCTGCCAGCGAGGCCTTCTCAAGCCGCACGTGAAGCGGCTGCGCCAGATCTATAAGGAACGTCGGGACACGATGCTCGATGCGCTGGTGGAATTCTGGCCCGAGGGGTGCGGTTGGACCCACCCCCAGGGCGGTTTGTTCCTTTGGGCCTGGGTGCCGGAGTCTATCGACACGACGGAGCTTCTCAAGGAAGCGCTGAAGGAGAAGGTCGCCTACGTGCCTGGCATCAATTTCTATCCCAATCGGGATGGGGGGCACAATGCCATGCGCCTTAACTTTTCCTACTGCCCGCCCGATCTCATCGTCGAGGGGATCCGCAGGCTGGGAGTGGCGCTGAAGCAGGTGCTAGGGAAGTAGTATTGACGTATCGTTGTTGGGCGAGGGTGCTAGTACGCGCCCTCGCCAAATACTACCTTGGGGATTGTGCGCAGTAAGATCTTTAGATCCAGCCACAGTGACCAGTTCTCGATGTAGTAGATATCGAGTAACACCATCTCGTCGAAACTGATCAGGCTGCGGCCGCTGACCTGCCACATCCCGGTCATCCCTGGGCGTACCTCCAGTCGTTTTTTGTGCCACTCCATGTAGTCGCTGACCTCAGCCGGGATAGGGGGGCGGGGACCTACCAGGCTCATCTCCCCGCGCCACACGTTCCACAGTTGGGGCAGTTCATCTAGGCTGGTGCGCCGCAGAAATCGACCGACGCGCGTCAGGCGCGGATCGTCACGAATCTTGAACAGCGGGCCGTCGGCCTCGTTCATTTTGCGCAGTTCACTCGACTCCTCTAACTCATCTTCGGCTCCTATGCGCATCGAGCGAAACTTGTATATCTCGAAGAGTTGCCCGCCAGCCCCCACGCGGGCCTGTCGAAAGAGGATCGGTCCGGGCGAGTCGATCCGGATCGCTAGCGCGATCAGGCCCAGGAGTGGTGCGCCCAGCGTCAAGCCCATCAGTGCGCCCAGGAAGTCCATCCCGCGCTTGACCAGTAGCGCCCCCTGGTCGAAGCCCACTGCCCGCACTCCGATCAGCGGCACCCCGCCCAAATCGTCCACGTCTACGTGGCTGAGGCTCATTTGGAACAGATCCGGCACGATGTGTGCGCTCACGTGCCGCCGCTCGCACTCGTGCACGATGCCCATAATCTTGCGATGGTACATCCACGGCAGTGTGATGATGACCTCGTCCACCGCCTCGTCTGTGATCAGCCGGGATAGGTTGCCCAGCGGTCCCAGGGCCTTGAAACGACCGATGTCGGTCTGGCCTTTCTCGGGGTTGTCGTCCACGAAGCCGACGACCTGGTAGCCTAACTCGGGCCGTGCCACGACGGTACGCATCACCGTGCGTCCCACCTCGCCAGCGCCCACGATGATGGTCCGGGCCACCCCGATGCCCCGGGTGCGCAGCCAGCCCATGGTCCATTTCTGCACCATCCGCGACAGGGCCAGCAGGATAATAGCGATGACGCCCGCTTCGGCCAACAACAGGCGCGAGTATTCGAGGGGCTGGAAGATGAAGGTGATGGCCAGCATTACCACCACCGATTTCATCATCGCGTTGATGATTCGGTACACGTGATCCAGCCACGGACGCCCGCACCAGTGCTGGTAGACCTGGTCTATTTGAAAGGTCAGCAGCGTCAGCGCGATGAACACAAGACCAAACGGGAGGTGTGCCGATGGTGGATGATAGTAACTGATGTCACGGAACCACCGGAGTTCGTAGCGCACGAAGTAGGCCAGCACCATACTGGTGCTGATCAGCAAGATGTCGCAGGCTACGACCCACCACGGGGCTTGGCGGCGTGCTTTCATGACTCCCTTCCTGTGGTGACTCTCGTGTCCCTGCTCAGCACCGGCTCTTCAGGCCGGTGCGGCCATGTGCCACTCAGGGCGCGCCGGTATACGTCTGTAGTCTCCCGCGCCGTGCGTGGCCAGGAGAACTGTTGGGCGTGGGCCAGGCCACGTTCCCGCAACTCGCCCTGCAGTGATTCATCCGTCAACAGCCGGTGCAGTCCTGTCGCGAGTGCATCCGTGTCGTAGGGGTTCACCATCAACCCCGCGTCACCGGCTGCCTCAGGCAGCGAGGATGTGTTCGAGGTCAGCACGGGGGTACCGCATGCCTGCGCCTCCAGCACCGGAAGGCCGAATCCCTCGTACACTGAGGGGTAGGCCAGTGCGGTCGCAGCGTTATACCATCTGGGCAGTTCGTCGTCCGTCACGTAGCCAGCGAAGATCACGACCTTGCTCAACCCCAATGCCTCCACTCTGGAGAACAGCTCATCGTACAGCCATCCTTTCCCACCGACTAACACCAGGCTGGCCTGGTCATTCCTGATGCGGGCGAAAGCCTCCACCAGCCGCACCAGGTTCTTGCGCGGTTCCAGCGTGCCTACGAAGAGTGCAAATCGCTCGGGCAGCCCTCGCCTCTGGCGGAAGGCAGCGACTTCTTCGTCCGGCAGCGGGCGGAAGGCAGGGTCCACCCCGTGGTAGACCACGTCGATTTGCTCCGGCGGGACCCCCAGCAACTGCGCGGTCTCGGCAGCCGCGTGGCTTGAGACGGCGATGAGCCGTCGGGCGCGACGTGCTGAAAGCCGGGTCAGCAAGGTCAGGTAGAGCCTGTTGGCGGGGCGGAACAGCTCGGGAAAGCGGATGAAGCTCAGGTCGTGAATCGTGATGATCACCGGGCAGGGAGCGAGCAGTGGGCCGACGAAGACCGGCCCATGCACCAGATCTGCTCCGATTTGGTGTAGCACCCAGGGCTGCGCCAGTTGCTCCCACACCACGCGTGCCGCGGGCCGCCCCGTTGGCCAGCGGGATTGGATGGACGTGAAATCAACGTTGGGTGGAACCAGGTTCCCACCCAGCAAGAGGGTGTAGCGCAGCCTGTCGTCAGCCTGCCCCAGGTGGCGCAGTAGGTGGTAGATGTACTGATGCACGCCTGCACTGCGGTACCCGGCCTGGGCTGAGAGGAGGTGCGCGTTGATGGCGACGTGGAAGCCATCCCCTGAGGTGACCATCATAGCGAGACGATTATATCACAGGCCAGCTTCATTACAACCTACAAAGCGGCGTCAGAACGCCTGATGCTCTGTCCGGGCGATGATCTCGTCCTGCAGCGTTGGGCTGAGATCGCAGAAATAGTCGCTATAGCCCGCGACGCGGACGATCAAGTCCCGGTACTGCTCAGGATTCTCCTGGGCCGCGTGCAGCGTGGTGGCATCCACGACGTTGAACTGAACGTGGTGTCCGTCCAGCTTGAAGTAGGTTCGAATCAGGTGCACCAGCTTGTCCAGGTCCTCGTCGTCCCCGAGAACGTGCGGCGCGAACTTCTGGTTCAGCAGCGTGCCGCCGGTTCGTACGTGGTCCATCTTGGCCACAGATCTGATCACCGCCGTCGGGCCGTGCCGATCCGCGCCTTGCACGGGCGAGATACCTTCGGAGAGGGGTTTCTCAGCCATACGCCCATCGGGCGTGGCGCCGGTCACCGATCCAAAGTACACGTGCACCGTGGTTGGCAGCAAGTTGATGTGGTAGGTTCCTCCCTTGGTGTTCCGGCGGCCGTCTATGGCGTCGAAGTAGGCGTCGAACGCGGCCACCATCACGCTGTCCGGGTAGTCGTCGTCGTTGCCATACTTGGGCGTCTTGTTCAACAACATCTGGCGCACCCTTTCGTGGCCCACGAAATCGTCTTCGAGTACTGCCAGTAAAGCATCCATCGTCAAGGTCTTCTCGTCGAAAACGTGATACTTGACGGCGGTCATGGCATCGGTGAGCGTGCCCAGGCCGACCCCCTGGATATACGTCGTGTTGTAGCGTGCCCCTCCGTCGTGATAGTCCTTGCCTGTGGCGATGCAATCATCGATCACCAATGACAGGAACGGCACCGGGATATATCTGGCGTACAGCCGTTCGATGACGTTGTTCCCGCGCACTTTGACGTCCACGAAGTAGTGAAGTTGCTTTCTGTAGGCCTCGAACAGCTCCTCGAAGGTGGTAAACTGCGTCGGGTCGCCTGTCTCCGGTCCGATCCTGCGACCGGTCTGTGGGTCAACCCCGTTGTGCAGGGTGATCTCGAATACCTTGGGCATATTGAAATAGCCGGTCAGGTTGTAGTTCTCCTTCCCAAACGCCCCTACTTCCACGCAACCGCTGGAGCCGCCTTGCCGCGCGTCTGCGACGGACTTGCCATGCCGGACCAATTCCTGCACGATCAGATCGCTGTTGAACACCGAGGGTTGGCCGAATCCCGTGCGGATGATTCGGGCTGCCCGCTTGATGAATCGATCGGGGTTCTGTTTGCTGACCTGGATGGAGGAACTGGGCTGCAATAGCCGCATCTCCTCGATCACGTCCAGGATCAGGTACGTGACCTCGCTGACCGCGTCGGAACCCTCCTTCGTCAGGCCCCCCGTGTTGATTTGGGCGAAGTCGGTATACGTGCCGCTCTCTGCCGCCGTGACCCCGACCTTGGGCGGCGCGGGTTGGTTGTTGAACTTGATCCAGAAGCACTGTAGGAGCTCTTCGGCCTGCTCGCGCGTGAGTGTTCCTGCCTCCAGTCCCTGCTTGTAGAATGGACATAGATGCTGGTCCAGGTGGCCCGGATTGAAGGCATCCCAGGGGTTAAGCTCCATCGTCACGCCCAGGTGAACGAACCAGTAGTACTGCAACGCCTCCCAGAAGTCGCGGGGTGCGTGGGCTGGCACGTGCGAACAGACCTCGGCGATGCGTTCTAGTTCCTTCTTTCTCTGAGGGTCTGATTCCTCGGCTGCCAATGCCCTGGCTTTCTCTGCGTGTCGTTCCGCGAAGCGAATCAACGCATCGGCGCAGATGCGCATCGCCTTGAGCTGTTCCTGCTTGGCATACGCATCGGGGTCGTTCAGATAATCCAGATTCTCCAGGCTGCGCTGGATGTCCGCCTTGAAGTCAACGAAACCCTTGTGATATATCTTGTCGTCCAGGACCGTGTGGCCGGGTGATCGCTGCTCCATGAACTCTGTGTAGATGCCGGCTTCGTAAGCGGTCTTCCATTCCTCTGTCATTTCCTGGAAGATGAGGTCGCGCATGGACTTCCCGCGCCACCAGGGGATGATTGTGTCCTCGTACACCTGCCGGGCCTGCGGGCTGACGGCGAAAGGTATCTTCTCCCGCGAACCGAGGATATCCAGGTCTTCCAGGCTGTGGCAACACAGCTCTGGGTAGGTGTACGTCGCCTTGGGGGCCGGCCCTCTTTCACCGACGATTAACTCACCTTCGTTGATGCAAATCGCCTTGTGTTCAATCAGATACTGGAAGGTCAGAGCACGACGCACGGTTGCGGACGTCGGTCCCAGGTCCTGCTGGGAGAATTCGGTCAACAGTTCGGCCCGCTCTGTCGAGACGCTGGGCACGGCGTCCAGGCTCTGCTGCCGCAGACGGGCGACTCTCTCACTCATAGCCATGGGTTCAACCTCCAATCTTCACGTGTAAGTCAAATCCGCTTAGGATTCGTGCGGCCTTGGCCACTTTCTCATCTGTGGGGGGATCGATTTCGGGCAAGCCGTAGTCCTTGTCCAGGCGGTGGTACTTGTCAATCCCTGCGCGGTGATAGGGCAGGATGTCCACCCGCTCCAGGTGGGGCAAATTAGCCGCGAACGCTCCCGTCTGGCGAATGTTCTCATCGTCGTCGTTGACGCCCGGAATCAGCGGCACACGCAAGACGATGGCGTGTCCGTGTCGCGAGAGTGCCTGCAGGTTGCTCAGGATTGATTCGTTCGACACGCCGGTGAATGCTCGGTGCTGGGCCGGATCCATCAACTTGAGATCGTACAGGAATAGGTTCACGTGTTCCCGGACGGTGTCCAGGGCCTCCCACGTAGAGAAGCCGCAGGTATCCACGGCTGTGTGGATCTCATGTTGCCTGCAGGCCCGCAGAAGTGCGAGCAGGAAAATCCGCTGCATCATGGGTTCTCCGCCGGAAAAGGTCGCCCCGCCGCCGGATTCGTCGTAGAAGGGGATGTCCCGCTCTATCTCCGCCATCACCTGCGCGACCGTCATCTCCTGGCCAGCGATCCTGCGCGCTTCGGCGTGGCAGACTTCGACGCAGGCCCCGCAGCGTGTGCATTTCTCCCGGTCGGTCGCCATGCTTTCGGAATCCCAGGTGATTGCTCCCTGCGTGCACACAGATATGCAAGCGCCGCACCGGATGCACCGGTCTGGCCAAAGCATCAATTCCGGCTCTGGGGTTTGGCTCTCGGGGTTGTGACACCACCAGCAACTCAGGGGACAACCTTTGAAGAAGATGGTCGTGCGAATGCCTGGGCCATCGTGAATGGAGAACTTCTTAATGTCAAAGATAGTCCCTTTGATCAAAATCGCTATTTCTCCTGCGTCGATCGGCCTAACATACAGAAAACGCCCTCATCTGGAGGGCATTGTCCGTTTGAGTACATGTTTTGGGCCTGGCTTTAGAGCGTTAGGCTGGGGGACGAGGATTCGAACCTCGACTTACGGATTCAGAGTCCGCTGTCCTACCATTAGACAATCCCCCAGAGTAATCAGCTAGCGCCTGATCTGACGTGCACAATTCTACCACGATTTTCTCATTTGACAAACTCTTGCCCTCCCAGCTCGCCGATGTCCAGCCCGCCGGCCAGACCGGGTTCCGATGTGGCGCGTGCTGCGCGCCCGTCCACCGCGACGAGCAGCGCCAGGGAGAAGGTGCTTCCCTGGGCAGGCCCTGGGCTTTCCACCCGCGTCCAGCCGCCGTGGACATCGGCGACGTAGCGCACGAAGGCCCATCCGACCCCCAATCCCTCTCGTCCGCGCCGCAAGTCGTCGGCGCTTTGCTCGAAAGGCTGCCCCAGCAGTTCCAGGCGCTCCGGTGTCAGACCTACGCCTGTGTCCGACACTTCGATCACGATCCACCCCCGATACTCGTAAGTCTGTACCTGGGCCTTGCCTTCGGGCAGATTGAACTTCACTGCGTTGTGAGCCATCTGGAAAACCGCCTCACCCAGCAGTTCGGGGTCGGCGTGTACCTTCGGGAGGTCGGAGGGCACGAAGACTCGGAAGTCTATCTGGCGGGCCTGGGCCAGCACCGCCACTGGCTGCAGTGCCCACGGGATCACCTGGCTCAGCGAGATGTACCCTGGCTGTGGCTGACGCCGTTTGTTCACCAGTTCGGCGAACTTGACCACGCCGCTGACCAGCCGGTGCAGGGTTGCGATTTCGGTCGTCAGATCGTCCAGGGCATCGCGTTGTTCAGCTTTGAGCGTCTCGTTCTCGTGCTGTAGAACCTGCAGTGCCAGGCCGATGGAGGCGAAGGGGGTCAGGAGTTCGTGGGTCACCGCACTCAGGAATGCCCCTTTCAGCCGGTCCAGTTCGTCCAGACGTTGGCTGGCTTCCTCGAGCGCCCGCCGGTCCTTCAATTCCTGTTCGAACAGGTCTCGCCATTCCCGAGCATAAACGACCAACTGATCGGCGGGCATCGTGGAGAGGTCCGGCTGGCGCACTCGCGGCTCGAGGGGTCGCCCGGTGAATACTTCATCGACCAGGGCGATGAGCTCGGTCGGGCTGAAGGGCTTGGTCAGGTACTCGTCGGCTCCTGCGGCGATTCCCACCAGGCGATCGGTCTGTTCCGCCTTCGCGGTGAGGAAGATCACCGGGATGGAGGCGGTGGTAGGGTCAGTCTTCAGCGTCGCGCATACCTCGATACCCGTCCTGCCCGGCATGGCCACGTCGAGGAGGATCAGATCGGGCTGCAGTGCGTTGGCCAGTGCCAATGCCTGATCGCCGTCGTGCGCCACGACGGTCTTCAGCCCCTTCATGCCCAGCGTCGCAGCGATGGCTTCGGCCAGTGCTTTCTCATCGTCTGCGATCAGTACCGTTCGTTGCCCGGCGTCTTGCCCCCTCGGTTCTTGTTCGACCATGTTCCGCGTCCTTTACTTTCTATCTTCCGTGCTCCCGCCCTGGGCCTGCGGACGGCTATCAGCAGGATAGTCTGAACCGAATAGCCGCACTTGAATGGTGTTAATTATAGGGCACATCAAGCAGGAGAGCAAGTGGCAGGGGGCATGGGTGAGTTCGATTTTGGAGCGCCCCTTCCCGTTCGGTCTCCAGGATCGGCAGTGGCTCACCCAGGACAGGCACCGGGTGTCGCACGTTCACGTCCCACCAGGCCAGCCCCAGTGCCAGGTATTCCCGTATCTCCCACCTTGCCCGCTGGATGCGACTGTAATGCCGTCGTTCGGCGAGAATCGCGACGGCGTCCACGTCTAATGCCTGGCAGAGGTAAATCGCGCGGACGGCGTGGAACCGTTGCGTGACGATCACCACCTGATCCACGCCGAAGATGGCCCGCGCCCGGTAGCAACTGTCGTAGGTGCGCCGACCAGCGTAGTCGAGCACGATGGCATCTTCCGGAACGCCCAGGCTCACAGCGTACTCCAGCATACCCTGAGGCTCGTTGTAGTCCACGAAGCGGTTGTCCCCGCTGCACAGTAGCTTCTGGACGACGCCGGCATGGTAGAGGTCGGCGGCGGTGGCGACCCGGTCGGCCAGGATGGGAGTGGGGAAGCCATCGGGCCGCAGGCCAGCACCTGGAACGATCGCGACAGGGCGCGGCGGTACGTCCTCTACGCGGGTGTATATGTGGTCGCGGGTCTTGTGCTCGATCCACAACCGCAGGCCTCCCAGAAGCAGGGTGGTTGCCACTCCGCAGCCTATGGTACTGAGCAGTATGAGCTTCAGTACCTGCACTGTTCTTCTTCTCGTTGTCAGGGCAGTACCTCCATAATGTTTGCCAGCGTGTTGGCGTCCGGGGTGTCCACGAAGAGCACGTAGCGGGCGACGCGGGAGACGCACACCGCTCCGGAGTCGCTCTCCCACCACAGGCCCGGCAGGCCCTGTGGTGGGTCCAGGGGCCATGCGGGCAGGTAGCGCTCGGGGAGCAGCGCGACGAGGGCACGTTCAAACTCGACGGCCTCAGCGGTGCTGTCCCAGATGGTGCGCCACACCAGCACCTGGCTGCCGCGCGGGTTCTCCCACACGGCCAGCGTGTCGCCGTCCCAGCCGTCGGCAGCCTCCCAGGCCGTCTTCTCGGGCAGCATCGCGTCGAGGTATAGGCCGGTCACGAACTCGCCCATCGTATCCTCGAGACGCATGGTCCAGTCCTCGCCCAGCGCGGTGCCGATGTCGGGCACGACGACGCTCGTGGGACCGTCCTGCTCTTCCAGGTAGCGTTCTGGATGGAGCACTTGCTCCGTCGAGCGAGGCGGGTCGGTGTAGGCCCTGTTGATGGCCTCCCAACCGTTGGTCTGGAAGACGGCCTCGGCAAATTGGCGACCTTCCCAGTAAGGGAAGCGCTGCAGGCGTGTCCAGGCCTCACTCTGGTCCAGTTCCTCCCCGTAGCTTGGTTCCCCGGCTTGCAAGATCAGTTCCGCCAGGTGGATCCAGTCGACCCCCTCCAGGTCTTCGTAGCGGTAGAGCGCAGTCAGGAGCGTCGCGTCTCCCTCCACCAGCGCCTGGACGGCCAGCGTGGCGTCGGTGGTCGTGGCGCGGGCGGCCATCGCTTCCAGATCGAAATGCTGGTCCTGCAGCGTGTTCGCATAGGCGTGCGCCAGTAACGTCTGATCGTTGGCGTTCTTCTCTCGTTGACCTGTGGCAATGTACAGTTGTTCCTGCTCAAGTACGTAGACGCTGGCTGCCTGGTGGGCGTGGATGGTGATGAAGGCTTCGGGCAGTATGCCGAGAGCCGTGTAGGGCAACACCTGGGCCTCCGGATCTCGATCGACGTAGAGTTGGTGCAGGAGCCGCGTCATATCGCGTTCATTGAGGAAACTGAGCGGTACCTCGGCGCGGGGAGAGAGGCCGCGCAGAGTCTCCACCTGGTGGGCGATCTGGTCGAATAGGCGGGCGGCTTGCACTTGGGACTGGATGTTGTCTTCAGGGACCGGGAGGGGCGTTGATGATGGGATTGGCAGCGACGTGGGCAGCCACGACACGAATGGCTGGGTCATGACTGGCGGTGCGGATTCCCAGCTCTGGAGGGATGTGACGATGAAGCCAGCGAGCATAGCGAAGACAGCGATGACCGCTACGACCAACAGGATAACCGTGCGACGCTGTCCAGATGTGAAGTCAGAGGTGCTCACACCAGAGCCTCGCGCTGGCGCTGAATGAGTTGGACGATACCCTGGGCTGCCAGGTCCAGCATACGGTTGAGCATCTCCCGCGAGAATGGGGCGCCTTCGGCTGTGCCCTGTACATCGATCAGGCGACCGTCATCCATCATCACGACGTTAAGATCTACCTCAGCGTCCCGATCCTCGGCGTAGCACAGATCGAGTTGCACCTCGCTGCCCACCACGCCTGTGCTGACCGCCGCCACCGGTGGCTTCAGTGCCTCTGGGGGTACCATGCCCCGTTTCGCCAGGCGGCGCAGCGCCAGCGCCACCGCGACATAGCCGCCGGTGATGGCCGCGGTGCGGGTACCTCCATCGGCCTGCAGCACGTCACAATCGACGATCAGTGTGCGCTCACCCAGCAGGTCGAGATCTACGGCGGCGCGCAGTGAGCGTCCGATTAGACGGCGGATTTCCTGAGTCCGGCCACGCAGGCCGCGGGTCTCTCGGGGAGTGCGTGTGTGCGTGGAGCCAGGGAGCATCGCGTACTCGGCGGTCAGCCATCCCGTCCCGGTCTCGGCCATCCACGCTGGCACTTTCTCCTCGACGCTGACGTTGCACAGCACGCGTGTACGGCCCATCTCGATTAGCACCGAGCTATCGGGATAGTCGATGTAGTCCAGGATGAAATTGACCGGGCGGAGTTCATCGGCACAGCGCCCGTCAGGACGTATCGAACGGTTGGTCATAGCACGGGAGATTATACCACGTGGGTACAGAGGGACAAGACTCCCGTCGTTATGGCTATGGAAGCCGAAACTTGTTTCGGCTGTGACAGCCTGCCAGTAGAACGCTCACGATGGACAGTGACAGTGCTACGCCTGGGGACAGACAGGTTCTGCGTGCAAACCTTCCCTCCTCGCCTTCCTCACCACCTGCTGTGCCTTCTTCCTCGTCCGGGGCTGCGGGCGCGTTCGTCGGGGTCGCGACGGGGCCGGATGTCAGTGCCTCCGCATCGGTGGCGAGGCTGACGTCGTCCATCCAGAGGGTGCCCTCGCTACCAGCATCGCCCGCGCTGAGGTTGAATGCGAGGCCCGTCACCCGCGCCGGGTCCAGCTCGGTCAGACCACCCTCCTCCGCCCACTCTGCCCGGGCGAAATTCGCCCATGGAAAGACGAGTTGTTCCCAGTCTGTCGTGCTCTCTCCCGTCGTCTCGGCGGTCACCTCGAAGGGCGTCGGCTGGGCCGGAT
>Ga0180431_10007547_pt1 | contig 12647 bp, 6 predicted proteins | sample SS_ome_11_FD_132459 | JGI IMG/M metagenome (GOLD analysis project Ga0180431, IMG submission 132459) | Hypersaline lake sediment archaeal communities from the Salton Sea, California, USA - SS_1_MS_1 metaG | ecosystem: Environmental > Aquatic > Non-marine Saline and Alkaline > Hypersaline >... | reverse complement strand
CCTCGATAGCCCAGGTCAGCAGCATCGTCCGTACACCGATATACGTTCCCGCCGGAGTCGTCCGGAAACTGCCTGTCGGTAAAATCGCCGTCCGTCACTTCCACCGCCACGTACGACCCGTACATTCTGTCGTTTTGCAAAGCCAAGTTCTCGCCATTGATGCGAAGCTGTATGGCCGTCATCTCAGGTGCGGGCAGACCGGCCATGCGCCACACCGCAGTGCCGAGCACCTGGAGGTAGCTGAAGCGGTTCTTGATGTTGAGCGCCTTTACCCCCTTCCAGGGACAATCATGGGGGAAGTTGACGCGGTAGTTGTTGCGATAACTGCCTCCGCCGTTCGTGCGGCTGCCGGCGCCGCGATTGCGAATGCCCACTCGGTACCGGACCGCCACCTCCGCGCCGTCGATGCTGATGAACGTGCCGTTCATCTGCGCATCTGAATTGCTGTCGGAGCTGTGCGAGCCGATATAGGCCAGCTCCTCCCGCTCCCGCTCCACCATAATGAGATAATAGAGGGGCTGGCTGCCCGGACTCCAGCTCCAGTCAAACGAGCCGTCAACCAGGAAGAGGGCATTGGTCACCTGCTCCTCATTGGCGTCTACGACACTCGGCGGCGGCCACCTGCGAATCTTGCCGCCGCCGTCCCGGGCTTCGACGAAGAACTCGATCACCGACCCATTGGGATGATTGGGTATCCGTCCGCCATAGACGCCGTCGCGAGCTGCGCCGTCGCCGTGGGCGCCGTCGTCGAACATCGCGACTTCGCTGAAACGGTTCGCATCGACGCTCGCCGCTTGCCTCCAGTCGTCCGGCGCCGACGCATCCATCCTGTAGTACAGAGCGGCCGCGACCCCGAACTCCGATTCATCCAGGATGCGAGCGGAAACGCTCACTGTATCATCGGGTCCGGGGATGATGGGCCAATGGCTCACGTCAACAACCAGCGGGCCAATATCGTTGGAGGCGACCGAGTTGGCCCGCCCGGGCGAGCCCCCTTCCGCGTCGCTTGCGGCCCAATTCCGGCCGTATTCGTTCGGCATGGCATGGTTGATCAACTCGAGCGACCTGCCGCCGCCGTCGTGCGTATCCGACCAGGCCCAGCCGCGATGGCCGCGGTCGACCGGCCCCAGCTCCCGGATCGCCCAGTCGCCTTCGTCGGCGTATGTCAACTGATCGATCACCACGCCGCTTTCGTCAGTGAGCTCGACCCGCTCGCCGCCGTTGCTGAGAATCTTGTTCCAGCCGCCGATCACATCGTTCACATCCGGATACGCGACGCTGAACTCATTCACATCGGCGGTCACGACAAGGTAGGCCCCGCTCTGCAACGTGACGGGCGGGAAGGTGAAATCGACGCCGTCGCTGAAACGCCAGCCGGTCAGGTCCACGGATGCAGTTCCGGCGTTGAGCAGCTCGATGTATTCGAGGCCCTTATTTTCCGGCGTGCCGGGCGGATGGTACATGATTTCCGTGATGACGACGTTCACGGGCTCGGCCTGGTTGGGCCGGCCCGGAGTGGCTCTGCCGAGCATCCGCCACGGGCCGCTGCCATCGGGCCAACGACCGTACGAGCCATCCGCCTGCTGGGCCCCGTAGGAGACCGTGTCGATCAGGTTCTGCTGACGATCATAGAGCCCGACCTCCTCACCGCCACCGCTCAATCGAAAGGCCGCGTGCAGCAATCCTTCGTGAGGCTCGTCGTCGGCCCAGAAAAGCAGATATCCGTTCGGAGCTATGGTCGTTTGCTCGGGGTCGCCATCGGGGATCTGCCACTTTGTAGGGTCGGCAAGATCGTCGGTCAGATACATGCCCCCTACGTCCACGGGCTGCTGGCCGCGGTTGTGTATTTCGATCCAGTCGTCATAATCGCCCACCTCGTCGCGCAGTGAGCCGGCGTTCTCGGCCATCAACTCGTTGATGACAAGACCGGATTGCCCCAGACCTACAGTTGCATACTGCCCCAGCACCAGGACGACCAAGACCAGACAACTCCCCCCTCTGGTTGCCGCACATAACATCCCGTCTTCCCTAAACAGTGAACTTTTACAGAAGCGTGCATACATGGACCAACAACTGCCTATTTTAACATTTTGATGTCACATTCACAATGCCCGCACGAAGCACACGGCTGTTTTATCGGCTTCTCACGGCAGGAACTGTGGTGTGGCGCGCCCAAAGCCGTGCAATTTGTGCCGCCATATGGTATGCTGAGGGTGCAGAATGACCCGGCGGGCCGGCGGGGCGCAACCCGCCCGGCGTCGATCCCCGGCAGGCAGATGGAGGAGGTATGCTGGCACAGAGGAACAATACCCTGCCATTGCAAGGAACAGTCGTAGCAGTCTTCATTTTATCGGTCGTCGCCCCGCATATCGGCCGGGGCGCGGAAGCCCTATGGATCGAGGGGGAGGATTACGTCAATTCGTCCTTCAACCGGCATAGCTGGTACCAGAACACGGCTATCCGGAAAGACCTTCTCTCTCCGGGCACACCGGGCGTATCCGACGGCGCCTGGCATACTCACTACGCCGGCAGCTACTCCGAGAGGCAAGCCGTTGCCCGCTACCGGCTCGAGATCCGCGAGGGTGGCACCTACACCTGGTGGATTCGGCTCAATCCCTTCCGCAACCACAACGGCGGCGCCAACTACAGCTACCGCTACCGATCCAGCGGGGGCGCGTGGACGGACTGGGAACCGCTGGACGTCTCCGATGCGCGCGACAGCATGATCGACCTCGTCGATCCCGGCATCGACATCCGCTTCATTGCGTGGTGCCCCGGCGGCATGCTGAGCTTCGCGCCGGACAGCTATGATCTCGAGATACGCCTCGTCGGCAGGGAAAACGACAAAGAAAACCACGGCGGCATCGATGTGATGGCCTTGGCGAATTTCGCCTGGGCGCCGACGGGCGTGGTCCCGCCGGACCCGGACGTGGCGGCGCCCGGGCCCGATGACTGGTTCGTCCTGATGGCCGGGCCGGACCCATTCTCCGCCGATTCCATTATCGACATCAGCTACCTGGTCGAAAAACCCGCCGGAACGCATGCGGCCCTGCAATCTCAGGGTAAGGACTTTGCGTTCGAAGACGGGACTTCCGTCAAATTCTGGGGCGTCGATGCCTCCATGGCCGAGACGGTCCAGGCACAGGAACGTCAGGCGCGGTTCTACGCCAAACACGGAATCAACATGGTGCGTCAGCATCCCGTGGAGGGGGTTTTGGGCTCTCTCCAGAGCTACGGGCGCGGCCGCCGCTTCGACGCCGAGAGACTCGACCGATTCGACCGCTGGTTCAGTATCCTCAAGCAGAACGGCATTTACATGACGTGGTCGATCTTCTACCACCACGTCGTCCTGCCCGACGAGGGAATCGCACCCGCTCTGTACAACGAGCTGCCCGACCGGGGAGCGGGCAAGGACACGTATGGCCTGGCCACGTTCATCCGGGAATACCAGGACTCCCAATGGCACTATGCGAAACTGCTGCTCGAACACGTCAATCCGTATACGGGGCTGGCCTACAAAGACGATCCGGCCCTGGCGATCGTGGAGGCTCGAAACGAGGACAGCGTATTCTTCCACAATCCGCTCGGCGAGGGTCTCGTCAGCGGCGAGTCGTACCCCCATCACGGCGCCCGGCTCAAAGAGATGTGGCAGCAGTGGGTCAAGGACAAATACGCCAGCGACGCCGCTTTAGCTCAGGCCTGGGGCGCCGGCCTCAAGAAAACGACCAAGTACAACTCCGACGGCTCGGTGCGCAGCCGACCCGACTCGGTCGATGAGACCTGCATGTACATCTACGCCGCCTGGGAGATGGAAAAGGACGGCCCGCGCTGGAACAAGCAGGCCGAGCGCAGGAGAATGGGCGACTACATTCGTTTCCTGGCGGAAATGCAGCGCGAAACATACGAGACGTATCAGCAGCGCCTGCGGGACATCGGCTACAGGGGTGTGATCGTGAGCACGGCCTGGAAGGCGGGCGGCCCGGCCGCCTCGGCCGCTAACCTCTGGACCGATGACGCCATGGGTGCCATCGACCGGCACAACTATTTCGGTGGCGGCGCCGGCGGCCACAACATCACGACCGGCTCGGTCAACAACGACACCCATCTCAACAAAGCCGGCCGCGCGATTCTCTCAAGCGGCCTGTGGCAGGTCGAGGATAAGCCCTTCATCATGACCGAATGGACCCAGAAGCCGCCCAATCAATGGAAGGCCGAGATCGCACCGTTGATGGCCTTCTACGGCCTGGGCCTGCAGGGCTGGGATGCCTCGTATCATTTTGCCGGCTCGCGCAGCTACATGGGCAACGGCTGGCCCAGCATGAACTCGTACGTGACCGAGACGCCGCATTACCTCGGTCAGTTTCCGGCACTGGCCTTCGCCGTCTACCAGGGCCACATCCAGGAAGGTGAGCCTGTGGCGGCACGGCGCTTGGCGACGGACGAGATCTTCTCCGGCGTCGATGCGCTCGACCAGGAATACGGCGTGGTGGGCTACGATGAGAACGAACTGCTGGCGCACGGGGACGTGCCCGTCGAGGCGCTTGCCGTCGGACGTGTGACGCTCAAAGTGGCCGATGGGCAGTCGCCTTCGTACCTGGCCAGGTTGTCCGACCATTGGAACGCACGAACGCAGGCGGTGCGCAGCAACACCGGTCAGCTCACCTGGGATTACGGCCGAAGGGTCATCACCATCCATGCGGAAAAAACACAGGGCATCGTGGGATTCGCAGAGGGACAGTTCCACGATTTGCCGGGCGTGGTGGTGGACGAAATCGACACGCCCTTTGTGACGCTGCTGTTCACACCGCTGGATGATCGGGCGCTCATCGAATCCGAGCACATCCTGATCACCGCACTGGCACGGGACGAACAGCTCGGCACGGTCTACGGCCAGGACGGCACGCAGCTTCTGGAAACGGGCGGCCCGCCTTTGCTGTTGGAGCCGGTGCAGGCGACGATCACTATCAAGGGCGAGCCGGTGACGGCCGTGCGAGCGGTGGACGTCTACGGCGTGCCGACGGCCCACGAGGTCGAGCGCGTGGAAAACACGTTTAGAATCGACGGACGCTACGCCAGCTATTACTACGAGGTGACGCGCCACCCGCACGCCGACGGCAGATGAGACAAACCCGGTTCTGCGCCCAGAAAGAGCCAAGCCGCGTCCAAAGCCTGTCAGGTCTTTTCGAGCCTTTGCTGATAACTCAGGGGCACCACCAAGACCGCACATTCAGCCTTGCAGACCACCTTCTCGGCCACCTTGCCAAACAACGTGTGCTGCAGCGCGCCGTGCCCCTGGCGGCCCATGACAATCAGGTCGATTTCCTTCTCGCGGGCGAACTGAAGGATCTCCTGGTGGTCCTTTCCCACACGAAACTCGACCTTCAGATCCAGCCCTTCAGGCAACCGCGACCGGTAGGACCGGTCGATGCGTTCGTCAATGTCGCGTTTGGCCTTGGCGTCCACGTTGTCTACTTCATAAATGTAGGTCTTCCAGAACTGCGCCTCCGATTCCGGCAGCACGTGCAGCAAGTAGAGCTCGCTGCCCGCGCGTCGGCGGGCCGCATCAACGGCAAAGGCAAACGCGAAGTCCGCGTTCTCCGAGAAATCCGTGCAACAGAGGATACGCAGGAAATGCGTCTTCATCAAATCGAGAGAATCCATCGTATCCGTAGCCTCCTGACGACAAATCCAGTACGCCCGCTCCTACTGCACCAGGTTCGGCAAGAACAGACAAATCTGAGGAAACGCGATCAGAATGATCGCCGCGACGATCAACGCCGCCAGGAAGGGCAGCGCGCCGCGAAAGATCGTTTGCAGGGGGATATCCCGTTCGATGCCGCTGACCACGTAGACGCACACGCCGACGGGCGGAGAAATCACACCCATCTGCGTGACCACGACGATAATCACGCCGAACCAGATCGGATCGTATCCAAGCTGTGTCACCACCGGATAGAAGATCGGTATCGTGAGCAGAATGAGCCCCAGTGCATCGACGAAGCAGCCGGCAATGAGATAGAACAGAATGACCAGCCCCATGATGCTCCAGCCGGGCATCGACAGGCTTGACAGGGCCGAGGCCAGTTCAAAGGGGATTCGCGTCACTGCCAGGAAGTGCCCGAAGATGACGGCGCCGGTGACGATGATCATGACCATACAGGAGGTGCGGACCGTCTCCATGAGAGAGCGAGCCAGCATCTTCGGGGTCAGACGGCGTTTTATGGCGGCAATTCCCAGACTGCCGGCCGCACCGATAGCCGCGGCCTCCGTCGGAGTGAAAAAACCCGCGAACATGCCGCCTATAACGATCGTGAACAAGACAAGCGTCTCGGAGACACCCGCCAGAGAAGCGAATTTTGACGCCCAGGTGAGTCGCTGAGCGGCCGGTCCCAGATGCGGCCGAAGCTTGCAATTGAGATAGATCGTCAGGCAAAACAGGAAAGCAATGAGCAAGCCCGGTACGATGCCGGCGATGAACAGCTTGCCTACCGATTGCTCCGTCATGATGGCGTAGACGATGAAGACCACACTGGGAGGAATCAGCATGCCCAGGCTTCCGCCGGCCGCGACGGCGCCGCAGCCCAACTCCATGTCGTACTTGTATCGTTTCATCTCCGGCAGCGCCACGGACGCCATCGTCGCCGCCGTGGCCGGGCCCGAGCCGCAAATGGCGCCGAAGGCGGTGCACGCGCCCACCGTGGACATGGCCAGCCCGCCCGGCAGGGCGCCGAGCCAGTGATATGCCGCGTCGAACAGCCGGCGGCTGATGCCGGCGTGAAAAGCGATCTGGCCCATGAACACAAACAGCGGGATGACCGTCAGGCTGTACGACGAAAACGTCTCGTACAAATCGATCGTGATCATGCTCATGGCCGCTTCCGGCGAGCGGACGATGGCAAAGCCTACGAAGCCAACGATGGCCATGGAAAAAGCCACCGGCATGCTGGCCGCCAGCAGCACGAGCAGCAGGACACACCCGATGATACCGATCTGGACGGGAGTCATGGCTTAATCATCTCCCGTCCCGGATGGATGAGATTGTGCGCTATCACAAGAACGACAACACCGCAACATACGCCGATCACGTGTGGGACCCAGAAAACAGGCAATTGAAGCGTCTGGCTGACCTGGCCGCTCTCGCGCAGCGCCAGACCGTAGACGACGCTGCGCCAGCTAAGAAACGCGAAGAAGGCCATGGCCAGGAGGCGCAGGACGACATCGACCACAATGCGGCCGCGCCGACCGAGCTTGTGAAAGAAATACTCGATCGCCACGTGCCCCTTGACCGCGGTCGTGTACGGAAGGGCCGCCGCCAGCGTCAGAGCCCCCGTGATCTTGACGATGTCATATGCCCCTATGAGAGACCGGTTGATCCAGGGCACGCGCATCACCACATCGAGGCACGTCACGACCATCATGGCCAGCACGCCGAGGCCCGCCACGACGAGCAGTGCGTTCACGACGAAGCGAAGCACCCGAGCGTACACGGCTGAAACAGACGCGAGCGCCTTGGGGAGATCTGGCCGTTGCGTCATCTACTGCCCCGCTTCCGCAGCATACTTGACAATGAGGCCCTGAAGATCGGCGAGAAACTCCTTGCCGGGCAGGTTCTTCTCGGCGGCGTTGGCCGTGTACTCATCGAGGATAGGCTGGACGGCGCCCTTCCAGCGCGCCTGCTCCTCGGCAGCAAGCTCGATCACCTCGCGTTGCAGCTCCTTGATAAAGGCCATTCCTTCCGCATCCGCCTGATCCCAGGCTTGCCCGTGCTTCTCGACCCACTCATCACTGACCTGCATGAACACGTCTTGCAGTTCGGGTCCCAGCCGGTCCCAGGCACTCTTGTTCATCACGACGAACATCGCCGTGGTGTAGCCGATGACCGACGTATCGGTGACGGAATCGATAACCTCGCCCTGCTTCCAACCCTTGAGCGTCTCGACGGGACAGAAGGTGGCTTCGACGACGCCTTTCTGCAGTGCCTCGTAGGTCTCCGGCTGACTCATCGCCACGGGGGTGGCACCCAGACTTTGGACGATCTTCGAAGACAGGCCCGTCGCCCGAACCTTCAGGCCGGTCATGTCCTGCAACTGGCGAACGGGTTTGCGCGAAGCCAGCATCCCCGGCCCATGCGCGTGAACGTACAGCACCTGCACGTTCGCCACTTCCTCCGGCTTGTACTTGCGGACCATCTCCGTTGCGGCGCGAGTGGCCACGAGACCGTTGGGATAACCCAAGGGCAAATCGAGACCTTCCAACAGCGGAAAACGCCCGCGCGTATAGGCAAAACAGCTCATGCCGATGTCGGACAGGCCGTTGACAACGCCCTCGTAGCACTGGGGCGCCTTGGTGAGCGTGCCGGCGGGATAGACGGTGATCTTAACCTTGCCCCCGGTGCGCTTTTCAATCTCCTCGGCCCAGGCCTCGGCGGTCTTGCACTGAATGTGCGAGGGCGGAAAAAATACACTGTAAGACAGTTCGACCGTCTGCTCCTGATCTGCCGACTGCCGGCAGCCAACGAAAACCGCCAGCACAACCATACCACCAATGACCCACGGAAACACATTCCAACGTTTCATGGCAGAACCTCCTAAAGAACCCGCACGTTCCAACCAGCGCCGGCATCTCCGACCAGCGCCGGATTCAGCCTTCCGCACGATAGGTAACTCGCCTATCATAGTACGAGGTACATCGAACCCATGCAAGCGTTCTTCCTGAGATCGCAGGTCTCAGCGTGCATGCAGCCGTTCCTGACGGTAAAGGAGGTCACGAATGCGTATCAGCCGGACGTTTCTTTGCGTCATGCTCGTCACAGCAGCGGCCGCCACAACGCCCAAACCATCCCGGCCCTATGAAGATCGGCCGTTCACCCAGGATTTCAGCGAGAAAGTGCCTCTCGAACGGTCACTGCACGACACGCGGCTTCTGAAAGTCCGAGCGGATCGGAACGGCTGCGTCCTGATTTTATCGGACAAAGGGCTCTTGCAGGTCAGTCGCGACAGGCTTCGACCCGACCGGCTCCACCGCCCCCTGGCGAACATGCAAATTCGCGACATGGAGACCCACCAGGACCAGTTCGTGTATCTCACACACAGGCAAGTCCTGGGCAACGCGTGGGCCGGACGGTTCCTCGTGGACCACAATATGCCCGACGCTTCCTTGCTGGCCATGGGAGAGAATTTCCAGTTCCTGCTGGCAGCGGATCGAAACGCTGCCCATTTCGGCCCCCAGGGACAAAGTCATGCCGCGACGACGCCCGAAACAACCAAACAGGCGACGTTCGACCAGACACGCCGCCGTTTCCTGCTCCTGGCAGGGAACACGCTGTCCTGCCTGGAGCCCGGTACGTCGGCTTCTCCGACGTTTCAACACGACGGCCTGGCGTGCATGGCCTGGGCGGATGAGAATCGCGCGCTCCTTCTCGGCACGCGGAACGGCTATCTTCGCCTGGACCCTGCTTCTCTGGAGCCCCTGTCACCCATCGAAACCAAGCTGCCTTGCGCAGATATCCGGTGCGTCAGAGAAATCGACGGCAAGATCTGGTTTGGGACGCCGCGCGGCGCGTTTGCCCTGGGCCGCAACGGGCAGATTGACTACTACGCATCGAGGCGCTGGCTGGTGGACGACTCGGTCATCGACATCGCTCCGGGGCCGGACGAATCCGTGCTGATCCTCTCCCGGCGCGGGCTCAGTATCATTCACTTCAAGGAGATGACGCTGGCCGAAAAAGCCGCACACTTCGACAGGCTGACTCGACGGCGCCACATTCGCTATGGGTTCAACAGTGCGCTGGTGATGACCGAGCCCGGCGACCTGTCAACGGGCACGCTGATCGATCAGGACAACGACGGCTTGTGGACGGCGATGTACTTGGCGGGTGAGCTGTTTCGCTATGCGGTCACGAAATCCGACGAGGCGTTGCGCAACTGCTACGAGTCGTTCGAGGGGCTGGAGCGTCTTACCGAGATCACGCCGATGGCGGGCTTTCCGGCCCGCGCCATTGAACGGGCGGGATACCAGGTGGCCGACAAGCCGCGCTGGCAGGCGGCCGATGATAAAAGATGGACGTGGAAAGCGACGACCAGCAGCGATGAAATCGTGGGCCACTTTTTCGTCTATGCGATCTTCGCTGAAATCGCCCCGGACGCGAAGTGGCGGCAGCGCGCGATCGACCTGATCGACGCCATCATGGAGCACATCGTGCATCACGACTGGTACCTCGTGGATTACGACGGCAAGCCGACGCAGTGGGGTCGCTGGCATCCCGAATACGTCAACCAGTTTCCCCGCGCCGTCGGCGACCGGCGTTTGAACTCCGTCGAGATCATCGCCTTTCTGCAGACCGCCTACCATTTCACCGGCAGAGAAATCTACAAACGCAAGGCCTACGAGCTTTTCGAGAAGCACGGCTATCTCGACAACATCATGATCCCCATCACCGAGATCGGTCGCGTGCCCGGAATCGACCTGAGCACCGAGTGGAACCACTCCGATGACGAGCTGGCGTTCCTGAGCTACTGGAACCTTTACCGGTACGCATTCACCGACGAACTGCGGGACAAATACCGCCGGACCATCCGCGGCCATTGGGAAATCGAGAGGCCGGAGAAAAACCCGCTCTGGAGCTTCATCTACGCCGCTGCGGGAGCCGAACAGTTCGACCTGCAGGACGCTATCTGGAGCCTCCAGCAACTCCCGCTCGACACCGTAAGCTGGACCGTAACCAACAGCCGCCGGCAGGACCTCGAGTTCCTGGCGCCGAACTTCCGCGAGCAGACGACGGCGAACGTGCTGCCGCCCGACGAACGGCCCGTGCGGAAGTTCAACGCCAACGCCTTTCAGCTCAACGGAGGCAACGGCGGACGCCGCGAGTTCAGCGGCGATATCTATCTGCTGCCCTATTGGATGGGACGTTACCTGGGAATCATCCACTGACGGCGTGCGTTTAACAGGTGCGCTCCTCGACGTTCCAGCCGCGGAGACGCAAAGCGCCCTTCGCAACGGCCGGATCGAACGAGACCGTCAGAACTCTCTCTTCATTCGGCAGCAGGCTGACGTAGTTGTCCTGCCAGAAGATCGGCACCACCGGCGCGCCGGTGGTGTCATCTAACAGCGTGAGCTCAACGAAGAAGGCAATCTTCTCGCTGCGATTGGTCAATGTAACGGCAATGGTGCCTTCCTCGTCCTGCGCCTTCTCTTCCCGCGCGACCGCTATTTCCGCCGGCGCCATGGCGTTGAGCATGCGGAAATCGGCATATCGCTTGCTGGGCGTGTAATACTCCCAGGGCTCGACCTTGGCGTCGTAATCCAGCTCATCAGGTACAGTGGACAGCCAATAGAAATTGTCGGCCACCACCTGGTTCTCCCGGTCGGACAGTCGCAGACTAAGGAACGAGGTTGTGCTGATGTTTTCGAACGGAGGAAGTGTGAATATCTTCTGTGCGGCCTCCCCGCCGGCATCAACCGCGAAGTGCGTGGCCAGGAAAAGCCTGGACGCGATATCGTAGATGCGAATGTCGGCTTTGAGACCTGCACGTTTCACGAGTCGGTCATTCACAAAGTAGATCGCGTTGTCGCCGTAGTTGTAGACCAACTGCGGCGATTGGCAGGCCTTCCGTGCGGCGTAAAAAGCACCGGTCGGCATGAGATACCAGTCGTAGAGCTGCCAATACATCTTGGGCCAGGCGGCGTTGAGCATCCACTGCACCACGCCGGTGGCGCGGCCCCGGTTGACCCGAAACGCCTCGAACATGGGACGCATCAGCTCATAGTTCAGCAACTGAGCCCTATGGATAAACTCGTCGAACCCGTCGGCCTCGCCGTACCGCCGGAGGATCGCCTCCTGATAGCGATCGAGGTTGTCGAATTCGTTCAAGCCGCAATGAAAGTCCCAGCACTCATCCACGGGCCAACGGTGATCGGCCGGGATCATGCGTTCGACACTCTCGCGCGTGGGGATCACGGCACCGGGGCACGTCTCGGTATTGAAGCCGTAGGCGCCGCCGCGTTTCGTGTCCGTGTACCAATAGACCGGAGGCGTGTAGTCATACGGTCCGAGCATCTTGACGCCCGAGTCACCGCTGACGTCGCTGACGATCTCCTCGCTGCCGATGATCTTCTGCTCGCTGCCGACGCCGCCGGTGGAGGCTAAATACGGCCGCGTCGGATCGCGTCGCTGGAAGATATCTACGTACCGTCGCTCCAGGTCGGGGGCCGGGACCTTGTCGCTGGCCACCGCCCAGACGAAGATGCTGGGGTGATGCCGCAGCCATAGAAGCTGGTCCTCCCACGAGCGGCTCACTACCTCGATGTCTTCGGGCGCGACCACCCCGCCGTAGCGCTCGTCCACCGGCTTGCCCAAGTACTGTTCGTGCTCCCAGTGACAGCTCCAGCCGGCCATCACGAGAATGCCCTGCTCGTCGCAGAGATCGTACAGCGTCTGGTCGTTTCCCCAGATGCCTTCGCAGCGGATACAGTTGAGATGCATGTGCCGGACGTAGCGCAACTGGGCATCGATCTTCTCGGCCGTATCGGCCAGCAGCAGATCGTCGGTCCAGCCGGCCCCTTTGATGAGCACCTCCTTGCCGTTGATCTTGAAGCCGCGATGCCCCTCGTCGGTCCAATAGTCGGCGACGTCGCGAATGCCAAAT
>Ga0180431_10007546_pt1 | contig 12648 bp, 12 predicted proteins | sample SS_ome_11_FD_132459 | JGI IMG/M metagenome (GOLD analysis project Ga0180431, IMG submission 132459) | Hypersaline lake sediment archaeal communities from the Salton Sea, California, USA - SS_1_MS_1 metaG | ecosystem: Environmental > Aquatic > Non-marine Saline and Alkaline > Hypersaline >... | reverse complement strand
GCTGACAGTTACGTAGTAGGTCACTGAGCTCCCCAGGCTCATGTAGAGCAGGTAGCCCACTGCCGCGATGAGGATCGCTCCCCCGAAGATATACCTCTTCCTAATCCTTGGCATGCTTGGCATGGATCTGTCCTGAGAGAGGCCGATGGCTGAGGCCAGTGCCGATCGGCAGTGTGGTGGCGGTCGTACACCCTCGAGCCCCTGAGAATACGAGTGTCCGTGCCCGGGCCCCGTCTAGCCAGCGCCCCGTGCCCAGATGCACACCGCCCGCGCTAGCGCATCGATATCGGGTGACTGGACGTCGCTGCGCATTGTAAGCTTCATACAATCGTTTATCACCAGTGTCCCGACGCTCTCTATGGCGGACCGGATGGCCGATAGTTGGGTTATCAGGCTCTCGCAATCGCGTCCGTTCTCGATCATCTTCTGAATGCCGCGTACTTGCCCCTCAATTCGCCTGAGTCGTCTTAGCAACAACTCCTTTGGCAACGTTTCTTCAGCCATGAATGCCCCCGTGGAATCCGTGTCCCGGCTTGCTTGACCCAACCCCCCTATTGTATTATAGTACATGTATAGTACATGTGTCATTGCATGTATCAGCGTAGCATGAAAAAAGCCTTGACATGTTCTACCCCCGTTGGGTATCATAGTCTCCGATATCATCAGGCGTAGTGACGTGCATCGCTTTGCCAAGGGCACAACAAGAGAACTTGAAAGGGGGTCCGTTAATGCGTAGAGAGTCCTGGATCAGGGCAGCTAGACTGATCGGCATAGCGCTGCTGCTGGTTACTCTCCCACTGTCGTTCGCCTGTGGCGGGGGAGGGGAGCCGCAACCCACACCCACTTCTCCAGCGCAGGTGTCCGAGTTTGAGGTAGTGCAAGAGGCCGTCGCCGACTACCTGGATGACTGGGCCGCGGGGAAGAATGGCGCCAACATCAAGGCCGTCGACCTGTACGCGCTGCTCAATGACGGCGACACGAGCAATGACCCGCACATTGTCAGCTGCCGCAGCGCGGCCGACTATGCCAATGGGCATATCCCCGGTGCGGTCAACCTCGGGGCTTTCTCTGAGTTGTCCTCGCTCCCCAAGGACGAGGACATCCTGGTCTATTGCTACACCGGGCAGTCCGCCTCCGCGGCAACAGCCTTGCTCGGCACCATGGGCTACGATGTCCAGAACCTCCTTCATGGAATGAGTTCGTGGTCATCGGACCCGGCTGTCTACGTTTCGCGATTCGACGCGGCGACACATCAGCACGACTATACCGTGGAGACCGCTGCCAACACCGCCACCGGCGGCAATGCGTATCCCGACATAGAGAACACCACTTCCACTGATGAGGACGCGATCGTGGAGGGTGCGGCGAAGACGGTAACGGCCAAGTACATCGACGCCGTTGACCTGTACGCGCTGCTAAACGATGGCGACTCGGACAACGACCCCGTCATCGTCAGCCTCCGCAGCGCCACTGACTATGCCGCAGGGCATGTACCGGGCGCGGTCAACATCGGTCTGGGCAGCCTGGCAGACAACCTGGATAAACTGCCCGCTGATGAGACCATTGTGCTGTACTGCTATACCGGCCACACAGCCGGCCAGGCGACAGCGCTGCTGAACATGCTGGGGTACGATGCCCAGAGCCTCAAGTTCGGGTTCTGCTCGTGGAGCAGCACCGCCACCAAGTGTTTCGATGCGGCAACGGCAGCCAGCAGCTACGATGTCGAGAGCTAGACCCCGTCCCAATAGGAGCGGGTCGTCTGCAAGCTAGCGAGAACGGGCCGCCTGCGAGGGCTGCAGAGCGTCGCGGGCGGCCAGACATGAGACACATAGGATAGGATTCTGGGAGGCTAGGCAGACATGAAGAAGTTCCTGGTACCGCTGGTCATAGTCGTCTTCGTGATCGCGGTCGTGCTGGTCGCCATACTGTGCACCGAGGAGGTGCACACCTCCAGCCCTGCGGAAGTGGTGACTAGCTCATGCGTCGACTGCCATAGCGACATAGAGCTTCTGGAGGTGGTGGCCGATATCCCGGAGGAAGTGGAGGAGCCGGAGGAATCCTCCGGCGAGGGCTGAGGGGGCGAAGTGCCTCCGTTGGAGGTGTGGGAAAAGGTCTTCCTGGACGATGCTGAGTTCCTTCAGAGCACCCATGGCATGGTCGGCTGCGTGATCTGTCACGGCGGCGATAGCGGCGAGGACGTCAAGGACAAGGCCCACGTCGGCGTGATAGCTGACCCATCCGTGGGTAACTGTGATACGTGTCATGGCGAGATCGCCAGCAGTAACGAGATCAATCTTCATACCATGCTGAGCGGATTCCAGACCTGCCTGGAGACGAGGGGAGGTAACCTGGAGGAGGGCTCCCCGCTGGCCCAGGCTTTCGAGTTCCATTGTACGGAGTGCCATACCTCCTGCGGGCAGTGCCACGTCAGCCGGCCGGATTCGGCAGGCGAGGGGCTGGTCGCAGGTCACGAGTTCAAGATGATACCATCCACGCGGGACAACTGCAGCGCCTGCCACGGCTCTCGCGTGGACGCCGAGTACTTCGGCAGGAACGAGGGGGTCGCCGGCGACCTGCATCAGATGACCGAGGCTGGCATGTCGTGCATGAAGTGCCACGGCTCGGAGTTGCATGGCTCGGGCGAGCTTGTCTCCGACAGGTACCATAACGCCGTGGTGGTGCAGTGTGAGGATTGCCATCAGGACGTTTCCACGGACGCTAACGAGCAGCACCAGCAGCATGTCGGCGAGCTTTCCTGCCAGGTCTGCCACTCAGTGGAGTACAAGAACTGCTACAACTGCCATGTGGCGTTGAACGACGAGGGGACGCCCTATTTCGCCACCGACGAGTCGGTGATGAACTTCAAGATCGGGCTCAACCCCCTCGACAACCCCGACAGGCCGTACGAATACGTGCTGCTGCGCCACGTCCCGGTGAGCCCGGACACATTCAGCTACTACGGTGATAATCTCCTCCCCGACTTCTCCGCCCTGAACACCTGGAAGTACGCTACGCCGCACAACATACAGTTGCAGACGCCGCAGAACGCCGATTGCAGTGCGTGTCACGGGCACTCGGAGCTATTCCTGACCGAAGATGATGTGGAACCCGCCGAACTGGAAGCGAACCAGAACGTCATAGTGCCTGCGGACAAGATTCCGTAATTAGAGAGTAAGGGCGAAGAAGTACTATGGTAATAGCGAGAAGGGATTTCCTCAAGCTTTCCTCAGGGGCGGCAGGCCTCGTCCTGTTGAATCCAATATCGGGATTACGGAAGCTGTCCTCAGCCGCCAACAACTCCTCCGACATAGCGATGCGGATCGATGTGACCAAGTGTGTCGGCTGTTGGTGGTGTTATGCTGCCTGCAAGGAGTACAACGGGCTGCCCGAGGCGGTCCAGCCCGATCCCGAAGACCCGCCTGAGCTTGCACAGGACACGTGGACCACGCTGTTCGCAGCGGATGGCAAGTTCAGAAAGCAGGCATGCAATCACTGTACCGAGGCCGCCTGCGTTGATGTCTGCCCCACCGGCGCTCTCTACCACCACGAGTTGGGGTTCGTCGCTTACAATAGCAGCAAGTGCAGCGGGTGCGGCTACTGTACGGAAGCCTGCCCGTTCGGGGTGCCGCAGTTGGCGGGCAACGATGCGACCGGCATGAGACTCATGGGCAAGTGCACTTTCTGCATGGACCGCGTTGCCAATGGTGAGCAGACCGCCTGTTCGGAGGCCTGCCCCACGGAGGCCATCAAGTTTGGCAAGCGAGGCGATCTACTGCAGGAATGCCATGACAGGGTCGATAGCCTGAAGCCGAAGAATCCCAACGCCACCGTCTACGGCAACAAGGAACTCGGCGGCCTGCACGTGCTCTATGTCCTCGATGACAAACCGACCGTCTATGGCCTCCCCGAGGAGCCGAAGGTGCCCATCGCCACTACCATCTGGCAGGACATCATCCAGCCCATAGGCTGGGCAGTGGCCGCCCTGGTGGTGGCCGGGTTGGGGTTCAACTACGTGGTGGCCCGCAAGACGATAAAGGGCGACTCGGACCACTGAGCACCTTCCTATAGCACAGATGCAGGCTATGCCAAGCTAGGGTCCGAGGTATTCCGGGAACAGCAGTTCATGCTTGGTCCTGCGTCAAGGGCAGAGCGCCCCGATACTGCTTTCAGCTTCGATCTATAGGGTTCGCTGCTATTTGTCAGTCCTGCCTGCTGTTTCCGCGGTCTTCTCCACTGCCACGGCAACCGATTATTCTTCCTGTCCGCAAGTATGACCGGTACTACGCCAGTGCCTTACCCATGGCAGCGACAGTGACGTCGATGTCCTCGCTGCTGTGGGCGAGGGAGACGAACGCAGCCTCGAACTGCGACGGCGGCCAGTAGATGCCCTCACCAAGCAATCGCTGGAAGAACTCTCCAAACAGGTTGGTGTCCGCAAGCCTGGCCGATTCGTAGTCGACCACCGATTGTGCGCTGAAGAAGACCGTGAGGAGTGACCCTATCCTCGAAACCTGGATAGCCTTGCCCGAGGTTGTCGCTACCGCGCCGATCCCATCTGCCAGGCGACACGCGTTGTCGTTGAGCGTGGCGTATGCATTGCCCTCTCGGAGAATGGCAAGCGTCTCTATTCCCGCTGTCATGGCGAGAGGGTTGCCCGACAGCGTCCCTGCCTGATAGACCGGCCCCGCCGGGGCCATCCGCTCCATGACCTCGGCACGGCCCCCGTAGGCTCCCACCGGCAGGCCGCCGCCGATGACCTTCCCCAGGCAGGTCAGGTCCGGCACAACACCATACAGCTCCTGCGCTCCCCCGTACGCCACTCGAAAGCCGGTGATTACCTCGTCGAAGATGAGGAGAGCCCCGTACGCTTGCGTCAGGTCGCGCAAGCCCTCCAGAAAGCCGGGTTGAGGTGGCACCACGCCCATGTTGGCTGCCACCGGCTCGACGATGACAGCCGCGATATCGTTGTGGCTCTCAAGGAGCTGGCTCACGGCTTCGAGATCGTTGTAGGGCGCAACGAGGGTGTTCTGGGTATACCCCTGAGGAACACCCGGACTATCGGGCAAACCGAGTGTGGTGGCACCGGAGCCGGCCCTGACGAGAAGGCCGTCGGAGTGACCGTGATAGCAGCCAGCGAACTTCACGATCTTGTCTCTGTTGGTGCAAGCACGCGCCAGGCGCAGGGCGCTCATCGTCGCTTCAGTGCCTGAACTGGTGAAGCGCACCATCTCGATGGAAGGCACCGCCTCGCAGACCGTCCTGGCCAGTCTCGTCTCCAGCTCGGTTGGCGCGCCGAAGCTGGTCCCTCGCTCGATGGCCTGCTTCAAAGCTCCTACCACCTGAGGGTGCGCATGACCCAGGATGAGCGGGCCCCAGGAGCATACATAGTCGAGGTACTCGTTGCCGTCCTCGTCACAGACCCGGGAACCCTGGCCTCGTTTCAGGAAGATGGGGTTGCCCCCGACGGCCTTGAAGGCGCGTACCGGGCTGTCCACGCCTCCCGGAAGATAGGCCTGGGCCTCTTCGAAAAGCCTCGTCGAACGGTGCCTATCGAGCATGACTCTCGTTTCCACTGTGAAGCCAGCGCGCCACGTCCTTGGCGTGATAGGTAATAATGATATCCGCACCGGCTCGCTTGATAGCAGTGAGTATCTCCAGCACTATGCGCTGCTCATCCACCCACCCCTGTGCCGACGCAGCCTTCACCAGGGAGTACTCGCCACTCACGTTGTAGGCCGCCAGAGGGTGATTGAAAGCATCCCGTACCCGGCGGATCACGTCCAGATACGCCAGGGCGGGTTTCACCATCACAATGTCGGCTCCCTCGGCGATATCCTGTTCCACCTCTCTTATCGCTTCTCGGACATTGGGGGGATCCATCTGATAGGAGCGCCGATCGCCGAATTGTGGCGCCGACTCGGCGGCCTCGCGAAAAGGACCGTAGAAGGCCGAGGCGTACTTCGCCGCGTACGAGAGTATGGGGACGCGCTCAAACCCGGACCCATCCAGCTCCTGTCGAATCCGCTTCACTCTTCCATCCATCATATCCGAGGGAGCCACCACATCGGCGCCAGCCTCGACGTGGGAAACAGCCATGCGGGCCAGGAGTTCCAGCGTCCTGTCGTTGTCAACCTCACCATTCTCCACGACGCCGCAGTGGCCGTGACTGGTGTATTCACACAGGCAGACGTCGGTGATGACGAGCAGGTCGGGGACCGTCTTCTTGATGGTTCGTATGGCTTGCTGGACGACTCCGTCGGGCTGGTAGCCCGACGTGCCAAGCTCGTCTTTCTCCTCGGGGATGCCAAAAAGGATTACCGCGGGGATGGCGAGAGCGGCAATGTCTTCAACCTCCCGAGGCAGCAGGTCCACGGAGTACTGAAAGACGTCCGGCATGGATCCCACTTCGTTCTTCACGCCCCGGCCATAGGTGACGAACAACGGATAGACGAGGTCGCTGACCTTGAGCGAGGTCTCCCGCACCAGTTGACGTACAGTCTCGTTGTAGCGAAGTCGGCGCAACCTGAGTTGGGGGAATCCGGTCATGAGCCCTTCCTTTCACACTCCAGCAAGTGTCGTTCCATGGCCTCCACCAGGCCGGGGATGGTGTGCTGCGGGGCGACGACGTTCACTGTGAGTCCTGCATTCTCGGCGGCCTCTGCCGTTCTGGGGCCGATGCAGGCGATGGTGACCCTGTCCAGTGCGCGTCTCTCATCCCCCAGCGCTGCCAGAAGATTGGTCACGGTGGAAGCACTGGTAAAGGCGACAATATCGATTGCCCCGTCCAGCAGCATCTGTTTGCCTCGACCAGCCGATGCGGCGGCCGGCCTGGTAAGGTATGCACTCACTTCCACAGGCTTCGCCCCCAACTCGAGAAGGCCATCAGTCAAGTCGGGTGGCGCAATATCCGCTCGCGCCAACAGTATCCGCATTCCGGCGATTCCCATGGCGGCGAACTCGGCCAGAAGCCCCTCGCTGCTGTGTTCCTCCGGCAGCAGGTCGGGATGGAGCCCCCGTGCCTCCAGAGCCTGTGCCGTTGCCGGCCCGATGGCCCCGATTCTGACGTTGTGGAAGCAGCGGGCATCCATATTCAGGGCGCGCAATCGCTTCCAGAATGCCAGCACTCCATTGGCGCTGGTGAACAGTACCCATTGATAGTCCGATAGACTCAGTATCGCCCTGTCCAGCTCGCCAGGGTCGGGGACGTCGCGGGTCTCTATCACCGGCAGTTCCACCGGGTCGGCGCCATGTTCCGCAAGCAGCTTGCTGAAAGCGCTGGCCTGGGTTCGAGAACGTGTCACCAGAACGCGCTTGCCGAAGAGCGGCCGGTTGTCGAACCAGGCCATCCTTTTCCGAAGCTCCACCACCTCACCCACCACTATCACCACGGGAGGCTCGAAGCCCTTTCTCTCCGCCGCTTCCACAATGGTGTCCAGCGTTCCCACCAGGGTCTCCTGCCGGGGTGTGGTCCCGTGACGAATCAATGCAACCGGGGTATCGGGAGCCTTGCCATATCTGAGCAACTGCTCGACTATGTGCGGCAGATTGCCCATTCCCATCAAGCAGACCAGCGTGTCCGCTCCCGTCGCCAGCTTCTCCCAGTCGACGTTGGGGATGCCCTTGGTAGGGTCTTCGTGGCCGGTGACCACGGCAAAGGAGGATGCGACGCCGCGATGCGTGACCGGTATGCCGGCATAGGCTGGCACCGCCGTGGCCGCCGAGACGCCGGGGACGATCTCGAAGGGCAAATGGCTGGCACGGAGGGCTTCAGCCTCCTCACCACCTCGCCCCAAAACGAAGGGATCACCCCCCTTGAGTCGCACGATTGTCTTGCCCTCCTTCGCCCTGTCAACCAGGAGCTGGTTGATTTCGTCCTGTTCCTTGGCATGGCTTCCCGACGCCTTGCCCACATAGAGCAGCTCGGCATCAGGGCGGGCGAAGTCGAGGATGCGGTTGTCGATCAACCGGTCATACACAACGACGTCAGCGCGCTTGAGGCATTCGAGCCCGCGGTCGGTAATCAGCCCGACATCTCCCGGCCCAGCGCCGACCAGATAGACCTTTCCCTGCGTCATTGCTCGCTTCCCTCCAGCAGTGAAGCGGCTCCCATGCCCATCATCTTCTGAGCCAGTTGGGTGCCCACCTCTCCCGGGGCAAGCGGGTTGCCCTCGACTTCGGCGTGCAGGATTTCGCCCCCAGCGGGACTGGCCACCATGCCCATGAGATGGAGTCTGGCGTCCTCCACCGTCGCCAGCGCACCGATCGGCACGCGGCACCCACCGCCCAGGGACTGCAGGAACGCGCGCTCCGAGGTCACGCCCAGCCAGGTTGCCTCGTGGTTCACGTGGCCAACCAGTTCAGCGGTCTCGTCGTCCTCGCCACGAATCTCGATCCCCAGGGCTCCCTGCCCCACTGCGGGGACAAAGGCCTGGGGAGGCAGATACTCTGTTATCATGCTGTCCAGTCCGAGCCGGAGCAGGCCGGCGGCAGCCAGCACTATGGCGTCAAGCTCACCCGAAGATACCTTGCTCAGCCGGGTGTCGACATTTCCCCTCAGAGGGCGAACATCAAGATCGGGACGTTGGGCCAGAAGCTGTACGGCACGTCGCTGGCTCCCGGTGCCAACCCTGGCGTTTGGCGGAAGGTCCGCCAGTTTCCCCGAGGAGGAGACGAGGGCGTCTCGGGGGTCGGCTCTCTCGGTCACCGCGGCCAGTCGGAATTCCCCCGGCGTCTCGGTGGGCATATCCTTGAGGCTGTGTACCGCCAGGTCTACCCTCCCTGCGGACAGGGCGTCCTCAAGCTCCTTGACAAAGACTCCCTCCCCACCCAGTTGCTCAAGCGGGGCGTGTTTCCTGCGGTCCCCCGTCGTGGTGACAGTGAGCAGTTCGAATTGCACATGGGGATGTCTCTTGGCCAGCTCGGACATCACAAGCTCAGACTGTATGATGGCAAGCTTGCTGCCGCGCGAGCCCACGACAATGCATTTCGCCGACTTCATTCTCTGACCTGGTCGTCAAGGGCAAAGAGCTCTCGTACTGCCTCGACGAAGTCTCCACTCCCATGCCCGCTGTGCTTCAGGCACTTGATGGGATTGTGGAGTATCTTGTTCACGATGGCCTTGGTCATGGCATCCAGGCTATCATGCTCTTCCTGAGACAGCGGCGGCAGCTTCTTCAGCGTCAGCCTCAACTGGCGCTGGCGAATGTCCTCGGCCATCTGTGTCAGGGCACTGACGGTAGGTTTCGCCTCCAGCGTTCGCCACCAGGCCAGAAAGCGCTGCATCTCGTCGTCCACGACTGCCACTGCCCTGGCGGCTTCCTTCTCTCTTGCCTTGCGATTGACCTCGGATACCTCAGTGAACTGGTCGATGTCGTAGAGGAACACACCTTCGATCTGTCCCACCTCCGGCTCAACGTCACGAGGTACGGCGATATCAATGACGACCAGGGAGCGACCCGCCCTGGTCGCCATTACCTCCTCGACAAGTTCGCGATGCACCACGAAGTGAGGCGCACCGGTGCAGCTAATGAGTATGTCAGCGGCCTCGAGTTCAGACTGCACGTGGCTCAGGTGGATGGCATTCCCGCCGAGAACCGAGGCCAACTCCTCGGCGTTTTTCAGCGCTCGACTGGCCACCGTTACCCCCGAAACCCCCATTTGGGAAAGGGCCCTGGCCACCAGTTTGCCTGCCTCGCCCGCGCCGATGAGGAGTACGCGGCGGTTGCCGATATCGCGGGTGACCTCGGCGGCCAGCTCGACCGCCGCGGCGCTCACCGAAAGGGCATTCCTGCTAATGCCGGTCTCGTCCCTGACTCGCCTTCCGGTGCGGATGGCATGCTGGAAGAGCTTCCTCAGGGGCAGGTTGACCATCTGAGCTTGCTCCGCGTCCTGCAGCGCCCGTCTCGTCTGTCCAAGTATCTCATGCTCACCCACAACCATTGAGCAAAGTCCCGATGCCGTTTGCGACAGATGCCTCATCGCCTCGTGGTCGGAGGAGTGGTAGAGGTACGGGGCCAACTCCTCCTCGGCAACACCAGCCCAGTCTCCGAGGAATCTGCGGATCGCCTGCTCAGTGGAGTGACCGTCCTCATCCAGGGCATAGACCTCAGTCCGGTTGCACGTTGCGAGTATGATACCCGCGGGGAGGTAGCCCCGGAGCGAAGCCAGCGCATCCCGCATCTGCCGTCGCGGAATGCTCAGCTTCTCCCTGACCGCAACCGGGCTCGTATCATGTTGCACACCCACCACGCAGACCCGTGGGCCCGCCATCTCGAAACTCCCGCGCACTCTATTCGTACCTCCCCAGGCTATCTTGCAGCCTTCTCTTGGCTTTATCCCTCTGCCCCCGGCGCAGCATCTCAAGCAGCGGCTTCAGGTCCAGGGCGCGCTGCCAGGCTTCGCCAGGTATGGTGACTCCCTTTTGCCTTAGCTCGGAACGGACCTCTTCAATCATCAAGGCCAGCGGGCCGTATTCATGCCCGAAGCTGGGCTCCAGCTCGGTTCTGATTCTGCGCGCCAGCGCCGGGCTTTTCCCCCCGGTGGAGACGGCTACAGTCACCGCACCACGACGCAGACACGATGGAATGATGAAGTTGCACAGCTCCGGGGTATCCACCACGTTCACCAGAACCCCTCGCTTCATGGCCTCGTCGGCCACCTGGCGGTTTGTCGCACCGTCAGCCGTGGCCGCCACTACAACGAATGCGCCCTCCAGGTCGCCGGTCTCGTAATCACGCAGGGTGGTCTTGATGGCGCCGGCTGCCGCTAGCTGGCTCAGTTCGGGGCACAGCTCGGGACTGACTACCTCCACGCGGGCATCATGTTCCATCAGTGTCCTGACCCGGCGCAAGGCAATCTCTCCTCCACCCACCACAATGCACCGCCTTCCCTGAACGTGCAGCATCACCGGGTAGTACGGCGTTTCCGCTCCCCCAGCCTCGTCGCTCCTGGCCGAGTTCCGGCTCCTGCTCCGCTCCTCGTGGCTTGCGGCCAGTGGACTAAGTCTGTCTTTCCGTCGTGGCGACAAGTTTCACCCGTTCCTTCTTGAACTCCTTGACCGTGAACAGCACCCTGTACTCCTCAACACCAGTCTGCTCGGCAATCCTCGTTATGGTATGCAGGCAATCCTCTCTTGTCCTGCCGTGAATCATAGCGAAGACATTGTACGGCCACCCCTCGCTTGCCTCTCGCTCATAGCAGTGGCTCACCTCACTGAAGGCGGACATTACCCTGCCGGCCTCCTCGACCATCGGGGACGGAACCCTCCAGCAGACCATGGCGTTGGCGGCAAACCCGACGCTGTGGTGCCTGAGCGACGCGCCGAAGCGTCGCATGACGCCGCGCTCGAGGAGGGCCCGGCAGCATCGAAGAAACTCGTCGACTCCCACGCCGGCGCGTTGCGCCATGTCGTCGAAGGGCCTGGCGGTCAAAGGGATTTCCCGCTGCAGCTCCCTGACTACCGCCTCCTCCGAACCCGAAAGCGCAACAGCAGGCTGCAGCGTGATTTCAGGCTTGGCCGGCACACTGCCACCAACACGGCCGTCCCCGGCCACATCGAAGAAGACGCCTATTTTGAAAAGCCGCACCGCTGGCAGGTCCACCATCTCTTCGGGGTCAACCCGAGCCACCAGTGCCTGCAGCTCCTCCTTCAGGTCGCTCCCCGGCGGCACAGCCAGGGTGAACCACAGATTGAGAGCGTCGCTTCTGGCGTAGTTGTGGCTCACCCCCGGGTGCTCATCCACGATCCGTACAGCACGTTCCAGCCTTTCCTCGGGAATGCGCATGGCCACGAGAGTGCTCCGGTAGCCGAGACTCCGTGAATCGAAGACGGGGCCGATGTATCTAATGACCCGCGTCTGCTTCAAACGGCCTATTCGCTCAATGACCTCCTCTTCGTCCAAGCCAAGGGCGGCCCCCAGTTCGGCGAAAGGCTGCCGACTGAGAGGAAAACGGGACTGCAACAGGTTGAGCAGGTCTCTGTCAGTTTGGTCCAGCTTGGCTGTTCTCATCCGTGTTCCCGCCCTGCGTGCTGACCGCGGAAGCACGCATTCCCACCGGTTTATAGGCACAATATGGGTCCGCCCGAAGATAGTCACCGGTGGCCTCGTAGGCCCGGGCGCGGCAGCCGCCGCAGGGTCGCCGGTACTCGCAGGCGCCGCACTTGCCCTTGAGATTCGACAGGTCTCTGAGTTTCACGAAGAGGGGTGAGTCCGCCCAGATCTTGCCGAAACTCTCCGTTCGTACATTGCCGGCCTCGACATTGAGATAGCCGCACCCCTGCACCTGGCCGACATTCGAGACGAAACAGAAGCCGACACCGGCGAGGCACCCCCTGGTGGCCGAATCCAGGGGAGGATGATGACCTGTCACGCCGCTGGCTTCCTTGCCCTGCCTCTGCAGGCTAATCCGCATGTAGTGAGGGGCGTCCGTGGGCTTGAAAAATATCCTGTCTCCCAGTTCCGCTTGCTTGTCGTAGACCCAGTTGAGTATCCGCTCATGCTCGTCGGGGGACAGCTCGATGTGGGAGAGGTTCTTGCCCCGCCCGGTAGGAACCAGCATGAACGGGTGCAACGCAACCGCCTTCAGGTCGAGCGCCAGTTCCAGCAGGCTGTCCAGAAGGGGTGCGTTTGCCTTGGTGATGGTGCTGTT
>Ga0180431_10007545_pt1 | contig 12649 bp, 13 predicted proteins | sample SS_ome_11_FD_132459 | JGI IMG/M metagenome (GOLD analysis project Ga0180431, IMG submission 132459) | Hypersaline lake sediment archaeal communities from the Salton Sea, California, USA - SS_1_MS_1 metaG | ecosystem: Environmental > Aquatic > Non-marine Saline and Alkaline > Hypersaline >... | reverse complement strand
GTTGACGGCCGGTGGGCTGGGCACCGTCGAGGAGTTCGTCGCAGCCTACGAACGGGCAGGCGGCCATACCGTCGACCGCGACGCCCTGCACTGGTGGCTGGTACTGGCCACCCTCAAATGGGGGGTGATCTGCCGGGTCCAGGCCGAGCGGCACCTGTCCGGCGAGACCAGGTCGGTAGAGCTGGCGACCATAGGCCGACGGGTCTGCGAGAACGAATGGGACATCCTCGACCTTCTGGAGGGCGTCCGGTGAGGGCGCTGAACGGGCGGCCCACCGCCGCCGAGTTGGTGGCGGCGGTCGCAGAGTTCCTGGAAGGCGAAGTCCGGTCCGCGACCGTCGGCGCGGTCAACTTCCATGCCCTGGTGGCCGCCAACGCGTTGCGAATCGTCGAACGCGAACTCCTCGACAAAACATCCGCCAGGCCGCCCGAGGCCCTGGCTGCGCTCGGCTACGCCGACGAGGACGAGCTCGCCGCGGCGATCCGCACCGGCACCTTCGACGGGCGTGACGCCGATCTGCTGCCCTGCCTGCGAGCGCTGGTCAGCCACCGCTTGGCGCTAGCTCATCCCGGATACGGGGACGATTCCTCGTCCCGGTAGCCCTGACCGCAGATCCGCGAATCGGGATTCACCACCTCTGCTGATAGGCGAGGATTGAACAGCGATGACATGTTGCATTGTGGGCCTGCTGATCCTCACGGTGGTCTCCCGGCTGCGGCGGGTGCTCGGCCGCTCCGGGGAAACCGCCGTGCTGTTCGCGCCCGTCGCCCGACGCCCCGCCCCGGGACAGACGGCGGCGCGGCCCCACCACCCGCCGACCCCGAGACCACACCGCCGAGAGACCGCCGTCGTGTTCCGGTACGCATCCCTGGGCATCACCCTCTGTCTTATGGCCGCCCCGGCACTGGTGTGGATGGGGCTGTTGGAGAACACCGGCACAGCCGGACAGTGGCTGTTGCGCAGTGCCTGCTACCTGGTGCTGGCCATCCTCGTGGCCTGGCTGAGCCGCACGGCGACAGTTCTGCGGGCCCCTCCGGGCGCCGGCACCTTACTGGTGATCGTCGGGGTGATGATCTTCGAATTGGGCATGGCCGATATGCACCTATTCCGGGTTCTGGACACCGGAAAGGGAAACCTGTTCGCGGACATGGCTTTCCATAGCGTCGGGCCGGTCGTGACAATGCTCGGCGGGCTACTGTCGCTCTACGGTGAAGCCGGGCGCACCACCACTTCGCGGCGGTCGTCGAGGTCGACGGAGACCCGCGCACGCCCGCCGGCGTCGGCAGTGACGGTCTCCTCCAGCCCGCCGATGACCACATAATCCTGCCGCGGCGCGAGCCGGTGCACCGCGAGTGTCGTTCGCCCACCGTCGTTTCCGGGCCGCAGCACCAGATCCAGCGCACGCCCGTCGGTCACCGCTCGGGCCACCAGCACGTCCGGATAGGCAGCCTGAGCCAGCACCGGCCCGGCCTTCCACTGCGCGGGTACCTTGCCGGCCAGCAGATCCGCCATCGAGTTCTCCGAGGTGAACCGCGCCAGAACGTGGCCGGCGTTTCCCCAGCTGGAAATGCCGCTATAGGCTCGCGCCCCGTCCTTGCGGACTGTCTGGTAGCGCTTGTCCAGCGACATCTCCAACGCGTCCGCCATCTCGTTGTCGCCGTGCTCCTTTGCTGAGGCCATCACCGAGACCCTGCTCATCCCGGTCCCGCGGCTGTAGTTGCCCGGATCCAGCGTCTCCCAGCTGGTGGCGTCGATCTCGACATCGTCGTCGGTGATGCGGACCAGCTTCTCCCGTAGGTTCTCCCAGGTTCTGGTGGCCTGCTCGGGCATGGCGAAGTTCAGCCAGTACGACATGACCCCGTCGTTGCCCACCGACGGGCCCATGAAGAACTTCAACGGGCCGCGCGCCGCCATGAACCGATTGTCCTGGTTCAGGTACTTGTGCTCGCGAAAGGCTTGCGCCATCTGTTCGGTGCGTTCATTGCCGAAGCCGGTTCGGTGCAGCCGGTCGTGCATCAGCAGCGCCGACAGGGCGAACGCGTTGCACATCGGATAGATCAGCCGCGGCTCGCACGGGTAGAGGGGTCCGTGACTGCTGATATCCATGTTGTGCACGATCGCCTGGCACAACGAATCGAACTCGTAGACATAGGCGGTATCCTCGTTCCACCGCAGCGTCAGTGCCCCCGGCTCGGAAAACCGACGGTCGTTGAGGGTCTCGAACAGGCCCAGCATCACCCCGAAGAACCCGGTGTACATGACATTGGCGAACACGATCGGGTCCGGGTTCCAGCGCTGGTAGCCGACCAGACATTCGTGCGCCCAGTAGCCCCACACCCGTTTGTCGCGCATCTTCTCGATGGTGTTGGCCTGCGCCTCGGTCAGGTAGCCGGTGAATGCCGGGGCGTAGTTGTACTGGGCCTGGGCCAGCGCGTAGCAGGTGTAGTTGAGTTGGTAGCGCAACGCCGACAGCAGGTACTGCTCGATATGGGAGAAACCGTCGAATCGGTCCAGCGGTTGCAGCGACAGGTCCAGCAGATACCGCTGCAGTTCCAGATCGTTCGGGGTGAGTTCGGCGACCGGGCGCTGCCCGGCCTCCAGATAGTGCTCCGCCGTCGACATCGAACGCTCCTTGCTTCCCCCGTCTCGCCCGCCCGTCTCGCCCGCCGTGCAGAAGATCCTGTCACCAACTGCGGCGGACCGGAGCGGGATCGTCAAGGTGGCTCAAAGGCAGGCGAACTCGGGCTAGCCTCGTCCCATGTGTGTCGCCAGCCGATTCGCTGACTGTCCGGTGGCCTTCTAGCGATGTCGCGCCCCGGATCGCCGCTGCGGATTCTCAACTACAGCAGCAATACGCACACCCGCGAACAGGTCCGGCTGGCTCTGGGCACCCGCCTCCGCCCCGATCTTCCGGAAGTGACCTACACCGACGTCGCGACCGCCCCGATGGTCATCACCCTGATGGACGTCGGCGGGTTCGATCTGGTCATTCTGGACGGTGAAGCCGCCCCGTTCGGCGGGATGGGAATCGCCAAGCAACTCAAGGACGAGATCGACGACTGCCCGCCGATCCTGGTCCTGACCGGCCGCGCCGACGACGCCTGGCTGGCCAACTGGTCGCGGGCAGAGGCCGCGGTCCCGCACCCGATCGACCCGATCCGGCTGGGCGAGGCGGTCGTGAGGCTGTTGCGGTCTCCGATTCGGTAGGCCCCCGCTAGGCTGTGCCTGAGATCACAGAAAGTGCATGAACGAGGAGTGGGACACCCGTGGGCATCTACACACCGATCCTCGTATTGGGGGGAATCGCGACGTTGTTCGCGGTGGTGTCGGTGGTGACCGCACTCGCCATCGGCCCGCGCCGTTACAACCGCGCCAAACTCGCCGCCTACGAATGCGGAATAGAGCCGGTGGTCACCGACCCGGTGGGCCAGCGATTCCCGATCAAGTACTACCTGACCGCCATGTTGTTCATCGTCTTCGACATCGAGATCGTCTTCCTGTATCCCTGGGCGGTGTCGTTCGATCAGCTCGGCACCTTCGCGATGGTCGAGATGGCGATCTTCATGGCGACTGTGTTCGTCGCCTACGCCTACGTCTGGCGCCGGGGAGGCCTCGAATGGGATTAGAGGAACAGCTACCGGGCGGCATCCTGCTCTCGACGGTGGAGAAGGTGGCCGGTTTCGTCCGCAAGGGTTCGCTGTGGCCGGCGACCTTCGGATTGGCCTGCTGTGCAATCGAGATGATGGCCACCGCCGGGCCGCGGTTCGATATCGCCCGGTTCGGGATGGAACGTTTCTCGGCCACCCCGCGGCAGGCCGACCTGATGATCGTCGCCGGCCGGGTGAGCCAGAAGATGGCCCCGGTGCTGCGGCAGGTCTATGACCAGATGGCCGAACCCAAGTGGGTGCTGGCCATGGGTGTGTGCGCCTCCAGTGGCGGGATGTTCAACAACTACGCGGTGGTCCAGGGCGTGGACCACGTCGTCCCGGTCGACATCTACCTGCCCGGCTGCCCGCCCCGGCCGGAGATGCTGCTCAACGCGATCCTCGCACTGCACGCCAAGATCGCGGAGATGCCGATGGGCGTGCACCGGGCTGAGGCGGTGGCCGCCGCCGAAGCGGCCGCCCTGGCCGCCCGGCCCACCATCGAGTTCAAAGGTCTGCTGCGGTGAGCCCCACCGACTCGGATGCCGACGGTCCGGAGGTGGTCGGCCTGCGGCACGGGATGTTCGGTATCGACGGCTCCGGCGACACCTCGGGGTACGGCGGGCTGGTCCACCCGGTGACGTTGCCGGGCAGCACACCGCGTCCGTACGGCGGCTATTTCGACGAGGTGGTCGACCGAATGGCCGAGGTTCTCGGTGCCGAGGCATTCGAGGCCGCCGTGGCGCGCATCATCGTCCACCGTGACCAGCTGACCTGCGAGGTGCGCCGCGAGTATCTGCCGACGGTGGCCGCGGCACTGCGCGACGACGCCACACTGCGCTTCGAATTGTGTTGCGGTGTATCGGGTGTGCACTACCCCGACGACTCCGGGCGGGAACTGCGCGCGTTCTATCCGTTGATGTCGATCACCCACAACCGGCGCATCAATCTGGAGGTGGCCTGTCCGCAGGACGATCCGCATATCCCGTCGCTGTTCGGTGTGTATCCGACCTGCGATTGGCACGAACGCGAGACCTACGACTTCTTCGGCATCATCTTCGACGACCATCCCGGCCTGAACCGCATCCAGATGCCCGATGACTGGGTGGGTCATCCGCAGCGCAAGGACTATCCGCTGGGCGGGGTCCCGGTGGAATACCACGGCGCCCAGATCCCGCCGCCCGACCAACGCAGGTCGTATCACTGATGGGCGACGAGGAACAGGTGGCCGATCCGGTCGTGGTCCTGGGCGGCCAGGACTGGGAGGAGGTCGTCGCCGCGGCCCGCGACGGTGTCGCCGGTGAGCGCATCGTGGTCAACATGGGCCCGCAGCACCCCTCCACCCACGGGGTGTTGCGACTGATCCTGGAACTCGAGGGTGAGACGGTTATCGAAGCCCGTTGCGGGATCGGCTATCTGCACACCGGTATCGAGAAGAACCTCGAGTACCGGAACTGGACCCAGGGTGTGACGTTCGTGACACGGATGGACTATCTGTCGCCGTTCTTCAACGAGACCGCCTACTGCCTCGGCGTGGAACGGCTGCTCGGTATCACCGATGACATTCCCGAGCGCGCCTCGGTGATCCGGGTGATGCTCATGGAACTCAACCGGATTTCGTCCCATCTGGTGGCACTCGCCACCGGTGGGATGGAACTGGGCGCCATGACGCCGATGTTCTTCGGCTTCCGGGAACGCGAGCTGATCCTGTCGGTCTTCGAGGCGATCACCGGCTTGCGGATGAACAACGCCTACGTCAGACCCGGCGGCGTCGCCGCCGACCTCCCCGAGGACGGGCCGGCGCAGATCCGCGAACTGCTCAAGGTGCTGCCCGGGCGGCTACGCGAAATGGCCGATCTGCTCACCGAGAGCTACGTCTGGAAGGCCCGCACCCAGGGCGTGGGCTACCTGGACCTGACCGGCTGCATGGCACTCGGTATCACCGGACCGGTGTTGCGATCCACCGGCCTGCCCCATGACCTGCGTAAGTCCCAACCGTATTGCGGTTACCAGACATACGATTTCGATGTCATCAACGACGACGGTGCGGACTGTTACGGCCGCTACCTGATCCGGGTCGGTGAGATGCACGAGTCGTGCAAGATCGTCGAACAGTGCCTGCAGCGTCTGGAGCCGGGTCCGGTGATGATCGCCGACCGCAAGCTGGCCTGGCCTGCCGACCTGCAGCTCGGGCCGGACGGACTGGGGAACTCCCCGGCCCACATCGCCCGGATCATGGGCACCTCGATGGAGGGGCTGATTCACCACTTCAAACTCGTCACCGAGGGGTTCCGGGTGCCGGCCGGACAGGTCTACAGCGCGGTGGAATCTCCGCGCGGCGAACTCGGAGTGCATATGGTCTCCGACGGCGGCACCCGGCCGTACCGGGTGCATTACCGCGATCCCAGCTTCACGAACCTGCAGGCGGTCGCCGCGATGTGTGAGGGCGGCATGGTCGCCGACGTGATCTCCGCGGTGGCCAGTATCGACCCGGTGATGGGGGGCGTGGACAGGTGAGCAATCCGAGCAGGGTCGAGTTGACCCTCGGATCCCGGCCCGACGAGCCCGGCCCCCCGATCGGTGGACCGAGCTCGTATCCCCCCGCGGTGACGGCGCGACTCGCCGCCGACGCGGCCGTCATCATCGCCCGCTACCCGCAACCGCGTTCGGCCCTGCTGCCACTGCTGCACCTGGTCCAATCCCAGGACGGCTATCTCACCGCGGCCGGAATCGCCTTCTGCGCAGACCAACTCGGCCTGACCGCTGCGGAGGCCACCGCGGTCGCGACCTTCTATTCGATGTACCGACGCGCCCCCACCGGCGACTATCTGGTCGGAGTTTGCACCAACACGCTCTGCGCGATCATGGGCGGCGACGCCATCCTCGACACCCTGCAGAACGAACTCGGTGTGCGCCCCGGCCAGACGACTCCCGACGGCAACGTCACACTCGAGCACATCGAATGCAACGCGGCCTGCGACTACGCCCCGGTCGTCATGGTGAACTGGGAGTTCTTCGACAACCAGACCCCCTCCAGCGCAACTGAACTCGTCGCCGCCCTGCGCAAGGGTGAGACCGTCGCCCCCAGTCGAGGAGCGCCGCTGTGCACCTTCCGGCAGACGGCGCGGGTGCTGGCCGGTCTCGGCCAGCCCGCGCCGGACGGTACCGGACCGGGCGCGCCGACGCTGGCGGGCCTTCGCGCGGTGAGCGGGCAATCCCGCAGCCAAAAGCCCGGCGGGCAGGAACCATGCTGACCCCGGTCCTGAGCCGGTTCTGGGATGAACCCGAGCCGTGGACGCTGCAGACCTACCTGGACCACGACGGCTACCGGGGCCTGCGCCGGGCATTGGAGATGACTCCCGACGAGGTCATCGCCGAGGTCAAAGAGTCCGGGCTGCGCGGTCGCGGCGGGGCGGGATTCCCGACCGGAACCAAATGGTCGTTCATTCCGCAGAATTCCGACGGTGCCACCGGCAAACCGCACTACCTCGTCATCAACGCCGACGAGTCCGAACCCGGCACCTGCAAGGATATGCCCCTGCTGCTTACCACCCCGCATTTTCTGGTGGAAGGCGCAATCATCGCCGCCTACGCGATCCGGGCCCGGAACGCCTTCATCTACCTGCGCGGTGAGGTGGTTCCGGTTCTGCGCCGGGTGCAGGCCGCCGTGGCCGAGGCCTACACAGCGGGCTATCTCGGCCGCGACATCCTGGGTTCGGGGTTCGACCTGGACCTGATAGTGCACGCCGGCGCCGGCGCCTATATTTGCGGTGAGGAGACAGCGTTGCTGGACTCACTGGAGGGCCGCCGCGGCCAACCCCGGTTACGTCCGCCGTTTCCGGCGGTCGCCGGGCTGTACGCCTGCCCGACGGTGGTCAACAACGTCGAGTCCATCGCCAGCGTGCCGCCGATCATGCTCAACGGCGTGGACTGGTTCAAGTCGATGGGCACCGAGAAGTCGCCGGGATTCACCCTGTACTCGCTGTCCGGTCATGTCGCCCGGCCCGGCCAGTACGAGGCGCCGCTGGGGATCACGCTGCGCGAACTGCTCGACCACGCCGGCGGGGTGCGCGCCGGCCATGAATTGAAGTTCTGGACCCCGGGCGGATCGTCGACCCCCTTGCTGACCGCCGAACACCTGGACGTTCCACTGGATTACGAAGGTATGGCATCGGTCGGTTCGATGCTGGGCACCAAGGCCCTGCAGATCTTCGATGAGACCACCTGCGTCGTGCGGGCGGTGCGCCGCTGGACGCAGTTCTACGCCCACGAATCCTGCGGCAAATGCACACCCTGCCGGGAAGGAACCTACTGGCTGGCCCAGATCTACGAACGACTCGAAGATGGACGCGGCGTGCGCGAAGACCTCGACAAGCTGCTCGACATCTCCGACGCGATCCTCGGAAAGTCGTTCTGCGCGCTGGGCGACGGAGCCGCCTCCCCGATCATTTCCTCGCTGCGGTATTTCCGGCCCGAGTACGAGGCGCACCTGGCCGGCGGCTGCCCGTTCGACCCGAACGCCGCGATGCTGGCAGCCCCCTCGGAGGTGGGCGTGTGACGGTCGCATCCGGGGCCGGGACCGATCTGGTCACCGTCACCATCGACGGCACCACTCTCTCGGTGCCCAAGGGCACCCTGGTGATTCGGGCTGCCGAGATGATCGGCGTGCAGATCCCCCGGTTCTGCGACCACCCGCTGCTCGATCCGGTCGGTGCCTGCCGCCAGTGTCTGGTGGAGGTGGAGGGCCAGCGCAAGCCGATGGCCAGCTGCACCATCACCGTCACCGAGGGCATGGTGGTCCGCACCCAGTGCACCTCCGAGGTGGCCGACACCGCGCAACGCGGCGTGATGGAGCTGCTGCTGATCAACCACCCGCTGGACTGTCCGGTCTGCGACAAGGGCGGCGAATGCCCCCTGCAGAACCAGGCCATGTCGTCCGGTCGTGCCGAAACCCGGTTCACCGGCGACAAGCGCACCTTCCCCAAACCGATCAACCTCTCCAGCCAGGTGCTGCTGGACCGCGAACGCTGCGTGCTGTGCGCGCGGTGCACTCGGTTCTCCACCCAGATCGCGGGAGACCCGTTCATCGAGCTGCTCGAACGCGGCGCTCTGCAGCAGGTCGGAATCGCCGCGGGGGCCGCCTTCGACTCGTACTTCAGCGGTAACACGGTGCAGATCTGCCCGGTCGGGGCGCTCACCGGTACCGCCTACCGATTCCGCGCCCGCCCGTTCGACCTGGTGTCCTCCCCCGCTGTCTGCGAACACTGCGCCTCGGGTTGCGCTCAGCGGACCGACCACCGCCGCGGTTCGGTGCTGCGCCGACTGGCCGGGGACGACCCGAACGTCAACGAGGAGTGGAACTGCGACAAAGGCCGGTGGTCGTTCGCCTACGCCCGGGCCGGTGACCGCATCACCACCCCCATGGTGCGCGACGGTGCCGGCCACCTGCGGACCGCATCCTGGCCGGAGGCCATCGCGACCGCGGCCGCCGGCCTGACCCGAGGGTCCACCGGTGTACTGGTCGGTGGCCGGGTCACCGCCGAAGACGCCTATACCTACGCGAAATTCGCCCGAATCGCATTGAACACCAACGATATCGACTTCCGGGCCCGGCCACACTCCCGGGAGGAGACGGCCCTGCTCGGCTCCCATATCGCCGCGGTGCGCGATGTCACCTATGCCGACCTGGAGACCGCGCCGATGGTGCTGCTGGCCGGTTTCGAGCCCGAGGACGAATCACCGATCGTCTTCCTGCGACTGCGCAAGGCGGTGCGTAAACACGGTTTGAAGGTCGTGACGATCGCGCCGTTCGCCTCTCGCGGCACCACGAAACTCGGTGCCCGGTTGATCCCCACCACACCCGGCGGCGAGGCCCAGGCCCTATCGGCACTGGCCGGAGAGCTCCCCGACGGCACGGTCGTTCTGATGGGTGAGCGCCTGGCCGGCAGCCCCGGAGCACTGTCGGCGGCCGCCCGGGTGGCTGCACGCACCGGTGCCCGGCTGGCCTGGATCCCGCGCCGCGCCGGAGAACGCGGGGCGCTGGACACCGGCTGCCTGCCGACCCTGCTGCCCGGCGGCCGGCCGGTCGCCGATCCCACGGCCCGTCAACAGCTCTGCGCCGCCTGGAATGTGACCGAACTGCCCGCCGAACCCGGCCGGGACACCACCGAGATCCTCGCCGCCGCCGCCCACGGCGACCTGGAGGCACTGGTGGTCGGCGGGGTGGAACCCGGTGACCTGACCGATCCGCACGCAGCGCTGGCCGCGTTGGAGAGCACCGGTTTCGTCGTCAGCCTCGAGCTGCGCCAATCGGAGGTGACGGCCCTGGCCGATGTGGTGTTCCCGGTGTCTGCGGTGACCGAGAAATCCGGGGCCTTCCTCAACTGGGAGGGCCGGGTCCGCCCGTTCGAGGCAGCCCTGGTCTCCACCGCCGGATCGGATCTTCGCGTCCTCACCGCACTGGCCGGCGCCCTAGGCGCCGAACTCGGATTCGATACCGCGGTGCAGGCCCGCGCCGAACTGGCCACGCTGGGCGGATGGACCGGGCAACGCCCGCCCGCCCCGGATGTCGCACCGCCCGGCGACCGCGCGTTGGAGACCGACGAGGCAGTGCTGGCCGGCTGGCGGATGCTGCTGGACTGCGGGCGACTCCAGGACGGCGAACCCCATCTGGCGGGTACCGCTCCACCGCCGGTCGCGCGACTGGCCGCGGCGACCGCAGCCGCGATCGGCGCCGCTCCCGGGCAACCGCTGACGGTCTCCACCGGACGTGGATCGGTGACGCTGCCGCTGGCGGTCACCGAGATGCCCGAACAGGTGGTGTGGCTGCCGCTGAACTCGCCCGGCAGTGCGGTGCACCGCGCCCTGGGGGTCACCGCCGGTGCCGTGGTCCGCATCGAGGCACGGGGGCCGGCGTGACCCCCGCGACGACCTATCCGGACCCGACGGTGTTCGGCATCGACCCGTGGTGGTTGATTCTGGTCAAGGCCGTCGCGGTGTTCGCCTTCCTGCTCTTGACCGTGCTCGTCGCGATCCTGGTGGAACGAAAGCTGCTGGGCCGCATGCAGATGCGTGTCGGTCCCAACCGGGTCGGCCCGTTCGGCCTGCTGCAATCGCTGGCCGACGGGATCAAGCTGGCACTGAAAGAGGGTTTGGTCCCGGCGGGTGTGGACAAGCCCATCTACCTGCTGGCACCGGTCATCTCGGTGGTCACCGCGATCCTCGCCTTCGCGGTCATGCCGATGGGACCGGTGGTGTCGATATTGGGCCACCGGACCCCGCTGCAGTTGACCGACCTGCCGGTCGCGGTGCTCTACGTGCTGGCGATCACCTCGATCGGCGTGTACGGCATCGTGCTGGCGGGCTGGGCTTCCGGATCCACTTACCCCCTGCTCGGGGGTCTACGGTCCAGCGCCCAGGTGGTTTCCTACGAGATCGCGATGGCGCTGTGCTTCGTTTCGGTTTTCCTCTACGCCGGGACCATGTCCACATCCGGCATCGTCGCCGCTCAAACCGACACCTGGTTCGCATTCCTGCTGTTGCCGCCCTTCGTGGTGTACCTCACCGCCATGGTGGGTGAAACCAACCGCGCCCCGTTCGACCTGCCTGAGGCCGAGGGAGAGCTGGTCGGCGGCTTCCACACCGAATATTCCTCGCTGAAGTTCGCGATGTTCTTCCTGGCCGAATACGTCAACATGACCACCGTCTCCGCGCTGGCCGCCACGCTCTTCCTCGGCGGCTGGCGGGCGCCGTGGCCGATCAGCCTGTGGGACGGCGCCAACACCGGCTGGCTGCCGCTGCTGTGGTTCATCGCGAAGGTGTGGATCTTCCTGTTCATGTTCATGTGGCTGCGGGCCAGCCTGCCCCGGCTGCGCTACGACCAGTTCATGGCGCTGGGCTGGAAGCTGCTGATACCGGTGTCACTGGTGTGGATCCTCGTCATCGCCATGCTGCGCACCGTCAACCGGGACGGCATCATCGTGAACCTGTTCGCCGCGATGATCCTGCTCGGAATACTGCTGGGCGTGAACGCCCTGCGCCGCAGGCGGATCGAGCAGCGCACCCCGCCGCCAGCTACGCCGCCGAAGGGCTCTTTCCCGGTTCCTCCGCTGCCCACCCCCGCACCCGAGGAGTCCGCCCGTGCCTAAATTCTGGGACGCGATCGCCGGCTTCAAGGTGACGTTCACCACGATGTTCAAGAAGCCCATCACCGAGCAGTATCCGGAGCAGCCCGGACCGGTCGCACCGCGCTACCACGGCCGCCATCAACTCAACCGCTACGACGACGGCCTGGAGAAGTGCATCGGCTGCGAGTTGTGCGCCTGGGCCTGCCCCGCCGATGCCATTTACGTCGAGGGCGCCGACAACACCGAGGCCGAACGCTTCTCCCCCGGCGAGCGCTACGGCCGCGTGTACCAGATCAACTACCTGCGCTGTATCGGCTGCGGGTTGTGCATCGAAGCCTGCCCCACCCGGGCGTTGACCATGACCAGCGACTACGAGATGGCTGACGACAACCGCGGCGACCTCATCTACGGCAAGGACAAACTGCTGGCACCCCTTCAGCCCGGTATGACGGCGCCGCCGCACCCGATGGCCCCGGGCACCTCGGACGAGGACTATTACCTGGGCCGGGTGGGCCCGTCCGAGTCAGGCCCCGAAACGAGCCCCGAGACGAGCCCCGAAACCGGCTCCGAAACCAGCGATGAGAACACCGAGGCGACCCGATGAACGCCGAGGCGATCGCCTTCTGGGTGCTGGGCACCATCGCCGTGGCCGGCGCGGTCGGGGTCGTCGCATCTCCCAAGGCCGTCTACTCGGCACTAGCGCTGGCAACCACGATGATCGCGCTGGCCATCGTCTACGTGACCCTGGAGGCGCCCTTTCTCGGCGTCGTGCAGATCGTGGTCTACACCGGCGCGGTGATGATGCTGTTCCTGTTCGTCCTGATGATGATCGGCGTCGACTCCACCCAGTCCCTGGTGGAAACCATTCGCGGCCAGCGG
>Ga0180431_10007544_pt1 | contig 12649 bp, 18 predicted proteins | sample SS_ome_11_FD_132459 | JGI IMG/M metagenome (GOLD analysis project Ga0180431, IMG submission 132459) | Hypersaline lake sediment archaeal communities from the Salton Sea, California, USA - SS_1_MS_1 metaG | ecosystem: Environmental > Aquatic > Non-marine Saline and Alkaline > Hypersaline >... | reverse complement strand
GATCGAGGGCGCTTCTGCGTCTGATATTTCGCGGAAATCCGCGCAGTATAGCCGCCCGCCGGCTACCGGTAGTATAGTAGTGACGGATGGAAAGGAGCGCTGGGAGGCTGTGCAGCCGCACATTGAGGCGGGCGACGCGGCGGACGACGGGAAGGCGCTTAGGCTCGCGATTGCGAATGCCGGCGGTATCCCCCTGCATTTTATGAGCGAAGGAGAGTCCGCGACGCGGGCCACGGCCGCGGAGATGGGCGAGCCGACATTTAAACATTTCAGGGATCGTCAAGATGTCTTGGTTGATGTGGCTACTTCTCTTGTTGAGACTGCGTACCGTCGCAGTAGGCGACGCTATTACAGCGATTTGAAGTTACGTGTTGATCGGCCGCGGATTGGACGGTTTGATGCCGAGTCCATGGGCAGGTCAGCTCGAATGATCATTGAGGCGCTTGGTTCGATGCGGGAGCGCGGCTGGATCAGTGATGACCAGGCTAGCTTGCTTGGTTTTAGGGCCCTTGAAGGCGTGTTGGATCGTGATGAATTGAAAGAGTTTTATCATGGAGGGTATGAGGATGAACGAGAGATTGATTGATGTCCCTATGCATTTTGTAGAGACTGGTGACGCGGACGGTGTGGCTATAGCAGCTATTCCGTTTGGTCACACGCTTGTGGGTGCGACTGTGGCGGTCATGACCGAATCTGGTGGGGCGACAACTGTGACTGTTGACATTCAGAAAGGGGGCAGCGATGTCACGGGCTACGCGGCGATTGATTGTGACGGCAAAGCCGGTGATAGCGTGAATGTGCTCTCTACGCATTTGGGCGGCACTGTCGCGCCGGTGGCCGGCGACGCGGACGATGTGTATGAAGTTGATGTGAATCTCGTTGCTGGCAGCACGCCGAAGTTGGCGGGTTGCGTGCATCTGTGGGTGTTGGCTGATGTCTGAGTGTGAGATTGGAGGTGGTGCAATGAAGGATCAGTGGAAGCGTTATCGTGTGCAGTTCAGTGATGAGGGTGATGATCCACAGGCGCAGCGAGTTACGCGAGTTACATTTGATGGCGGCAGCATTGCTGGTGTTGACGCTGATGCTGGTGAATTTGACGTGGTTGGCATTCGTGCCGTGAGAGCCAATGGCTGGACGCTGACCGAAGAGGCGCTGCGGGCGAGTGTTGATGCCGGCCTGTGGAATAATGCGGCGGTTTTTCTTAATCATGTGCCGCTTTCTGCTGATGGCGGATCGCGGCCGCTCCAGAATCTCGCCGGCGTGTTGACGCGGGTGAGATTTCAGGATGGCGCGGTTGTTGGCCGTGTTTCGTTTCGTGGGCCGGCGGCAGCTCAGGGCCGCCAGCTTGCGTCTCAGATGGTTGCGGCTCGGGATGGCGGGCCGGCGATGCCGCGGGTTGGCTTGAGCGCGGATCTGGAGTTGTTAGCTGGACGTGATCGGGTTGTGCAGTCTGTTGCGCGGGTGCATTCACTGGACGTGGTGTTTGATCCAGCGGCCGGCGGTGAGTTTTTGCGGCAGGCTCGGGAACAGTTTGAGGCTCGCAATGTCAGCGAGGGCGACGATAATCATGGCGGTTTGATGCAGGATGAGTTGCGGTTGTTGTTGAGCGAGCGGATGCGAGACGGCGTATTGGCTGGTAGCGGCTTAGATCAGTCTGTGAGGGATCGCCTGCGTTCGCAGTATGCTGGTATGGTAGTGAGTCGCGCGGAGTTCTCGCGTACTGTGCGTAGTTTGGAGGACTTGGTGCGTGGGTCGGCTGTTCGTCTCCCAGGTGCTCGCCTGGATTCGGTGTCGGATGGGTTTGATAGGATGACGTTCTCCCTCTATCGTCTCCTTGGTCTTGATGTTCCAGATTCTGAGAGCTCGGGGCCCCGTCTGACTGGGATCCGAGAGTGGTATCTCCGGTCTACTGGGGACTACGAATTCCGCGGGGCGGTCCAGGCAGAGCATGCGCAGTTTGCGAATGTGACCACGGCGGTCATGGCGAACGTATGCGCTGATGCGATCAATAAGTTGATGCTCGGCGCATTCAACATGCGTGAGAAGTGGTGGGAGCCGATTTGTTCGCATAGAGATTTGGATAACATGCAGACGATGAACATGATACAGCTGTATGGGTATTCTACTTTGGCGACTGTGGCTGAGGGCGGCACTTATGCTGAGTTGACGTGGGATGACTACAAGGAAACTGCCAGTCCGGTGAAGAAGGGTAACTACGTCGGGATTACACTTGAAATGATGGCGAATGATGACACTGAGGCTTTCAGGCAGATTCCGATGTTGCTTGGCTCGGCGGCGTGGAACACGGTTTCTGACCTGGTTAGCGCTGTTTTTACTGCGAGTGCGGGCGTTGGGCCCACCTTGGCCGACGGCGACGCGCTGTTCCATACGAATCATGCAAATCTGTTGACGACTGCGTTTGGTGCGGATCACACGGCCCTGGACGCGGTGGCTACGGCTATGATGAAACAGACGGAGCTTGGGAGCGGTCGGCGCTTGGGCGTGTTGAATGCGCCGCGGTATGTTGTTGTTCCGATCGATTTGCGCACGGCGGCGCTGGTTGTGCGGAACACGAAATACAAGGCCGGCGGCAGCAATAATGATGTGAATCCGTATTTTGAATCGTATGAGGTCATCGTCGCGCCTCAGTGGACTGATGCGACTGATTGGGCTGCTGTCGCGGACCCGGCGTTGTCACCTGGTATTATCGTCGGGTACTGGGCTGGTCATCGCGAGCCGGAGATTTTCGTTGCCGACGATTCGGTGGTCGGTTCGATGTTCACCAATGACGAGATGCGCATCAAGGCGCGTTGGATCGTGTGTGTGGGAGTCGGGAATTATCGGGGCCTGCACAAGAGTAATGTGGCTTGATAGTTGCCGGCGAGAGCGAGCGGTCGTGCCGAGCGGAGCGAGGCGCAAAGCGAGCGCAGCCGGCCGTAGGTAGATGGAGGGGAGAGCATGAAACGCCTGAATGAGTTGTTGAGTTTGTATATGTCTCGGATACGTGGGTTGTTCCGGGACTTTGAGGAGTTTGAGGAGTTGCAGTCTGTTGTATTCACCTTGGAGCGTCAGGTCGAGACGTTGTTGTTGCAGGTGGAGTTGCTGCAGGTGTGGATGCGGGATGAGTCGCGGGCGCGTGAGGCGGAGCGCGCCCGCGGCCGGCGCGAGTTGACGCCGAGCATGAAGATGTGGATGAGGCGCAACTGAGATGGCTATTGCAGATTGGAGAGCGGCTTGTCGCCGTGAGTTGGGTGATGAGTCAAGCGATTGGTGGACGGATAATGAGATTGATCAGGCGCTACGCTCTGCGCTGCGGCGACTTAGCGTGGTGGCTGGGGTGCGGGAGGTGCAGGGGTTGACGCTGGCCGCGGCCGGCCGTGAGGTCGATATAAGTGGTCTCACGTATACTCCGAGTGGCATTGCGGAGGCGTGGTGGCCGTGGGATGCGGCGAATCCGGCATTTCCTGCTCCTGTGGTTCTGTTCGACTGGTGGATCCGTGAGGAGGTGCTGTATCTTCGGACGGCTACGGCGCCGGCTGTTGGTGACGTGGTGCGCGTGTTTTACATGCGGCATCACACCTTGAATGGATTGGACAGCGCCACGGCAGACACGGTGTCTGCGGCGGATGCTGAGTTGGTGGCGCTGTTGGCCGCGGCGCGTGCGGCGGGCATACGCGCGAGTGATACCAGCGGCAGGATCAATGTCTCTGGTTATACTCCGGTGCACTGGGCGGAGTCGGCTCGGGCGCTGGAGGCGCGGGCGCGTGAGGAGCTTGAGCGCGTGCTTGCGCGGTCTGTGCGTGATGTGACTGGGCCTTACTCGATTGAGTTGACGTGATGGACGATCAGGTATACGTCGTAACGCGTGAGTGTGGCTGTGTGGTCGCCATCATGAATGCTGATTATCTCGGTGTGAAGGTTATGGCAGCGTTGGGTAAGGAAATACTCGGCGCGGGCCATGTGCTAGACCGCATTTCTGAGAGCGAGGCATTGGAGCGTTTTCATGCGTTATGCCCGCACTACGGGAGCCGGCAGGCTGTGCTGTTTGTGAAGCATGATCTGGAAGAGGAAAGTCGTGGCTGATATTAGGCGTTTGTGTGCGTCGCTGCGTCAGGGTTATCCGTCGGACGTGCGCAATGCTGGTGTGAGAGTTCGCCTGACAAGTCAGGAGCTGCGTGATCTGCGTGAGCTGTCTCCTGGTCACGGCCGGTTGAGCCAGTTTGTGCGGGACGCGCTGGCGGAGTATGTGAAGCGGTTAGTTGAGGACTGAACGTGCGGCATGGCGCACGTTTGGTTTTGCCGGCGGGTGGTTGGTAGGACTGCCTGCCGGCTTTTTTACCAGGCGGTGTACCACATAATAAAGGAGGGTGTGTTATGTTACCTTGGGAACGGTTGGGCATGACATATCGTGAATGGGTGCCGACGGCTGCGAATAGCGATCTGGGGTTTCTGGTGTCTCTGCTTTTTTTTGTCTTGCTATTTGTGGCGTCGTGGTTTGTGGTGTGGCTGTTGAATCGGATCAGTGGCGGGCGGCTGATCCGCTAGGGGGCGTTGGGATGCGGAGTATCAATGCGAATCTGACGAGTGGGCAGAGGGGGTTGATGCTGCTGCCGGCTCTGGATGTGCGGGTAAAGGGGAACCGTGCGGGGATCGAGACGCCGGCGTGGACGAAGGTAGAGTTCACGGATACGGAGCGGCGCCACGCCGGCGTGGTGTTGGCGAATGGGTACGTGGGGCGGGTGATGGTTAACTCGGCGACGAACTACGTGCACGTGCAGGCGGTGGCGCCGGCGAGTCGGGACACTCCGAGCGCGTGGAGCACGTGGGGGAACCTGTGGCAGGGTGGCTCGCCGGCGGTGCGGCCGGGGGCGTGCGCGAGCGGCACGGACGGGAACGTGCACTTCTTTGTGCGGCACCACGTCAGCGCTAATATCATTCGCTGGTTTGCGAGCACGAACTATGGGAGTTCCTGGGCGGCGCCGGTGAATATCGTGACGCTGACGGCCGGCTACGTGGTGACGGGGTTGGCGGCGGCGTATGTGGACGCCAGCGGGGATATGTTTTTGATGTACACGTATGATCCGGGCGGGGCGGGCGCGGACGACGTGTTGGCGCTGCGGCGCTACACGGCGAGCACGACGACGTGGGGCGCTGAGGTGGCCTGGACGGACGGGGCGAAGTATTCCTTTGACGGGATCGATTGCTTTTACTCGGCGGACCTGTATATGACAGCGGCTGGGCGTGAGAGCGCCAGTCCGTATGATCGGCGGCTGTGGACGCTGGCCTACGGGGATGGGGGTTACTATCCGGCCGGCGTGTGGGTGGGGAAGTCGGCTATTGAGTTGAGCGACGACGTGAATTATCGTTGGTTCGAACCGAGCATGTGTAATGCGGATGTGGCGCGGATTGCGGTTGGGCGGGAGTATGGCGGGACGGGGGGCGAGACGCGGATTTACACGCTGGCGCACACGACGCAGTATACGGCGGCGGCGCCCTACTGGACGGAGCCGGCGCCGCAGGCCCACGAGCCGACGGCCGGCTATGGCGTGGTGCTGAGGTATGACGCCACGAATCACTACTTGTACTTGATTGGGCATGACGCGGTGTGGTATGCGGAGATACTTGGGTATGACTCGCTGAGTAGTCGGGTGTTGGCCTATGACTACCGTGAGGGCAAGGGCGGCGGCTTGCAGATGGTGTTGGATAATCGAGACGGGCTGTTGGCGGAGGGGGCGAGTAGTGATTATGCGCGGCTGAAGGTGGGGTCGGAGTTGTACCTTCAACGGGGCTTGAAGCTGGCGGGGACAGATTACGTGGCGCCGCTCCCGCCGGTGTGGATTGAGGAGTTGCGCTGGCACCAGCGGAAGGGCGTTGACCTGGTAGAGTTGCGCTGCCTGGACTGGCAGGGGCTGTTGAGCAAGTGGCGGGCGACGCGGGTTATGCAGTGGGACGCCAAGTTGGGGTCGCAGATCGGGGCGGCGCTGTGCGCCAAGGTGGGGTTGGAGTTCGTGGAGGTGGCGAGCGAGGGGAGCGCGGAGATGACGGCGCTTTCTATGGATTTTGTGGTGCGGGCTGGGGAGGACGGGCTGGGGGCGCTCAGGCGGTTGATGCGGCGGGTTCCGGACGTGTTGCGCAGCGATGGGCAGGAGGGCGTGGCCTACAAGGAGTTGAGCGATGCGGAGGCGAGCGATTATGCGTTGGGGGGCAGTGGGGAGCACCCGATCCGTGAGGCGTACTTTGCGGAGGCGGCTGGTGAGTATAACGGGATCAGTGTACAGGGGGCGAGCGATATACTGGGCGAGGAGTTCGATTTGGACCTGGTGGACCTGGTGGGGTTTCGGCACAAGTGGATCGGTGATGTGGCGTACACCACGGCTGGTGAGGCGGCGGCGCAGGCGGGGGCTGAGCTATTGCGGGAGCGGGCGGATCGGGACGCGGGATGGATACGGGTATTCCCGATCCACGGGTTGGAGATCTGGGACGTGCTGGGGATCACGTACTCTCGGGGTTGGAGTGGGACCCGGAAGTATCGTGTGACTGGGATCAGAGAGGTGCTGGATCGGGATAAGGGGACCTACGAGCAGCAGGTCTGGGTGGTGCGCATAGCGTAATTGCAGACTTTTGCAGATTTTTGCATACTTTTTCGTGTTTTTGGTCCCCGCGTGAGTGGAGGAGGTGTAAGATGGGTAAGGGGAAGAAGCCGAGTGGTGCGGAGAAAAAATCGGGGCGGCATGGTCCAGACGGGACCAAGCCGTGGTTTGAGAAGAAGCCTAGTCAGAAGAATCGTGGTAAGTGAGAATCTGGGCCCCGCCCGCTGGCCGGCGTGGGTGCTGGTCGGCGCTCCTCGGAAGGAGTAAGTCCTGACCGACTGAAGGCGGTTCGAGTCCGCACGGGGCCGCCTGGCGGCGCGCCGCTGGTGCGTGGCGGAGGGGCGGCGGCGATATTTTTTCTTATCATTCTCGCCGCCGCCCCCGTCGCATTTTACATAACCACGACTGGTTCTGTTGATGGCGGAGGGGCGGCGGCGATATTTTTTCTTATCATTCTCGCCGCCGCCCCTGTCGCATTTTACATAACTACGACTGGTTCTGGTGCGTGGCGGAGGGCCGGCGGCGAAATTATCTCTTATTATACTCGCCGCCGGCCCCGTCGCATTTTACATAACTACGACTGGTTCTGTAGGAGGTGTGTGGTGAAGATGAAATTGAAGGCGCGGTGTCCTGGGTGTGCGTCGTTGATTAGGCGCGTGTGGATTGTCTTTGACTGGCGCGACGTGGGAACAGGGGAGGTGCGCCAGTTTGACGAAGATGTTTACATGGTAGAGGAGACGGGCGGGCGCCGGCGACGCGACGCGGGGCGCTTCGTCGGCGTGTGCTGTCCGGCTTGCGGCGCGGATGTGAGCGCGGCGTTGGCCGCGGCCGGCGTCAAGAGCGTGATGTGCGGAATCTGGAAATATTCGCTAGAGGAGTGCTCAGGCGTTGGGGAGTGGTGAGATGATCAATTTTGATGCATTGTTTCAGCCTGGGTATGTTGTCTCGTTCTCGGCGGGGACATATACGGCGGTGATAGAGCTGGTGGCGTCGCGCATGGTGCGCATGATTGACGTGCCGGTGAATCGTGGGATCGCGGGTGCGGATATGGTGGCTGGCCGGCGGGTGCTGGTGTGGATGCCGGCGGATGGGGTGATTGAGAGCGCCTGCGTGGTGGCGGTGTGGGCGTGATGGGTAGCCGGCGGCGCGAGACGCGGGAGGCGACGCTGCGGCGGGTGTTGGGGAATCCCGAGGGGTTCAGCCGCTATGTAATTGGGCGTGCGCTGCGGGGCTATCAGTTGGAGGCGCTGCGTGCGGTGTTTGATTCGGTGCTGCATGGGCGCGGGCTGACGTTTAGCCTGATGTTTGCGCGTCAGATGGGCAAGAATGAGGTCTCGGCGCACCTGGAGGCGTTTCTGCTTAATCTGTATGCGCGGCGGGGCGGCACGATTGTGAAGGCGGCGCCTACGTTCCGTCCCCAGATCATCACGAGCAAACAGCGGTTGGAAGGCGTGTTGAATAATCCGTTGAATCGGCGGCGCTGGCGCGGCGATGAGGGATATATGCTGCGGCTGGGGAAGGCGCGGGTTTTGTTCTTTAGCGGCTCGCCGGCGGCCAGCGTGATGGGCGCGACGGCTGACTTGTTGTTGGAGATTGACGAGGCGCAGGACTTTGACGAGACGGTGTATCAGCGTGACTTCCGGCCGATGGCGTCTACGATGAATGCGACGACGGTATTATATGGCACTGCCTGGTCCGAAGATGACTTGCTGGCGCAGGTGAAGCGGGCGAATCTGGACGCGGAGGCGCGGGACGGGGTGCGCCGGCATTTTGAGTATGACTGGCGGGTGTTGGCGGAGGAGTCGGCGGGGTATCGGCGCTTTGTGGAGAGCGAGCGGGAGCGGCTGGGTGAGGATCACCCGTTGTTCGTGACGCAGTATGCGCTGCGGGCGCTGGCGGGGGCCGGCCGGCTCTTTGCGCCGGCGCAGTTGGCGCAGCTGGTCGGGGAGCATGCGCGGCTGCGGCGTCCCTGCTATACAATGGGTAGTATGCCTGGAAGCTGTATTGGTACTATGGGTAGTGGTGGTGTGGAGGCTCAGCAGGCTGGGGAGGCGCGCTATGTGGCGGGGCTGGACCTGGCCGGCGAGGGCGACGGGGAGCATGACCAGACGGTGTTGACGCTGGCGCGGCTGGTGGATCGGGAGGCGGCCGGCGTGTATCAGCCGGTAATTGAGGTGGTGGAGCACATCGCCTGGCGGGGCGAGTCGCTGGCGGCGTTGAGCGAGCAACTGGCGGATTTGCTGGGGCGCGTGTGGGGCGTGCGGTGTGTGGCGGTGGATGCTACGGGGTTGGGCGCTGGGGTGGCGTCGTTCCTGGGAGCGGCGCTGCCGGCGGACGTGGTGCAGGCGGTGGTGTTCAGCGGGGTGGAGAAAAGCCGGCTGGGGTATGATCTGCTCTCGGCGGTGAATGGGGGCCGAGTGCGGATGTATGCTGAGGATCACAGCGTGGAGTCGGCGGCGTTCTGGGCGCAGGCGCGGGCATGCCGGCGGGAACCTGGACCAGGACAGACGTTGCGTTTTTCGGTGCCGGCGCATGAGGGGAACGACGATTATGTGATGTCGCTGGCTCTGTGCGTGCGGGCGGCCGGCGAGGGCGGGGCGAGGTCGGAAAGCGCGGTGCTGCCGGCGGGGGATGTGTTGGACTGGGAGAGCGTGGAGTATGTGTAGCCTGTTGATAACCTGTGGATAATTTGTTATAATCTGTGTATAATTTTGCATGGTGCAGTCGACTTATGCACAGGCAGTTGGAGTTTTGCACAGATTATCAACAGATTATCCACAACTGCATATAGTTTTTTGGCGTCTGTAGTGGTGGTTTTTGGCGTCTGTAGTGGTGGTGGAGGTGTTGTTTGTGAGTTATCCACAGGTACTACTACTACTGTATAGTACTATATTATAATGAGGGTGTGTAGATGTGTGTGCACTTAGTCCTGCGCAGCTTCGGTTTGTGCGGGCGTTGGCTGGTTCAAAATCTGTTCGCGCAGCTGCGGTTTCCGCGGGTGTCAGTGAGCGCGCGGCATACAATTATCTCCAAGATGCTGATGTATTGTCTGCGTGGAGAGATATACAATCGTATCTGCTGCGTGAGATCGCGCATAGGTTGTTGTCTGCGAGCGTGTGCGCGATTGAAGCGCTTGTTGCTGTTGCGTCTGATGCTGCCCAGAGGCCGGCCGCGCGTGTTGCGGCATCTCGCGCGATATTGAGTTATTGTCTGAGTTATACTCAGACGTTTGATGAGTCTGATAGCGTTGATGATGTAGATCAATTTTTTGATGATTTTTTGAGAGGTGGCGCTGATGAGTAGTAATGATGTGCGTGGGACAGTGTTTATTATTGTACAGAGCGCGCTGGCTCTTGTACTGGTTGGCGTGGTGGCGTACTTGTATTTCTCCGGCGGCACTGCGCCAGATGCCCTGGTTGGTCTCGCCGGAATTGTGCTTGGGCATTTCTTTGGTGAGCGCACAAATATTACGCGCGCAAATGGGTACACGCAGGGCGTGGATGCCATGCGTGAGGCGTTGCGTGCGCGTGATCGTAGTAGCTAATTGTGGGCACACGCTAAGCAGCGTGCGCCCACATGCTCTATGCGTCTTCGAGTGGCGTGTTCGGGAACGCGGTTTCGAACTCAACTTCTTGAACAGGGAGTTCCTCGTACATTTCGGCGGCGTTCTGTTCGTTGATTGGGATTATGTTTGTGTTTTCTTCGGTCCAGTTCGTTTGTATCAGGTAGAAGTAATTTCCTTTTTTTGTTTTGTAGAGGAATGTGTTCCTGCCGTTCCTTTCCATGTTTTGTCCATCCCAATAGTTGTCATGTGCTAGCAGCTTTGCCGTTTGCGTGCTGTATCGTTTTCCGTTTCGTATCTGTGTGAAATTTTCCGGTTTCATTTTTTATTTCTCCTTTTTGGTTTCTGTACAATAAGTACCGTCGCTTAGTTTTTGGCTACAATAGTAGCCGCCGTTGTGCTTCGATTTTTTCATGTCCGTTTCGTGGACCGGGCACTTTGGGACCCCGTGTTTTTCTGTTTTTTCCTCTCCTTTCTGGTTGTTGTAGTCTACCGGATTACAACCGTGTGTTATTAGTTCTGCTGTGAGTTTTTCGATGTTTTGGAGTAGGTGCGCCATGTTTTCTGCGCAAAATTCGGCGCGGAAGAAAAATCCGTTTTGTTCGAATGTAACAGACGTTTTTACTGTGCTCATTTTTGTTCTCCTTTTTTTGCCCCCCCCCTCCTAAATTGGAGGGGGGGGATCTCATTATAATATGTACATGTCTTCTGTGTTTTGGATTGTGGAGTGCAGCGACTGCAAGAAGGCGCCGCTCTGGCCGAAAAACGCTGCAATGGCTCCGCATTCCGTGCGTATTTTTGCGACTGCGGGACGCAGTGCGGGATCGTGTGTTGCGTCCCATTCGCAGATTGCGACGTACTCGCCGAGGAGTTGTGCTGCTCGCAAGCGGTAGCGTTCCCCTGCAGCTACTTCAAATTCCGCGATTTCCGATTCTGTCCACGTGTGCATTTTTGCTCTCCTTTTTTTGTGTGGCTGCACCGTGCAGCCAGCGATTCTCGATGTGTGGCGGGCTGTTTGCCGCCGCCACCGCAGGCCCGCGATGCGCCCCGGAGAGCGAGGCAGGCATAGGGCGCGGAGCCGGGGCAGTTTGGTGCAGGCCGAGCGCCGCGAAGCGCGGCGGGGGGAAGCGTAGCGAGGGCCCCCCCGCCGCGGAGCGCGGGCAAGGCCAACCCGCTTGGCCCCGCAGCGGAGCGATGGGAGCGTAGCGACCGACCCTTGCCGGCCGAGCGCGGGGCGCGAAGCTGGCCCGAAGGGTGGCGGGGGCCGTTCTTGCCCGCCACCCGGCAAGCGCCGCCGGCGGGTTTTGCCGGCGGGCGAGCCGTTCCAGTTCTTCGCTGGCTGTGTGTTTGGGGGCCGTGCATCTGGAAGTGTTGAAATATGTTGCGCAGGGGCGCATGCGCCCCGGAGCCGGCGAAGCGCAAAGCGTAGCGGCGCGCCGAGCCGCCGCGGAGGGGGCGCTTCGCCCCCGTAGCGGTTCATGATGAAAATTGAAAGACCGGACATATTGTAAATAGTGTGAAGTATGAAAATGAGTTGCTTGACTTTTCGTTGGGAATTTGCTATGATTGTTTTGACGTCAGGTGTTTTGCTCTCCTTTGTTTGCGGGGCGCTGTGCTCGCAGCGCCCCTCTCTTCTGAGGTGTCAAATGGGTGTTCGTGAAAAGCTGATTGAATGGCTTGTCCGCGGTGGTGACGCCGCGGACGCCGGCGTAGCCGGCGTTTCTGCGCGTTTTGCGCTGGACGTCGTTGACGGTGACGAGGGGTGGTACCGTCAGGCGTCTGGCGTGTTTCGATGGGAGCGTCCATGGACGGAGCGGCGCGCATTGCTCGACGCGTCGCTGAGGTTGTGGAGAGAAAATAGTTTTGCAAAGCGTCTGTTGAAATTGACGCGTGATTATTGTTTGGGTGACGATGGCATTACTGTCCGATCTGAGATTGCCTCTGTTGATAGATTTGTGCAGGATTTCTGGCGTTTGAATGGTATGTCTCGGCGGATGCGCACGATTTCCGATGAGTTTGTGCGGAGCGGTGAAGTGTTCGTGACTTTACATCGAGGAGACGACGGTATGTCGGAGGTGCGCTTCGTGCCGGCGTTGTTGATTTCGCGTGTTGATGTTTCTGATGATGATCCCGAGTTGCGGACTCGTTATCGACAGATAGTGTCCGGCGGGGAGCGGTGGTGGCAGGACGGAGTTTCTGCAGGCGTTGATGTGGATTATGTGATGCTGCAATACGCGATCGAGACGCCGCCTGGGATTGTGCGCGGGGAGGCTGACCTGTTCGCCATCCAGGAATGGCTTGAGGCCTATAAGCGGTGGTTGCAGGATCGCGTGCGGGTGAACCGGCTCAAGTCGGCTTTCATGTGGCATGTGGCGATCGAGGGCGCTTCTGCGTCTGATATTTCGCGGAAATCCGCGCAGTATAGCCGCCCGCCGGCTACCGGTAGTATAGTAGTGACGGATGGAAAGGAGCGCTGGGAGGCTGTGCAGCCGCACAT